>Ga0136624_1000100_pt1 | contig 25419 bp, 27 predicted proteins | sample AntDrymUQ4692206_2_FD_104802 | JGI IMG/M metagenome (GOLD analysis project Ga0136624, IMG submission 104802) | Polar desert sand microbial communities from Dry Valleys, Antarctica - metaG UQ469 (22.06) | ecosystem: Environmental > Terrestrial > Soil > Desert | place: Antarctica: Dry Valley... | reverse complement strand
GGAGCGCGCCAGATGGTGGGGAGCGGCTTCTCTTGGGTCGAGTATTCGGACATCGGGGCCCTCCTTCGATAGGGATTACCGACGATGATAGCCGACTACCGGAGTTCTGAGATAGTTAGTTAGAGGAAGCCGTCCCCGTCCACGGGGCGCTCCTCCACGACTTCACTGGCGCGCTCGTATTTGTCGCGGTCTTCTTCGTCCACGGCGTAAACCGGGACGTTCGTGTCCGGGAAGGTCGGCACGTGCCGCTACGGGCCAGTCCCGCGGTTACGCATGATCTTCCGGTCGTATAGCTCTTCGCGCTTGGGGAGCCCCTTCCCCTCGCTGCTCATGCCGGACCTCGCCGCGATGTCCCGTATCCCCGCCCACGCCTCCCTCCGCTCTTGGCGGACCTCCGAGCAGTGCTCGAGATATTCCCGCAGCACAGAGTTCACGGACGTGTCTTCCTCGAGCGCCCGCATCCGCGCCCTCTTCAACGTTTGTTCATCCACCGTTATCGTCAGATCGGTCATGCTCGTCTCCAGTAAAGCGCGAAATCAGCGTAGCACGGGGACATTCACCCCCGACCTCGCCAGACCTCATTCCTCCAACTCCCACCCGACTCGTTCGAGCCACTCTCGGAGAAGCATCTCGACGACGTCGCTGTAAAGTGGCTTGCCCGGCTGATGGAGAACCCCCCGCTCCGTGAGATCCACGAGCGCATCCTGTTTGACATCGCCGCTGAGAAGAGCTTGCCTCACCCTCTCGTACACGTCCTTCCTCACGAGTGCGCTGGCGAGCATATAGTCGGGATTGCTCCGCTTGCCGACTTTTTTGCGGCTCCTTTTTCCGGGGGTCGTCCGCCTTTCGGTCGGCTCCGAAGCCCCTCCCCCGTCGCGCCTCCGGGTTCGGAGGGCGTTCGCCATGCTTCCCTCTCCCCTGTTTCTCGACTCGCTCATCGGAACTTCACCACCTGTCTCCCGATCTTTTCGTAATCCTCCCATCCCTGCCGCGCCCGACGCTCGTTCACTTCGTAGATCGGTATTCCCTGGAGCGCGGCGGTCTGGAACGCCTCGCGGCGTCGGATCTCACCTTTGAGCATCGGCACGCCCGCGTCCTCCAATGCCTTCCTCGCGTTCGCCCCCGACCTGTTCCACCACGGAACCATCGTGAGGAGAACCCGGTACTCCGCTTTCCCGCCGAGGTTTTCGAGTTCGTCCACGAGGAGCATGAGCGCGTTGAGCGACAACGCCTCCGGGGTCGTCGGAACGACGAGGAGGTCGCTGTCCTCGGCGGCGGCTTCGAGATCCTCGCCCCCGAGCCGCCCCTGCGAATCCAAAATAATATGCTCCTCGTCCTCCGGCTCCGCGTCCGGGCCGACCACCGGGAACGGGAGCCGCCCCCTCTCCGACCACTCGAGCGCGCTCGCGTTGGGATCCGTGTCAATGAGCGCCGTCGAACCTTCCCCAAACTTCCCCACAAAATACGCGGCGAGATGCACCGCCGTTATCGTCTTCCCAACCCCTCCCTTGTGAGATGTCACCGTTACTATGATCCCCGACCCCCTCGGCTCGCCCACTTTTGCCGGCATGCCGAACAGCTTACAAGTGTATAAACAAATAATCAAATAATCGAACTACCGAATAATCATTTATACAAAAAAACGTTTTGACAAAACGGTGAGATGATACTTCGACGCTCGATGCCCGATCTCCTTCACGCCGGAGCTTTCGAGTCGGCGTGGAGGTCTCCGCATCCCACAGAAACGAGAAGCGTGGCGAGAGTTTCGCCGCATCCTCGACCTTTCATAGTGGCTTCGAATGGATTTTCGGGGCATATGAGCGCGTCTCGAAGGGTGTTTCCCGCATATTCGGGAGGGGGAGCATCGTTTTCCCGGCTCCGGCCACGCTCGGCTCGGAAGACACCACAGCCGATCCCATGTGAGGCCGATGCCGAAATGAACGTTCCGATAAATGAATAATCGAATAATCGTATCATCGAATAATTGTTTATACATATAAATAAAGAAACGATTATTCGGAAGCATCACTGAAGGCGCGGCGGGGATGCTTCCACGATCCGGGTTCCGTCCCTCCGAAGCCGTCGCCGCGGCGAGGCCGATGCGGCGGAACCGTCTTTGTTTTTCGCATCTCGCTTTCGAGGAGAGATGCGATGAGGTCTCCCGAGTATGGGCGGGGGTTTTCGAGGAGGCGGCGGAGGCCGGACTTGGGCTCGTGTTTTGGGTTCCGGTCGTTGGGGTGGGGGATGGCTTCGTTTGAGGTCGCCTCGCTCGCATCCTTTCCCGATGGAGTGGAAGCATCCTTCGAGTTCGAGTGGGAGGTGCCCGATCGCGTGTCCGAGGGCGCGGCATGAAATATAGCCTCGCTTCGTCCCGGATTCGGCGTGGGTTTCGAGCCGGGGTGGGGTGCGCCTGTATTTCGTCTTCGGTGCGGCTATGCTTATGGGGCTTGTTTCCAGAAGATCGAAAGGGGCGGAATCTGTGAACCTTGCCGAGGCGAAGAGTTTTTTGAAGGAGAACGGCGTGCGCTATGTTCTCGCGCAGTTCGTGAACATACACGGCGTTTCGAAAACGAAGTCGGTTCCCGTCGAGCATTTCGAGACTGTCGTCACCGAGGGGGCGGGCTTCGCGGCGTTCGCGGTCGGCGGCCTCGGACTCGGGCCGGAGACCCCGGATTATATGGCGGTCGGCGACCTCTCGACGCTCTCGCTCGTCCCGTGGATGAACGGATACGCCCGAATAGTTTGCGAAGGCCATATGGCCGGGGAGCCGTGGCCGTATGATCCCCGAGTCGTCCTCCGAAAACAGGCCGACCGCCTCACCGAGCGAGGATGGACGCTGAATACCGGAATCGAACCCGAGTTTTATCTCCTCGACCGAGGTGGGAATGGGCATCTCGGACCCGCCGACCCGACCGACATCCTCAAAAAACCTTGCTACGACTACAAAGGGCTTTCGCGGAACCGGAACTTTTTGGAGACGGTCGTCGAGACGCTTCAGGAAGTCGGTTTGAACGTTTATCAGATAGACCACGAGGACGCGAACGGTCAGTTCGAGATCAACTTCTTCCACAAAGACTGCGTCGCCTCCGCCGACAGCATCGTATTCTTTCGCATGGCCGCCGTGGAGATCGCCCGCGAAGCCGGGATGCTTTGCTCTTTCATGCCGAAACCCTTCGACGACCGGACCGGAAACAGCATGCACATTCACCATTCGATGGCCGACGGAGCCGGAGACAACCTCTTCGCCGACGAGAACGACCCGCGCGGCATGGGCCTCTCCGACCTCGCATACAATTTCCTCGGCGGCGTGATGGCCCACGCGCCCGCCCTCGCCGCCCTCGCCGCACCCTCCGTGAACTCGTACAAACGGCTCGTCGTCGGGCGCTCGATGTCCGGGGCGACGTGGGCGCCCGCCCACATAACGTACGGCCCGGACAACCGCTCGGCGATGGTTCGGGTTCCCCGGGGGAGGCTCGAGCTTCGCCTCCCGGACTCGGGTGCGAACCCATATCTCGTCACGGCGACCCTCATCGCCGCCGGACTCGACGGCGTCGAAAGAAACCTCGACCCCGGCGAGCCGCGGCGGGAGAATTTGTACGCCCTCTCCGGCGAGGAGCTCACGGAGAAAGGCATCGGGCTTCTCCCGAACACCCTCGGCGAGGCGTGCGACGCCCTCGAAGCGGACGACATCATACGAAAGGCTCTCGGCACGGACTTCGTGGACGAGTTCATCGAGATAAAACGGCGGGAATGGGACGACTATAATCGCCACGTCTCGGACTGGGAAGTCGAGCAATATCTGGAATTCTGGAGTTAGGGGAGCGCATGTGCGGAATAGTCGGTTTGCTTATGAAAGACCCCGAGAAATACGACCTCCTCGGCGAGTACGCGGCGAAGATGCTCGAGGGCATGGCGACCCGGGGCTGCGACTCGGCGGGACTCGCCGCATACACCGACCCGGCCGAAGGAAACGGCGCGCGCAAATTCAGCCTCTTCGACCCGTCGGGAAACCTCGACTGGAACGAACTCGCCGACGGAATGCGAGAGCATGCCGGATGCGAAGTGGACGCGTCCGCGAAGGGGAACCATGCGGTCATAATCCCTCGCGGCGCGGCGGACGAGGCGTTCCGGTGGATGGTCGAGAACCGCCCCGAGGCGCATGTGCTTTCGGTGGGGGAGTCGGTCGAGGTTTATAAAGACGCCGGGCATCCCTTCGACATCGCCGAGCGGTATGGTTTCTCGGAACTCTCCGGGAGCCACGTCGTGGCCCACACGCGGATGGCGACGGAGTCGGCGGTTACGTGGGCGCACGCGCACCCGTTCACGGTCGGCGAGGATTTTTGCCTCGTCCACAACGGCTCGCTCTCGAACCCGCACAGTCTCCGGCGGATGCTCGAGAGGCACGGGATGCGCTTCGACACGGACAACGACACCGAGGCGGCGGCCCGCTTCCTCGAATGGCGCCTCCGCGAAGGCGACACGATGGAGGAGGCGATACGGGCCGGGTTCCGGGAGCTCGACGGTTTTTACACGTTCCTCATCGGGACGAAGGAGCATCTCGCGCTTGTGCGCGACCCGTTCGCGTGCAAACCCGCCGTCGCGGCGGAGACGGAGGAGTACGTCGCCATCGCGTCGGAGTTCCGGTCGCTGGCGCATTTGCCGGGGGTTTCCGACGCCGACGTGTTCGAGCCGATGCCGGAGGAGATATACGTATGGAGCAAAGATTCAGCGGTGGTGGCATCGTAGACTTCGTGGATTTCGACCTCGAAAAACAAACCGTCCGCGAACTAAACCAGTTTTTGCACAAAGAGTTCGACGGGGCGGCGGAGGTTCGCATCCACAACCCCGACGGGGCGCACCACATCGCATGTGGGATGAATGTTCCGGCGAAAATAGACATCATGGGGAACGCCGGGTATTTCGTCGCGGGCATGAACAAGCACGCCGAGGTGACGGTGCATGGGAGTGTCGGATGGAGCGTCGCCGAGAATATTATGAGCGGGACGGTTCGGGTGAACGGGTATGCTTCGGAGTGCGCCGGGGCGTCGGGGCATGGGGGGCTTCTCGTCGTTGAGAAGGATGCTTCTTCGCGGTGCGGCATTTCGATGAAGGGGAATGACATTGTGGTGGGGGGGAGTGTCGGCCATTTCTCGGCGTTCATGGCGCAGGCGGGGAGGCTCGTCGTTTGCGGCGACGCGGGGGACGGTCTCGGCGACTCGCTTTACGAGGCGGTCATATATGTTCGCGGGGAGATAAAAGGACTCGGGGCGGACGCGCGTGAGGAGGCGATGGGGGAGGGGGATCTCACCTCGCTCTCCGAGCTTCTCGGACGGGCGGGCTTCGAATATCGGCCCGAGGAATTCAAGCGCATCGCATCGGCGCGGACGCTTTATCATTGGAACGCGGAAGATGGGGGATCTCATGAGCATGGACGGGGCGGGACTCGAAGAAAGCAGTTTGTACGACCGTAATGTTCAAAAATGGATACGCTCCGCCGCCGAACGGGGCCGATATGACATCCGCGGCCTCGGGGCGAAACGAAGAGTTCCGCACTTCGACGACCTCACGTTTTTGACGGGTTCCGCCTCGCGGTATCCGCTCGAAGGGTATCGGGAGCGGTGCGACACGGAGACGGTTCTCGGGAGCCGGTATGCCAAAAACCCGGTGCGCCTCGACATCCCCATAACCTTCGCCGGGATGAGCTTCGGTTCTCTTTCGGCGAACGTGAAGGAGGCACTCGGTCGCGCCGCCACCGAACTCGGGACTTCGACGACGACGGGGGATGGGGGGATGACGGACGAGGAGCGGGGTTCGTCGGAGACGCTTGTTTATCAGTGTTTGCCGTCTCGGTATGGCTTCGATCCGGACGACCTTCGGCGGGCGGATGCGGTGGAGATCGTCATCGGGCAGGGGGCGAAGCCCGGTGGGGGAGGGATGCTCCTCGGCCAGAAAATAAGCGAGAGGGTGGCGGAGATGCGGACGCTCCCGGCGGGCATTGACCAGCGTTCGGCGAGTCGGCATCCGGACTGGACGGGGCCGGATGACCTGACGATAAAAATAGAGGAGCTTCGGGAGATCACGGACTGGGAGATCCCGGTATACGTCAAAGTCGGGGCGACCCGCGTCGAGAATGACGTGAAGCTCGCCGTGAAGGCCGGGGCCGATGTCGTGGTCGTTGACGGCATGGAAGGTGGCACGGCGGCCACGCAGGACGTGTTCATCGAGCACGCCGGAATACCGACGCTCGCCGCCGTTTCGCAGGCCGCCGAGGCTCTCGAAGAAATGAAGATGACGGGCGAGGTTCAGTTGATAATTTCGGGTGGGATACGGACTGGGGCGGATGTGGCGAAGGCCATCGCGCTCGGGGCGGACGCGGTGTCCATCGGGCAGGGGGCGATGTTCGCGCTCGGATGCAACAGCGAAGTCTGGCACGACGCGAACGGCGAGCCGGTGAGCGCGGTGGAAGATTACGAGAAGCTCGGGACGAAGCCCGGTTTTTGCCATCACATGCACACGGGGATGTGTCCCGTCGGGATCGCCACGCAGGATCCCGACCTCGAAAAAAGGCTCGATCCGGAGTGGGGGGCGCGCCGCCTCCGGAACTATTTCCAGACGTTGAGCATGGAGCTCACGACGCTCGCGCGGGCGTGCGGGAAATCGAATGTTCATCATCTCGAAAAAGAGGATCTCGTGGCGCTCACGATTGAGGCGGCGGCGATGGCGAAGGTGCCGCTCGCGGGGACGGATTGGGTTCCCGGCATCTCCAAGTTTTAGCCACTGCGGCGCGCGAGGAGGCCGGGTTCGTAGCCGCTCATCTCTGGATCGCCCGAGTCTCGCCGATTGCGAAGAGCGTGATCGGTGTCGGCGGCGGCACGCGAGCCTCGCGGGGAATCCACCCACCGATTCCGTCGCTCGCTTCGGGGGCGACGTCCGTCCTTCCCGCCTCCCAAACCCGCCGAATATGGAACTATTCGCCCGGATTTCCTATCATACGGTGATGACGACTTTCCCTCGGGCGTGTCCCTCTTCGAGATACCGGATGGCCTCGGGGACCTCACTTAATGGGTAACTTCTATCTATGACGGGTTTGACTTTGCCCGCTTCGAGAAGGTCTTTCAGAAAAACCAGATCCGTTTGGTTTGGTTTCGCCAACAAGTTGCCCATCTTCTTGCTCCCGGCCATTGATACGAGCGGCCCCAGGAGCATGGCTTGGTACATTTGCGCCGTGGAGCCTCCGAGCATTACATAGATTCCGTTGGGACTCAAGGCACGCTTGTACCCTGAAATCGAATGGTATCCGTTGGCGGCGAGGATCAGGTCATAACGCTGCCCGTTCTTGGTGAAATCTTGTTGCGTGTAATCAATGACGTGGTCCGCGCCGATCGAGCGCGCCATGTCCAACTTGTCCGTGCTGCACACGCCGGTCACCTCGGCCCCGAACGATTTGGCTATCTGCACGGCAAAGGTTCCCACACCCCCGGACGCGCCATTGACCAAAACCTTTTGCCCCGGCTGAACCTGCCCCTTGCCGCGAAGACCCTGCAAGGCGGCGGCCGCCGCCAGGGGCGCGGCGGCCGCCTCCTCGAACGACATGTTGGCCGGCTTCAACGCCAATGCATCTTCACTCGCGCATACGTACTCGGCGAAGCCGCCGAAGCCGCACCCGGACAAGTCGCCGAACACCTCGTCGCCGGGCTGAAACCGCGTCGCGTTTGCGCCGACCGCTTCGACCCTCCCCGCTATGTCGGCTCCGAGTATCTCGTGTTTCGGTTTCAGAAGCCCCATGGCCAGGCGGACCAAGAACGGATCGGCTCTCAGGATGTGCCAGTCGGCGGCATTCACGGACGCCGCATGAACTTTCACCAAGACTTCGTCTTCCTCGGGGGTCGGGTCCCGGACCTCTTCGAGGTTCAGAACATCCGGTGATCCGTATTCCGTGCATACGATCGCTTTCATGAGTATTCCTTCCTTTTCGAGCGGCTCGCCTGAATCTCGTCGCCGCGAGGCTCGGACACGTCGTCCGCCGGGGAATAACGGCGCGAAGTCGAAGTGCGAGCGCGCTTTTCCCACTTCTCGACGTTCACGCCCCGGATCAAAAGCCACAAGAGAAGCGCCACCTCTCCCACGAACGTGAACTCGCTGACTCTCACGTCCACGCCCGGGAAAAGGAAGAACAAGATGAAATCCGCCAGATAGCCGGAACCTGCGATTATCAGCAAAACACCCAGAAACCTCGGCAGGAATCCCGACTTGAAAATCAAGTACCCCATGGGAAACAGCCAAAGGCCGAAGAATATATGGGCGATGATGAATCCATGCTCGTACAGATCAAGAAACAGAGGCACGGTGAAAGCCGCCGAATAATCGGCGCCGCTCGAAAGCAGGACGGCCACCTGATTGAGTTCATTGAGCATCGCGATTGCGATCCCCACCAGAATGAATATGACCATGAGCGAGGCCATGCCTTCGTTAACCGGTTTGAGCAGCTTGTACAAAAACACCACCACGAATATGTTGACCGTGAAGGCGAGCAGGTTGCTCACGACGCCGAGACGGAACAGCGACTCATTCGCCACGATATTGCCGACCGTCGCCGCGGAGTCTCCGGATACGATGAGCATGGAGGGAACATATACCAGGCCGAAGTAGCTCACTGCCGCGAGGATCAGATACAGCAATCCCGCGAGTCTCGCGGTGTTCTTGATCGAGTTCATCTTTCTCTCCTTTGTCCGACATTGCCCTGTAACTTTCGTGGCCGGTCACCACAGTAATGACCGGCCACCCATCCGTTTGGTTGTTTCATGCTTTCGACAGACTCCTTTTTTCTCTCTCCTCGCCGCTTCCGTTCAGGTCTGTTTTGACAGGCTCGGAAATGATCGCGGCAGATGGGTTGAATCCCTTGACGATGAGCCAGATGCCAAGCGACAACTCCCAGATGAACTCCGGGATGGCCGCGATGTTCTTCAGCGCGGAGTTTGGCTCGATGACGCCGAACAGCACGGCGATTCCCGCAGCGCAGAGCACAGGGCCTGCGATGAGCCCGAGCACGGCCATGCGCCGTGGCACCAAGCCAGACCGATACATCAAGTAGCCCAGCAAAAGCCCGTTCCCGATGCCGACGACGAAGCCGGGTCCGAGCAGGAACGTCCAACCATGGAGCGCGACGAGCGCATTGCCGACCGCGACGAGCGAACCGGCTTCCGCGCCCGCGGCCTCCTGCCGCAACGTCACGACCGTAAGGATGCTGAGGATGCCGACGGCGATGAAGACGCATTCAACGACACGAGCCGTGACAAAGCCGAGAGCGACGCTTTCGTTCACCCGCTTGAGGATCGGGAACAGCACGATAGCGGTGCCGATGTTCGCGATGATGAGGAGCAGCTCCAAGAACGCGCCCAAGGACACGCGCATGTCGGCGCCGGCACCGACGATGTAGCGGGGATCTTCCACCACAGGGACGTAGAGAAAAACAAATGGGGGGATCGCGGTGATGAACGTGATCAGGAACAATACGCCCGTAACTCTTGCGATCTTTTGAGGATTCATCCGGACTCCTTTCATTAATGAGGTCAACGGTCACGCTGTGCTTTGGTTCCGCGTCCTTCCTTTTTTCGTTTCGTGAACACGGTTGCGTCTCCTTCCTTTCACCCGGAGACAGACAGTGGGTGCTTGGAGGTAGCGATCCGTGGTTTAGAAGGAGGGTAGGTAGCGATCCCACTCTGTCGCGCGGCGGCCTCTCGGCCACGTAACAAAGACACCGTACTCCTCGACGGGGACAAGCACATCCCACAAATGAACTACTTTGCGAGGTTCTCGGCGAGTCTGATTCGGCGCGGCCCATGTGCCTCGCGGAGCCGCGCCGAATTTGGTTGTTTCATGCTCTCGACAAACGCATCTTTTCTCTTTCCTCGCCCCTCTCGCTTATGACTGGTTCATCGGGGGCGAATGCGGATGGATTGAATCCTTTGGCGATGAGCCACACTCCGATGAACATCTCCCAAAGGCCGCCCGGAATCGCGTGGATCGAAAGCAGGTTGAAGCCCATGACTTCCACCACGGACCCGCAAAGAATGACCGCATACCCGACGAGTCCCCAGACGGCCAAAGGACGGGGTATCAAATTCGCTTTGTTCAGCGTGTAGCAAAGCATCAAGCCAGCCACCCCGAGAAAGGCCATGCCGAAGTTATAGGCGTAAAGCTGCCCCTCCATGAACATGTTGCTCAGGGACTGGAGGTACGCCGTGTCGGCTCCCGCTTTCAGGTACTCGGCGCCGAGCGGAATTTGAACCAGTATGAAGATCGCCATGACGGCGATGAAGGCTGCGTCGAGGATCCTGAAGCCGAGGTACCCGACGGCTATGCGCTCGTTGCGCGGTTTGAGAACCGGGAACATAAGGACGCCGTGGGCGGCATCCCAAATGACCGCCATGAACCAGAGAACCGCGCCGAACGCCAGCAGCGTGCTGTTCGCGGAAAGCGTGGAAAGGTGGTCCGGCGCAGACAGGATGGACAGGATGAGCACATTCCCGCCAATGCCCACAACGAACCCCGCGAGGTACATCGCACCCACGATCTTCGCGGTCGTTCTGTACGTATTCATTTTCGATCTCCTTTTGAGTAGTTTGTCTCGATTAACGTCGAGGACTCACGCGGCGGCGGTGTGCGCGAGAGCCGAAGGCGCCCGGCAGCCGACGATCGCCGGGGCTTCGTGGACAAGCGCGTCGTTCTCGATGGCCGCGACCATGAACAGGGCGAAGTCCACGCGGCGCGTGATGTTGCTTTCGAGGATGGGGTCGCCCACGTGTCGGCTCCACACAGGCAGACCCTGGCTCTCGCCCTCTTCGAGATCGCTCCCGCGCACGACGGTCCACCGCGTGTCGCTGGCGAACACCCGTCGGCAAGCCTCGACCTGGTCGTCGAGGTCCGCGAAGCGAACGAGGCGGGCGATCCCGCCTCCGACCTTCACGAGGGCTTTGAGCTTCCACGAGTACACATCACGCCCGTCGAGCGTGATGTGCCACCCGCACGAGAACACGAGGCGCGCCCCCGAAGGCGCGTGGTCGAGTACCGCCTGAACCGTTCCCGATGAGTACCCGTGAACCCCTCGCGGAACAAGCACGACGAGAACCCCGTCGCACCCCGCGACCGCACGCTCGATGACCCCGGCGTCGTCCGTCGCGCCTGGAAAGACGGTGATGCGCCCCTCGAACTCGTCGAGCTTCCCCACGCTCTCCTCCCGGCACACGCCAACGACTTCGTAGCCCCGTTCCAGCGCATGCCGCACCATGTACCGCCCGAGCTTCCCGGAAGCCCCGACGATGCAAACCTTCTTCGCTCCCGAAGGTTTCCGCGTATGTCCGTCGCCGCCAACCGACTGCCGTTCTTCGTTTGTGTTCATGTTTCCTTCCGTGGTCATCTTTCGTTCTCCTCTCTCGATTTTCTGTTTGCCGTCGGAAGCATTCGGCTACCCGGGTTTCACGCGGATGGCTGAAATCAATGGCATTCCGAGATCACGCACTTTCTTCAGCAAGCCATGCAGCGCGGCTTGATCCACAACCGGCCCCGTCAAAAGCGTGTCGCCGTTGTCCTCCAGAGTGATCGCCATCCCCCCGAACCAGTCCGTCCATTGAGAGCCGAGATGGCCCTTGACCCGGATCTGGTAAACCATCGGTTGATTGAGTTTGTCCGCCATCGCCCCGCGCCTTTCGTAGCCGTTGTTCCATGCACGAGAGGATAGTTGCGGCACGGTGTCGCCGAACAGACACTTCGGTGTTGGATGGGGGTGTTGTTTTTAGTTTTGGCGGGGGAGGATATTCAGGGATCTGGCTTTAGCCACAGCCTCGGTGCGCCTTTGAACGGACAGTTTGCCGAAGATTCTGCGGTTGTGTCCCTTGACCGTGTCGAGGGCGAGGAAGAGACGCTCGCCGATCTCACGGTTCGAGAGTCCCTGTGCGATGAGTCGCAGCACTTCCAACTCGCGCTGGCTCAATGGCTCGACAAGGGGCTGGGCAGATGAGGCAGGCGGCAAATGAGATTCGCCTTCACGCTTGTGCGCCTCGGCCTCGAATACAGCCAGCAACTTCGCCGTATAGTCCGGCATGATCCCATGCGACGCCGCTTCGGATAATAGTCGTGCCATCGGAATGCCTTCATCCACGAAGATACGGATGAAGCCGCCCGGCTCCGCCATCGCCAGCGCGTCGCCGAGAACTCGGAGAGCCTCGTCCTTTTCGCCATGCGCGTGGCGGGCGAGTGCTTGGAGAACCATAACCCGGAGCCGTTCATCCTCCCAGTTACTCGCCTCGATTTGCTGGCGCAATGGATCGAGCGCCGCCAATGCCGCGGACGGGTCGTCCTCTGCCAGATGTATTCGCGCCTGGCTGACGGGGATTTCGTGGGTCTCGGCGATCTTTCGGGCGGCATCCGAAACGTTGCCCCGGTGGAGCAAGGTGAGTACCTGCGCGGCGGCTATATCGGGCAGCCGATGCTCGAAGCCGTGTTCGCGCACGAATGCTTCGGTTTCATCCAAAACGGCGGTCGCGGCGGGCGCGTCTCTCTGGGCGAGTTTCAGGCGGGCGAGGAATACCGCGTATGAGGCGATGGTGTCGGTGCTTTCCATATGCTGTGTCAGGTGGAGGCATTGCTGGCCGTGATGCTCGGCGGTATCGAGGTCGTTCCATTGGTAGTGGATGCGGGCGAGGCCGATGTGCGCTTCCGAGGCGATTGCCCATGGGGGATCCCCTGCCAGTCGCACGACGCGCTCGTATGTCCTCGCAGCCTGAGACAGTTCGTTGTCCATTTCCTGTATCTGGCCCAGGCTGAGTGTGGCCGCTATGGTGTACATGGGATCCGAGTCGCCGAAAGACAAGACTTCGGTATACGCCCGTCTCGCGGCGGCGCGGTCCCCCCGAAGCTGATATGCATACCCAAGCGTGAAAGTAGTGGCGGTCCGGACGGGCAGGTTGTCGGGGCGCAGATATTCAAGGGCGCGGCGCGACTGGGCGATGATGGCCTCCACATCGTGCGGAATGATAGCCAACGTGGCCCGCATGGCGGCGATGCGCCCGATGATGTCCCGGTTCTCGTCGTCCGGCTCGGCGTTTTTCAGAGCCGCCTCGGCGGCTTTTAGTTTCAGTTCGACACCCATAATTTGGCCGTCGAAGAATAACGACGTGGCGTATGTCATCCACAACGAGGGCATCGCATCCATTGCCGCCGTCGGCAGCGACTCCAGCCAGTCGAGTACGGGCGCCGCCGCGCCGCGGAAGATCAAGGGCGTCCCCCCGCCTTCGACGAGGCGCGCCGCCCGCTCGACATCATCAGCGGCGGCCGCATGGCGGAACGCCTCGACCACGAGACCGTTCTCCTCGTGCCAAATGCTGGCTCGCTTGTGCAACTCGGCCACGCTGTTTTCATCGTTCTCTGTGGACGCGGCGACACTTTGTCGCTGGCGGAGCAAATCGGCGAAGAGGTGGTGGTAGCGGTACCAATGCCGCTCTTCGTCCAATGGGACGATGAAAAGGTTGGCGTGTTCGAGATGTTCGAGGGTTTCCTGCCCGGAGGCGGAGAGATCGGGCAGAACCGCGTCGCAAAGGGAGCCGCACAGGCTGTCGAGGATGGACGTGCGAAGGAGGAAAGTCTGGATGTATTCGGGCTGCTGGTCGAGGACTTCCTCGAGCAGGTAGTCGAGTACGAAATGGTGGCCGCCGGTGAAGGACTCGATGAAGGCTGTGGTGTCTTCGTGGCCTCGCATCGAGATCGCGGCGAGTTGGAGGCCGGCGATCCAGCCTTCGGTCCGTGCCTCCAGCGCGGCGACGTCCTCCTCCGAGAGGTCGAGGCCCATCACCCGGTTGAGGAATTCGGCGGCCTCGGAGGGGGTGAAACGAAGGTCGGCGGCCCGCAGTTCGGTCAATTGGCCCCGGACGCGCAGCCGGGCGAGGGGCAGATTTGGGTCTTCGCGCGTGGCGGCGACGAGGTGCATCTGCGGCGGCAGATGCTCAAGCAGGAAGGCGAGGGCGTCGCCGACCGATTTGGAATCAATGACGTGGTAGTCGTCGAGGACGAGGATGAAATCGTCCTCGACGGTGATGATTTCATTGAGCAATGCCGTCATGATCGCTTCGGTCGGCGGTGGCCGGGGGGATCGGAGCGCGACCAGAATCCCTTCCCCGACGCCCGCTTCGATTGTCTGCAAGGCGGCGACGAGGTATGTCAGGAACCGTGCGGGGTCGCTGTCGCCCCGGTCCAAAGACAGCCACGCTGCCGGATGGTCGCAGTCGGCTAGCCACTCGCCCACCAGCGTGGTTTTGCCGAAGCCGGCGGGGGCGCATACGAGGGTCAGCCTGCGGTTTGAACCCTCGTCCAGACGCTCGGTCAGGCGGGGGCGGGGGACGGCTTCGGGCCGCGGCGGGGGGATGTAGAGTTTGGTTGCCAAAATCGGCGCGGGCATGGGTGGATTATAAAAGCCGCGGCGCCCCGGCGCGTGTGTCGTCCGGGGGCGGCTCCGGGGAACCTCGTCGCCACCGCCACCGGCCTCGAGGCGGCCGAGGTGTGCGCCGATCTCACGTCATTCGTCCCCGGAAGGCGCCTCGACGACGACGCGAACATGCTCGTCCGGTATGCGAACGGCGCGAGGGGCGTTCTCGTGGTGCCGCAGATATTCGCCGGGGAAGAGAACGCCCTCACGCTGAAAGTCTACGGGGGGAGGGCGGCGTCGAGTGGCGCAAGGAGGAGCCGAACGAACTTTTGCACAAGCCGTCCGAGACTCCGGCGCAAATATATAAGCGCGGCAACGAGTATTTGTGCGAGGAGGCGAATGGGGCGGCGAGGATACCCGCCCGGACATCCGGAGGCTTTCATCGAGGCGTTCGCCAACATATATGGTGCCTTCGCGGAGGCTGTGCGCTCCGGCGGTTCTTCCGACGAGCCCCCCGGCTTCCCGACGGTGCATGACGGGGGGCGGGGGGTTCATTTCATCGAGAGGGTGGTGGAGGGCGCGGGCAGCGGGAGGAAGTGGACGGATGCGCGGTGGCATGCGGCTGGAGGGGGCGGGGGTGAGCTTGACCCGAAATATAGACCCCCGGAACCCGCGGGGGGTCTGGCTCGAGCCTTCGCCGGGTATCTTTGTCTCATGCTTAGAGATGTAACCGCTATTATAATTATGATATGACTACTGATGAAAAAGAATGCGAGCGGAGATGGTTCATACTAGTTTACAAGCTGCCTTCGGAGCCTAGCCGCTACCGGGCGAGCGTTTGGAGGAAGCTGAAGGCTGCCGGGGCGGTCTATTTGCAGAATGGGGTGGCGGCTCTGCCGGACGATCCCGGCGGGGAGCGGACGATGCGCGGCGTGGAGCGTGAGATCCGGGAGTTTGGCGGCACGGCGCACCTTTTCCGGAGTGATTCGGTGGGGGATCGGGGGGAGCTGGAGAAGATTTTCGACGAGGCGCGCGACGCCGAGTACTCGGAGGTTTTGGAGCGTTGCCGCGATTTCCACGCCGAGTTGGAAAAGGAGCGCGGCGCCGACAATCTCACCTTCGCCGAGTTGGAGGAGAACGAGGAGGATCTCGCCAAGCTGGAGGCGTGGGCGGGCAAGATCCGGGCCCGCGACCGTTTCGGCGCGCCGCTCTTCGGGGAAGTCGAGCGGGAACTCGCGGCGTGCAGGGAGGGCTTGCAGGCGTTCGCGGCCTCCGTATACGAGGCCGCCGACCACGGCTCGGCCGGTTCGTCATGAGCACAGAGGCCGTGGTCGAAGTGAACCTGGGAGAGTGGAAGCGGTGGGCCGAGCGGCTCGAGTCCGAGACCTTCGCGCTATACCTGGCGTACAGAGATCCTCGGACGCCCCTCCACGCCAAGCTGTTCGCCGCCCTCGTGGTCGGCTTAGCCTTCAGCCCCATAGACTTCATCCCGGACTCCATACCGGTTCTCGGCTACTTGGACGACCTCATCGTGGTTTTAATCGGCGTTCCCCTCGCGGCGCTCGCCATCCTCATCGCAGCGCGGATGATCCGGGGTTGAACGTATAGCGGTTTGCAAAGGGCGCCATCCTTTTGCAAACCACGTATTTCAGCGTTTCAGCGCTTTGTTTTTTGCTGACGCGCTGATACGGAATCCGGACAACCACTCCCCGAAAGCCGTATTCTTCGTTCGGCGGCTCCCGAACCCGCCGCCGAACGAGTTCGGAACCATTCACCCGGATTCCGTATGGCGCGCTGACAAGCGAAGCGGGCTGACGAGCGCGGAGCTTCGCTGCGCGCGGGCGCGATTCTCGGCTACGTCGAGAACCGCGCTATACGGTTGACTCGGCCTTTTCCGGGAGTCGCTTGGCGGCGTTCGCGCCGATGATGCGTCCGAAGGTGCTCGCCCGCAGCACCGACGTCGCCGGCGGATGCTTGTGGTGGAAATGGCCTGTGATTTCACCGGCGGCGAACAGGCCGGGGATCGGCGCCTCGTTCGCGCTCAGCACGCGCCCGTCCGCGTCCACCTTCAGCCCGCCGAAAGTGAACGAGACGTGCGCCGTCATCGGGAACCCCGAGAACGGCGCCTCGGCGATCGGGTTCGCCCAGTTGGATTTCGGGGGCGTGATCCCCGATGTCTTTTTGCCGTCCATCTTCACGGGATCCCAGCCGCCGGGGCCGCACGCCGCGTTGAATTCACCGACGGTCGCCTCGAGCCTCGCCGGGTCGAGGCCGAGCTTCCCGGCAAGGCCGCCGATCGTGTCGGACTGCTCCGGCGGCTGGTTGATTGTCTCGTAGACCCAGCTTCCCTCGAAGCGGTCCATCACGGTCTTGTCGGTGATGAAGTACGATTTCTGGTTCTGGCGGCGCCAGGTCTCGTAGGCGAGCGACTCGGAGGCGCCGAAGATATAGTCCTCGCCCTCGTCGCGGAAGCGCTCCGAGTCCTCGTTGACCACGATGCCGTAGTTTTGCCCCCAGATGGCCGAATGGTACCTCTCCGCCCGCGTGTCAACCAGCTCGGCGTGGACCATGCCGAGCTGCCCGGTCGTGCCGGCCCCGACCTCCATCGCCATGCGTATTCCGGCGCCTCGGTTGTACCGGAGGCCGCGGGCGATGACCGGAAGGTCGGCCGCATCCTCGCCAAGATACTGCGTGAGCATCTCCGGATTCCCCTCGAAGCCGCCACAGGCGAGGGCCACCGTATCGGCCGTGATGGAGCGAAGCGCACCGTCGGGCTTGCACGCGACGATGCCATTGACCCGCTCCCCGTTCTTGTCGAGGGTCAGATTGACCGCCTCGTGATCCCAGAGGACGTCGGCGTTCTCGTGATTTGCGACGTGGCTCAGGAAAAAATCCACGATTTCCTTGCCGCCGCCCACCGTGTAGGCGAAATGTTGCTCCTCGAAATCCAGGGCGGCGTCCTCCTCGTCGTGGTGGATCAGCTTCACGCCGTGATCCTCCATGAACTTGACGGTGTTCGGCGTCTCGTCCTCGAGCCTCCGCCAGTATTCGACGAGGCTCGACAGGCTCCACTCCACTCTCCCCGCCCGGCCGCGCAAAAGTTTGTTGTCGCGGTCGAGCGCGAGAAAGGGCTTCGCCCAGCGCGAAGCGCCCGGCCATGTGCCATTCTTCCCCGACTCGATCAACGCCACGCGGCCAGAGCGGCCCGCCTTCTCCGCAGTCTCCAAAAAACTCAACGCAGCCGCCGAACCCGCGAAACCGCTGCCGACGACCACCAAATCGTAGTCTGGCACAACTTTCTCCTTCCCACGTCGCTCGCCTTTCAGCTTCCCCTATCTTGTGAAATGGCACATAATCTGAGAGGGAGGGTGTGCAGACCGACTGGAATTTCTTCACAATGGCGGACACTTTTCCGCTGTGCCGCCACAGCCTCCTTCCCCGCAGCCTGAAGAAACTAAAGTGTCCACCAAAGCATCGTAATTCCACGTTGCATCCACGCGCCCCGACGTACAGGAGCGGAGCGCTGTCGCTGGTGGCCCGCCGCGGTCGTTGGCTACCTGGGCAGCATGTAACCGTGCCAGGGCATAGTGTTCGCGCGCGGCGGCTCGGGGAAGACAGGAGAATCTGCGCGAGGGCTGTAGACTTGTAGTCTAGCATCTGCTAACTTATACGCTGTTTAGTAAAGAACGGGGAAAGGAGCATTTATATGGGGTTCTTGCTTTTGGGCTTGGACAGCCTAATCGCTTGCATAGCAATCAGTCCGCTTGTCAGCCGATGGTCGCACCGTCTGCTGCTCGCGGCGCTCTTCGCTCTTGCCGACGGGATCGGATTCCTGATAGGGGTAATGGTCGGGGTGGTCTCCCCCTTGCGGATGTCGGGCGCGTTCGGCGAAACTCTGGAGATTGCGCTGCCGGCCATCCTGGGGATTTACCTGATTGGCATCGCCATCCTCGCTGTCATGACGCAGCGGGCAGGGACGCAGCAGGAAGGGACGCAGCGGCCAGCCTCTGTGATTTGGCCGGTGTGGATCTTGCCGCTCATCCTCGCCCTCGACAACTTCAGTTTCGGTCTGGTCGGTAGCCCGGCGGCTGGTTCGCTTCTCCAGCAAGCCTTCGGCCAGCAAGCGTGGTCGAGCGCGCTGCTCGCCCTCGGCGGGCTTCTCGTGGGCGTCGCGGTCATGCGCGCGATCCCGGCGATGCAGCGTCGCGCTGTTGCCATTGCGACCTCTGGAGTCGGTCTGGTTGTCTTGTCTATAGTCTTGATAACGATGGAGAGCATGGAGTAATCGGCTGGATCTGAAGGATCTCCAGCGGGAATACGACCCTTGACCAGGCGAATCTGGCCAAGGGTCGAGTTGTGTGCCGACGGGTTCTCGGGGACGCAGCCGAGGCTCCGGTGGGCGGCGAACTAATCGCCGCGAGACGGTCGGGAGCGAGGGGGTCGAGGAACCCGCCTTTCGAAGTTCATCCCGGAGGCTCCTTTCTCCGCCTTCCCGAGCGGCCGCGGACGGCTGGCCGACACGTTCTTCCACTGCGGATCCAAACCCAAACCGCCGACCAACTCGCTACGCTCGGCGGCCCGCCTTCACGCGGGGGATGAGGTCTTCTTTGCCCGGACGGGCGTCCTCGTTCGCCGCCCGTACCGCTTCCTCGACGATTTCGTGGTCGGGGGAGAGGTGGCAGGCCGGGTCGGTGCGTGAGGCGTCGCCGGTGAGCTGGAACGCCTGGCAGCGGCAGCCGCCGAAATCAATCTCGCGGCGGTCGCAACTTTTGCAGGGATCCGGCATCCACTCCGTCCCCCGGAAGCGATTGAAAATGGGCGACTCATCCCAGATCCACGCCAGCGAACGCTCGCGCACGCTGGCCCGGGGAAGCCCGAGGGTGTGCGCCGCGGGACATGGCAATACGCCCCCGGTGGGCGTGACCGTTAGCTGCTGACTGCCCCAGCCGCCCATGCACGGTTTCGGATACTTGCTGTAATAATCCGGGATGACGTAGATGATCTCCATCTTTTCCCTCATTCGCTCGCGCGCGGCTCGCACTATCTTCTCGGACCGGTCGAGCTGCTCGCGGGTGGGAAGCAAGGCCGAGCGGTTTCGCCACGCCCAGCCGTAATACTGCGTGTTGGCAAGTTCGATCCGGTCGGCCCCGAGTTCCTCTGCGAGGTCGAGCATTTGCCCGACCCGGTCTATGTTGTGGCGGTGGAGGACGACATTCAAAGTGAGCGGCCAGTCACGGTCAAGCTCCTTCACCATGCGGGCCGCCTCGACCTTCCGTTCATAGGAAGGGGTTCCGGCAATGCGGTCGGAGAGGGTCGGCTCGTCGGCCTGGATGCTGATCTGCACGTGGTCGAGTCCGGCATCTTTCAGCTCTTCCGCACGCCGGGGCGTGAGGGCGAGGGCGCTCGTGATGAGGTTGGTATACAGGCCGAGATCCCGTGCGCTGCCCACGATCTCCGCGAGGTCGCGGCGTTGGAGCGGCTCGCCCCCCGAAAGGTGAAGCTGCAAAACCCCGAGATCCCGCGCCTCGACCATCACCCGTTGCCACTCCTCCGTGGTCAACTCGTCGTTGTAGTCCGCGAGGTTGAGCGGGTTGGAGCAGTACGGGCAATGGAGGGGGCAGTCGTATGTGAGTTCGGCGAGCATGCCGTACGGTCTACTCATCGCCGAGCTCCACGAGTCGCTTTGCCGCGAGCCGGGCGAGGAAATCCCGCACCTCTTCGTCGGCCACGCGGTCATACTTTCCGCGCAGCTCCTCCACGACCTCGGCGAACGTCCGCTCCCCGTCGCACAGGCCGAGGATGGTCGCGCCTGTCTGGTTCAGGACGGTCACCCCCTCCGGCGCCAGCAGTACGTGCTGTTCGCGCACCGGATCCCAATTCAGCCTTGCCTGTCGTGCCAGACGAGGCCGATTCGTAGATGGTATCGCCATGATCATGTTGCCCCCTGTGCCATTGTTTGCTCCAAACTTATCAAGTATGGTACACGCTCTTATAACTGGATCAATGCAATCCGAAGTCGAGTGGCAAATCAAAGTCTCTCCAAATTGATACGGAATCCGGTCGGTCGCCTCCCTGTTTTTCCGAGAACCGAAGCTCGCCGTAGAGACGACGGTTTAGGCTATGGAACACGGAACCGTCCGCCCGGATTCCATATGAATTCGGATGAAGTCGGCGGCTTTTCTCCGGCGGCGCGGGAATTTCGCCCGCAACGGATGTGTCCGCGCATCGCGGGCGGGGTGCCCGCGCTCCCAGCCCACGCTCCCTGAAACCGTCCGTATCCGCCAAACCCGCTTTGGATGAGATCAAGCATCTCCCTGTCGGGCGTCGCCCGGATAGGCTTTCTCGATGGCGTCGAGCATGCTCCACAGCACGTCGTTTTTGAAGGAGAGCGCCGCCACGGCCCGCGCCTGCTCCTCCGGCGTCCGGCAGTGTTCGGTGACTACTTCGAGGGCGTGCTCCGAGTCGCGCGGAGCCTGTGTGATGCGGTTGCGGAAATAGGCGAGTCCATCCGGGTCGATCCACGTATAGAAACGCTCGAACGCGGCGAGCCGCTCCGTCATGAGATCCGGCGCGAAGAGTTCGGTCAGCGACGACGCCACCGCCTCGACCCACGGATGGGTACGGGCGAAGGTTACGTATGCGTCAACGGCGAACCCCACCCCCGGCGCGACGTGCCGCTCGTCCCACATCTCTTCCTTCGTGAGTCCCGCGGCCTCGCCGAGTCGCAGCCACGCCTCGATGCCGCCTTCCTCGCCAGCAGTTCCGTCGTGGTCGTGGATGCGGTGGATCCAACGCCGACGCACCTCGCGGTCGGGACAGTTTGCGAGGATGGCGGCGTCCTTGCGCGGAATGTTCACCTGATAGTAAAAACGATTCGCCACCCATCCTTGTATCTGACGGCGATCCAAACTCCCCTCGTTCATCTTCTCGTGGAACGGATGCAGACTGTGATAGCTCTGCGACTGCGCGCGAAGCTCTTCGATGAAACCTTCGGTTTCCGATGCCGCCAATTTCATATCTCCATTTCCAGCCCGTCCGCGGCCACTTCGAAGCCATGCTCCTCGACGATGCGCCGCTCCGGCGAATCTTCGATCAAGATGGGATTCGTGTTGTTTATGTGAATGTAAATCTTCCGCCCGATGGACAGCGGAGCCAACTTTTTCAAGCTGCCATCATCGCCGCCTATGGGCATATGCCCCATGTCGCGCGCCGTCTTTTGGGCGATGCCGAGCCGGACCATCTCGTCGTCCTGCCAGCATGTACCGTCGAAGAGGAGGCATGTGCATCCCTCCAATTCGGCGAGCACCGACTCCGTCAAATCCTGCGCGCCCGGAAGGTATACGAGGGTATGCCCCGTGCGCTCGTCGGTGATTCGGTATCCGACCACGCTCTCTCCCTCCTCGCCGGCCCCGAAACGCGCCAGCTTGTTCGTGGGAGCCTCGAAGGCCCGGTATGACAATCCATCCACGAGCGACACGTCTTTCCCCGTCGTGACCGTCCGCCACTCGACGTTCATATATTTGCCGAGCGTGCGGAGTATCGAGGTGCCTTCGAGGAGAGTTTCGTGAACCGCCTCGGTGGCGTGTATTTCGATGTCGTCGGCCTCGCGGAGCAAAAGCAGGCCGAGGGTGTGGTCGAGTTCGGCGTCGGTGAGGAGGACGGCCCCGAGCGGGGATTCCCTCACACCGTGCGGGTGGAGGGCGGGAAAAGACTCGATCTGGGCGCGGATGTCGGGCGAGGCGTTGAAGATGAACCATCGCCGGTAGTCATAGCTCACCGCGATCGACGACTGGGTGCGCGGACTGCATGGCCGCGAACCGCCGCGCGCGGCCTGGCACCGGGGGCAGCCGCAATTCCACTGCGGAAACCCTCCGCCCGCCGCCGCTCCGAGAACACGAATCCACACGCCAATCCTCCATCTCCGCTTCGGTCGATCCAGACAATACTTTCCTCGCCGGAAAGCCAGTCTCCCCGATGCCTCACGGCATGAGAAAGGGCGCCGGACGAATTATCCGACGCCCCGTGAAATTTATTCCGAATCCGGCCAGATTCCGGCGTATGCCGTAACTTCGGCGCTCGTTCCGATCTCCTCGAAATCAGGCGCCTTCCACTCCATTGTCTTCTCCTCCATGACTTTCACCTCCTCTTTTCGTTTCGACTTTGTCGCTCATTTTATCCTGAACTATGCCGGGCGACTTGTCGCCACCCGGCATACGTTTGTGCTTTATTCCTCCGGCAGCGCGAAAACGAAGATAGCGGAACCGTGGGGGCCCCCCATCATTCCGGGCAGGAAACCTTCGACCCAAGCGCCCCAGCCGACCGGCACGGCTATGTACTGCCTTCCGTCAATGCTGTAGGTCGTCGGGCTTGAGTGGTGGCCGCTTCCACACTGGAACCTCCACAAATGTTCCCCGGTGCGCGCGTCCAATGCGTTTAGATAACCCGAGGGTTCGCCCGCGAACACGAGGTCGCCGGCCGTGGTGAGCACCGACGCACACATCGGCAGGTCGGTTTCCCACCTCCAGACCTCCTCGCTCGTGGACGCGCTGAAGGCGCTTACGGATCCCTTCATGTCCTCGGAGTCCACGATGACGTGCGCTCCCCAGTAAGGCATGCCCTCCTTGAACTCCCGGCGCCGCCGCGCGATGGTCGAACCGGTATCTTGCACCGGGCAGTAGAAGAGTTCCGTCTCCGGGTTGAAGCACGCGTGCGTCCATTCCTTGCCCCCGGCCGGCCCCGGGAAGAAGTGGACCTCTTCCCCCTCTTTCTCGGGGTATATGCTGGGCGTTACTTTGCCGTCGGCGTCGATCTCGCCCCAGTTGATGCGGTCCACGAAGGGTGTCACCCGGACCAGCTCACCGTTCGTGCGATCGAGGACGAAGAAGTACCCGTTCTTGTCGAAGTGCCCCAGCAGCTTGCGCCCGTCCTGCTCGAAGAGGATATTCTCCATGTTGCTGTCGTAGTCCCACAGGTCGTGCGGAGTGTACTGGTAGTGCCATACTATCTCGCCGTTGTCGGGGTTCACAGCGACGACGCTGTCGGTGAAGAGGTTGTCGCCCGGACGGATTTCTCCGTCGAAGTCGGGCGCCGGGTTGCCGGTTCCCCAGTACAGGAGGTTCAGCTCCGGGTCGTATGTGCCGGTCACCCAGCAGTTTCCACCGCCACGCTGCCAGGCCTCGCCGTCGTCCGGCCAGGTCTCCGAGCCGGGCTCGCCGGGTTTCGGCACCATGTAGCGGCGCCAGACGCGCTCTCCGGTCTCGATGTTGTAGGCGTCGAGGTGGCCGCGCGACCCGAACTCCCCGCCGGAGCTACCCACGATGACCATGTCCTTCACGACGAGGGGAGCGACCGTGGCGCTCTCACCGGCTCGCACGTCACCGTGTGTGGTGTCCCAGATCTTCTCGCCGTTTTCGGCGTCGATTGCGACCACGTGGGCGTTCAGGGTGGCCATGAAGACCTTCCCCTCCGCCACGGCGACCCCGCGGTTCACGTTCCCGCAGCACAGCGAGACGTCGAACGGGATCGCGTGCTTGTATTGCCAAAGTGTCTGACCCGTCTTGGCGTCGATGCACCAGAGAAAGCCATCCCAGCCCGAGACGTACATGACGCCGTCCACGATGAGCGGGGCGGCCTCGAAGGCGTACGTCGAAGGCCCGGCGTGAATGCCCTGCGAGCCGGACTGGAACACAAACGCGGGAGAGAGTTTCTTGACGTTATCCGCGTTGATCTGGTCCAGCGGGCTGAACCGCTTCCCATCGTAGTGGCCGTAGTAGGTGATCCAGTTCTCCGGCTCCGAGCGGGCATCGAGGATGCGCTCGTACGTGAGATCCTTCGCCACCGGCGGCGCATTATGGGTCGTGGCGCTCAAGTTCCCGAGAGAGACGGGTGGCGGTGCGTTTATGTATTCTTGCGTCAACTTGTTCCCCTTTCCTATGGTCGTGGCTGGGCCGGGCGGTCGAGCTTGGCTTCCTCGTCAACATCCCCCATCACTACGATTGCCCCAGACAGGCCCCGGCCTTCATCGTTGCCTACATTGGAGCCATACCAGTAATATCCCGGGCCGTCGAGGGTGACGGTGACCTTTCCTGTTGAACCGTTCGGCAACCATATCCACTGGTAGTCACCGTTGCTCGGCACCTGCGCGCAGTGGGTGTTCGTGTCATCGTTGAAGAACTCGATCTCGAGTTCGCCCGCATGGGGCATGACGGCGACCGAGGGCGCATAGGTCAGCTCGTCTTCGGGGATCCGGATCTGGATCTTCATCTTTCCGTCGGCATCCTCCTCAGCCTGCCCGATGCCTCCGTGGTTGAGCAGACGACCTATCGTCCCCCCATTCTGCTTGTCCAGCCCAAGTTCGCTCACCACCTGGGACATCTGTTTCTCTCTGGCCTTTGCCACTAGTTTTCCTCCTTCGTGTGTTTCCCCAACACTTCACAAGTGATTGCCGGATCGTAGATAAGGGTCAATCCCCCATCCTAGTGTCCGCCATTGGCTCGGCCTCCTTCCGTAGTTTCCCTTCCATCACACAAGGTAGCATACAAACACATCGGAGGTCAACTTGTGTTTCAGTTGACATTTAACCGCTGTTACACAGCACAGAAGGTCGAGCCTGTGTTTCAAGACCCAGTTTCGGATTGACGATGTTCTCCCCGCGCTCCGTGGATCACCTCGAAGCCGAGTCCCTCTTCCCCGGCGTCGGCGGCTACCTTGTCTCCGGGTTTTAGTGAACCGTCGAGGATCATGCGCGAGAGCGCGTTGTCTATCCGGCGTTGGATGGCGCGCCGCAGGGGGCGGGCGCCGAACTCGGGGTCGAAGCCTTCCTCGGCGATCATCGCCACGGCGGCTTCGGTGAACTCAATCGCCACCCCCTGGGTTTCCAGGCGCCCCGAAGTATGGTCGAGGAGGAGGCGCGTAATCTCGGATATCTGGTTCTTGTCAAGGGAGCGGAACAGGATCACCTCGTCTATGCGGTTCACGAACTCGGGGCGCAGGGTGCTCCTGAG
>Ga0136624_1000098_pt1 | contig 25524 bp, 29 predicted proteins | sample AntDrymUQ4692206_2_FD_104802 | JGI IMG/M metagenome (GOLD analysis project Ga0136624, IMG submission 104802) | Polar desert sand microbial communities from Dry Valleys, Antarctica - metaG UQ469 (22.06) | ecosystem: Environmental > Terrestrial > Soil > Desert | place: Antarctica: Dry Valley... | reverse complement strand
TGGCCGTGGAGCGACACGACGACAATGCGCTGATCGTTTACACGGACGGCTCGATGTTTTCCAAGCCCAGGCGCCAGGGAGGTATCGGCATCCGTTTCGTCTGGGCCGACGGGAACGGTGAGGAGCAAACCGACGACTACAGCCCGTCCGGCTGGGTCAACGCGGACGTACCACAGATGGAGCTCCAAGCAGTGATCGAGGCGCTGAAGCTATTGCTCCGTGGGAAGCCCGTGGCGCCGGAGTTCTACGAGAAGATCATGGTCTACAGCGACGCCATGTACCTCGTGGAGGGCTACGCAGCGTCCAGATCGTTCTGGCCCCGCAACAAGTGGCGGACGAGGGACGGGACGCCGGTGCGAAACCCCGAGCGCTGGAAGGAACTAACCAGGCTCGTCAATCGGACCGGCAAGCGATTCGAGGTGCGCAAGGTTGAGGGGCACAAGACGAATCCACACAACCGCGCGGCAGACAAGCTGGCTCGGACGTCGGCGAGACTGCCATCAGACCGCATGGTGTCGGTGGCCAAGCTTCGCCGGAAGGCCAGCCCCAAGAGGCTCCAGCCTGAAGCCGTGCGGATGGAAGGCCAGCGCATGATCATCCATATCCACAAGAGCGAGTACATGACGGTGCAGCGATGCAACGCATACCGCTACTCCGTCGAGTCGAAGGAAAGCCCGTACTTTCTGGAGCTTGGGCTGATCTACGCAGCCCGCGACATCTCCCTCAACCCAGGCCACAGATACGCCGTCCGAGTCAACGACAACACCAAGAATCCGTGGATCGAAGAGGTTTACATGGAGGTCCTGCCCGGCGGGGAGGACGACGACGCAGAGAAACCGACCGAGAACTAACACATCGGGGGGCGGCCACGACGAGCGTGTGATCGCTTGTCCCGCGAAGGAGTAACGATCGCTCGGCTTCTCCTTGGCGCCGGAAGGAGTAGCGGACGCCCTGGGCCCCGGGGCGCTACTCCTACGGCGCCAAAGGCCGAGCGCGCAAGACCGATCGACTTTCCCCTTGCGCCATCAGGAGAGGCCTGGCCCGGCCCGGGGATGCGGAGACTTCGAAATTTCTGCCACCTGCTGTACCACCCGATGCCAACAAAGCCACTCCCGCGACTGTACATTTCGCTGCGTGATGTCTCTGAGCGGCGAGGCGCCGCAAGGCGCATCGCGAGATCCGTCGTACCTGGGGTGGCCCTATCGCCTCGCGGCCACTTTGAATGCCCTTATTGTCGCGGTGCTGTGGATCTTCGTCCAGTTGTGCGGGCTCGGAGAGAACCGGTCAGAGCTTTATAACCATCGCTGCGGGTCGGCGCTCTACACACAACTCCCCCTGTTGGGGTTCGTGGTGCTGGGGGTGGGGCTCGCGGCCGCCAAGCGCATCGAGAAGCGCTGGCCTGCTTGGGCGGGCCTAGGGCTAGCACTCGTTCCGGGGGTGGCCGCCTGGGGACTGCTCAGCGTCTAACGGAGAGCGCCGGGCTGGGCCGCCATTCGCGGCGCAGTTGCAAGAAGTCCTCGCCGCGAGTCCCGCGCTGCCACAGCAGTGCCGCGAGGTCATAGATCGAGCCGCCGCGGCCGCGGCCGAAGCAGTACCAGCCGCCCTCGCGAATCCTGGAGAGACGGAGCAGACTGCCGCAATCCCATGTTTCCCGACACCCTCGCGATGCACGTCCTACGCCACAAAGCAGTAACGCATCACTCACGCCGGGCGTTACCGCTTCCGGCGCCAAGGAGAAGCCCAGCCTCTCGTTACGCCTCCGCGCCGGAAGGAGTCGCCTGTGCGGGTGCTTTGTCACTACTCCTTTCCACACGACCGTGGACAATGTGACCCGTGGGCCCATTCGAGGTCAAAGGCAAGCCAGGCACTCTGGGACGTGTGGATGAGCGAGTGCTGCTCTCTTGGGTCGTGGGAGGAGCCGCCGTGCTCTCGGCCATCTATCTCACCACCCATTCAGACGTACTTGCGTATCTCGCACTTTTGGCCCTGGTCGTCCCCTGGAGAGCGATGCAACGCCGAGCCGCCGTCAAGAAGCCGCTTCCCGCGTATCCCGACCCGCCTCCGTCGTTTCACCCTCTCGCCTGGCAGCGTTGGGGCTGGCTCCCAGGCTGTGTTTTCCTCGGCGCCGCAATCGGGGCATTCACCAATCTGGTGGGCGGCGGCGTCATGCTCTGGGCCTTCGTTGGGGCTGTCGCGCCGCTTTGCTTCCTTAGTAACCGTTACGGAGTGCAGCAGCGGCCGAAGTCACAGCGACGCGGGCGGCTAAGGGATCTTCTGCGCTGGACTCGCACGGGCCCGTTCAAATAACGCCGCCGGCTGTCGGCGCGGGCCCTTCGCACTGCTGTTTTTCAACGAAGGAGCAGTCAGCGCGAACGCGGCACAGTTCACCAACCGCGAAAGCAGTAGCGCCAACGTCGACGCCCTGCGCGACTCCTTCCGGCGCGAAGGGATCACCAGAAGACTCGGCGCCGACACGATCGGTTAGCGCCGATTGCGATAACGAGCCGAAGGTCCCGAGAGACTTCTCGTCTTCGCCCTGAGCAGGCGTGGGTGGTCGGCGAGAAAGCCGTCCCCCGCCCGGAGCACGTCATGCTGCCTCCGTGGCGTCGAGCAATAAGACGGCCTCCGAAGCGCGCTTCGAGCGCTACCTAATCGAGCACGGCTACCGCTTCGAGCATCACCCGAGCATGAGCATCACAAAGCGCCCCGACTACCTCTTTGAGCGCGGAAGCGAGCAGGCGGTATGCGAAGTCAAGGAGTTCCGAACGCGCCGCATCAGTGAGCGCCTCTCGCACATGGGCGGCACCGCAGTCATGTCACCTAAGGACGTGTTCGGCGCTGTGCGCAACGCCGTAGACGACGCGGCCGCCCAGCTCAAGCCCTTGGCCGGCAAGAACCTAGCCTTGGTCGTACTGCTTGCCAATCCCCACGTGGCGGAGGTGATGCTCGACGTCGACCATGTGGTTTGGGCGCTCTACGGCAACCCTGGCTGGCGCATCGCGGTACACCGCGAAAGCGGGGAAACCGAACCGGGACAGCACTTCGCGGGCGGAGACGGCGCGCTCACTGCAAAGCACGCCTATGTGAGCGCTGTCGTCACACTCCACGAGCGCGAGTTCGAGCAGGATTGGGCGGACGCCAAGGTCAAAGAATTCGAGGACCCTTGGGACTTTTTGCGCTACGCAGCCGAGGCGCGCGAGTGCGGGGAGGTGCCCGAGGGCAACAGGCGATGGGTCGAAGTTATCCACACCATCTCGGCCGCCGAGGGCGGGGCGGTCGCGCTGCCCGACTCTCTCTTCGATGGTCCCGACGACCACGTGTGGGCGCTCAACGAAGATGCTGCCTACGAGCGTCGGCGATAGAGACGTCACCGAGCACGGATTCTTCAAACCCACCTGTCACAGCCCAAGAGCCAGAGCGCGCTTTACTGGGGCGATGGCTGCCCGGACGACCCTGACTGGCTGGAACTAGTGGCGTTGGGTCGTCGGTCAACCATCGGGCGATTGAAAGCTGCGCTGCGCCGAATCCGCGGTGCCGGTCCCAAGGCCCTGGGCGGTGTTGCGGGGGTGGGCGCTACAGCGGTTGCCGGGCCGGTCGTTGGTGTGGTTGCCGGCGCTGTCGCGGAACAGTCGTTTTCGGCAGTGCAGGTGTAGACCCCAGCTGGGTGCCACCGCGCGCAGCGGCTCCCATGCAGCCTCGACTCCCCGGACGCCGAACGCTCCGACCGCGGGCTCGTCGACCACAATCAGAGCATCGAGGCCGCGCTCGCCGAGAGCCCGGATCTGTCCGGCGACGTTGGCCAGCCAGCCGGCCAGCTCGCCCGCCAGAGCGAGCGCCTCGGTGCGCGACGGAGCGCCGCCGCGCTCTCGCTCGAGGGCGCACGCCAGCGTCGCCGGGCCGGTGACCTGCAGCTTGACGAGCCCGTGGTCGGGCGGGTGGGCCGCCAGCTCGGAGAGGAACGCGCTCCCGGCCCGCGGGCGCTCGCGGTCGCGCTCGGGCGACCAGCCACAGCGGCGTGGGTTGGCGCCGAGCCACTGGCCGACCATGTCGCCCTCAAGGCGCGGCAGCTGCGGGCAGAACGGTATGTCGTAGGCGGCCACGGCGTGGGCCGCGGCCCGCCCGGGATCGGTGAACGGCAGGCTCCCGACGCCCGTTGTGGCCCACGCCGGGACACGCTCCAGGGCGCCCACGGCTACGCAGAGACCGGCGCCGCGGCCCTCCGCCTATGGGCGGCCTCCAGCATGTGCTCGAGGGCCGGCAGGACCTCCTCCCAGCGCCGCGTCTTCAGGCCGCAGTCCGGATTGACCCACAGCCGCTCGCGGCCGACGCGCTCTTCTGCGAGCTCGAGCAGCCGCTCGAGCTCCTCGACCGACGGGACGCGCGGCGAGTGGATGTCGTAGACGCCCGGCCCGATCTCGTTCGGGTAGGCGAGCGAGGCGGTGAAGGCGTCGAGTACCTCCATGTCCGACCGCGACGCCTCGATCGAGAGCACGTCGGCGTCGAGGCGCGCGATTTGCTCCATGATGTCGTTGAACTCCGAGTAGCACATGTGGGTGTGCACCTGGGTGTCGTCGCGAGCCGGCGCGACGGTCAGGCGGAAGCAGTCGACCGCCCAGCGCACCCAGTCGTCCCGGTCGCGCCGCTGCAGCGGCAGTCCCTCGCGCAGCGCGGCCTCGTCGACCTGGATCGCGAACGCCCCGGCGCGTTCGAGGTCGAGCACCTCGTCCTGGATCGCCAGGGCGATCTGGGTGCAGGTCTCGCGGCGCGGCTGGTCGTCGCGCACGAACGACCACTGCAGGATCGTCACGGGGCCGGTCAGCATCCCCTTGACCGGTCTTTCGGTGAGCGACTGTGCGTGGCGCCACCAGCGCACGGTCATCGGCTCGGGTCTCGAGACGTCCCCGTAGAGGATCGGCGGCTTCACGCACCGGCTCCCGTAGGACTGCACCCAGCCGTGCTCGGAGAAGGCGAAGCCGTCGAGCTGCTGGCCGAAGTACTCGACCATGTCGTTGCGCTCGGGCTCGCCGTGCACGAGGACATCCAGCCCGAGACGTTCCTGCACCTCGATGACCTCGGCGATCCGGTCCTCGAGGAACCGCTCGTAGCGTTCGCGGTCGAGCCGGCCCTCGCGCAGGTCGCGCCGTGCGCCGCGGATCTCATCCGTCTGCGGGAAGGACCCGATCGTGGTCGTGGGCAGCTCGGGGAGCTCGACGCGTGCGCGCTGGGCGGCGCGGCGCACCTCCGCCGGCGAGCTACGGTCGTAGCCCTCCGGGGCGAGCGCGCCGACGCGCTCGCGCACCGCCGGTTCGTTCGTGTGAGCCGAGGCGCGCCGCAAGGCGATCCTCTCCCGCGCGGGTGACAGGAGCTCCTGCCTTTCCTCCGCCGGGAGCGCGGCGGCGTCGCGCAGCACACCGAGCTCTGCGAGCCGCTCGGCGGCGAAGGCCAGCCAGCAGCGCACCTCTGGGTCGATTCGCGTCTCCCTCGCCGCCTCGTACGGCACGTGCAACAGCGAGCAGGACGGAGCGATCGTGACCCGCTCCTCGCCGAGCGCAGCCGCCGCGGCATCGATGCGATCGAGTGCCGCGTCGAGGTCGCTCGCCCAGACGTTGCGTCCGTTCAGAACGCCGAGCGAGAGCCGGGTGGGCCGGTCGCGCAGCATCGTGAGGGCCGGCCCGAGCTGATCGGGAGCGCGCACCAGGTCGAGGTGGACCTCCGCCGCAGGCAGCGCGAGCACCCGCTCGAGGACGCCACCGTTCTCGAGCCCGGCGAAGTAGGTTGCAAGGCAGAGCGCGATATCGGCGGCGCCGGCGAGGGCCGTCCACGCCTCGCCGAAGGCGTCCAACTCGCCCGGCCCCCGGTCGAGCACGAGGCACGGCTCATCCACCTGCACCTCGCCGGCTCCCGCGGCCGCCAGCTGCCGCAGCAGCTCCGCGTAGACTGGCACGAGGGCGTCGAGGGCGTCCAACGGACTGTCGAGCCCCTTCGAGAGCAACAGGAAGCTGAACGGGCCGAGCACGACCGGCCGCGTCGCGACGCCCAGAGCGGCGGCCTCATCCAACTGCTCGAGCCAGCGATCCGCGCGCAGACGGAACCGTTGGCCAGGCCGAAGCTCCGGCACCAGGTAGTGGTAGTTGGTGTCGAACCACTTGGTCATCTCGAGCGGCCGCGCGCCGGCCGAGCCCCGGGCCATGGCGAAGTACGCCTCGAGCCCGTCGGCCTCGGCGCCGCCGAAGCGCTCGGGAATCGCTCCCACGGCCCAGGCGGTATCGAGCACATGGTCGTAGAGGCTGAAGTCGCCCGACGGGATCACGTCGACGCCCGCGGCCTGAGCCCGCCGCCAGGCGGCCGCGCGGAGATCGCGGGCCGTCTCCAGCAGATCCTCGGAGGTGGTTCGCCCGGCCCAGTAGGACTCCAGGGCGAACTTGAGTTCACGGTCGGGCCCGATGCGGGGAAGCCCGAGGACGGCGGTGCGTGCCATCTGACCTACTCCTCTTCTGCCGTGCGGCCCTTCCGCGAGGCCGCTGATGTCCGGTGCGCCAAGTGGCGCAGAGTCGACAGGTCTTCGGGCTCGGACGCAATCGAGACGACGCCTTCCCAGACCATCGGTCCAGTGGCACTCGCTCGTCTCGCGCGTCCCCACCGCTGCGCGTCAGCTCCGGATTTCGAACCGGATTCCCTGGCCCACGGTCGGGCGCGATCGACTCCACCCGACACCATACACGCCGGATGACAGCCGCTCACACGGCCGGCTTCTGACGCCGCGGTCACTTTCAGAGACGCACGACGACCGGAAGCCCCGGCACTGAAGTCACTCGCTCCCGGGCGCGGAGGAGTAGCGGGCGGCGTGGACGCCGCTGCTCCTCGTGCTCGTCCGGAGCGGGCGTGAGCCGGGCGGTAGCGGAGATCCCCGCTCTCGTCGAATTGCAGGAGCGACTGCGACCCGCTCGCTCAAGCTATCGCGGATCCTCGACGCCGGCGGCATCGCCGGAAGCGCCAAGAACCGCCAGCCCCGGCGGTTGCTCGTGCTAGGACAGGTGCAGCGCGACCTCCTCGAGCGGCCTGCGAGACGCGGCCTCAGGTCTGATGCATCAGCTGCCCGCCGGTTTGGGGCGGATAGCGAACAGAGGGGCGCCGCACTCAGAGCAGTAGCCCTCCCAGCCCGGACGACCGTTGGGCAGGGTCACCTCCCGCGCGTCGGCGATGGTGACCTTCTCGCCGCAGACGCACCAGGCCTGCGGGCCGGGATCCTGTGCCTCTGAGTGCCGCGAGCTCCGGTCAACCATCTCCGACAAGCATATTCGCGGCTAGGTTCCTCTCATGCGGGGCGCACCATCCACCCGCCAGGAGCCCCGGCCCGCAGATCCTTCCGTCGAGGAGCAGGAGCGCGGCAACGCTCGAACGCAGCTGCTCAGACGAAGCAGAAAGAGTCAGTGGAGCAGTCGCCGCCCTCGAGACGGATCTGGTGAGCCCGGTGGCCGGGAAACTCGACGTGAAAGTCCGGGGCTAGCTTCAGGCCGCCGCGGTCAACGTCGACGTCTGCCTTGAACATCGCTCCCGGCACCCCGTCGGGATAGAACTGCGGGTCCCAAGCCGCGTAGAGCGAGTTCGTCCCATAGACCCGACGCCCGTCGCGGCTCACCTCGATCATCTGTGGGCCTCCGCCCCAAGACCGGCCCGACGGATGGTCGGCCCCATCGAGGATTCCGCCCAGCTCGACAGTGCCGGCCAGGCGCGGTGCGAATGGGTCGCTGACGTCGTACTGTCGCAGCTCGCCGCTTCCCCAACATGCCACGTACAGGAAGCGATCATCGAGCGAGAGGTCGATGTCGGTCACGAGCGGCGGCACGGCGCCAAACCCCTGAAGCAGCGGCGGCAGGCTGTCGGCGTCGAGCGGGACGGCGGGAATGTGAATCGTCTTCTTCGCCCGCCACCCGTCGCCGTCCTTGTACCAGGTCCACACCGACGCCGATAGGTCGGTCACATCGATCACGACGCCGAGAAAACCGTAGGTCTTGCTCGGGTCGTGGGCCGGGCGCACCTCGAGGGCCATCTGGTACTGGTCGCCCAGGTCGATCTCGGCAATGTGGCGGCGCGTCTTGAGATCGAAGAAGTGCAGGCGGTGACCGTATTCGCGCCCGAGCAGGGCCTCAGGGACAATCCCGTTCTCGATCAACCGCGGGGGGGCCCATTCGCTTGCGATCAGGACGCCCTCGTCGATGTGCCACCAGAAGTCGTAGGCGTAGAACTGGCTGCCGCGGTCGACCTCCCACTGACCGGAGACGCTGAAGTCGGAGTGGTCCATCGTAAAGATTCCGGCCGGGCCGTCGTTGCCGTCGACAGACCCCGCGCCGAGGGCGCTGACAAGGAGCCCATCGGGTCCGCAGTGGACCGTGTGCGGGCGGCTGTAATGGCCCTCGCCCATCACCTCCTCAGGCTCGATCGTGCGGACCAACGAGGGCTGGCGGGGGTCCGGACCGGTGTCGAGAACGTATATCCGCGACGACCGGATCCCAGGCACAACGAGGTAGCGGCGCTCCATCGCGCCGTCGTGATCGTGGTCGCCGCCCAGCGCCGAGCTGCAGATGTTCCAGCCGTAGTGGTGAAACTCGTCGGGCGGGTCCTGCGGGGGCGCATCCCACTGCCCGACGACGCTCCCATAGCTGTTAGACGTGGGGTCGACGTCCACTACCGCCATCGCGTCGGCGTCCAGCAGCGCCACGTAGGCAAGCTTCTCCACCGGTGCGTCCATGGCGTCGCGCGGTGTCCGATACAGCGTCGCCGTGCCGTGCTGCTCCCTGTGCGCGTGGTGCGCGGACTCACTCATCGCCACCCCTCCACTCCGTTAGACGGGTTCGGACTAGCGCCGTCGCTCGAGTTGCCGCCTCCCGCAAGCGGGCGCGGCCGCTGGGATGCATAGTGTCAAAGCGGCCGTCCCAACTCGCCGCTGCGCGCTTCCCAGAGAGTCCAAAAGGCGCAGCGAACTCAGCGCCAAGTCAGACGCCTGCATGTCGTCCCATGCGAAAGCGGGCGGCGCGGCCTCGGAGACGCCCGCTTGTCGACGAGTTCCGACAGTCTCCGCCAAGCGCTGAGCTCACGCTCGCTTTGCTCGACAAGGAGCACTGCCGGCACCAGGCCGCTCGTGATTCCTCCAACGCGAAGGAGAAGCTCCCGCCTCATGAAGCGGCCACCGGCCAGAGCGCCGCTTTCCCGAATCGCGGCACTCTCGCTGCGCACCCGCGCGGTGAAAAGCACCAGTGCCGCTCCTCCGTGCATCCAGGCGCCGCGAGGTCGAGTGCTGCTCTTCTCGGAAACGGAAGCGCGGGGCGGTAGCCCCCGGGCGGCTCGTTGTAGGGGGAAGCGGCGCTGGGCGGAATGCCTGGCAGTGTCGCCGGCGAGAGTTCCCCTGTCATTGGACGGGCTCATCAGGCGTGCCGCTTCAGCGCAGCTGGCGAAGCGGGAATCAATATGGCTCTTCCCCCCGGCGGGTTCACGTGGAACGTGAGGTCAGCTGCGTTTCGGATCGTCCAGTCCATCAGCCTGTATCCGCGGCCGGGCCCATGTCGCCTGGCGGGCTGACGACCAAGCGCTGGCAGCCGTTCTTGCATTCGTAGATCGTTGAGCGCCCGTCCCGGGTAACCGGGGCCTCCGCGAGCGTCTGCTCCTCCTTGCACGTGGGGCAGAGGGTCGCGATCTCGGCGTCGGGCGGGATGCGTCCACCAGGTGGAGCCGTTAGAGCCCCGCGAAGACATCCGCAACGCGAATCAGCTCGGGAAGCAAGGCGAGCCCGAGGCTCGCGAAGCCGAGCCCGGCTAGACGACGTGCTCGCGCGTCTTCTAAGCCAGACAAGCCCGGATGTGAGCCGCTCTCCCCCGCGTAGGCCATGAACTTCTGAATCGCCTCGCCCTGCTTGTCCGTCACAAGGCCGGCGTTCTGCAGGGCCTTCCGCGCTGCCCCGCCGGTGACGGACCGGCCAACGTGCACTTGTGCAGTGCCTTCGAAAAGCGCGTCGAGGTACGACCGAACTTGGCTGTTGGCGGCCTCCCACCGTTGGCGGCTGTAGGCATCCTCAGCGGCATCAGAGTCGCTGGTGCTCGCTCGGCACAGACCCAGTGCCGCCGTTCCGTGAGGGTGGGCGCGACGGGCACGATTGCAGAGAAGCGATAGCCACGGTACCGCCTGCACGGGTGATCGCATTCGGCGCAAAGCGATCACGCCGACGGTGCCGATCGCGGACCGGCGCGACCGGCAAGTGCCGTCGTTTGGTGACGCGGTGGTCATGGGCTGGCTGGCGGCTTCGCTAACTCCTTGCAGTGCATCGGCTGTTGGTCTGTACCTGTTGGTCTCAGGCTGTTGGTCTTAGGAGATCACCAGGCCGCCGCCCCGCCTTCGGCCCTAACTCCGCTCTGCGCCTGGGCTTTCGAGGAAGGGTCGTCCGCCGCTTTGCGCCGGACGACCCTTCCTCGACCCCCAGGTAAAACCTGGATGGGCAGCCAGGCGGGGTGTGCGGGGGCCTGCGGCGGGGCGGCGGAAGAGACTGTGGGTAGGGCCAGTGGGAAGGCGGAGGGAGTGAGGGAATCGGAATTGGAGAGTCGGGTGACGGAGAGGATGAGAAGGTGGGAACGTATCTGTGGCGGGAGAGGGGTACTCGTGAGCGAACTGGACGACGGGTGTGGGCACCGGAGAGGAGAACGAAGTGCGCAAGCGGGACACGGCGAGCGAGATCTGGGAAGGGTTGCGGCGCGGTCGGCAATGGATTGTCCGGTGACTGGCGATCGAACCCTGGCCCACGGCGGGTGTCTCAGATCGAGCGAGTTACGCGGCTCAGGCTGAACTCGCGAGAAGTTCCTCAAGCGGGATCGTCTCGGCGCGCTCGGCCTGGGCCCTCGCCTCACGCAGTCCCTTCTCGTCCTCCGGCGTGATGTGCTCCTCCTCCTCCGGAGCTGCATCGAGGAACTCGATCAAAGGGTCGCGAGAGTGGCGTTGAGCGAGGTGACGAAGCGTCTCGTGCGCCTCGGCCTCAGACAACTGCTCGATGGCCTGCCGGAGCTTCTTCTTGGCCGTCATGCACCTCAAGCTAACGACCCGGCGGCATCCCGGTCTCACGACCGGGCCGCCATCACCGGTGGCTGTTGAAGCGGCTCTAACCGGCCTCGAGGTACTCGCGCAACGCCTTGCGTATCACCGAGGACGCTGTCTCGTCGTCACGCTTGGCCCGTTGAGCGAGAGCGTCGCGCAGTTCGGGCTCCAGCCGGACCGACTCTACGTTGGCGGGGCCCGACCCGAGGGGCGGTCTGCCCCCGCGCCGGCGAAGGGTCTCGTCGACTTCGTAGCCGGCCTCGGCCCTCTTCGCCAGCTTGTCGACCAGCTCCTCGGTAATCGGCTTCCCGCCCGCTGTCTTGCCGTAGGCCTTCTTCGCCATGCTCAACCCCCCGGTAGCAGCCGCTGATACTTCGGGCGCATCCTCATCGCATGGATCGCCAGCTCTGGACCGTCGACGCGCACGATCGTGACGACCTCGAGGAGGTCCGCGCTGCGGGCGGGACCGAGGTACAGACGGGTGTCGTCGTCTTGTTCGTCAATCGTCATTGCGTTTGCCGCCGCGTGCTTGATGTCCTCGTCGGCGATGCCGTGCTTGCGCGCCGACGGATGAACCTCCACTGAAGAAGTGTAATACGAAACCGTCCCAGGGGCACGACTGCTGATCTACGAACCGGCTACCGCGGGGCAAGCGCTTCGGCGCCATTTTCCAACGTAGAGGGGGGCCAGATCGGCCCCGACTCCGTCTTAAGGGATGTGAGGACTTCGCGTACGAACAGAGTGGGCACCTCTCGTACGAGTAGTGGTCCCGATGGATCCCCCCGTGGCGCGAGCCGGCGAGGACGAGCGCTCGGGCAGACAGGCCCGCGCCTCGCCTACTCGAAGCCGGAAGCCGCCATCGCGCTTGGGATCTCGATCAACTCGTTCGAGCGCCACGTGCAGCCCGACCTCCGCGTGGTCCGCCGCGGGAAGCTTCGGCTCTTCCCCGTTTCAGAACTCGAACGCTGGCTGCGGGAAAACGCTGAGCTCACCCTGGAGGAGCGGTGACCAGCGCAGGTAGGTTCGACTCCGAACCGACCGAGGGAGTTGAGATGGGACGAGGACGCCTGCCCGAAGGGATCGACGCACGGCACGCGCGTCAGTGCGGAAGTCGTCGCGGCGGTCGCTGCAACTGCAGCCCGACCTACCAGGCCCAGGCCTGGAGCCCGCACGACCACAAGCGCCTGACACGCACGTTCCCGACGCTCGCCGCCGCGAAGGGCTGGCGCTACGACGCGCTCGTCGGTCTGCGCGAGGGCACCCTGCGGGCAGCCGGCGGCGTGACGCTGCGGCAGGCGGCGGACGAGTGGATGTCGATGGCCGGGGCCGGGATCGTGCGCAACCGCTCGGGCGATGTCTACAAGCCCTCGGCGCTGCGCGGCTATGAGCAGTCGCTGCGGCTGCGGATCGTGCCGGCGCTCGGCGCCGAGAAGTTGGGCGACATCCGGCGCTCGGACCTGCAGCGGCTCGTGAACCGCCTGATGGCCGAGGGGGTCGGGCCCAGCACGATTCGCAACTCGCTGATGCCGCTGCGCGCGATCTACCGCTACGCACTCGCGCTCGACGAGGTTTCGGTGAACCCGACGAGTGGCGTCCAGCTTCCGGCCGTCCGAGGCAGGCGGGAGCGCATCGCCGCGCCGGCCGAGGCGGCGCGCCTGATCGACGCGCTCCCCGCGCACGACCAGGCGCTCTGGGCCACCGCCTTGTACGCCGGCCTCAGGTCGGGCGAGCTCCAGGCGCTGACCGACGAGCTGGTCGATCTCGACTCCAACCTGATCCACGTCAAGTGGAGCTGGGATCCAAAGGAGGGTCGGATAGCTCCGAAGAGCTGGGCCGGTCGGCGCACGGTCCCGGTGCCAGCCGCGCTGCGAGGCCACCTGCTCGAGCATCGGTTGGCCCAAGGGCGCCGCAGCGGCCTGTTCTTCGGCCGGCCCGACGGACGCCCGTTCTCCAACCAGGCGACAACCCAGCGCGCCGAACGCAGATGGCGGCGAGCCGGACTCGACTCGATCGGCCTGCACGAGTGCCGCCACACCTTCGCCTCGCTGATGATCGCCGCCGGGGTGAACGCGAAGGGGCTTTCGACCTTCATGGGACACACCTCGGTGACCATCACGCTCGACCGCTACGGCCACCTCTTCCCGGGCTCGGAGAACGAGGCCGCGGAGCTCCTCGACGCCTACCTGGAACGAGCCAAAACGAGGGGCCCCGAATGAGGGTGCGCTGCACGTGCGCTGCACTGCGCTGCACAAATAGGGGGTTTAGAGGGGCCGAGGGGGGCTGACTGATGTGGCAAAACCGGCGTAAGAGCGCCACCAAAACCTCCTGCAAACAACCTACTTTTCGCTCTACAAAGCGGAGGGGGAGGGATTCGAACCCTCGAAGGACCTTACGACCCTTAACGGTTTTCGAGACCGCCCCGTTCAACCACTCCGGCACCCCTCCAGGTGCTCTACAAATTGGAATGAGCCCTGCCAGGCCATCTAGCTGGGGCACTAGATGGCGCAGTCATCCGGCTCCAATCCAAGCGGAGACGGTACCGCTCAAGCCTTCGTACCACTTCGTTTCCCGCCTCGCCTGAGCCACCACCCGCGCTGAGACAGGTGGTCGCGGGCTCATGTCCCGGTTTAGCTAGCCACCAATAGCGGTACATCGCATTCGAGTCCTATTGAGGAGGCAGGGTGGGGAGGAGCAAGCTCAGTTGGCCGCTGGTCCTGGTCTGCGCCTTTATCGCGATAGGCGCTGCGAGCTGCTCCAGCGGCGACACGGAGCAGGCCACGGTCGAATCTGGTGACGGTGAGGGCAAGGGCGCCAAGGCCGCCGGGATCGGAGACAGACTCACGCTCCAGGGCACTACCTACAGCGTGACGAGGGCAGAGAAGAGCGCCTCGGTGGGATCGGATGAGTTCGACACGGTGCTGGCCAATGGTCAGTTCGTGGTCGTGTCTCTGACGCTTACCAACCGCACGAATGGGCCGGTGACCATCGTCGACGACAACATTCGTCTGATCGGGGGCAACGGGAAGAACTACTCGACCTCCTCGGACGCGAGCCTGGCGGTCGAGGACGCATTCCTACTCGAAGAGATTCAGCCGGACGTTTCGCAGAAGGGGACGCTGGTCTACGACATCCCGCCGAAGGCCGTCAAGGGGTCGAGGCTCGAAGTCACGGACCTCGTCTCGGACTCGACGGCTGAGATCAAGCTAGGCCTTTAGGCCGCCGGACCGGCGAGCGCACGACTGCGGCTCTAGCGTCGCGCCCCGAAGAACGCCCGGAGCAGCTCGGCCGAGTCCGCCGCCAGCAACCCGCCCGCCACCTCGGGCCGATGGTTCAGGCGCAGCTCGCCGAGCACGTCCAACACGCTGCCGGCGGCGCCGGTCTTCGGGTCGTCGGCTCCGTAGACAACTCGCGGCACGCGTGCGAGCACGATCGCGCCCGCGCACATCGAGCACGGCTCGAGAGTCACGTACATCACCGCACCGTCCAGCCTCCAGCTCCCCAGGCGCTGTGAAGCTTCGCGCAGGGCGAGCACCTCCGCGTGGGCGGTGGGATCGCCGCGCAGCTCGCGTTCGTTGCGGGCCGCGGCCACCACCTCGCCCTCCGCGGCGATCACGCAGCCCACGGGCACGTCGTCGTGCTCCAACGCGCGCTCGGCCTCGCGCAGCGCCAGCCGCATGAAGTAGTCATCGCGCCCGAAGAAGGCGCGGGTCACGGTGCCGTCGCTCATCCGTTCACAACTCCTGTCGCCCCTGTCACGCAAACGCTCAAGTGGGCTACCCGATCGACCGACGCCCGGAAGACGACAACTCGGTTGCATTCCGGGTGTTGGTGTCTCCGTACACTGGATTTGGACCGTAGCCCATGAGACGAGCCCTCCTTATGCCCGCGGCCCTGGCCGCAGTAGCGCTATCCGCCGCCCCTGCCGCGGCCCAGACTCCCTATGTCCCGGGCGAGGTGATCGTGCGGTATGACGACGGCGGCTCGGGTGGCGCCGCACTCGGCAGCGGCTCCGAGACCCTCCGGATCAAGGACGGCGACAGCGTTGCCGAGACGGTCCGCGAGCTGCGCAAGCGACCGGGCGTGGACTACGCCGTGCCCAACTACGTCGCGCGCGCGAGCGCATTCACCCCCAACGACCCCGGCTACCGGCTGCAGTGGAACCTCTTCGGGTCCAACGGCGTGAACATGCCCGAGGCGTGGGAACTGGCCGCCGCGCGTGGCGCGCCCGGTGGGCGAGGCGCCGTCGTCGCCGTGCTCGACACCGGCGTTGCCTACCGCCGCTATGGCCGCTTTCGCCGGGCGCCCGACCTCAGGCGCTTCGCGCGCGGGTATGACTTCGTGGGGGAGGACCGCTTCCCCAACGACCACAACGGCCACGGCACGCACGTGGCCGGCACGATCGCCGAGAGCACCAACAACGGGATCGGCGCGGCCGGCATCGCCTACGAGGCGCGGATCATGCCCGTGCGGGTGCTCGACTCCGAGGGCGCGGGCGACACGATCTCCATCTCGCGCGGAATCCGGTACGCCGCCCGGCGCGGAGCCGACGTGATCAACCTGAGCCTGGAGTTCGACGCCCGCGTGAGGGCCTCGCAGATCCCCGATGTGGTGGCCGCGCTGCGCTACGCGCGCCGCAAGGGCTCGGTGGTGGTGGCCGCCGCCGGCAATCAGGGCGATCGCGTCGTTTCCTACCCCGCGCGCGCGCCCGACGTCATCGGCGTGGCGTCCACGACCATCCGCGGCTGCCAGTCGGAGTTCTCCAACAGCGGGATAGCGGTCGATCTCGCGGCTCCCGGGGGCGGAGCCGATGCCCCAAACGCCGACAATCCGTACGACGCCCAGTTCTGCCGTCCCGACGCCAGCGGACGGTTCATCTATCAGCAGACGTTCGTGCGCAGCGTGCGCCGGTTCGGCCTGCCCGGCGGCTACGAGGGTACGTCGATGTCGGCGCCGCATGTGTCGGGTGCGGCGGCTCTGGTGATGGCCACCGGGCGCCTGGGACGGCGCAACCCCACGCCCGCCGAGGTGGAGCGCCACCTCGAGGCCACGGCCCGCGACCTCGGGCCACCCGGCTTCGATCGTCGCTACGGCAGCGGGCTGCTGGACGTGGCCGCCGCGCTGCGCTGATCGTGTCCGGGGGTCAGGTGGTGCGAATGATCATCACGCTGCACGGCGCGTGATGGGAGACCTTGTTGGGCACAGAGCCCAGCACGAAGCGCTTGGCGCCACTCATCCCCTTGTTGCCGACCACGATCAGATCGGCGCCCTTCTCCTCGGCCACGTCGAGGATCGCGTCAGCGGGGTCGCCTTCCCGAGCGAAGGTCTCCGCCTCCACCCCTGAGCTCTTGATCCCGTCGGCGCCCTCCTTGAGGGTCGACTCCACGTCTTCGCGGGGGTTGACCATCCACTGAAGGTCCTCTGGAACATCCTGGCGCTCGTCGCGTAGGCGGCCCTCGGGCACGGGCTCATACGCGCTAACCAGGAACACCTTCGCACCGAGCGTGGACGCCAGTTCGGTGGCCTGCTTCACCGCCTCCTTGGCGGTGTCCGACCCGTCCGTACCCACAACGATCGATCCGAACATGCGCCTCCTTTGGACTAGTAGGCGCCGGGATCGCGGTCGCGCGCACGGTCTCGACCTGAGAACTCCAGCGCCAAGCCGGCGATCAAGCCGACAACCCCCGCGATGATGAGGATGGTGCCGACCGTCTGGATGTCGATGCCCGAAACCTGGCCGGTCACGGCGAAGCGCAGGATGGCGCCGACCGCCCCGATGAAGATTGCCACTCCGATCGTCACACTCGGGAGCATAGTGCCGCGCTTCTGGATCTACATGCAGGTGGTGATCGTGGTGTGTGTGCTCGCCTCGATGGTGATCGCGATCATCAAGCTCTAGCGGACGGGCGCTACACGTGCTCAACCCCGCCGGCCCCCAGCGTGGAGGCGGGGTCCTCCATCGGCTTCACCCACAGCTCCTCGACCAGGATCACGATCAGCGAGAGGATCGGCACGGCCACCACCAGGCCCACGAAGCCGAACAGCTGCCCCACGATCAGCACGCCCACGGCTATCACCGCCGGGTGCAGCTTCACGGTGCGGGCCATGACCAGCGGGATCACGAGGTTGCCCTCCACCTGCTGCACCAGCATGTAGATGCCGAGAACCAGCAGCGCCTTGCCAGGCGAGTCGGTGAACGCGAACAGCACCGGCGGAAGCGCGCTGGCGAAGGCGCCGAAGTAGGGAATCACCGAGAGGAGCGCGGTGAGCACCGCGAAGAAGATGGCGAAGTCCAGGCCGATGATCGTCAGCCCGATGTAGAGCAGCACACCCGAGACCAGCATGTCCGCGGCCACGCCCCGCATCCATCCCAGCCACGAGCTGCGCAGCCGGCTCATTATCTCGTCGGCGCGGTGGCGGTGCGCGGGCGGAACGAGGCGCCGCATCCCGTCCAGCAGCGGGTCGGGGTCGATCGCCATGTAGTAGGCGGTGATCAGTACGAGGACGAGCGCCGCGAAGATGCCCGCCACGCTGAGGCCGATCGAGGTGATCGGGCCGATCAGGCGGCCGGGGTCGTCGGTGTAGCCCTCGGCGAACCCCTGCACACGGTCCGCGATCTCACCTGGCCGCGCGCCCGTGAGGTCTCGAATGCGCTCGCGCAGCAGGTCCACGATCCCAGGAACGTCCTCCACGAAGTCGTTGGTCTGCTCGATGAACGGCGGGATGACCAACGCGATCACTCCCGCGATCACCCCCACGCCCGCAAGCAGCGCCAGCATCGCGCCGACTTGACGCGGGATGCGGAAGCGGCGCTCGAGCACGCCGGCCGCCGCCGAGAGGGCCACGGCGATGATCACCGTGATCAGCACCGCCAGCAGCAGCGTGAGCAGTTGGCGGAACAACAGACCCAGCACCAGCAGTCCGCCGGCCAGCACCACGGCCCGGTAGGCGATCGTCCCGCTGGGGCCTCGCTCCGCCATCCGCGCAGTGAAGCAGCGGCGACGGCGCGAACAGCTCAGTTAGCGCTGAGGCCCCTACCCCGCGAACAGCGTGAGATCCGGCTCGCGATCGCCTCGCAGCACGGCCGGATCGACCTCCACGCAGTCGATCCCGCGGGACTCTGCGAGCACCCTCGCCTGCGGCTTGATCGCCGCGGCTGCAAGTACCCCCCGGCAGGAGGCGAAGCCCGGCTCGTCGGCCAGCCGCTCCAGATACCGGGTGAGCTGCTCCACGGCGTCGATCGTGGCCACGCGCTTGATCTCGACGGCCACCCAGCCGTCATCGGAGTCGCGGCACATGAGGTCCACCGGGCCGATGTCGGTGGGCCATTCGCGCCGCACCAGGCGAAAGCCCTCGCCACAGGTCTCGGGCGAGTCGGCGAGCAGCTCCTGCAACTCCCGCTCCACGCCCTCCTTCTCCAGGGCGGCCGCCTCGCCCATGTCGTGGGCCACATCGGAGACGACCTCCACCACGCGGATCTCGAGACGGTCCTCCGAGATTGGTCCGTGCGGTGCTCGGCCGATCGACGATCGGCCTGCGCTCCTCCCGGTGCCCGCACGCTTGCGCACGACGATCGACCCGGGTTCCTCCTCGATGACGGTCGGAGCGGTCATCCAATTGGACGGCTTGAAGCCGCCGGTGTCGGCGTGGACCATCACCGACCCATCCGACTTGATCATGAGCAGGCGCAGCGCCTCCGGGAGCACGGCGGTGAGGCGGCCCGTGTAACGGACCTCGCAGCGGGCGACGATCAGGCGCATGGGGTCGCCGAGGCTAGGCGCACAACCGGACAGCGCACTGCTCGCGCCGGTAGGTTGGCTGCATGACTGAAGAGAACGCCGTCCTGACCGAGCGCCGCGGGCGCACGCTGCTGATCACCCTCAACCGCCCGGATGCCCGCAACGCGGTGAACGCCGCGCTCGCGCAGGGTGTGGCGGCCGCGCTGGACGAGCTCGACGGCGACGTCGATCTGGCCGTGGGCGTGCTCACCGGAGCGGGCAGCGGCTTCTGCGCGGGCATGGACCTCAAGGCCTTCATGCGCGGTGAGAGCGCCTGGGTGGACGGCCGCGGCTTCGCCGGAATCGTGCAGGGCCCGCCGCGCAAGCCGCTGATCGCGGCGATCGAGGGCTTCGCCGTGGCGGGCGGCCTGGAGGTGGCGCTGGCCTGCGATCTGATCGTGGCGACCGGCGGGGCCAAGCTCGGCATCCCCGAGGTGAAGCGCAGCCTGGTCGCCGCGGGCGGTGCCCTTCTGCGGCTGCCGCGCCGTATCCCCTACCACGTGGCGATGGAACTGGCCCTGACCGGAGATACGATCACCGCCGAGCGCGGGTACGAGCTCGGGTTCGTCAACCGCGTGGTGGAGCGCGGTGACGCCGTGGACACGGCGCTGGCGCTGGCCGCGGCCATCGAGTTGAACGCGCCGCTGGCGCTGGCGGCATCCAAGCGGATCATCATGGAGTCCCCCGACTGGAGCCGCGAGGAGGAGTTCGACCGCCAGGCGGAGATCGCCGGCCCGGTGTTCACCTCCGAGGACGCGCGCGAGGGGGCCACCGCCTTCACCGAGAAGCGCGATCCCGTCTGGAAGGGCCGCTGAGGCGCGTCGTGTCCGGGTCGCTGCGCGGAAAGCTGCTGATCGCCGCTCCGCAGATGCTCGACTACTTCCGCCGCACCGTTCTGCTCGTGGTGGAGCACACCGACGAGGGCGCGATGGGCGTTGTGCTCAACCGCCCCACCGAGGACGAGGTGGCCGTGCTGGTGCCAGAGCTGGCGGACCTGGCCGGTGCCGGGGAGGTGGTGCACGCCGGCGGCCCAGTGAACCCCGACTCGGTGCTCGCACTCGGCGACTTCGAGGATCCCCTGGACGCGGGGGCGCCAATCGTGGGTCCGCTGGGACTGCTCGACCCCGAACAGGACGACCCGCGGCTGCGCCGCCTGCGCGTGTACGCGGGCTACGCCGGCTGGGCACCCGGGCAGCTCGACGCCGAGCTGGAGCAGGACGCCTGGATCGTGGAGCAGGCCGCCGCCGATGACCCGTTTGCCCACGGCGACCTGTGGCCGGCGGTGCTTCAGCGCAAGGGCGGCGCCTACTCCCTGCTGGCTTCGATGCCCGCGGATCCCACACTGAACTAGATCCGCGGCGGCCGCCTAGGAACGATCACTACGGTCTTTCGGAGACCCGATCGCCTCAGGAGGGCACCACTTGCCATCACTAGCCAGCAAGCTCACCCGTTTCGCCCGCAGCCCCCAGGGACGCAAGTTCGCGGCCAAGGCCCAGAACTACGCCCAGAGCCCCGAGGGCAAGCGCAAGATCGAGCAGGCGCGCAAGCGCTTCGCCAAGAAGCCCTAGCCGGCCGGCGTGCCCGTGCCCACCGGGCACGACACGCCCGTGCCGCCCAGGCCGCAGTACCCGCCGGGATTCTTGGCGAGGTACTGCTGGTGATAGTCCTCGGCGTAGAAGAACTCGCCCGCCGGCACCACCTCGGTGGTGATCTCAGAGTCGCGGCCGGCCGCGCCCAGGGCCTGGGCGTACCGGTCGCGGGACGCTTCGGCGGCCCGAAGCTGGGCGTCGCCGTAGGCATACACGCCTGAGCGGTACTGGGTGCCCACGTCGTTGCCCTGGCGCATGCCTTGGGTGGGGTTGTGCCCCTCCCAGAACGCGCGCAGGAGCTCCTCGTAGGAGATCTCCGCCGGGCGGAACACGCACAGCACGACCTCGTTCTGGCCGGTGCGGCCCGAGCAGACCTCCTCATAGGTGGGGTTGGGCGTGATGCCACCGCCGTAGCCCACTGCCGTGGTGTAGGCGCCCGGCAACTGCCAGAAGGCCTTCTCAGCACCCCAGAAGCAGCCCATGCCGAAGACGGCCCGCTCGGTGTCCTCCGGAAACGGCGGCCCGATCGGGGTCCCGAGCACGAAGTGCTTGCCCGGCGAGGCGATGGGGGTATCGCGGCCCGGCAGCGCCTCGTCGGCGGCGGGCATGGCGGTCTTGCGGCGGGTCAGGAACTCGAACACGGGGCCTCCTTCGAAGCGGTCTGAAGTCCAGACTAGCGGCGAGTCCTTACCGTCAGCTGTCGCTGGCGCGAACGACCAGCATCGCCACATCGTCCCTCGAGGAGCCTGTGGCGTGGGCCTCGACGGCGGCCTCGATCGCGGTCACTGTCTGGGCGGCCGACGCCGCCGGAGACGAGCCCTCCAGCAAGCCCGCCAAGCCGTTCACACCCAGCTCGTCCTTGGGTGCCCCGGCCTCGATCACCCCATCCGTGTAGAGAACTATCCGCTCGCCGGGGCGCAGCTCCACCACCTCCTCGGACAGGGACGGATCGTCCCAGACCCCGAGCAGCACGCCGCCCCCACCCACCTGCGACACGGCTCCGTCGGCCGCGATCCTCAGAGGCGGCGGGTGGCCGGCCACGCACATCGTCAGCCGCAGCCCATCGGCGTCCTCGGACGCCTCGAGGAAGGAGCACACGCCCGTGACGAAGCGCATGTCACGGTGCTGACGCAGGATGGCCTCGTTGAGCTGGGAGAGAAGCTCCGCCGGCTCGGCTCCCTCCTGAATCGCCGCGGCGCGAAGTGTGTAGCGGGCCAGCGCTGTCAGCGCAGCCGCCTCCGCGCCCTTCCCGCACACGTCGCCGATCACAACCATCCAGCACTCGGGCCTGCCCAGCCTGAAGACATCGAAGAAATCCCCGCCGACCTCGCCGCCACCCCCCGCGGGACGGAAGCTCGATGCGATGTCCGCGCCGGGCACCGCGGGCAGGCGGTCGGGCATCAGGCTCACCTGGAGCTGGGTGACCAGCCGGTTCTTATCCTCGGCGGCCGCGCGGGCGCGCACCTGCTCGGTCACATCGATGTGCACTCCCAGCACACCGACGACCCGTCCGCTCTCGCGCACGGGGAAGTAGCTGCCCTCGAAACTGCGGTCGCCCCCCGCCGCCGGCACGCCAAGGCCACGCTGCACCTGTCCGGACTCCGCCACCTGGCGCAGCGTGGAGACCACCTCGCCGCCCATCACGGCCTCGGCCTTCCGGCCTGGATGCTGGCCCACCGCAAGGCCGCTGAACCCGGCGAACGCCGGATTCACGCGCACGAAGCGCAGATCGGAGTCCCAGACCGCGATACCGAAGTCGGCCCCCTCGAAGACGGTGTCGAGGATGCTGGCCGCGCTGGCGTCCAGCGGTTGGTCGGGCGACTCTGTGGGCAGGCGGGCCATGGCCGCAACCTTACGCCTGCGGAGCTTGGGCGTTTGGCCGAGCCCAGCCGGGGGTAGCGTCGGCCCGTGCCAAGGCTCAAGCGCGTTGACGTCTCCACGCCGGGGATCACGCGCCGCCGCCGCGGACGTGGATTTCAGTACCTCGACGAGAGTGGTCGCACGATCCGCAACGGGGAGGTGGTCGAGCGCATCAACGCGCTCGCGATCCCGCCGGCGTGGAAGGACGTCTGGATCTGCACCTTCCCGTTCGGCCACATCCAGGCCACCGGGACCGACGCCGCGGGCCGCAAGCAGTACCGCTACCACGACCACTGGCGCGAGCGCCGCGACCGCGAGAAGTTCGATTCGATGATCGACTTCGCTCGCTCACTGCCACGGCTGCGCCGGACGGCGAGCCGGGACCTCGCGCGCGGCGACCTCTCTCGCGAGCGGGTGCTCGGCGGCGCCACCCGCCTCCTGGACCGAGGCTTCTTCCGCATCGGCTCCGAGGGCTACGCCGAGGACAACGACACCTACGGGCTGGCCACCATCCGCAAGGACCACGTGACTGTGACACCGGACGCCGTGGCGTTCGACTACGACGCCAAGGGGGGTCAGCGCCGCCAGCAACAGCTGGCCGACCCCGAGCTGCTCGACCTGCTCGGCACGCTGCGGCGCCGCCGCTCGGGAGGGCCCGAGCTGCTCGCCTACAAGGAGGGCCGGCGGTGGCGCGACGTGCGCTCGCAGGACATCAACGACTACATCAAGCAAGCAGCGGACGGGGACTTCTCGGCCAAGGACTTCCGCACCTGGAACGCCACGGTGCTCGCGGCGATGGCGCTCGCAGTGTCGGGCGAGATGGCGTCAGAGTCCAAGACGGCCCGCAAGCGGGCGGCGCGAAGGGCGGTGGACGAGGTGGCGCGCTACCTGGGCAACACCGCGGCCGTGTGCCGCGCCTCATACATCGACCCGCGGGTGTTCGACCGCTTCGACGGCGGGCTCACGATCGGGGGCGTGCTGCCCGACCTGGCCACCGACCTCGACGACTGGACCATGCAGCGCTCCGTCGAGGAGGGCGTGCTCGACCTCATCGCTGGTGACGAAGGGTCGGAGGCCGTCGAGCGCGTGGCCTGAGGCCCGTGGGCACCCGCGAGCGGGTCACGACCTGAGCCCCGTGGTCAGGCAACGGCTGTCTCGGGCCCCCCGGGGTCGGGCTGGGGGACGACGGGAGGATCCACAACCGGCTCGGTGGAAGGTTGCGGGTCCGGCGTGTCCGGGCCTACGGGCGCCGGATCCGGCGGATCGATCGGGGTGTCGGGGATCTGGGGGCCGACGGGGTCGGGCCCCACCGGGGGCTGGGGATCTGTGATCTCGAGCGTGGGCATGGTCATTTCTGTTCGCTACCCGCACCGTTCTCAGCCAAAACGCCACCGTTTACCCCGCTGGACGCGCGGGTAGCGGCGGGCGATGGCACTCACCGCAATCCTCGACATCGACGGAACATTGGTGGACACCAACTACCACCACTCCGTCGCCTGGTACCGCGCGTTTCGCGAGCACGACCTCGTGCTCCCGCTGTGGCGCATCCACCGCCACATCGGCATGGGCGGCGACCAACTCGTGCCCGCCCTCGCGGGTGAGGAGTTCGAGGACGAGAGCGGCGACGCCGTCCGCGACGCGGAGAAGGAGCGCTACCTCGAGCTGATCGACGAGGTCCAGCCGCTGGCCGGAGCTCGTGCCCTCGTGGTGCGCCTCAAGGACGAGGGCCACTCGGTGGTGCTCGCCAGCTCCGCGAAGGAGGACGAGGTGGAGCACTACCTCGACCTTCTCGAGGCGCGCGAACTGGCCGACTCGTGGACCACCTCGGCCGATGTGCAGACCACCAAGCCCGCGCCGGACCTCGTGGAGGCAGCTCTCGAGCAGGGCGCCGGCGAGGATGGCGCCGTGATGCTGGGCGACTCCACCTTCGACTGCGAGGCCGCGGGACGCGCGGGTGTTGCCACCATCGCCGTGCTCACGGGCGGGTTCTCCGAACAGGAGCTTCGCGAAGCCGGCGCCGCGGATGTGTACGACTCGCCCGAGGCAATCCTCGACCACTTCGAGGAGACCGCCTTCGGTTTGAACGTCTCCGCGGACGGGTAGCCGCGGTCGCATGGAAGGCCACAGCGAAGAATCCGATCAGCTGCCCGAAGAGGCCCCGACCGAGCAGGTGCCCGACGACGACAAGGACGGGGAGGCTCGCGACGACGCCCAGGAGAGCCCGGGCGTCCCAGACAACCCGGGACAGGCCACGGGAAGCCCCGACAACGCCGGCTGAGTAGCCCTCAGTCGCGCTGCCGGGCCTCGTCGGCCTCCCCATAGTCGGCCCCCGAGCGGTCGCTCTCCGCCTCGCCGGTGAAGGCGTCCTGGGTGGGGCTGGTACCCGAGTCCTCGTGCGAGGCCTGGCGCCGCAGCGCGTCCTCGGCCATCTCGAATCCCTCTGATTCGCCGCCGCCCGCCTCCTCGACGGGCCGGCCGGCCGGATCGGCGTCGGTGTCGGGCGCCGGACCTCCGATCTTGCCTGCTTCCGCCGCTGCAGCCTCCACTTCCTCGTCCTCTGCCGGTTGGTCAGTCAAAGCCTGTTCCTTTCTCGAACGGATCTAGTGCAGCGCCTCGTGCGCTTCGAGCTCGCGCAGGAAGCCCTCGAAGAGGCGCCGGTGGCCCTCTTCGTCGCGCAGGATCGCAATGACCATGTCCTGGGTTACGGGATCGGTGCCCTCGCAGAACTCGACGACTTTGTTGTAGTGCTCGATCGCTCCGGTCTCGGCCTGGATGACGCCCTTCACCACGTGCTTGATGTCGAGCTGATCCTCGGGCGGCTGCAGGTAGGACTGCTCAGGGGTGAACTCCAGCGACCCCGGCACGACCCCGTAGAGCTCCTTGATGCGCTTGGCGAATTCCTGGGCGTGGCCCAGCTCCTCCTGGATGTCCTGGGTGAGCGACTCCACGATCTCCCGCGCGAGGATCCCGTCGGGATTAGCCGAGTTGGTGATGTAGCTGATCACCGTCTCCAGCTCCATGAAATACGCCTTCTGGAGCATCTTCACGAGCTCGTCGCGCTCGCCCTTCGCTTCGTCGCTGAGGATGCCTCCGCTGGCTGCAACGGCCTCCATGTCTTCCTCCTGGTTCGGTGTCGGACGGTTGCCCATCGCGCCTTCCGTCCAAACGGCAAATGCTCGCTCGAGCCTACCCGGACCGTTTTTCCTCTCCCTTCCCGGGTAAGC
>Ga0136624_1000097_pt1 | contig 25534 bp, 23 predicted proteins | sample AntDrymUQ4692206_2_FD_104802 | JGI IMG/M metagenome (GOLD analysis project Ga0136624, IMG submission 104802) | Polar desert sand microbial communities from Dry Valleys, Antarctica - metaG UQ469 (22.06) | ecosystem: Environmental > Terrestrial > Soil > Desert | place: Antarctica: Dry Valley... | reverse complement strand
TAGGCCTCGCCGGCCGCGGACTTGGCTGCACTGACGGTGGGCTTCTGGTCCACTCCCACCGCCGCGAAGTCGGGGATCTCGCTCAGCAACGGCGCTCCCAGCACCGGCGCGGGGTCGTGCCGGCTGTCGGCCGTGCCGCGATGCTCTGCCCGCCACCAGACAAAGGCGAGCGCTGCGAGCAGTCCCAGGAACGCGGCGATGACGCTGGTAATGACCGGCCGCGGCGCGGCTGCCGTCGTCGGCGGCTGGGCGCGCTCGAACATCTTCACGCCCGAGCCGAACAAGGCAGCGTTGACAGAAATCTGGTCCAGCCTGCTCTGCGTGGTGATGAGCTGAGCGACGGCGGCCTCACGCTCGGCGGTGAGCGCGGCATCGTTCCGGTCGCCGGACAACCGCTCGTCGAGCCCGTCGATACGCCTTTGCAGCTCTTGACGGGCCTGCTCGAGTTCGCTCGTCACGCTGGTCGCGTTCCCCTGGATCTGCTCCTTGACGACCGCTTGGTAGGAGGAGACCACAAGGTTGGACAGCTTGGCGGCTTCCTCCGCCGTCGGCGCCGACGCTCTGACGGTCACCAAGTCCAGTTCCTTGGAGGGAGTCACCGTGACCCGCTTCCGCAGCTCTCGCACGCTGGGCGGCACCTCGGCGTCCAGGCCACGAGCGGCGCGGGAAAGCACTTCGCTGGAGGTCATCAGTTGCGCCTCGTTGCGGACGAAGCGGGACGGGTCCACAACGAACGGACGGTCGTTGGCGTCGCGGAAGATGCTCTCGTTCTGCGGGTCGCTGACCAGCAGGTCAGCGGTGGCCTCGTAGCGCGTCGGCTGGAGCTGCGAGGCCAGGAATCCGGCGATGCCTGCCAGCAGCGTCAGTGCGACGAGCAGGTAGCGCCGGCGCCAGAACAGGTCCAGCAGGCTCATCCGCCCGGCCGGCTGCTGCCCGGCATTGTCGAAGTTCACGCTCGTGACAGCTCCCCTAAGTCGGCGTGCCTGCTCCCGCCGGGCGTCGGCCGACGGCTCGGCCACGGGACACAGTGCTAGCCCGCCCTTGGTCATGACCGCATCGCCGGCACCCAGATGGGTGAGTACTAACCGTAGCAGAGCATACGCGTTACGTGACACCACGCGGGTAGCCTTGCATGCTGTGAGTTGACGACTACAGCCAGTCAGACGACTATGAATACGCCCGGTAGGAATTCCATCACTGTACGTGGCAAGGGGGCTTCGAGCTGTCCACTGCATCGCGGAGAGCCCACCACCTGCGTTCCGACCGGCAGGCGTGGAGTCTCCACCTCCTGGGGCGGCACCGGCTGCCGCTGCAAGTGTCTCTCGACGTGCTGGCCTGGGCCGTGGCGCTGGTGCTCGCCATGCTGGCCCGCTACGACCTCGCGCCCTCCGCAGTGTGGAGTTCGCGTCTAGCGGTCGCGATCGCGGCCGCAGCCATCCTGCAGATCGGGCTCGGCTTGGTCAGCGGGCTCTACCGGGGGTTGATGCGCTTCGGCTCCTTCGACGAGGTGGCCGTCCTTGCTCCTGCCACGGTCGGCGTATCGCTCGTGCTGTTCGCCCTCTCCCTCTCCTCCGGGCGCCCTCGACTCGTCCCGCTGAGCGTGCCGCTGATCGCCGGAGTGATCGCCTTCGTGCTCATGGGCGGAGTCCGCTACGGCTGGCGGCTGCTGCTCGACCGACGACTTCGACCGAGCGGCGAAGAGATCACCCGGCTGCTCGTCTTCGGCGCGGGTGAAGCCGGCGTCCAGGTTGTCGAGGCGATGCTGCGCAACCCGGAAAGTCGCTACCTGCCCGTCGCGCTGCTCGACGACGACCCGCGGCGCCGTCGCCTGCGCATCCTCGGAGTGCCGGTCGCCGGCAACCGTTTCGCGATCGGTGATGCCGCACACCGCTACCAGGCTGACGCCCTGCTGGTAGCGCTGCCGAGCGCCGGTGGACAACTCATCGGCGAGCTCACCGATCTGGCCAACGCCGCCAAGTTGGAGCTCAAGGTCCTCCCGCCGCTGGCGGAGCTGCTCGCCGACCGGATCGCGGAGAGCGACATCCGCGACATCACCGAAGCAGACCTCTTGGGCCGACACGAAGTCGACATCGACGTGGCCTCCATCGCCGGCTACCTCACCGGCCGCCGGGTCCTGGTGACCGGCGCTGGTGGCTCCATCGGCTCCGAGCTGTGTCGGCAGGTCGCCCGCTACGCACCGGCGGAGCTCATGAAGCTGGACCGCGACGAGTCCGCTCTGCACGCCGTCCAGTTGTCCATCGAGGGGCGCGCGTTGCTCGATGGCGACGATCTAATTCTCCTCGACATACGCGACCGTCCGGCGCTCGACCGGCTCTTCGCCGAACGCCGACCGCAGGTGGTCTTCCACGCCGCCGCGCTCAAGCATCTGCCGCTGCTGGAGTCTCACCCCGACGAAGCAGTCAAGACCAACATCCTGGCAACAGGCTGGCTGCTGGAAGCAGCGGAGAAGTACGGCGTGGAGCGGTTCGTCAACATCTCCACCGACAAGGCCGCCGATCCAACCAGCGTGCTGGGCTACAGCAAGCGGATTTCCGAGATGCTGACCGCGCACTTCGCTCGGCGTGCCGACGGAACCTACGTCAGCGTCCGCTTCGGCAACGTCTTGGGCAGCCGCGGCTCCGTGCTCACCTCCTTCCACTCCCAGATCGCCGCCGGCGGGCCCATCACTGTCACCCACCCCGAGGTCACGCGGTACTTCATGACGGTCCCGGAGGCCGTCCAGCTGGTGGTGCAGGCGGGCGCCATCGACGACGACGGCGCGGCACTCGTGCTCGATATGGGGACACCGGTCCGCATTGCCTCGGTGGCCGAGCGGCTGGCCGCGCAGTCCGGCAAGGACATCTCCATCGTCTACACCGGGCTGCGGCCGGGCGAGAAGCTGCACGAAGTGCTTCTCGGACAAGGGGAGCCCGACGTACGGCCAGTACACCCGCTCATCTCCCACGTACCGGTGCCTCCCTGCTCGCCGAAGATGGCCAGCGTCGACCTGTCGTTGCCGCTCAGTGCGATCGTCACGCAGCTGCAGGCCGTCAGTTGCGGACCGCCGGCGCGGCAGCGGCAGCGGCAGCGGCAGCCGGCGTACGAAGCACGACTGGGGGCGTGACTCGTGCTGAACGATGCGCTGGTCGCTGGCGCGCTCACCGCTGGCCTCTCCCCCGTACTCATCGTGGCACTGCGCCGAGTTGGCGCTCTCGACACGCCGTCTCACCGCTCCTCCCACACCATGCCGACCGTTCGTGGAGGAGGACTGGCACCGGCGTTGGCCGGGACCGGCGTACTCGCCGTGGGAGCGACGGCGCTGGGCGCTCCGCGGCTGGGCGTCGTCGTGGCAGCCGCTGGCTTCGCCGTCGTCGGCCTGGTCGAAGACGTTCGCGGTATCGCCGTCGCCCGCCGGCTGGCGCTGCAGCTGCTGGTCGCAGCCGCCGCCCTGCCCTGGTTGGCGGCGGGCTCGAGCGTCCCGGGCGGCTGGCAGATCGTCGCTGCTGTGATGGTGGTCGGCTGGCTGACTGCCTACGTCAACGTCGCCAACTTCATGGACGGCATCAACGGCATCACCGGCGTCCAGGCCGCCGTCGTCGGTACGGCGTGGTACCTCGTCGGGACGGCGACCGGCGTGGCGCCGCTGGCCGGGGCCAGTCTGATTCTCGTCGGAGTTGCAATCGGCTTCCTCCCCTTCAACTTTCCGCGCGCCCGGGTCTTTCCGGGAGACGTGGGGAGCTACTTCTTCGGCGCCTGGCTGGGTGCTCTTGCGGTGGTCGGTCTGCGCGCCGGGATCGCGCCGGAGTCGATGCTCGCCCCGCTCGGGGTCTATCTCGCGGACACCTGCTTCACCCTGATCCGCCGGGTGTACCGCGGCGAGGTGTGGCATCAGGCGCACCGCCAACACGTCTACCAACGACTCGTCCAACGCGGTTGGTCCCATGGCCAGGTGACCGCCACCGTCGGTGGCGCGACCGCGATCTGTGCTGGCCTCGGAGCGCTGTCGCTGACGTCGTCGTCACCGGCGCGTCTTGCGGCCGACGTGGGCATCGCCATCGTCTTGGCCCTCTACCTGGCCAGTCCCCGGCTGGTCGACCGCCACCAGCGGCGTCCCTCGCCATGGTCCAGGCGGCCGGCCGGCGTCGAGGCGCAGGCGAGGAGCTGAGCAGTGCGCATCCTCGTCGTCACCCAGTACTTCTGGCCGGAAGACTTCCGCGTCAACGACTTGGCCACGGAGTTGACCCAGCGCGGACACGAGGTCACCGTGCTGACCGGTCAGCCCAGTTACCCAAGCCGCAGCCTCTTCCCCGGCTACGGCCGACTGCGGCCGTGGACCCAACGGCTCGGCGAGGTAACGATCAAGCGGGTGCCGCTGGCCTCCCGGGGACGCGGACAGGGCTGGCGACTCGCCCTGAACTTCCTGTCCTTCGCCGCGAGCGCCAGCCTGTTGGGACCGTTGCGCGCCCGCGGTCACTACGACGTCATCTTCGTCTACGAACCCTCGCCGGTGACGGTGGGCATCCCCGCGATCGTCCTCAAGCGGGTGCTCGGCGCCCCCGTCGTGTTCTGGGTCCAGGACTTGTGGCCGGAGACGCTGACCGCGACGGGAGCGGTGCGCTCCCGCGTCGTCCTGCAGGCACTCAACCGACTCGTGCGCTGGATCTACCAGGAGAGCGATCGCATCCTGGTGGAATCCGAAGGCTTCATCCCGCACGCGCTCAGCAACGGGGCGACGCCGGAGAAGCTGGAGTACGTACCCAACTGGGCCGAGGGCAGCTACCGTCCCGTCGACCTTCCCGAGGACGCGGTGGAGCGCCGGCTGGTGCCCACCGGCTTCCGCGTCATGTTCGCCGGCAATCTCGGGGTCTCCCAAGCGCTCGGCACGATCTTGGACGCTGCCGAGCTGACGCGCGATCACCCGGACCTCCACTGGGTCGTCCTGGGCGACGGGCGACAGCGGATATGGCTCGCCGACCAGGTCAAGGCTCGCGACCTGTCCGGGACGGTGCATCTGCTCGGTCGGCATCCAGTGGACGCGATGCCGCGCTTCTTCGCACTGGCCGACGCGCTGCTGGTGACGCTCAAGCACGAACCCATCTACGCGCTCACTATCCCCAGCAAGCTGCAGTCCTACCTGGCCTGCGGGCGACCCATCGTGGGCGCGCTCGACGGAGAGGGCGCCAGGGTCATCGCCGAGGCGGGCGCGGGACTCAGCGGACCGGCGGAAGACAGCGCATCCCTGGCGCAGGCCGTCCTGTCGCTGTATCGCACGCCGGCGGAGGAGCTGGCGGCAATGGGACGCCGCGGACGCAGCTACTTCGTCAAGCACTTCGAGCGGGAGCGTCTGCTCGACCAACTGGAGCAAAGCATGAAGAACACCAGCGAGGAGAGTCGATGCGTCTCCTAGTTCTCGGCGGCGACGGCATGCTGGGGCACGAGCTGCTGCGCCAGCTGGAGACCCGCCACGAAGTCATCGTCACGCTCCGGCGACCGCGCACGGACTACGCCGATGCTGGCACATCTCATAGCGGCATCTTCCATACCGGCAACAGCATCAGCGGCGTCGACGTACGGGACACCGCGCTGGTGCGCGGCGTCCTTGCCGGCGTACGTCCGGACGCGGTCGTCAACGCGGTCGGCATCGTCAAGCAGCGCCCAGCGGGCCAAGACGCCGTTTCCTGCCTGGAGATCAACGCGTTGTTCCCCCACCGCTTGGCCCAGCTGGCCGCCGATGTCGGGGCCCGACTCATCCATGTCAGCACGGACTGCGTCTTCTCCGGGAAGCGCGGCCGCTATACCGAGGACGACCGACCCGACGCTACCGACGTCTACGGTCTGACCAAGCTGTTGGGCGAGGTAACCGGCCCTGGTGCGCTGACCCTTCGCACCTCCATCATCGGGCTCGAGCTGGAGAGCCGCCGCGGTCTGGTCGAGTGGTTCTGGAAGCAAACCGGCTCGATTCGCGGCTTTCAACGTGCGATCTACACCGGTCTCACCACGACGGAGACGAGCCGCGTCATCGAGCGGCTGCTCCACGACCACCCGGATATGTCGGGTCTGTGGCATCTGGCCAGCGAACCCATCAGCAAGTACGAGCTGCTCACGCTCCTGGCGAAGAAGTGCGGCCGAGACGACATCACGGTGGAACCGGACAGCTCGTTCGCGTGCGACCGCAGCCTCGTCGGCGCTCGCTTCACCAAGGCCACCGGATACCAACCACCCAGCTGGGACGACATGACCACCGAACTTGCGACCATGTTGAGCGACAGGACGGACAGCTGATGCCGCTCGAGGGAAAAACCGTTCTCGTCACCGGTGGCACCGGCTCACTGGGTCAGGTGCTCGTACGACGCCTGCTCTCCGGTGAACTCGGCGCACCGCGCAAGGTGATCGTGCTGTCGCGAGACGAGGCGAAACAGCACTCGATGCGGCTCGCGTACCTGCATCGCCGGGTCACCACGGACGAGGCCATCTACGCCAACTTCAACCGCGCGCTGGAGTTTCGCATCGGTGATGTCCGCGACTACCGCGCGGTGTGCACGAGTCTGCGCGACGCCGATGTGGTGATCAACGCCGCAGCGCTCAAACAGGTACCGACGTGTGAGTACTTCCCCGAGCAGGCGGTGATGACCAACTGTCTGGGGGCCGCCAACATCGTGCAGGCCATCAAGGAGCACGACTTCGGCGTCGAGTCCGTCGTCGGCGTGAGCACCGACAAGGCCTGCAAGCCGGTCAACGTGATGGGCATGACCAAGGCGCTGCAGGAGCGCATCTTCATCTCGGCGAACGTCGCGGGCACCGGCACGCGCTACATGGTGGTGCGTTACGGCAACGTGCTCGCCTCCCGCGGCTCGGTCATCCCGCTGTTCCATGACCAGATCAGCAGTGGCGGTCCGGTGACCGTGACGGCCGCGGAGATGACCCGCTTCCTGGTCACGCTCGAGGAGGCGGTGGACATGATCTTCCAAGCCCTCACCCACGGCCGCCCCGGACAGACGCTGGTCCCGGTGACTCCCTCGGCAACGGTCATGAATGTGGCGCAGGCGCTGATCGGCCACCGACCAATCCCCATCAAGATCACCGGCGTGCGCCCCGGGGAGAAGCTGCACGAGGTGCTCGTCTCCGAAGAGGAGTGCCATCACGCCTACCGGCAGGGCAAGTACTACGTCATCTCCTCCATGCTGCCGGAGCTGAGCGGCGACTTCGACGCGGAGAGCGCCAACCTCAAGGGTGAGTACAGCTCGGCGAATGACACTGTGGACCTCGAGGCCACTGCTGCGCTGCTCGAACGCAATCGACTGCTGGTCGGCCAGGTGAGCTTCGACAACGGGTTGGAGCTGCTGCGATGACGGATACGGCGGAGATGTCGCCGGCTGACGGGGGCGGCGGCGGGGCGCCGAAGGTCATGACGATCGTCGGTACCCGGCCCGAGCTGATCAAGATGAGTCGAGTCATCGCCGAACTGGAAAGGTTCACCGACCACCGGCTGGTGCACTCCGGACAGAACTACGACTACGAGCTGAACCAGGTCTTCTTCGACGAGCTGGAGATTCGCAAGCCCGACCACTTCCTGTCCGCGGTGGGCGACACGGTGGCAGAGTCCATCGGACTCGTCATCGCCCGCTCCGACGCGGTGATGGCCGCCGAACAGCCAGACGCCCTCGTGCTGTACGGCGACACCAACACCTGCCTCGCCGTCATCGCCGCCAAGCGTCGACACATCCCCGTCTTCCACCTGGAGGCGGGCAACCGGTGCTTCGACGACCGGGTCCCCGAGGAGATCAACCGGCGCCTCGTCGACCACCTCAGTGACGTGAACATGCCGCTGACCGAGCACGCGCGGCGCTACCTGCTGGCCGAAGGGCTGCGGGCGGAGACCATCTTCACCATCGGCTCACCCATGCGCGAGGTGCTCAGCCATTACCACGACGGCATCAGCTCGTCTCGTGTGCTCGACGACCTCGCGCTGACTGCCGGTGGCTACCTGCTGGTCAGCGCGCACCGCGAAGAGAACGTCGACGACCCGCAGCGACTGCAGGCCCTGATCGAGACGTTGCAGCTGCTCGCGCAGACCTACGACCGGCCGGTCATTGTGTCGACGCACCCGCGAACCAGGGCCCGGCTCGACGCCGGCCAGGCGTACGCCGGAGCCGCTGACGACGAGCGCATTCGGTTTCTCCCTCCGTTCGGCTACTTCGATTACGTCACGCTGCAGCGCAACGCCTATTGCGTGGTCTCCGACAGTGGCACCCTCACCGAGGAGGCGGCGCTGCTGGGTTTCCCGGCAGTGATGGTGAGAGACGCACACGAGCGGCCCGAGGGGGTGGATGCCGGCGTACTGCTGCTGAGCGCGTTGCGGCCCGACCAGGTGCGCCACGCGATCGACGTCGTGGTCGCGCAGCGCCGGCCGGAAGGTCAGCCGGCGCAGGACGTGCCGGACTACGCACCCGCCGCGGTTTCCCAGACGGTCGTCCGCATCGTGCTCGGGTACATCGGCTACGTCCGCCGCACCGTGTGGCACCAGCCGGAGTAGCCGTGCCCCGCCACAGTCTCGTCACCGGCGCGACCGGGTTCATCGGTCGCGTGCTGACCGCGCGACTGCGCGACCGCGGTGACTGCGTACGGACGGTGTCCCGACGGGCCGACGTGCAGCGACGTACGCAGCGGGACCTCCGGGTCGCCGGGGAGGTGCGGCACCACCCCCTCGATCTCTCATCCCCCGCGGCTCTGCCGCCTGACCTGCTGGAGGGGGTGGACGTCGTCTTCCACCTGGCCGGCAAGGCGCATGCCGTCTCGGAGCAGCGCAGCGCCAACGACGCGGAGTATCGGGCCGCCAACGTCGACGCGACCGCCCGGCTGCTGGAGGCTGCAGTGACGGCCGGCGTCTCCTCCTTTGTCTTCGTGAGCAGTGCCAAGGCGGCCGGTGAGCCGGCCGAGTGGAACGGCGCCCCGCTCGACGAGGGGGTCGACCTTCCCCCGGACACCCCGTACGGGCGGTCCAAGCGGGCGGCCGAGGAGCTTGTCCTGGCCGCCGGGCGGCGACACGGCCTGCACGTCTGCAACCTGCGACCGACCCTCGTCTACGGACCGGGCGTCAAAGGCAACCTGCACAAGATGCTGCACGCGATCGACCACCGACGCTTCCCGCCGCTACCCGACGTGGGGAACCGGCGCTCACTGGTCTACGTCGGCGACGTCGCCCGCGCTGCCCTGCTGGCCGCCGCGACGCCGGAGGCGGCGGGACAGACCTATCTGGTGACCGACGGTCAGGAGTACTCGACGTACCGGCTGTACACGGCCGCTGCTGCCGCGCTCGACCGGCGCGTGCCTACGGTGACCACCCCGATGTGGGCCCTCACCTCGGCGGCCAGAGCCGGCGACGCGGTGTGGCGGTTGACGGGGCGTCGGGCACCGATCGACTCTCCGGCGCTCGATCGCCTGGTGGAATCCGCCTGGTACAGCTCGTCGAAGATCACCCGGTCACTCGGTTACCGGCCGGTGCACACCTTCGAGACCGCACTCCCCGCGATGGTGGCGCGCTACCGGGCCGACAGGTAGGCCGGGGCTCGACCCCTCCCCCGCATCACGGCATGATTCCGGGCACCGGCCGCGGTGGGCGAACCGCCTTGCGAGAAACGAGGTGAACGGGAAGGGAGTGCGTATGGCTGGGGTCCGCGTCCTGGTGGGCACGCGCAAGGGGGCGTTCGTGCTCACGTCGGACGAGCGGCGCGAGCGGTGGGAGGTCAGTGACCCGCTCTTCGCCGGCTGGGAGATCTATCACCTCGCCGGCTCCCCCGCCGACCCGAGTCGGCTCTACGCGGCGCAGTCCACCGGCTGGTTCGGGCAGCTGATTCAACGCTCCGACGACGGTGGCGCGACGTGGGAGCCGGCGGGTAACCAGTTCGAGTACGCCGGCGTCCCCGGCACACACCAGTGGTACGACGGCACGCCGCACCCCTGGGAGTTCGCGCGCGTCTGGCATCTCGAGCCGTCGTGGACCGACCCGGACACCGTGTACGCCGGAGTGGAAGACGCGGCTCTTTTCCGTTCCACGGACGGCGCGCAGACGTGGCACGAGCTTCCTGGACTGCGCGAGCACGGCTCGGGGTCCTCCTGGCAGCCTGGTGCCGGCGGTATGTGCCTGCACACGATCGTGGTGGATCCGACCGATCCGAAGCGGATCTTCGTTGCCATCTCGGCTGCGGGCGTGTTCCGGACCGACGATGCCGGTGTGACGTGGCGACCGGTGACCCGGGGCCTGCTGTCGGAAGGGATCCCTGATCAGGAGGCCGAGGTCGGCCACTGTGTCCACCGCATCGCCATGCATCCGTCGCGTCCCAACGTGCTGTTCATGCAGAAGCACTGGGATGTCATGCGCAGCGACGACGCCGGCGAGTCGTGGCGTGAGGTCAGCGGCAACCTGCCCAGCGACTTCGGTTTCCCGATCGCCGTCCACGCGCAGGAGCCGGACACCGTCTACGTCGTTCCGATCAAGAGCGACTCGGAGCACTTCCCGCCGGAGGGAAAGCTGCGGGTCTACCGGAGCCGCACGGGCGGGGAGGAGTGGGAGGCGTTGACCCGCGGCCTGCCGCAGCGCGACTGCTACGTGAACGTGCTGCGCGACGCGATGGCCGTCGACACACTCGACTCCTGCGGGGTGTACTTCGGCACGACCGGAGGACAGGTGTACGCCTCGGCCGACTCCGGGGACAGCTGGGCACCCATTGTGCGGGACCTTCCAGCGGTGCTGTCGGTTGAAGTGCAGACCCTGCCGTGATCCGGGTGGTGCTGCCGGCTCACCTGCGCACCCTCGCGCACGTCACCGGGGAGGTGGAGGTGCACGTCGAGGGGCAGGCCACCCAGCGCGCGGTGCTGGACGCGATCGAGGCGCGGTATCCGGCGCTGCGCGGGACCATACGTGACCACCGCACACTGCAGCGCCGTCCGTACGTGCGGTTCTTCGCGTGCGAGCAGGACCTGTCCCACCAGCCGCCGGACACCCCGCTGCCATCGGAGGTCACGGCGGGGGCCGAGCCGTTCCTCGTTGTCGGCGCGATGGCCGGCGGCTGACCCCTGGACTGCCCTCGGGCTCAGTCGTAGTGGCGGATGAGTCGCACGTTGAGCGCGATCATCACGACTCCCAGCACGGCGACCACGCCGAAGCCCCGTGCCAGTGGAGCCCAGGCCAGGTCGTGCAGGATCAGCGACCGCATCGCCTCCATCAGGTAGGTGACCGGGTTGAAGGTCGCCGCGACCTCCATGGGCCGGGTGAGCAGGTCCCGCGGCACGAAGTTCGGTGTCAGGAACAGCAACGGGAAGAACACCAGCCCGCCGGAGTTGGTCGCCGCCGCACTGCGCGACTTAAGCGCGATCAGCTGCATGAACCCGGAGTAGACAACCGCCCAGGAAGCGGTCAGCACCAGCAGGAGGACGACGCCGAGCGGGCCGCTGGCGATCGAGATCCCGAACGGGAGCGCCAGCACGACCAGGATCGCCGTGATGACGATGCTCTTGAGCCCGTCGGCGTACAGCCGCCCGAGCACGAGCGCCGTGCGCGACACCGGCGCGGCGCGGAGCTTGTCGAAGTAGCCACCTTCGATGTCCTCGACCAGGTAGAGCGCCGCGCCGCCGAAGGAGGCGGCGAGCAGCAGAGAACTCGGCAGGGTGAAGGCGGCGTAGCTCTGCCCGGCCAGGAAGTCCGTCGAGCTCGCCGGGAAGATCTTGCCGGCCTGCCCGACGTTGACCACCAGGAAGAACAGCGGGATGAACAGCGTCGGGAACGACGACTCGGGCGTGCGCAGACCCTCGCGCAGCGCCCGCCCCCCCAGGATGCTCGACTGCTGGACGGCACTCATGCGGACACCTCCTGGACCTCGCCGGCGACCCGCTCGCGCGTGCGGCCGGTCGCGTCGAGGAAAACCTCGTCGAGCGTCGGGTCCCGGTCGAGCTTGCGGCGTTGCCGCACCGCAGCCTTGAGCTCGGCCGGCGTCCCCTCCCGCACGATCAGCCCATCGTCGATAATGGCCAGCCGGTCGCAGAGCTGGTCGGCCTCCTCGAGGTACTGCGTCGTCAGGAAGACCGTGGTCCCGCGGGCGTTGATCCGCCGCACCTCTTCCCAGACCGTGAGCCGGCTGGCTGGGTCGAGGCCGGTAGTGGGCTCGTCGAGAAAGAGCACATCAGGCTCGTGCACCAGCGCGGACGCGAGGTCGAGCCGGCGCTTCATGCCGCCCGAGTAGCCCTTGATGCGGCGGTCGGCGGCGTCGACGAGCTCGACCAGCTCGAGCAGCGCCTGGGCACGTGTTGCGGCCTGTGACCGCGAGCTACCGAACAGCCGCGCCTGCAACACGAGCAGCTCGCGGCCGGTCTGGCGCTGGTCCAGCCCCGCCTCCTGCAGGGCAACGCCGATGCGCCGTCGAGCTGCGTCGGGCTCCGCCATCACGTCGATGCCGGCGACCCGTGCAGTGCCGGACGTGATGGTCATGAGCGTGGTGAGCATCCGGACGGTTGTCGACTTGCCTGCGCCGTTGGGGCCGAGGAAGCCGAACACCTCCCCGGCGCCGACCCGTAGGTCGACCCCGCGGACAGCGTCGACGGTGCCCGACCTCCCGCGGTACTGCTTCACGAGGCCCTGAGCCTCCACGGCGAGTGTCATGCCGCGAACGCTAGATCTGCCCTCCGACAGTTCTTGCCCGAGGACGTCCCTGCCCTGCGCGAGCTCCGTCATCGCTCCTCCTCTGTCGTTCCGGGAGAGGAGACTTCCGCCGGGGGGCAGACTCATCGCTCGTGAGCACGGCCGACGGCACCGACCCCGCGACGCGATGGTGCGAGCGTGTGCCTCGCCCGTCGGGTTGTTCGCCTGCGGCGGAAGGGGTTGGCGGACGAGCCTGCCCTTGACCAACGGTAAGAGCATGCAGCCCGTGTTCGTGCTCGTGCACAGCCCCTCCGTAGGGCCACTGACCTGGTCGCCCGTCGCAGCCCGGCTCGATGCACAAGGGTTCGCGAGCATCGTCCCGTCGCTGGTCGACGTGGCCGACACTGATCCACCGTTCTGGCCCCGTGTCGTCGAAGACGTCACTGCGGCGATAAGCCAACTTGATCCTGACCAGCGGGTCCTGCTGGTGGCCCACAGCAACGCCGGCCTGTTCATTCCTCTGCTCGTCACCCACGCCACCCGGCCGGTGCGCGGCTGCGTGTTCGTTGACGCCGCGCTCCCCGCGCCGGCGGGTCCGACTCCGGTGGCACCCACCGAGCTGCTGGACTTCCTGCGCACCAGGGCGATCGACGGTCGCCTCCCGCCGTGGACGGAGTGGTGGGACGAGGAAGACGTGGCGCCGATGTTCCCCGACCCGCAGACCAGGGCGGAGGTGACAGCCGAGCAGCCGCGGTTGCCGCTGACGTACTACGAGCAGGCCGTGCCGGTACCTGCCGGCTGGGACGACCGTCCCTGCGGCTACCTGCTGTTCGGTCCGCCGTACGACGAGATGGCGGCCGACGCCCGCGGCCGAGGTTGGCTGGTCAAGGAGTTACCCGGCCAGCACCTCCACCAGATCGTCGACCCGGACGGCGTCGCGGAACGGCTGATCACCATGACCCGACGCCTTGTGGCGACATCACCTTGAGGCGGCGCGTCCCGTGAGCCGATCCCTTTCGTTTCCGCGCGGCCAGGACGCAGCGCAGGCGCCCTAGTTCCGGTAGGCGGCCGGGTAGACCTCGCTCAGCACCTCGCGGAACGGCTGAGTGGGTTCCAGCACCTGGGCACCATCGGCGGTGACGACGTTGCGCACCGGAATCTGCGGGCGGCGTACGGACGCTGGGTCCAGACCGCGCAGCTCCCACGCGCCGCTGACCGCGTCGTTCAGACTGAAGCCGCGGTCGAGGGTCACCGCGTCTGCCGTCCGGTCGACCAGGTCGGAGAAGTTACGCAACGACCGGAAGCTGCCCACCCGACCGAGCAGTTGGAGCAGGACCTCCTGCTGCCGCCGGTTGCGGGTGAGGTCGCTGACACCCGGAACGGTCCGCCACTGCCCGCCGACGAACTCCTGGGTATGGCGGGAGCGCACCCAGGCCAGCGCCGTCTGCCCGTCCACGCGGGAGCAGCCGGCCGGCAAGTCGAGGCTGCCGCCGGGTTCGCGGACCGGGGCATCGACGCAGACGTCGATGCCGCCGACGGTGTCGATGATGCGCTGGAACCCCGCGAAGGTGAACCCGACCACATGGTCGAGCGCCACGCCGGTGTAGTCCTCCACCATGACGCTGAGCAACTCCACACCGGAGGCCTTGTCGCCGCACCCGGCCAGCCCGGAGTTGATCCGGCTTCGCAAGCCGGTGCACGGGTTGTCGACGTACAGATCGCGCGGCAGGGACACCAGCGTCGGGGCGGCGTCGTTCCGCGGCACCAGGGCCAGCATGATCACGTCCGCTCGTGAGCCGCCCAGTCCTTCGCGCGCATCGCTGCCCACCACCAGGTAGCTGCGGTAGGCGCGGCCATCGGCCGGTGAGCGCTGCGGCGATCTGGCCTGCGGACTGTTCGGCTGCGGACCGCCGAGCCTGGCCCGGGAGGCGTCGATGTCGAGGGGCACTCGGGTGACGCCGTCGAAGGCCTGCTTGAGGTGGACCGCTGTCACGGCGCCGTAGGCGAACACGGCCGCCACCAAGACCAGGGCTGTCACCAGGAGCACGAGGGCGGCCCCGACGATGCGCCGGGGTCGCGACGGCCCACCGGACCCGACGGTGTCCTTCCGCGGCTGCCCGGGCGGCGCTTCTCCGCCGGTGAAAATCGGAAGAGTCACGGCAGCCAAGCTAACACGCTGAGTGCTGATAGCAACACGGAGCGTGCTAACAAGCGCGGGCTGGACACGTCCCGCGCGCTGCCCTCCCGGCACGTTGGCTCGGCACCCGATGGCTACGCTCGGCGGGTGACCGCGACTCATAGTTACCGACTCGCCACGCTGTGGGGCTCGGACCATCCCCAGCTCGGGGAGGTTGCCACCGCGTCGGTCGCGCCGTACGCCGGGCTCGCCCTCTCCCGCGGCGGCTACCCGAAGGCCTATCCGCACCTCGACCCGAACGAGGACGCTGCCTTCGCCGCCACCGACGGCCAGCGCTGGCTGCTGGCGGTCGCTGACGGCCACAACGGCTTCGACGCGGCGCGGGCCGCGCTGGGCGCGGTGGCCGAGACCGCGGAGAGCGTCCTCGCTGCGGCGGCCGGTGCACCGGAGAACGCCCTGCTCGAGGCATTCACGGCTGCTCGTACTGCGATGACCGCCACGGTCGGCGAACTGGACGGCCAGCGACGGGACAGCGGTACGGCGCTGAGCATCGCCCTGGTAGCTCCCGGTCGGCTGTACGCCGCGACGCTGGGGGACACCGTGGTGCTGCGCCTGAAGAGTGGGCGCTCCGGGCGCAGCGCCGCGGAGGTCACCAGTTCCAGCCCGTTCCTCCGTCCGCACCGCACCCTGCCGCGGCCCAGGTCCTGCCGTTTCCGAAGCGGTGAACGGGTCGTTCTCGCGTCGGACGGGCTGGTCGACTTCCTGGGTAGGGAGTGGCGCCAGCAGTGCGCGACTGTCGCCAGCTCGGCGGAACCCGTCGCCGCCGCCCGCGCCCTCACCGAACGGGCCTGCGCCGGTGGGGCCGGCGACAACGTCGCCGTCGTGGTCTTCGGGCCTGCCTAGCGACGCGGCCGGTCCTCCGCGGGCGGCGCGAGCCGAGCCTTCGCGGTGGTGGCGTAGGTGTCGACGTACTCCTGGCCGGACAGCTGCATCAGCTCGTACATGATCTCGTCGGTCATCGAGCGCAGCACGAACCGGTCGCCTTCCAGCCCCTGGTAGCGAGAGAAGTCGAGCGGTACGCCGATGCGGATGCCGACCTCGCCGAGGCTGGGCATCGCCTGGCCGGGAGGCTGCACCTTGTCAGTGTTGATCATGGCAACAGGCAGGACCGGCACCTTCGCCTCCAACGCCATGCGAGCGACACCGGTGCGGCCGCGGTAGAGCCGCCCGTCCGGAGAGCGGGTGCCCTCGGGATACACGCCGAGTAGCTCTCCTCGCCCCAGCACCTGCAGACCGGCCCGCAGCGCTGCTTCGCTGGCCCGCCCACCAGAGCGGTCCACCGGCACTTGGCCGGCGCCGCGGAAGAAGCGGGCGGTGAGCTGCCCACGCACCCCCGGTCCGGTGAAGTACTCCGCTTTGGCGAGAAAGGTGACCTTGCGCGGCACGACGAGCGGCATGAAGAACGAGTCGGAGAACGACAGGTGATTGCTCGCGAGGATCGCCCCGCCGGTGGCCGGAACGTGCTCCGTGCCCTCGGCCCAGGGTCGCCACACCAGCCGCAGGGGCGGCCCCACGACGACGTTCTTCATTAGCCAGTAGAACACCCTCCACCCTCCCGCGCGCTGGCCGGAAACACTAGATGATGGCCGCACCCGAGAAGGTGCGCAGGCACCGGCCCGGACGCGAGGTCGCATCACCCGAGACCAGCGCACCCTTGCCGGGCGTGCGACGATGACGCGGTGGGACCGCTCGGGTAGAGCCCGGGCACTGTTCGGTAGTGGGGTCAGTTCCGAACGACACAAGTGGGGCAAGCGTGTCACTGCTGCCTGGCGCCGAGCCATACACCGCCGACGGCGGGCGGGTCGGCGTGCTGTGCTGTCACGGCTTCACCGGAACGCCGCAGCCACTGCGCGAGCTTGCCGAGCGCTACGCCGCGGCCGGGTTCACTGTGTCACTGCCCCTCCTCCCGGGTCATGGCACGCGGTGGCAGGACCTGGCGCTCACCCGATGGGAGGACTGGTACGCCGCTGTCGACCGCGCCTTTTGCCGACTGACAGAGCGGTGCGACACGGTGGCCGTGGTCGGCCTTTCGATGGGCGGCACGCTGGCGCTGCGGCTGGCGCAGCAGCACGGCACGTCGGTGGCCGGGCTGGTGCTGATCAACCCTTCGCTGACGAGCGACAACCGGCTGCTCGCCGCCCTACCGGTGCTGCGCCGCACCGTGCGTACCGTGAAGGGCGTGGCGGGCGACATCAAGAAGCCGGGCGGGCGAGAAGTGGCCTACGACCGCACGCCGCTGGCCGCGCTGCACTCGCTGACCCGGTTCTGGCGGATCGTCGCGGCCGACCTGCCCAAGGTCACCCAGCCGGTGCTGCTCTTCCGCAGCCTCGAGGACCACGTGGTCGAACCGTCCAGCGGCCGCCTGCTGCTCTCCCGCATCTCCTCCACCGAGGTCGAGGAACGCCTGTGCGAGGACAGCTACCACGTGGCGACACTCGACCACGATGCCGCGGCAGTGCTCGACGGGAGCCTCGACTTCGTCCGCCGGCTGGCACCCGCCGTCATGCCTTCAGCGGTGCCTCCAGCCATGCCTCCTGTGGCGAGCGGGTGAGCATGGTGCCAGGGGGGACAGCACCAGGAGTCGGTCCGGGGCGCCACAACGGCTTGCCGGCGGCGGCGTACGAGCCGCTGATCGATCTCGACCCGCAGCTGGCCGACGCGATGCTGGACATGTTGCGCCAGGAAGGTGTCGCCGCCTATGCGGTTCCCGCGCCGGGACGACGCGGCGCCTACGGTGATGTCCAGCTTCCCGACCGGCCCACCGATCGGCTCTGGGTCGCCCGCGACCGCGCGGCCCACGCGCGCTCGGTGGTGGCGGCCCGGCTACCCCACCTGCGGGCAGAACTCGAGGCCTACGCCGACGGCGCGGGCCGCGACATGCGCCCGTCCGTGTCCGAGGACGACGCATGGGCGCAGATCGTCGCCGCCTACAACGTCGCCCCGGCCGAGGGCGCACCGCGCTGGCCGGTGAGCGAGGGCGTCGAGGACGAGCCGTCGCGGGCGGGGGACGATCCCGCACCGTCGCCCCGCGAGCGGGTGGCGCGCCGCGACGGGGTCGAACGTGAGGACCACTACGAGCCGCCGCTGCCACCGCCGCTGCCGGCGACGGACACCCTGACCAAGTGGGCGTGGGCGGGACTGCTCGGCGCACCCACGTTCTTTCTCCTTGCCGCTGTCCTGCAGCTGCCGGTGGGCAACGGGGCAGCGCTTCTCGCCCTCGCGGCCTTTGTGGGAGGCTTCGTCACGCTTGTGGTCCGCATGCGGGACCGCCCGCCTCCGGAGTCCGGCGGCGACGACGGCGCGGTGGTGTGACACCGCGGCTGCTGCATGCGGTCGTCACCGCAGACGGGAGAGGACGAGGCGTGTCGGTCAGTGAAACCGTGGAGATCAGCGGCCACCTGCTCGACTCGGGAGTGCTCACCCGAGTGCTGGACGACGTTCGCGAGTACGGCGGCGACTACCTCATGGAGCGCTTCGACGTCGGCCGCGACCACGAGGACCACTCCTACTCCCGGATCACTGTGACAGCCGAGGAGGAGGAGACCCTGCAGCGGCTGGTCATGAGACTGCAGACGCACGGCGTCAATCCGGTCGACCCCGGCGAAGTCGTCTCCCGTCCGGCCGAACGCGACGGCGTGTTCCCAGAAGACTTCTACTCCACCACTAACCTGGAGACCGTCGTACGCATCGGCGGTCACTGGGTCCCGGTGGAGCACCCCGAGATGGACTGCGGCCTGGTCATCACCGACGGCCGGGTATCCACGGTCCCGGTCAGTGACGTCAAGGCGGGTGACCGCATCATCTGCGGCGCCTCCGGGGTCCGCGTCGTGCCACTTCCCGAGCCGCACTCGTCGACCGTCGAGCCGCGCTTCGAGTTCATGAACTCCGTCGTATCCAGCGAGAAGCCGCAGGCGATGCTGGTGCGGCGCATCGCCGACCAGCTGCGTGAGGTCAAGGCCCTGGGTCACAAGGTCTTGTGGGTCGGTGGTCCGGCACTTGTCCACACCGGTGCCGCGCCCGCGACCGTGGCGCTCGTCGAGAGCGGTTTCGTCGACGTGCTCTTCGCTGGCAACGCACTGGCCACCCACGACATAGAGGCCGCGTTGTACGGCACGTCGCTCGGTGTGGACCTGGCGCAGGGGCGCGGCGTCGAACACGGCCACGAGCACCACATCAGGGCCATCAACAAGATCCGCCATTGCGGCTCCATCGCCGGGGCGGTCGAGCAGGGCGTACTGACCAGCGGGGTCATGCACGCGGTGGTCAAGGCCGGGAGGCGGTTCGTGCTCGTCGGTTCGGTCCGCGACGACGGCCCGCTGCCCGACGTCTACACCGACGTGCTCGCGGGACAGCGGGCCATGCGGGCCGAGCTGCCGGGGGTGGGATTCGCGCTGATGGTGGCGACCATGCTGCACTCCATTGCCACCGGCAACCTGCTGCCGGCGTCGGTGCCGCTCGTCTGCGTCGACATCAACCCGGCGACGGTGACCAAACTGGCCGACCGCGGCAGCTCGCAGGCCACCGGCATCGTCACCGATGTCGGGCTCTTCCTCGAGCAACTGGCGATGGAACTCGTCCCGGAGTTCCGCACCACCCGGGCCGCAGCCCAGTAAGCCCACCGGAGACCGGCAGCCGGCCAGCGAGCGGCTCAGCCCACCGGCACTCGGAGCACCGCCAGTACCGGCCGATGGTCGCTGGCCTCGGCCACCCGCGGAACCGCAGGCAGCTCGTACGCCGTCACCTGCACGTCGCCGCCGATCAGCACCCCGTCGATGCGGACACGCGGTGCCCGGGCAGGGAAGGTCGGGGCCCCGCCCGCTGCCGCCGGGTCAGCGTCGCGCAGCCGCGAGCCCAGCACCTGCCAGGCCGGCGCACCGGGCACCTCGTTGAGGTCCCCCCCGAGCGCGAGCTGACAGACCCCGAGCGCCGCAAGGTGGTCGAGTGTGTGCGCCGCGTGCCGCCGCCGCTCGTCGGCGTCGAGCCCCAGGTGCACGGAGGCGGTACCGATCCGGGCGCCCCCGGCCTCGAGCACCGCCAGCGCCAGCCCCCGGCGGTGCAGCCCGCGGGTGCGCGGCAACAGCACCTCCCGCGCATCGAGCACCCGCATCCGCAAGCTGGCGAGCAGCAAGGTGTCCCCGGCCGTACGCCCGCCGCAGACGACGAGGAGACCGGAGCGGCGGGCCAGGGCGGCGCACCGCGACCGCCACCGCAGGAACCGCGGCGCCTCCTGCACGCACACCACGTCCGGCCGGCAGGCGGCGATGACGCCGGCCACCGCGCTGGCGCCGTCCCGCAGCGAGCGCACGTTGTAGCTGAGCACCCGCAGCTCGACACTGGTCGGTGCAGCGGGTGAGCCGGCCGGACTTCCTGCGGAGACTTCGTTCACGAGCGGACGCGCGCCAGGTCGGCGGCGCCGACGAGCCCGGCGGCAGCCCCGAGCTCGGCCAGCTTGACCGCGGCCACCGGCCGGTGCCCGCGGCCGGTCAGCGATGCAGTGAATGCTCGGGCGGCCGGCTGCAGCAGCAGGTCACCCGCCTCCGACACACCGCCGCCGAGCACGAAGCAGCTGGGATCCAGCACCGCGGCGAGGTCGGCCAGCCCCCGACCCAGCCAGTCGCCGACGAGTCGGAAGCACTCCAGCGCGGACGGATCGCCCTCGGCCGCCGCGCGGGTCACCACCGGTCCGTCGATCGCGTCCGCCGAGCCCCCGGCGAGCTCCAGCATCCGGCCGGCGACCAGCGGGGACTCCCGAGCAAGCTCCTGCGCCTCCCGCACCAGCGCACGCCCGCTCGCATACTGCTCCCAACAACCGCGGTTGCCACAGCCGCAGCGCCGGCCGTCGCGTACGGCGTTGACGTGGCCGAACTCACCGCCGATGCCGAACCTGCCCCGGTACAGCGCTCCGTCGACGACGATTCCACCTCCGATTCCGGTACCCAGCGTTACCAGGACGACGTGGCGGTGCCCGCGGCCCGCCCCGAAGCGGTACTCCGCCCAGGCAGCGGCGTTGGCGTCGTTCTCCACGACGACGGGCAGGCCCACCCGGCGCTCGACGTCCGCGCGCAGCGGCTCCTGGCGCCAGGCCAGGTTGGGGGCGAAGAGCACCGTCGACCGGGACTCGTCGACGAAACCGGCGGCGCCCAGCCCGACGGCTTCCACGTCGTAGTTCTCCCGTAGCTCCTCGACGACGGTCGCGATGACGTCCTCGGTGGCCTGCGGATCCTGCGACGGCGTGGGGCGGCGTACGGCGGCGAGCACGGTGCCCGCCTCGTCGACCACGCCGCCGGCGGCCTTGGTGCCGCCGACGTCGACGCCGATGGTCAGCCCCATGGGGTCACTTCCCGGCCTCGACGCGACGCTTGAGTTCCTTCAGGGCGGTGTCGACGACCACCTTCTCTGCCTTCCGCTTGATCATGCCGATCATCGGGATCGCCACGTCGACGGACAGCGTGTAGGTCACCTCGGTAGCGCCATCACCCGCTCCGGCGACGGCGTCGGTCAGCACGTACGACCCGTCTATCGCGGTGACCACCTCTCCGCGCAGGAGATGCCAGCGCACCGCGGTGTCGTCCTCCCAGTCGTAGCCAAGGACGTACTCGTCCTTGACGACACCGGCGTCGAGCACGAAGCGCACCTGCTCGGCCCGCCCGTCGCTACCGCGGATCAGCACCTCGGTTTCCTTCACCGCCTCGGCCCACTCCGGGTAGGCATCGAAGTCGGCGATGACCGCCATGACCCCGGCGCGACCGGCGGCCACCGTGATCGCCGAGGTAGTGCGCTGGGCCATGACTCCCTCCCGCGGTTCGGGGAAAATCCCACGCCGACATGTCAACCCGCGGGAGGCTACCGCCGTACCCCGCGTCGAAGCTGGTCGCGGGCCCGATCCAAGGCACCGTCGTCTCAGCGAGGAGAATCAGTGCGCGAGTTCAGTGTTCCGGCTCTGGTCGAGCGTCCCGCGGCAAGGAACCTCGCTGCGCTCGTCACCAAGAACGCCGAGGAGGCGCCCGACGAGCAGATCTTCGCGCGCAACGTCGCAGGGGAGTGGACCTACGTCACTGCCGCCGAGTTCGCTGCGCAGGTGAGCGCCGTCGCCAAGGGACTGCACGCCGCCGGCGTGGAGGTGGGCGACCGAGTGGGGCTGCTTTCTCGCACCCGCTACGAGTGGACTCTCGCCGACTTCGCCATCTGGACCGTGGGGGCCGTGACCGTCCCGCTGTACGACACGAGCTCGCCCGAACAGGTGCGGTGGGTGCTGGAGGACTCCGGCGCGGTTGCCTGCCTGGTGGAGACGGCCGACCACGCCACCACCGTCGAGCAGGTGCGCGCCCACCTGCCGGAACTGAAGACAGTCGAGGTGTTCGAAGACCACGGGGTGCAACGGCTGAGCGACGCCGGCCGCCAGGTGAGCGACGAGCAGATCGAGGCCCGGCGGGCGGCCGTCGACCTCGACGCGCTCGCCACGGTGATCTACACCTCGGGCACCACCGATCGGCCGAAGGGCTGCGAGCTGACCCACGGCAACTTCATGCTCGACGTCGCCAACGTCACCCAGGGCCTACCCGAACTCTTCCTCGCCCCCGGCCGCTCCACGCTGATGTTCCTGCCGCTGGCGCACGTCCTCGCCCGGATTCTCGAGATCGCCTGTGTGATGACACGCACCCCCATGGGGTTCACCGCGGAACTGGCCAAGGTCAGCGACGATCTCGCGACCTTTCAGCCGACCTTCGTCCTCGCCGTCCCGCGGGTTTTCGAGAAGGTGTACAACACCGCGGCACACAAGGCCGCCGCCGCCGGCAAGGGCCGCATCTTCACGGCGGCTGCGGACGTCGCCGTCGCCTACAGCCGAGCCCAGGACACCGGAGGGCCCGGACTGTCGCTACGGGCCCGGCACGCGCTGTTCGACCGGCTGGTCTATGGCAAGTTGCGCGCAGCGCTCGGTGGCCGCGCCCGGTTCGCCATCTCCGGCGGAGCGCCGCTCGGCGAACGGCTCGGCCACTTCTACCGCGGCCTCGGGTTCACCGTGCTCGAGGGCTACGGCCTTACCGAGACCACTGCCGCCACGACGGCCAACATGCCTGGCCGGATCCGCATCGGTACGGTCGGGCAGCCGATCGCCGGCACGGGCGTACGCATCGCGGACGACGGCGAAGTGCTCATCTCCGGGCCCAATGTCTTCCGCGGCTACTGGCGCAATCCGGATGCCACCGCGGAGACGTTGTCTGCAGACGGCTGGTTGCACACCGGCGACCTCGGCGAGCTCGACGACGAGGGATTCCTGCGCATCACCGGTCGGAAGAAGGAAATTCTGGTGACCTCCGGCGGGAAGAACGTCGCGCCGACAGTGTTGGAGGACCAGCTGCGGGCGCATCCGCTCGTCGGTCAGTGCATGGTGGTGGGCGACGCGAAACCGTACGTCGCCGCACTGGTCACTCTCGACCCCGAGGCGCTCCCCCGCTGGCTGGAGCAGCAGGGACGCTCAGCCGACACCGCAGCCGCCGACCTGGCCGACGATCCGCAGGTCCACACCGAGATCGAAGCGGCGGTCGCGCGAGCCAACTCGACGGTGTCGCGCCCGGAGGCCATCAAACGCTTCCGCGTGCTGCCGGTCGACTTCACCGAGGAGGGTGGGCAGCTCACCCCAACGATGAAGCTCAAGCGCAACGTCGTCATGGCGGAGTTCGCCGCCGAGGTCGACGCCCTCTACTCGTGAGTCGACGCTCCCGGAGTCGACACTCCCGGAGCAGACCCGTCGAGTAGCTCGGCCAGCTGCTCGGCGAGCACCTCCCAGCGCCACTCCCTTGTCACCCACGCCCGCCCGCGCGCCCCCATCGCGCGCGCCTCACCACGGTCGAGCAGCAACCCAGTGATCCGCGCGGCAACCGCGCGCTCGTCCCTGCCGTCCACGACGTGACCGGTGCGGCCGTCGAGCACCGCGTCGGGAGCCCCGCCCGAGCGTCCCGCGACAACGGGTAGTCCAGTCGCGGACGCCTCTAGGTAGACGATGCCGAGACCTTCCACGTCGAGACCCTTGCGGCGCGTCCGGCACGGCATCGCGAAGACGTCGCCCGCGGCGTAGTACGAAGGGAGCTCCGACCACGGCACCGACCCGGTGCAGACGACGGAGGAGAAGACACCGACCGACTCGGCCAGCGCCTCGATCCGACGTCGGTCGGGCCCGCCGCCGACGAGCAGCAGCACCGCGTCCGGCACCTGCGCGCGGATGGTCGCCAGCGCGCGCACCAGCACGTCCTGGCCCTTGCGCGGGACCAGCCGGGACACGCAGAGCACCACCGGCCGGTCGCCGAGGTGATGGCGTCGGCGTACGGCGGCGCCGTCGGCCTCGGGCCGGAAGACGGTGACGTCGACGCCCGGCGGGAGGCGGCGCAGCCGCCCGGTCGCCGCGGGTGAGAGCGCCCCAGCGATGCGGCCGCGGGTGTAGTCCCCCAGGTAGGTGAGCACGTCCACGCTGTCACCGATGCGCCGCAGTGCCTGACGCCCTCCCGGCAGCTGCGCCCATCCCGCCTCGTGACCGTGGGTGGAGGCGACCACCCGTTCGACGCCGGCGCGGCGCAGCGTTGGCGCCAACAGGGCGAGGGGAGCTGCCGCGCCGAACCACACAGCCGTGCAGCCCCGCTCGCGCAGGAGGGACAGCGCCCTTCTTCGTACGGAGGGCACCGGCAGCATGAGCGAGGTCGGGTGGCGTACGACGGGGAAGCGCTGCGCGACGTCGAACTCCGCGGCGCCGTCCCACCGCGGCGCGTAGACCGTCACCGCATCGGGCGGCAACCGGCTCACCAGGGCGTGTACGAACGACTGGATCCCCCCGGCCCGCGGGGGGAAGTCATTGGTCACCACCAGCGTGCGACGCACGTCAGGGCACCAGGTTGGCTGGTTGGGGCTCTCCGTGAACCGCCGCCCAGGAGCGGGCCAGCGCGATGCGCTGCGGGGCGGTGGGGTGGGTGGCGAACGCGAGGTACGCCGGCAGCGGCGGGTCGAGGTCGGAGAGGTTGGCCACCGCGAGCTGCCGCTGCAGTCGAGCGTATCCCGCCGGCTCGCGGGTGAGGTCGAGGGCGTGGACGTCGGCACGGGCCTCGATGCGGCGGGACACCAAGGACTGCACCGGTGTGGAGACGAGGCCGAGCACGGAGATGGCGAGCAGCAGCAGCGCGACGGCCGCCGGATCACCGGGGCCGGCAGCACCCGCCCGGCGCAGCAGCGGCCGCGAGGTCACCACCAGGTGCAGGACGCACAGGCCGGCGGCGACGCCGAGCGCCCCCAGCAGGGTGCCGTAGAACACGTCACCGCGCTTCGCGTGGCCCAGTTCGTGGGCCACGATGAGGCGGACTTCGGCTGGCGACCCACGGCGCAGCAGCGTGTCGTAGACGACGATGCGCCGGCTCCCGGCGAAGCCCGACACGTAGGCGTTGAGCGTGCTGGTGCGCCGGGAGGCGTCGGCGATCAGCACGTCCTCGACCTCCAACCCGTCCGCACGGGCGAGCGCCAGCAACGACGTACGCAGTGGCCCGTCGGCCATCGGCGTGAAGCGGTTGAACACCGGCTCGACCGCCAGCGGGTAGGCGAACGAGACCACAGCGACGAGGACGGCCCCGCCGGCCGCCGCAGGTGCCCACCACCAGCGCGGCAGCACCCGGCTCAGCGCCACCACCCCGACCAGGATCACCAGCGTGAGACCAGCGCTCACCGCG
>Ga0136624_1000096_pt1 | contig 25555 bp, 29 predicted proteins | sample AntDrymUQ4692206_2_FD_104802 | JGI IMG/M metagenome (GOLD analysis project Ga0136624, IMG submission 104802) | Polar desert sand microbial communities from Dry Valleys, Antarctica - metaG UQ469 (22.06) | ecosystem: Environmental > Terrestrial > Soil > Desert | place: Antarctica: Dry Valley... | reverse complement strand
GAAATGTCGGCTGCACCGAGCGTCAGACACCGAGCCGTGACGCCAGATCATCGAGGAACGCCACCAGCCCGTCCGGCCCGTCGACCACGAGGTCGGCGTGCCCGGCCATCTGTCCCTGCTCGCCTGACACCGAGCAGATCCGCAGGCCGGTCGTACCGGTGCCGTCGTCACGCAGCTCCGCGACGACGTCGAAGGCCGGGATGTCGCCTAGGTCGTCGCCCCCGAAGACCACGCACCGTGCCCCGACCTCGTCGACGAGGCTGCGTAGCGCGGCACCCTTGTCCATGCCCTGCGCCCGAATCTCGATGATCTGCCGGCCGGGCTCCACGACCAGCTGGTGCCGCTCGGCCAGGTGCTTCAACGGACCCACGAGTCGGTCGTACGCTCCCTGCGGATCCGGCAGCCGGCGCACATGGACGCCGAGTGCGCGACCCTTCTCCTCGATGTGAGCACCCGCCAGTTCGAGCCCGGCGAGCAGCACGGGCAGTTCCTCGCGGACCGCTGCGATGCCGTCAGGTGGAGGCGGCTCCACGTGCTGGCCGGTGGTGGCATCCCACCGCTCGACGCCGTACTGTCCCAGCACCACGAGGTTGTCCAGTCCGGCTGTTCCCTCGAAGCCGCCGAGCTCGACCACCGTGCGCACCGGGCGTCCGGTCACGACCGCCACCTGTGCGACCCGATGACCGACACGACCCAGTACAGCCCCTACCTCGGGGTGGGCGTACGCCGATTCCGGATCATCGGTGATCGGCGACAGCGTCCCGTCGAAGTCGAAGGCGAGCAGGGCGGTCTCGGGGTACGTGAGCAGCTGATCCCAGGCGAGCAGGGCCTGCCCCTGCAAGTCGTACGTCACATCACCAGTGTCACAGGTCGCCGGTGAGTATGACTGTCAGACGGTCCAGGCGCATCGGGTCGACGGCCGGCATGACCCGCTGGGTGCCGAGGTCACCGGCGAGGAGCTCGGCCTGGCCCAGTAGCCGCTGCGGGTAGTAGACGGTGCTCTGCGGGATGTCGCCGTACCAGTCGTCGGTGCCGACGACGTCCCACCCCGATCCGCCGAGCTTGTCGGCTGCTTCGGCCGCTAGACCGGTGATGGTGGAGTTGTTGAAGACCTCGACGTAGGCGCGCGGCTTGACGGCCCGGTAATCGGCCTTTTTGGCCGGCTTTCCGGCCGGCTTCTCGGCCGGCTTCTCGACCGGCTCTTGCGCCGGCTTCTCGGCCGGCTTGGTGGTGGGCCGCTCGTCTGGCGGTGACTTCAGCGGTGTCTCCGACTGCTGCGGGGTCTGGGGCGTCGACGTGGGAAACGAACCGCCGGCCGCCTGCTTGGTGCGGTCCGGGCTGGCGGTGATGAGGAACCCCAGCACGGCAATGGCGACCACCAGCACGCTGCCCAACAGCGTCCAGGACGGTGTCGCACGTCCGCGGCGCCGCACCTGTTCGCTCATCAGAGCTCGATGCCCAACCGACGCGCCGAGCGGGCCTTCTGCCGCGCCATCCGCAAGCGTCGCAGCCGCTTCACCAGCAACGGGTCGTACGCCAAGGCCGCCTCGCGGTCGATGAGCACGTTGAGCACCTGGTAGTAACGGGTGGCGGACATGTCGAACTTCTCGCGGATCGCCTGCTCCTTGGCGCCGGCGAACTCCCACCAGCTGCGCTCAAAGCTCAAGATGTCCTGGTCCCTGCTCGACAACGTCTCAGCCGCCCGGGCAGCCGAACCGGAGGTGATGACCGTGCCGGCGACATCCTGTTGGCTCACAGCGTTGCTCCTGCTCTCCTACCACGGGTACGTCGACCTCGCGTGACCGACCGGCCTTCATGCTAGGCCAGAACCACAACGATGTCATTCACCCTCTGGGCGGTTTTTCAGAGCGATCCGGTGCTCCGGCGGCGCTGCACGTCGGTCCGTGACACTGTGGCGAGGACCGTCACGCGGTCGGACTGGAGGAGTCGGTGAGTGGGTCAACGAGTAGGCAATCGACGACGCAACGACCGGACGTCGAACCGTCCGGGCGGCAGGGGTCCCCCGACAGCGTGACGATCATGAAGCTGCTCGAGCGATTCAACGTGCAGGCGGACCATTTCGTGGCCGCGGCCGGCGAAGCACGCGACCTGAACCGCAGCGACCTCCGGGCGCTGTCCGCGATGCGGGCCGCGCGCACCGAGGGAGCCACCGCCAGCCCCGGCGTCCTGGCCGCCGCCCTGGACCTGAGCACGCCGGCAACCTCGGCCCTGCTCGACCGGCTTAGCCGCTCGGGGCACGTGGTCCGGAAGCGGGCTGCAACCGACGGCCGCAGGGTCGAGCTGGAGATCACAGAATCGGCGGTCGACCTGGCCATCGAAGTCTTCGCGCCCTTGCGTAACCGTCTGATGGGGCAGATCGAGTCCTTCACAGAGCCGGAGCGAGCCGTCATTGCCCGCTTCCTCCACGTGGTCACCGAGGCGACCGCGCAGGCACGCCAGGAGCAGAAGCGCTCCTGATCCTCCTGGGGTCGCGCCCGTACGCCCCTGGCTGCAAGGATCGCTGCCATGTCAGAGGACCGTACGCTCGAGGAGCCCGAGCAGCGCCCGATTCGCTGGGGGATCCTGGCGACCGGCCAGATCGCTCGCAACTTCGCCGATGACCTGTCGCTGCTGCCGGACGCCGAGCTGAGCGCGGTGGGGTCCCGGTCACACCAGGGGGCTGAGACGTTCGCCCACCAGCACGGTGTACGCCGGGCCTACGGGTCGTACGAGCAGCTGGCTGCGGACGCCGAGCTGGACGTGGTGTACGTGGCGACCCCACACTCGCGGCACGCCGAGGACGTCATGACGTGTTTCGAGGCGGGCAAGTCGGTGCTGTGCGAGAAGGCGCTGACCCTGGACGCCGACACCAGCGCCGAGCTGGTGGGCGAGGCCCGGGCTCGCGGTCTGTTCTTCGCCGAGGCGATGTGGATGCGCACCATCCCGGCCATTCGCAAGGCCGTCACCATGGCGCAGGAGGGCCACTGCGGACACCTCCGCCAGGTCCGGGCAGACCTCGGTTTCATGGCACCGTACGACCCCACCAGCCGGCTCTGGGATCCCGCGCTCGGTGCGTCGGCCCTGCTCGACGTCGGCATCTACCCGTTGACGTTGGCGCACCTCGTGCTGGGTCCGCCGCTCGACGTGTCCGCCGCTGCCGTCGTGTCGCAGGCAGGGGCCGACATCAACGGTGGGGCCACGCTGACCTACGCCTCGGGTGCGGTCGCCTCGCTGTCATGGACGCAAACCGCGTGCTCCCCGGCGGGTGCCTCCATCGCCGGCGACACCGGTCGAATCGAGCTCCCGACGCGCTTTCACCACTGCGAGTCGTTCAGTTACGTGGACGCCGATCAGGTGCGCACCTTCTCCGAGCCGATCAGCGGTCGCGGCTACGTGCACGAGGCCCAGGAGGTCCACCGGTGCCTGCGCGAAGGGTTGACCGAATCTGGCTTGCTGCCGTTGGACGAGACGGTCGACATCATGCGGGTGATGGATCGCATCCGCGCCTGCTTCTGACCCGCCCGACCCCGGCGCGACGCTGCGATCACGGTTAGGGTCACAGGGCACAGCGCCCCGGGACCGTCGTTCCGGGGCATCGGGGTCTCGGGTGGCGCGAAGGAGCATCGACCGACGATGGCGGAGTCCGACCGACCATGAGCACCTCCGACACCAAGGCCGACCTGGTCGTGGTCGCCAACCGGCTGGCGGTCGACCGGGTGGTCGCTGCCGATGGCAGCATCTCCTGGCGCTCGTCCCCCGGGGGACTGGTGGCCGCGCTGGAGCCGGTGATGCGTGCCAACGAGGGGGCCTGGATCGGCTGGCACGGCGCTCCGGACGAGGACCTCGAGCCGTTCGTCGAGAACGGACTCACGCTCGTCCCCGTCCCGTTGCAGGCCGAGGAGGTCGAGGACTACTACGAGGGCTTCTCCAACAGCACGCTGTGGCCGCTCTATCACGACGTGGTCGCGCCGCCGTCGTACCACCGTCGATGGTGGGACGCCTACGTCCGGGTGAACCAGCGGTTCGCCGACCGGGCTGCCGAGGTGGCTGAGGACGGCGCCGTCGTGTGGGTCCAGGACTATCAACTGCAGCTCGTGCCGAAGATGCTGCGAGCGATGCGGCCGGACCTCCGGATCGGCTTCTTTCTGCACATCCCGTTCCCCCCGACCGAGCTGTTCCAGCAGCTGCCGTGGCGTCGACAGATCCTGGAAGGACTGTTGGGGGCCGACCTGATCGGTTTCCAGGCCCGCGGAGGAGCACAGAACTTCGTCCGGCTGGTCCGCCAGCACGTCGGCGACAAGACGCACCGCGAGACCGTGTACCTGCCTGACGGGCGGGTGGTCACCGCGGGAACCTTCCCGATCTCGATCGACGCCGCGGAGCTCGAGGAGCTGGCCAAGCTGCCCGAGACCATCGAGCGCGCACAGCAGATCCGTGCCGATCTCGGCGACCCTGAGCACTTGTTGCTGGGCGTCGACCGGCTCGACTACACCAAGGGCCTGCGTCAGCGGCTGCGTGCGATCGGGGAGCTGTTCCGCGAGGGGACGCTGACCCTGGCCGACACCGCGTTCATCCAGGTGGCGACACCCTCGCGCGAACGCGTCCGGGAGTACAAGGTGCTGCGTGACGACATCGACATGCTGGTCGGACGGCTCAACGGTGACCTCGGCGCGATCGGTCGTCCCCCCATCACGTACCTGCACTCGTCGTTTCCCAAGTCGGAGATGGCGGCCCTCTACAGCGCCGCTGACGTCATGCTGGTGACCCCGCTGCGCGATGGCATGAACCTGGTGGCCAAGGAGTACGTTGCCTGCCGCACCCACGACACCGGCGCCCTCGTGCTGAGCGAGTTCGCCGGTGCCGCCAAGGAGCTGACCCAGGCCCACCTCGTCAACCCGTACGACATCAACGGTCTGAAGTCCGCGATCACGTCCGCGCTGGACACCGACCTCAGAGAGCATCGCCGCCGGATGAGAGCCATGCGCAAGCAGGTCTTCGAGCACGACATCGCCTCGTGGGCGGGTCGGTTCCTGGACGAGCTGCGCCAGGTGAAGCCGGCCCACTCCACGCACCCACACCCGGCTTCGTCGCCTTGACCGGGCGGGCGTGGCCTGCGACGGGTCAGGAACGTCCACCCGAGGTGCGGCGCCCGGACCGGCGGAAGAACACTGCGGATTCCCAGCGATAGAGCAACGTGAGAACGACGATCGACGGCACGGAGTTGGCCACCGCGAGGTACTGGTACCACCACGGTCCCGGGAACAACAGCGCCAGCGGCAGGCCCAGCGCCGCGATGCCGCACGGAAGCGTCGTGACCGCGCGCACCCAGGCGGCCCCGCGCGTCAGCACAGTCGCGCCGGGCAGCAGCAACAGGCCGCTGCTCACCAGGACGATCAGGGTCAACGACGTCGATCCGCGCCGGCTGTCCTCCAGCAGGGCCTGACCCTCGGAGCTATCCGGGTCGATGCCCATCGGCTGCAGGTGGTACCCCAGCAGCAGATCCTGCTCGGCCAGGCTGATGCCGGCACGGACCAGCAGCAGGACAAGCAACAAGCGCACCAGGCGGGAGGCCCGCAGCACAGGCCGGGGTGCGGCTGCGGCGTCTGGACCGCCGGTCGGGCACATCATGGCAGCAGGATGCCACCGGCTGTCTGCGTGCGGTGACACAGTGGGCCGAGACGACGACCGAAGGAGACCCGATGCCTCATGGTGCTCACACGAGGGCACTGCACCTCGACAGGCGTCGCCGCGGTCCTGGTCGGGCTGCTCGCGATCGCAACCCTGCTGGCGGCGCCCTCCCCGTCTCGGGCGTCGGCCGCGCCCGAGCAGTTCAGGACGAGCGTCCTGGAAACCCACCCGCACGGGCGGACCTTCTGGGTCAAGGACAAGCACTTCTACCGCTCGCCGTGGTACGCCGGACGACACCGCAAGATGATCAACTTCGGTTGCACCCGGGCGCCCTACTACCCGCCCGGCGACCGGTGTCGTGACGACCGGGGATTCCATCACGGGCTCGACATCCACATGGGGTGCGGCGTGCGCCTGTTCGCCGGCTTCACCGGTGTCGTCGTCCGCCCGTCCTCGGCCGGTGCACTCGGGCCGGCGTACGGAAGCAAGGCGTTCAGGATCCGCAACCACCGCAAGGGGATCGACGTGGTGATCGGGCATCCCGGGCGGGTGTACGTGCGACCCGGTGAGCGGGTCCACCGCGGCGACCTGATCGCCCGCGCGTCCGACGACGGCGCTCCCGACGGCTGCCACCTGCACTTCGAGACCCGGCCGGTCGCCGCGTCCTACACGAGCGCCGTGCGGCCACATCGGTACCTTGACCTCCGACGGGCCCGGAAGCCCCGCGGCTGAGCTGCGCTTGCGTCGGCGGAGCGAGCAGGTGAGGCTGGGCACGGTCCGGACTGGAGGGGGCGAACATGGCCGCACCGAGCGTGGCGAGCACCTCCTCGAACGCGGGTCCGCGCACCGATCCGGACCGGCCACTGGACGTGCAGCGAGCTCTCGAGCACGTCGCGGCCGGCGCGCTGCGAGCGGCGTCCCCTGGCGTCGTCGGGCTCGAGCTGGAGTCTCAGCTCGTCGACCTGACTCGCCCCGCAGCCCGGGTCGGCTGGACCCGCACCTGTGACGTCCTTCGCGCCCTGCCAGCACTGCCGGGTGGTAGCGCTGTCACACTCGAGCCCGGTGGACAGGTCGAGCTGTCCACGCCGCCCGCCGAGGACGTCGCGGGCGCCGTGCGGGCCCTGCGCGGTGACGCCACTGCCGTACGAGGGGCCTTGCGGAGCGAGGGACTCGGTCTGGCGTGGCTGGGGTTGGACCCGGTGCGCCCACCGCAGCGGGTCAACCCGAGCACGCGGTACGCCGCGATGGAGCGGCACTACCGCGCGACCGGCCAGGAGGCTGCAGGTCTGGCGATGATGAGTTCGAGCGCGTCGCTGCAGGTCAACCTCGAAGCCGGCACCCCGGCACAGTGGAGCGAGCGGGTCACCCAGGCGCACCGGCTGGGACCGGTGCTGGTCGCGATCTCGGGCTGCTCCCCCCTGCGGGCGGGTCGGCCCACCGGCTGCTCGTCCATCCGCCACCGGCTGTGGAGTGAGATGGACCAGGCGCGCTGCGGACCGCTGACGGGCACCAGCGACCCGACCCATGCGTGGGCGCAGTACGCGCTGCGAGCACCGGTCATGTTCGTGCGAGCCGGAACCGGGCCGTTCGAACCCGACCTGGAACCCATGCTGGTGCGGGTGCCGTTCGGTGACTGGGCCTCCGGTCAGGTCCGCCTCGGTGGGCGACTCCCGGTGCTCGATGACCTCGACCTCCACCTCAGCACGCTGCTGCCACCGACCCGGCTGCGCGGATTCCTCGAGCTGCGCTACCTCGACGCGGTGCCTGCGCGTTGGTGGCCGGGGCTGGCGACAACGGTGGCGCTGCTCATGGACGACTCCCGGGCGGCGCAGGTCGCGGCGCAGGCCTGTGCACCGGTGGCGGTGTGCTGGGACGACGCTGCGCGCGAGGGGCTTGCCCGTCCCGCCCTGGCTCGCGCTGCCGGAGCATGCATGCGGGCAGCCGTGGCGGCGTCCCCGGCCTCCCTGCGCCCGGACGTCGAGGCACTGGCCGACCTGGTCCTGTCCGGCCGCTCCCCCGGCGACCTGGTGGCCGCTCGGGCACGGCAGATCGGTCCGGTGGCGCTGCTGGCGGAATCCGCCCGCGCCGAGCACGACGTCTGGACCCAAGAAGAGGCCTAGCGCGAAGACATCCGGTGCTCAGTACGTGCCGAACGTTGTCAGCGAGGAGCCATCCGCAGCGCACCGTCCATCCGGATGGTCTCGCCGTTGAGGTAGTCGTGCTCCACGACCATCGTGACCAGGCGGGCGTACTCTTCGGGTCGTGCCAGTCGTTGCGGGAACGGCACCCCGGCCGCGAGCCCGGCGCGGAAGTCCTCGCTCACCGTCGAGAGCATCGGGGTGTCGACGATGCCGGGCGCGATCGTGCACACCCGGATGCCCTGTGAGGCCAGGTCGCGAGCCGCGGGCAGTGTGAGGCCGACGACTCCTGCCTTCGATGCGGCGTAGGCAGCCTGTCCGACCTGGCCGTCGAATGCGGCGATGGAGGCTGTGTTGATGACGACACCGCGCTGGCCGTGCTCATCGGCCTCGGTGTCGGCGACCGCTGCCGCCGCGAGTGTCATGACCTGGAACGTGCCCACCAGGTTGACCGCGACGACCCGGGCGAACAGGTCGACGTCGTGCGGACCCCTGCGCCCGACGATGCGCATGGACGGGCCGATCCCGGCGCAGTTGACGACCGTGCGCAACGGGAGACCCGATGCGACGACGGCGTCGACCGCGGCCTGCACCTGCCTCACGTCCGTCACGTCGGCAGGAACACAGCTCACGCGGTCCATCGGCGTCGCCTGCTCGCACGCGCCAGGAAGGTCGAGCGCGAACACCTTCGCGCCTCCCGCCGCCAACGAGGCCGCGGTGGCGGCACCCAGCCCGGAGGCGCCACCGGTGACGAGCGCGGCGGTGTCGGTCAGCTGCATCAGCGGATCTCCCTCACCACGTCCGTCGTGGCCTTGTCGGCTCGGGCCAGTGCCCGGCTGATGACCACGCGCTGGATCTGGTTGGTGCCCTCGAAGATCTGCATGACCTTCGCCTCACGCATGTAGCGCTCGACCGGGAAGTCCCGGGTGTAGCCGTAGCCACCCAGAACCTGCACAGCCTGGGTGGTGACATCCATGGCGTTGTCGGTCGCCACCAGCTTGGCGATGCTGGCCTGGGGACCGTACGGCAATCCAGCGTCCTTGCGCCGCGCGGCAGCGAGGTACGTCGCGCGTGCGGAGTCGACTGCGGCGGCCATGTCGGCCAGCAGGAAGCCGAGGCCCTGGTGGTCGATGATGCAGCTGCCGAAGGTCTCACGCTCGCGGGCGTAGGCCACGGCGTCGTCGAGCGCAGCCTGGGCCAGGCCGGTCGCAACTGCGGCGATCCCGAGCCGTCCGGCGTCGAGGCCGGCCAATGCGATCGACAGGCCCTGGCCCTCCGTGCCGAGCCGTCGTGCGGTCGGGATCCGGACGTCCTCGAAGCGCATGGTGGCGGTGACCGACCCGGTGAGGCCCATCTTGCGCTCGGGTGGATCGGCCACCAGTCCGTCGGCGTCAGCGGGCACCAGAAAGCACGAGATGCCGCGGCTGCGGTGCTCGGACGTGCGCGCCAACACCTTGTAGAAATCCGCGCAACCTCCATGCGTGGTCCATGCCTTGGTGCCCCGCAACACGTAGTGGTCCCCGTCCCGGGTGGCCTGCGTGGTCATCGCCGCCGGGTCCGACCCAGCATGCGGCTCGGACAGGCAGTACGCCCCGAGCAGGCCACCGCCGAGCATCTCCGGCAACCAGGCGGATCGTTGCTCCTCGGTGCCGAACTCCGCGAGTCCGAAGCAGGACAATCCGTGCACGCTGACACCGACGGCGACGCTGGCCCAGCGGGCGGCGAGCTCCTCGAGCACCTGCAGGTACACCTCGTACGGCTGGCCGCCGCCGCCGTGCTCCTCGGGGTACGGGAGCCCGAGCAGCCCGGACTTCCCGAGAGTCGTGAACACGTCGCGAGGGAACCGCCCGTCGGCCTCGTCCGCAGCGGCGCGGGGCGCCAGCTCCGCGTCGCCGATTTGCCGTGTCAGCGCGATCAGGTCGACCGCGTCCTGGGTGGGCAACAGGCGGTCAGCCGGCATGGTCGCTCCTCGAGACGGATTCCAAGTGTACGAAACACTGTACTGGAGGACGCTTGGTCGTACAGTCGGGCCCATGACGCAGATCTCGACGTCGATCCGGAAGGAGCACCTGCTCGACGAGCTGGTGGCGTTGTTCCTGGCCGAGGGTTTCCGCTCGTTCACCCTCGACGACCTCGCGCACCGGCTGCACTGCTCGAAGTCCACGCTGTACGCACTCGCAGGCAGCAAGGAACAGCTCGTGGTCCGCGTGGTGCGCCAGTTCTTCGCGTCCGCCACCCAGCGGGTCGAAGCAGAGGTGGCGGCGAGCGAACGGGGTCCCCGGGCGATCGCGGCCTACCTGCGTGCAGTGTCAGCAGCTCTCGCACCGGCCTCGGCGCAGTTCTTCCTCGACCTGTCGACGTTCGCCCCGACTGACGAGATCTACGCGCACAACACGTCTGTGGCGGCACGACGCGTGCAACAGCTGATCGACGAAGGTGTCGCCGCGGGCGCCGTCCGCCCGGTGCATGCCGGCTTCGTCGGCGCCGCAGTCTCAGCGGTGATGACCGCCATTCACGCCGGTGACATCGCGCGCGCGTCCGGCCTGGACGCCGCCGCTGCGTACGACCAGCTCGCCGAGCTGGTCGTGTCCGCCCTGCAGCCGCCGGCCTGAGGCGGGTCCCTCGAGCTCGACGAACGCGGACTCGACCGGCTCGCGATATCCCAGCCCCAGACTGGGCAGGTAGTACCTGCTCTCGGTGTCTGGATCCTGTCCAGGATCTCCAGAGTCACTGCCCGCTCGTGAGACGTGCAGGGCACGCGGTCTCGAGCGAATGCCTGCTCATCGCCTTCCACCCGCTCAGCGACGACCAGGTCGACATCCCCACCAAGGAGCTGGCGCAGCTCCAGCAGTGCCGACGCTTCATCGGTTCCCTGGCCGCACCGCCCGGTATCCCTTCTCGCAGGCTGAGCCCAGAGTTCAGCCGCGGTCGATCGTCCCGTCCTGGATCGCCTCGGCGTACACGCGCAGGTCCGGGCCCGGCGTGAAGTCGATGAACTTGGGTTGCAGCCGCGCGAACAGCTGCTCGTACACGTCGGACCACGGCTGACCAGACATCTCGGCATCCAGCTCGAGCACCACCTCCTGCAGCACCCGGTCCGCGTCTCGCAGGAGCTTCTCCCTCGTCTGCTCGTTCCAACTGATCTCTGAAGCCTTCATGGCTTCACGGTGCTACACATCGGCCGCGGCCGCAGGACGCGTGCTGCCGTGCGGGGTGATCGCGTCAGCAGGCGCCGTCGGTCGGACGTGGACGGCTCAGCCCGAACCAGGGCCGCGCCCGTAGTCCGAACCACGTGCCCACCAGTGCCATCAGACCCCAGACCCACCCGTGCAGGCTCTGCGAGGCGATGCCTCCGAGATAGGCGCCGATGTTGCACCCGTACGCCAACCGCGCGCCGTACCCCATCAAGAGTCCGCCGACCACGGCCCCCAGCGCCAGCCGTACCGGGACGCGTCGGTGCAGTCGGAACGCGCCGGCGAGGGCCGAGGCGATCATCGCGCCGATCATGATCCCGAGGTTCGTCAGGCCGGTCGCTTCGGCCAGCACCGATCCACTGAGCATCTCTGCCCGCGATCCGGACCAGAAGTCCCAGGTCGCGGGTTCGGCGATCCCGAGGGCTCCTGCCGCCTTGGAGCCCCACAACGAGAAGGCGGTGGTGACACCCCACGGAGATCCGGAGACCAGCAGGACCCCGAGGTTGAGCACTGCCAGGGCGAGGGCACCCGCCCACAGTGGCCAGGCACCTCGTACGACCCGCCAGGCCCCTGAGGCGGTGGCGACCGGCTCAACCGGCGGTGGGTTGCGGCGGCGCGCGATCACGACGGTCAGCGCGGCGATCAGGCTGAGCAGCAGCAGCGTGACGGCTACTGCGCCGAGGACGCCGCCGAAGACCTCGGCCAGGTTCACTGCGCCGGCGGACGGCGTCGTGTCCCACCAGCCGAGATGGGCCGCACCCAGTGTCGCGCCACCGACGAAGCCGGCGAGCGCGAGCAGGATGGACGTCTGGCCGCTGCCGACGGCGTAGAGCGTGCCGGACGCGCAGGAGCCGGCGATCTGCATCCCGAGCCCGAACAACGTGGCGCCGAGCAGCAGCGCGATGCCGACAGGCGCCACGTTGCCGCCGACCTGGGCACCGGTGGGGCTGACGCCGGATGCGAGGAAGGGCGCGAAGAGGACCGCGGTGGCACCGAGCAACAGGGTGTGTGCACGCAGCGCCCTGCCCTGTCCGACCGCCACGAGCTGACGCCAGGCCGAGGTGAACCCGAAGCGGGCGTGGAACAACGAGAACCCGAGGCCGACACCGAGCAGCACCAGAACAGTCGGCGCCCACCCCTGGGTGAGGAGAGTCAGGGCAACCAGCGACGCCCCGATCGACACCCCCACCAGCGCGACCCGGGGCTGCGCGGCAGGCGCGGACGGGGCAGGCGGAGCGGGCCGCCTGGTGGGCGCCACCTCGCCGGTGTGCGTGGACATGCTCATCGTGTTCCCCTGGTCGTTCTGGGAAGGGCCATCCGGTGCAGCGTCGCCGGGGCTTGTGGTGTTCCCGAGCGGTTCGAGCGGAGGAGTGCGAGCGAACCCGGACGGCCTTCGGCAGCTGCTGGAGCGGCGGGTGGTCGAGCTCCAGCTGTCCGGGCCGACCGTTCCTGCTCGCGACGGCACTGCAGCGGGTCTAGCGTCGGAGGATGACGAAACGACCCGGTGACGACCAGAGGTCCGCGCACGGCTCCGACGAGGTGGAGCAGCCCATGCAAGGTGTCGACGCCCACGGCAGCCCCACACGCAGGCTGCTCGGCGAGGATGCACCTCGCCTGGCCGGAAAGCGAGCCGACGAACGCGATGCCCAGCTGCAGGACGACGCCGACGTGGACCCGTAGCGCTGGCGGTAGAGAAGTTGTGCGACACGCCGGGCGTTTCGCACGGTTTCTCTACCCCCAGCGGGGTGCCATGCCGGCCAGAACGCGCGGGGTGAGGCGCCCGCGGCCGAGCCCTATCTCGACGAGGTCGTCGAAGACGCCCTGGTCGGCTGCAGCGGCACGCAGGGCGCCGGCCACCACGCCAGGTGCTGCGAGCAGCCGGGATGCCAGTGCCGTGTGCCGCAGGTGGCGACCGAGCAGCGCTCGCACCGCAGCGCGATGACGTGCACCGGCGTCCGCTGGGCCAGACCCGACGGCGACGGCGGTCCGGCCGGCCAGCATCCCGGTGGCCACCGCGTAGTAGATGCCCTCGCCGGTCATCGGGTTGATCAGGTGCGCTGCGTCCCCGGCGAGCAGGATCCTCCCGCCGGGCTGTCGCCACCGCCACGACGACAGCGGCAGGTGGTGCCCGCGCCAGGATCCTCCGTCGGACGTCGAGCCGGGCAGCAGCTGCTCGAGGCGCTCGAGGAGCTCCCGCCGTTGTGGCGCCCGGGCCTGCAGCAGCTCGCCGTACCCGACGTTGGCCAACCCGTCGCCACGGTCGAAGGACCAGGCGTACGACGGCTGCCGACCTGACCCGAACACGATCACCTGTCGGCCTCGGCGCTGCGACGGAGTCGGGGCGTAGCCACGCAGCGCGAGAGCCGTGCGCCCGGCCGGCGGCAGAGCGAGCCGCGCGCGCAGCACCGAGTGGGCACCGTCAGCTGCGACGACGTGCCTGCCCTCCACTTCGTCGTCGACGACCAGGCGGTCAGGCAGCTGGCGTACCGCCCGAACCCGGTGACGGGCCAGCGTCGAGCCCGCTCGCACGGCTGCCTCGACCAGCCGGGCATCGAGCACCGCACGGGGCACTACCCAGGCCGGCCGGGCCATGCGCCGCCGCACGGCATCCGGCCCACGGGCGAGCTCAAGCTGCTCGACGGCCACCCGGTCGTCCAACAGCCCGGTGACACCGACCTCGTCGAGCAGGTCCAGCACATGGGGGGCGACGCCGTCACCGCAGGCCTTGTCCCGGGGGAAGTCCGAGCGGTCGAGCAGCAGCACCCGCGCGCTCGGACGTGCCGCGAGGGCGGCCAGCGCCGCCGACGAGCCGGCCGGTCCGGCTCCGACGACGACCAGGTCCCACATGCCGGTCATCCCCTCAGCGTCAGCATGGCGACATCGATGAACGCGATGGCGATCGTGGCGCGGAACGGCGCCCTGCCCGTCCCGCCCAATCCGACCAGCGCCAGGGCCACGGCGCACGCCAGCACGACCCAGGCCCACGCCGGGGTCGGACCCGCAGGACCGACGACGGTGACCACGGAGGCAATGGTGAGGAGTACGGCTGCGACGACTGTTGCCGCGCGGAGGCCGAGGCGGTGCGGGAGTCCCCGTACGTCGGTCGCAGCATCGTCGGCGAGGTCGGGCAGGGCGTTGACCAGGTGCGCACCGACGCCGAGCAGTGCGCCCGCACCGACCATCCACACCGGCGGCAGCACGGGCTGCGGGAGCGCCAGGGTGACCCACGCCGGTAGCGACCCGAAGGCCACTGCGTACGGCAACCAGGACCATGCGGTCCGCTTGAGCCGCAGGTTGTACGCCCAGCCCGAGGCCACTCCCAGCACGAGATGGGTCACGCCGGAGCGCACCCCGCCCAGCAGGGACAGCGTGACGCACGCCGGCAGGGTGACGGCCAGTGCGATCCGGACGACGTGCTCGGGAAGCTCGCCGGTCGCGACCGGCTTGTCCCGACGGCCCACCCGTCGGTCGCGTGCCGCGTCGACCAGGTCGTTGGACCAGCCGATGCTCAGCTGGCCGGCCAGCACCGCAGCAGCAAGCAGCGCGATGGTGGGAGAGTCGAGCTCGACCGCCGAGGCCAGGACGGTGACCAGGGCGGTCACGGCCGCGGTCGGACCGGGGTGGCTCGCTCGGAGCAGCCGTGTGCACAGGAGCAGGGACGTGCCGGTGCGATTGGACACGACAAGAGCGTAGGCCGCGCCTAGGCTCCTGACATGTCGCAGCTCCTGGCGGTACGCGGGGTCCTGCCCGACCACCGCTACAGCCAGGCGGACGTGACCGAGGCCTTCGCGCACGTCATCGGGTCCGGGCCGGCCACCCGCCACCTGCTGGAGCGAGTCCACGGCAATGCAGGGGTCAGTTCGCGGCATTTGGCGCTGCCGCTGGAGGAGTACGCCGGGCTGTCGGACTTCGGCAAGGCCAACGACGCTTTCATCGAGGTGGCGGTCGACCTGGCATCCCGCGCCGTGACGGACGCCCTGCATGCGGCCGGCCTGTCGCCCGCGGACGTCGACCTGATCGTGTCCACAACCATCACCGGTCTCGCGGTGCCCTCCCTGGACGCGCGGGTCAGCACCCGGATCGGTCTACGACCCGACGTGAAGCGGGTGCCGATCGTGGGCCTCGGCTGCGTCGCCGGGGCGGCGGGGATCGCCCGGTTGCACGACTACCTGCTCGGGCACCCCGAGGACGTCGCGGTGCTCGTCGCCGTGGAGCTGTGCTCACTGACCGTGCAGCGCGACGACACCTCGGTGCCCAATCTGGTCGCCAGTGGACTCTTCGGAGACGGTGCTGCCGCCGTCGTGGCCGTCGGGTCGGCGCGCCAGACCGGTGACGCAGGCCGGTCGTTCCCGTCGGGGCAGGCCCCGCAGCCCACCGTGCTGGCCAGCCGCAGCCGTCTGTACCCGGACACCGAACGGGCAATGGGCTGGGACGTCGGGTCCTCCGGGCTGCGGATCGTGCTCGGCGTGGAGGTGCCCTCGCTGGTCGAGACGTACGTCTGCGACGACGTCGACGGCTTCCTTGCCGGGCATGCCCTCACCCGTGCCGACGTGGAGTGGTGGGTGTGTCACCCCGGTGGTCCCAAGGTGCTGGAGGCGTTGCAGCGCGCTCTACGCATCGACCGGGAGGCGCTGTCGCTCACCTGGGACTCGCTGGACCGGATCGGCAACCTGTCCTCGGCGTCGGTCCTGCACGTGCTCGCGGACACGCTGCGGCTGCGTCCTCCCCGGCCAGGTTCGTACGGCATCGCCATGGCGATGGGGCCCGGCTTCTGCCTCGAGATGGTGCTGCTGCGTGGGTGAGGACGCCGCATGACGTCGGTCGTCCTGTTCAGCGTGCTCGTGGCGGCGGTCGGGCTCGAGCGGGTCGCCGAGCTGGTGGTGTCCCGGCGCAACGCGGCGTGGAGCATGGCCCGAGGTGGCGTCGAGACGGGACGACGGCACTACCGGGTGATGGTCGTCCTGCACACCGGCCTGCTGGTGGGCGCCCTGGTCGAGGTGTGGATCAGGCACCCGACGCTGCTGCCCCTGCTCGCCGCCAGCATGTTCGTGCTCGTGCTCGCCTCGCAGGGGTTGCGCTGGTGGTGCATCAGCACGCTCGGTCCCCGCTGGAACACCCGGGTGATCGTCGTGCCGGGTCTGCCGCTGGTCGGCAGTGGCCCCTACCGGTGGCTGCGCCACCCCAACTACGTGGCAGTCGCCGTAGAGGGTCTGGCCCTGCCGCTGGTGCACTCGGCCTGGATCACCGCGGCCGTCTTCACCGTGCTCAACGCCGTCCTGCTGGCTGTCCGCATCCGGGTGGAGGACACGGCCCTGGACGCCGCGGCGCAGCGACAGCGCGAGGCCGCGCGATGATCGACCTGGTGGTGGCCGGTGGTGGACCGGTGGGGCTGGCGACCGCGCTGTACGCCGCACGCGCCGGACTGCAGGTCGTCGTCCACGAACCGCGCACCGGGACGATCGACAAGGCCTGCGGCGAAGGGCTGATGCCCGGCGCAGTGGCGTTGCTCGCCGGGCTCGGTGTGGACCCGGAGGGGCGGCCGCTGACGGGGATTCGTTACCACTGCGACGGCGCGTCCGCCGAGGCCCGGTTCCGGGACGGAGTGGGCCGTGGCGTCCGTCGCACGGTCCTGCACGCCGCGCTGCGATCCGCGGTGGCTGGTGCCGGCATCAGGGTCGTCGGCGCATCGGTGACACACGTCGACCAGCACCCGACGGCGGTGGTCGTGGACGGGACCAGCGCCAGGTACCTCGTGGCAGCTGACGGGTTGCACTCCCCCACCCGCCGCCGGCTCGGCCTCGACCTGCCGAGGGGGCTGCTGCGCCGGCACGGCTTGCGTCTGCACGCGACGACCGCCCCGTGGTCCGAGCACGTCGAGGTGCACTGGGCGGTCGACGCCGAGGCATACGTGACGCCGGTCGCCGACGACCTGGTGGGGGTCGCCCTGCTCAGCTCACGGCGCTGTTCGTTTCAGGAGCAGCTGGCCTCGTTCCCTACCCTGCGGGAGCGGCTGCAGGGAGCCGACCTCTCCTCCGTCCGGGGTGCGGGACCGCTGCACCAACGATCCTCGCGGCGGGTCGCCGGGCGGGTGCTGCTCGCCGGCGACGCCAGCGGGTACGTCGACGCGCTCACTGGTGAGGGGATCGCCTTGGGGCTGGCCCAAGCCAAGGCGGCGGTGGCCGCGATCGTGGCCGACGACCCGTTGTCCTACGAGCACGCGTGGCGCCGGATCACCTGGCGCTACCGGTGGCTCACCACTGCCCTGCTGCAGGGCACCCGGCTACCACTGCTGCGCCGACAACTGGTGCCGACCGCGGCGGCACTGCCAGGTGTGTTCTGCTCCGCGGTCAACCAGCTGGCTCGTCCGGTCTGAGTGCCGGCGCAGTGTCTGCCCTGTCCTCGTTCCAGGTGGTGACCGCGGTCCAGGCGACGGCGGCCAGCGGCACGGACAGCAGCGCACCGATGATCCCGGCGAGGATCGTGCCGACCGTCAGAGCGAGCAGGATCGCCAGCGGGTGGAGGGACAACGCCCTGCCGAGGACGACCGGCGCCAGCACGTCGCCCTCGATCTGGTTGACGGCGATGACGACCCCGAGGACGATGAGCGCGATGAACGCACCCACAAAGACCACCAACGCCAGGGGTAGGGCCAGTGGCACGCCGAGCACGACCAGCGCGATGCCGATGATGACCGAGTCCACCAGCGCGATGATCGCGGTGCCGCGCACGTAGCCTCCCAGGACGTCCACGGAGCGTTCTCCCACCAGCCGCATACGGCCCAAGCGGTTGCCCGACAGCGGGCGCAGCAGGAACTCCCAGATCCGCTCGCCGTCCTTGAGCAGGAAGAACAGGATCACCGCACCCAGGAACACGCCGGCGACCGCCTCCACGGCCACCGTGGCACCTTGGATGGCGCCGGCGCGGAACTGCTCACCCTGCAGCGCCTCGACGACCGCGCTCCGGGCCTGGTCGAGCTGGCCCTCGTCGATCGGCACCGGCCCCGAGGCGAGGTAGCGCTGCAGCTCACCCAACCCCTCCTCAGCTTCGGTCCGCAGATCTTCCCACTGGCTTCGCACCCCGGCGACGACGATCCCGACCACTGCGCCGATCGCCAGGAACCCGCTGAGCATGGACACCCACACGGCCAGGGCGGGCGGCAGCCCTACTCGCTGCAGCAGCCGTACCAACGGGCTGATCGCCGCAGCCAGCAGGATGGCGATCAGCACCGGGACGACGACCAACCTCAACCGCACCATCACGACGACCAGCAACGCCCCCAGCGCCAGCACCAGCAGGGTCTGGGTGCATCTCACGGCGAGCCGGCCCAAGCCGTCCGCCCACGGCGACGCCTGCGCTGACGAATGCGTTGCCTTGTCCACGATGGGGACCTACCGGCAGCTACGTGACTGCGGGGAGCTCCCCGTCAGCGGTCTGTGTCCGCAACGAACCTACGCGGCGATCCGCCCGCCGACTCGGTTATGCTGCGTGGGCCGGTATGTGGTCCGCGATCGGTGCGGGGAGCGCGTCGCCGACTACGCGCACGAGGGCGGAGCAGCTACCGTGGCCGATCACCGGACGACCCCCGAGTCCCAGGGTGACGCCCGCACGGCCATGGGACGCAGCTTCGCCCAGGTTCTCGGCGAGCTGGCCGAGGACCCCGAGGAGCAGCCCGCTCTCGAGCGCATCGTGCATCAGGCGGTCGAGGCGGTGCCCGGCTGTGACTACTGCGGGGTGTCGTTGCGGCGCGGCCGGGACAAGGTCGAGACGCCTGCGTCCACCGACCCGCTGGTCGACGAGGCGGATTCCCTGCAGTACGACCTGCAGGAGGGGCCGTGCCTGGATGCGATCTACGTCGACGACACCTATGTGGTCGACGACCTGAGGACCGACGACCGCTGGCCCCGATGGGCTCCGCGTGCCGCCGCGCTGGGGATGCGCTCCATCCTGAGCGTCCGGCTCGCCACCACGTCGGGCACGCTGGGCGGGCTCAACCTGTATGCACGTGAGACACACGCCTACACGCGGCACGACGTCGACGTCGCCCACCTGTACGCGTTGCACGCGACGTCGGCCCTCGTGATGACCCAGAAGGTCGCCGGCCTGCAGACAGCGCTGGGCACCCGGCACGTGATCGGGATAGCACAGGGCATCCTGATGCAGCGCTACGGCGTCTCCAAGGAGCGCGCGTTCGAGGTCCTGCGGCGGTACTCCCAGCACCACAACCTCAAGCTGCGTGACGTCGCCCAGGAGCTGGTCGACCGGGGCAGCATCCCAGCGCACGGCCCCGCCATCGGAGATGGCTGATCGGCTCAGCATGACGAACAAGGCAACGGTGCTCGTGCAGCTCGCCCGGGCGATGTCACACGCCGACACCCAGCGGTCAATGGCCTGGCGGCTGTGCCTCGCCTGCACGAGAGTCCTGGGAGCCGACAGCGGGGCCATCACGCTGGCCTACACCCGGCCGGAACGGGTGACCCTGTGCGCGACCGATGACACCGCCGCCCGCCTGGAGGATTTGCAGGATGTCCTGGGCGAGGGGCCGGGAGCCGACGCCTTCGAGTCGGGTCGGGCCGTGCGGTGCTCGCTGGGAGACCACGCAGCGCACCGTTGGTCGATGTTCGCCGACTCCGCACGGCAGGCGGTCGGGCCGCTGGAGATACATGCGTTCCCGATGCGTCAGGGTCGCTCGGTGATCGGTGTGCTCACGCTGTACCACGCAAGCGGTCACCGCCTTCGGCGTGAACCGGCTGAGGCACAGTTCCTCGCCGATGCCGTCGTCGCGGCGTTGCTGCACGAGCCGGGCACGACGAAGACGCCCTCACCCTGGAGCGCACGGGCCAGCATCGACCAGGCCACGGGGATGGTGGTCGCGCAGCTCGCCATCTCTCCTCAAGACGCGTTGGTGCTCTTGAAGGCGCATGCTTACGCAGACGACACCAGCCTGGACCTTGTCGCCGAAGCGGTCGTGGACCGCCGATTCGACTTCCGCCACTACGACGACAGCTTCGGGAGCGACCCTTCATGATCCCCAGGACTCCCGCACAGGCTCTTGCCGACGCGGTCTCAGCCCTGGTGCACGAGCAGCACGTGACCGACATCCTGGCTCGACTGCTGCGTGACTGTGCCGCAACGGTGTCCGCGGACGCGATCGGCCTGATGGTGGTGACGCCCGGCGGTGACCTGGAGCTGCTCACCTCAACGTCACACCGCGTCAAGGAGCTCGAGCTCTTCCAGATCCAGCAGGACCTGGGCCCTTGTGTGGACGCCATCTCCAACGCCGAGACTGTGGGCGTGTGGGACGACGACGCGTTGCGGGAGCGGTGGACCGACGTCGGTTCCGCGATCGTCGAGGCGGGGTATCACGCGGTGCACGCCTTCCCGCTGCGCTGGCAGCAGCAGGTGGTGGGCGGCCTGAACGTGTTCTGGACCAAGCCCGGCCCGCGTGATCGACAGGACGCCGAGCTCTGTCAGGCCTTCGCCGACGTGGCCACGCTGGCCATCGTGCACAGCGTGCGTCCCAGTGCCGACGACGTGGGGGAACGGGTGCATCTCGCGCTGGAGGGCCGTCACGTCATCGAGCAGGCCAAGGGACTCGTGGCCTACCAGCAGGACCTGCCGATGTCCGACGCCTATGACTGGCTGGTCACGACGGCGGCGAAGGACGGCGGCGACCTGACTGCCACCGCGGCAGGGATCCTGCGCCAGGCCCATCAGCACGAGCCCGGCTGAGGAGCGCGCTGCAGGTGCGCCCGTTTGGAGGATACAGAATGGGGAACCGGAGACCATGTCACCCCGTCTGGAGTCTGCGGTCACCGTCGGCGACATCATGGTGCGCCCGGCGCCGTTCATCCGATGCGCCGACCACATGGTGTCCGCGGCGCGGCTCATGCGCGACCTTGATCTCCGGGCCCTGCCGATCTGTGAGTCCGATGGCCGGGTCGTCGGCATGCTGCGTGACCGAGACATCGTCACCTGCTGCGTGGCGGAGGACGACGACCCGGGCACGGTGACGGCCCTCGAGTTCGCGGAAGGACCACCGGTCCGGGTCCGCACCTGGCTGCGGGTCCACCACGCCCTGCACCTCATGCTGTGCCAGCGGCTGACGTACCTGCCCGTGGTGGAGCACGAGCGCCTCGTCGGGGTCATCGACCTGGGAGGGGTGCTGGACGCCACCGCGGCACTACCGACGCGGGAACCACTCGACCTGGTCGACCTGGCCGACGTGGTCGATCTCGACGAGCGCCGCAACGACCGGGCGCAGGTCTGATCCCTCACCACTCACCGAACGACCACCGACAAGGGAGTCACACTGTGAAGGCTGTCACCTGGCAGGGCAAGCGCGACGTACGGGTGGAGGAGGTTCCCGACCCGGTGATCGAGCAGCCGACCGACGCCATCATCCGGGTGACCTCGTCCGGCCTGTGCGGCTCGGACCTGCACCTGTACGAGGTGCTCGCACCCTTCATGACCGAGGGCGACATCCTCGGTCACGAGCCGATGGGCGTCGTCGAAGAGGTGGGCTCACAGGTCACCGGCCTGGCCCCCGGCGATCGGGTCGTGGTGCCCTTCAACATCTCGTGCGGCAGCTGCTGGATGTGTGACCAGAAGCTCTACAGCCAGTGCGAGACGACACAGGTCAGCGACGAGGGCATGGGCGCGGCCCTGTTCGGCTACACCAAGCTGTACGGCCAGGTGCCCGGCGGTCAGGCGGAGTACCTGCGGGTGCCCCAGGCTCAGTTCGGACCGATCAAGGTGCCCGACGGCCCCAGCGACGATCGCTTCGTGTACCTCTCCGACGTGCTGCCCACGGCCTGGCAGGCCCTCGAGTACGCCGGAGTCCCCGACGGCGGCAGTGTGGCGGTGATCGGTCTCGGCCCGATCGGCGACATGGCCTGCCGGATCGCCCTGCACCGCGGGCACCGGGTCTTCGGCCTCGACCACGTCCCCGAACGGCTGGCACGCGCACGCGACCGCGGGGTGCAGACCGTGGACGTCTCCGACAGCGACACCGACGCAGGCGACGTCGTACGCGAGCTCACCGGCGGACGCGGGCCCGACTCGGTCATCGACGCGGTCGGCATGGAGGCGCACGGGTCCACCGGGTCGAAGATCGCCCAGCACCTGGCCGGCCTGCTTCCGGACGCGGTATCACAGCCGATGATGGCCAAAGTCGGCCTGGACCGCCTCTCAGCCTTCTATGCAGCCATCGACATGGTGCGGCGCGGCGGCACGATTTCACTCAGCGGCGTCTACGGCGGTCAGACCGATCCGCTGCCGATGCTGACCCTCTTCGACAAGCAGGTACAGCTGCGGATGGGGCAGGCCAACGTGCGCCGCTGGAGCGACGACATCCTGCCGCTGCTGGTGGACGACGCCGACCCGCTGGGCGTCGAGAGCTTCGCCACGCACCATGTCCCGCTGAGCGAGGCGCCGAGCGCGTACGCGGACTTCCAAGCCAAACGCAACGGCACGGTGAAGGTGCTCTTCAAGCCCTGAGCTGGTGGGCCATCTCCGTGAGTTCGTCGGGGGTACGCGCGTCCGTCAGGGAGCGGATCCGCTGCCAGGTCAGCCCCGTATCCGGCGGATCACCTGAGTCACTCTGGTCGCCAGCGCGTACCCGCACCGAGGCGGTCAGTGGTGCAGGAGCGGGGTCGCCGGGCATGCGATAGCCCGGTTCGCGCCACCTGCGCCACTGGTGCACCGCCCGGACCTGAATCCCGACGAACTTGCGGGCGCGGACGCTGGTCCCTGCCCTGTCGGGCGTGAAATCGCTTCGGGTGGGTACGGCGGACGCATGTCGAACCCATCGCAGGACCAGCCGGTCGAGGGGCTCGAGAACCTCGACGCGGCGTCGATGCACGATGACCTCGAGCGTGCCCCGGAGGAGAAGTCCTCCCGCGAGCAGCAACCGACCCAGCAGATCGATGAGCCGGCGCCGGGTGACGACCCGCAGCAGGAGCGTCGGGGTCAACACGCCATGGAGAGTCCTACGGACCCACCCGAGCTGCCCTCGGAGCAGCGGGACAGCCACAGTGAACGGACAGACCGACCCGAATAGGACTCGACGCGCTGGGTACGGAAGTTCAGCCGTCACCTGGGTCCAACAGCGTGGCCCGGGTGGCGGTCCACTCACGCCTCGAGCTGTCGGCGCACCCGCTGCAAGATGCCGGCGAGCAGCCGTGAAACCTGCATCTGAGTCACCCCGAGCTGATCGGCGATCGTGGTCTGCGTCTGGTCGTGGAAGAAGCGGAGATTCAGGATCAACCGGTCCCGCTCCGGCAGCGCACGGATTACCGGGGCGAGGGCGACGTGCGTCTCCATACGGGTCATGTCCGGGTCGTCGCAGCCGAGCAGGTCGCCCAGTGACGAGCTGCCCTCCGCGCCGACGGGGTGGTCCAGCGAGGCCGGCGTGAAGCAGCCGTTGCTGGCCAGGGCCTCGGTCACGTCGTCGATCGGGGCATCGAGGGAGCTGGCGATCTGCGTCGCGGTCGGCGAGTGGGCGAGTTCTTGATGCAGCTCACTGGCAGCCGCTGCGATCCTGCCCTGCATGTCCTGGATCCGACGAGGTGGACGCACCGCCCACGAGCAGTCACGGAAGTGCTTCTTGACCTCCCCGGAGATCGTCGGCACGGCGTAGGACAGGAAGCTCTTGCCGTAGTCGGGCTCGAAACCGTGGACCGCCTTGGACAGACCCACGCAGGCCACCTGCTCGAGGTCCTCGATCGGCTCACCGCGGCCGCGGTAACGGGAGGCGATGGAGCGGGCGACGTCGAGATGCAGGACCACTACCTCGTCGAGCAGTTCGCGGCGTTCGGCCTCGCTGTCGCAACGCGCGGCCTCGCAGAGCAGCCGGGCGGCCGACTCGTCTCGGGCCGCGCTGCCGACCCGGCAAGCCGAACGACGCCGGGGATTGGCCTGCGCCGGAACAACGGGCGCGTCGATGGAGTGTGCAGTCACGTGTACACCACCTCAGAACAAGAGGATGTGGCACGACTGCTTGACCACTGGCGCCAACACAACCACCAGTGGGGCACGCTGTGCAACCCGACCGAGGCCGGGGGCGACGGTGTTGCATGATGTGGCGATGAGCAACGTGAGCAACCTGAGCGACGTGAACGACATGAGCGACCTCAGTGCCCAGCTGGCCGGCGTGGCCCGTGCGCTGCTGGCCGAAGATGACGTGCAACAGACACTGGACAAGGCCGTTGCGATGGCGACGGACGTCGTTCGCGGTTGTGATCATGCGGGCGTCTCCCTGGTCCGCCGCAGTCAAGGCATCGACACCCGAGCGGCGACCCACAGCATCGTCCGACGTGGTGACGAGTTGCAGTACGAGTTCGACGAGGGTCCCTGCCTGGACGCGATTTGGAAGGATGGGACCGTGCTGAGTCGTGATCTGACCACCGACCCACGCTGGCCGTCATGGGGTTCGCGGACCGTCGAGGAGCTCGGTGTGCGCAGCATGTTGTGCTTCCAGCTGTTCACCCACGAGAACACCCTCGGGGCTCTCAACCTCTACTCCGAGCACGTCGACGCCTTCGACGCCGACGACTGCACAGCCGGGCTCGCCCTTGCTGCCCATGTGGCCGTCGCACTCGCCGCGGCCGAGGAGATCGGCCATCTCGGCTCCGCCATCACGAACCGGACCACCATCGGTCAGGCCGAAGGCATCCTGATGGAACGGTTCGACGTCAACGCGCAGCAGGCATTCGCCGTGCTGCGGCGCATCTCCCAGCAGCGCAACGTCAAACTGCACGAGGTCGCTCGCGAGCTGGTGGAGACTCGCCGCACCCCCGGTGCGCAGTGACGTGATCGGCTCGTGACACCGGTCGGCGTGCACCCGGCCGCTGACGACGTCGTCTTCCTGGTCACTGGTGTCGCGCTGTTCCTGGCCGGCTCGCTGCCGTTGATCGCCCGGTGCCGGGTCGTGTCGACCGCCATGGGGTTCGTCGCGGTCGGAGTGGTGGCTGGCCTGTTACCAGTACCCATGCCCAACGTTCTTCCCGGGCCCAACGAGGAGCTGATCGAGCGACTCACCGAGGTCACCGTGATCGTCGCGCTGATGGGCGTGGGTCTGGCGATCGACCGCCGTCCCGGGTGGCAGTCCTGGAGCTCGACCTGGCGGTTGCTTGCTGTCGCCATGCCGTTGTGCATCGCCGCGGTCGCGCTGCTCGGCTGGGGGCTCATGGGTCTGACACCGGCCGCTGCCGTACTGCTCGGTGCCGTGCTCGCACCGACCGATCCGGTGCTCGCGGCCGACGTCCAGGTCGGCGCACCGGCCGGTGAGGACGAGGACGAGCACGAGCACGAGGTCCGCTTCGCGCTCACCTCCGAGGCCGGCCTCAACGACGGCCTGGCGTTCCCCTTCGTCTATGTCGCGATCTTCCTCGCGGGGGCGCACGCCGCCGGCAATGACGTCAGCTCGTGGATCGGGCGATGGCTGGCATGGGAGCTGTTCGGCAAGGTGTTGATCGCCGTGCTCGTCGGGGTCGTGGTGGGACGCCTGACGGCCCGGCTGGTCTTCGGCGCCCCCCGTCCGTGGCTGCGCCTCGCGGAGTCCAGCGAGGGCATCATCGCCCTGGCGGCGAGCTTCGT
>Ga0136624_1000095_pt1 | contig 25750 bp, 22 predicted proteins | sample AntDrymUQ4692206_2_FD_104802 | JGI IMG/M metagenome (GOLD analysis project Ga0136624, IMG submission 104802) | Polar desert sand microbial communities from Dry Valleys, Antarctica - metaG UQ469 (22.06) | ecosystem: Environmental > Terrestrial > Soil > Desert | place: Antarctica: Dry Valley... | reverse complement strand
CGCGGGTGCGGGGGACTCCTCGACGAGCTTCTGATGGCGGCGCTGGATCGAGCAGTCGCGCTCACCGAGGTGGATCACCGAGCCGTGCGCGTCGGCCAGCACCTGCACCTCGACGTGGCGCGGGTCGGGCAGGTAGCGCTCGAGGTAGACGGTCGGGTCGGAGAAGAACTTCTCGCCCTCGCGCGCCGCGCCCTCGAACGCCTCGGTGAGCTTGCCCGGCTCGAGCGCGACGCGGAAGCCCTTGCCGCCGCCGCCGCCAGCGGCCTTGACCGCGACCGGGTAGCCGATCCCCGCGGCCGCCGTCGCCGCATCTTCGACGGTCTCGACCGGCTCGGTGGTGCCGGGAACGATCGGCACGCCGGCCGCCTGCATCAGCTCGCGCGCCCGTGTCTTGGAGCCCATGGCCTCGATCGCCGAGGCGGGCGGCCCGATGAACGACACGCCGGCCTGCTCGAGCCGGCGGGCGAACGCCGCGTTCTCGGCCAGGAAGCCGTAGCCCGGGTGCACGGCCTCGGCGCTCGACTGCTCGATGACCTCCATCAGCTTGTCCACCACGAGGTAGGACTGCGCCGCGGGCCCCGGCCCGATCAGGAACGCCTCGGTCGCCCGCTTCACGTGCAGGGAGTCCCGATCGGCCTCGGAGTAGACGGCCACGGAGGCGATCCCGAGCTCGTCGAGCGCGCGGATCACGCGCACCGCGATCTCTCCACGGTTGGCGATCAGGACCTTGGAGAACATGCGGCGCGGCATGGTACCTGGACGCACGATGGGCGCCGCCGCCCCTATACGCTGGTTCCATGAGCGAGCGCTTCCTCGTCACGGGCGCCAACGGCTGCATCGGCGCCTGGGTCGTCGCCCAACTGGCGCGCGAGGACACGCCGGTCGTCGCCCTCGATGCCTCGAGCGACGACCACCGCCTTCGCCTGCTCCTCGACGACGGCGAGCTGGGCGGCCTGACACGCGTGCACGGCGACATCACCGACCTCGAACCGCTCGAGCGGACGTTCGACGCTCACGGCATCACGCACGTGATCCACCTCGCCGCGCTCCAGGTCCCGTTCTGTCGCGCTGACCCCTCGCTGGGCGCTCGGGTCAACGTGGTCGGCACCGTGAACGTGCTCGAGGCCGCCGCTCGCCGGGCCGACCGCATCGGTCCGGTCGTCTACGCCTCGTCCGTCGCGGCCTACGACGCGCTCGAGGCCGGCACGGCACCCGCGATGCACGGCGTTCCGAGCACCCTCTACGGCGTCTACAAGCGCGCCAACGAGGGAAGCGCCGCCGTCTACGCCGCCGAGCGCGAACTGCCCAGCGTCGGCCTGCGCCCGCACACCGTCTACGGCCCAGGACGCGACCAGGGCCTCACGTCGGCGCCGACCACGGCGATGCTCGCCGCCGCCGCCGGCCGGCCCTACCGGCTGCCGTTCGGCGGCGCCTACCAGCTCCAGTATGCGCCCGACGTTGCCGCGGCGTTCGTGGACGCCGCCCGGAGCGGCCCCGACGGCGCCGAGCTGCGCGACATCGGCGGGCCGGCCACGCACACGACGGAGCTCATCGCGGCGCTCGAGGCCGTCGCCCCAGGGGTGGAGATCTCCTTCGACCCGGTCGAGCTGCCGTTCCCGTCGCAGACCGGTGACGCCGCCGGCGCGACGCCGCTCGGCGAAGGCGTCGCGGACGCGGTCGCCCGATTCCGGGAGCTGTTGCGACGCGGGCTGGTGTCACCCCCACCCGGGTAGGCGGGACCCCGGTCCGGTTACATCTTGCGGACTGCGGTCCGGCACGCTACGCTGCTCACTAAGAGTAAGTGAATCGACCACGGTTCACCCGCTTCAACTCCAGGGAGCAGAAACGATGAGCACCGTCATCCAGCAGGACCTGCCCACCGCCACTTGGGCGCTCGACCGCACGCACTCCACGGTCGGCTTCGCACTGAAGTACATGGTTTCCACGTTCCGCACCGGCTTCGAGCGCTTCGACGTCACGCTGGACACCACTGGAGACGAGCCACGCCTCTCCGGTTCGGTGGCACCCGACTCGATCGTCGTCAGGGACGAGAACTTCCACGCCCACCTCCAGAGCCCGGACTTCTTCGATACCGGGCGCCACCCGGCGATCACCTTCGAGTCGACCGGCTGGCGCGTCGACGGGGACGAGCTCGTCGTCGACGGCGACCTCACGCTCAAGGGCGACACGCGCGCCGAAGCCCGCGGCGAGTTGACCCCGCCGCACGTGAGCTAGCGCCGAAACAACGCCTGCCCGCTGCGCGACGCGACGCGACGCGACGCGCCGCTCCAGCGGTTGGCGGGCCGGCTCGCGGCCGGTAACCTCACCCGATGACGGTCGAGACCCCGCCAACGCCGCCGCTCGCTGCGCGGCTGCGCGGCGTGCGGTCATCGCCGGTCCGCGAGATCCTCGCCCTTACCGAGCGCCCCGGCGTGATCTCGTTCGCCGGCGGGCTTCCGGCGCCCGAGCTGTTCGACGCCGCCGGCCTGCGCGCAGCGTTCGCCGGTGCCCTCGCCGACGGGGTGGCCGGTCGCTCGCTGCAGTACTCGACGACGGAGGGCGACCCCGGCCTGCGGGCGGCCGTGGCCGAGCGCCTGACGGTCCGCGGGTTGCCGACGCACGCCGACGAGCTGCTGATCACGAGCGGCTCCCAGCAGGCGCTCACCCTCGTCGCGACCGTGCTGCTCGAACCGGGCGACACGGTGCTCGTGGAAGAGCCGTCTTACCTCGCCGCGCTGCAGGCGTTCCAGCTCGCGGGCGCTGCCGCGGTGCCGGTGCCCTGCGACGACGACGGCCTCGATCCGGACGCGGCAGCCGCACTGGCCGAGCGCCACGGCGCGCGGCTGCTCTACACGATCCCGACGTTCCAGAATCCGACCGGACGCACGCTGCCGCTCGACCGCCGCGAGGCGCTCGTCGGGCTGGCACGCCGGGGCGGCTTCTGGCTGCTCGAAGACGATCCCTACGGAGAGCTGCGCTACCGCGGCGAGGCGCTTCCCCCGCTGGCGGCGCTCGATGACCGCGTGCTCTCGCTCTCCACGCTCTCCAAGATCGCCGCCCCGGGGCTGCGCATCGGCTGGGTGCGCGCGCCCGAGCCGCTGCGGCGCCCGCTCACGATCGCCAAGCAGGCGGCGGACCTGCATTCCTCCACCGTCGCCCAGGCGGCCGCCGCGCGCTGGCTGGGAGCGATCGACCTCGACGTGCGCGTCGAGACGCTCCGGCGCGCGTACGGACCGCGCCGCGACGCGCTGCTCGCCGGCCTCTCCGCGGCGCTGCCGCCCGGCTCGATCCACAACCACCCGGATGGCGGCATGTTCGTCTGGGCGCGGCTGCCGGACGGCTGGAACGCCGCCGCGCTGCTCGACCGCGCGCTGGCGCGCGACGTCGCGTTCGTGCCGGGGTTCCCGTTCTTCGCGGGCGCGCCGGATCCGGCGACGCTGCGCCTCTCCTTCACGACGCACGCGCCGGAGGAGATCGGCGAGGGCCTGCGCCGTCTGCGGACCGCCTGGGCTTAGCCGGAACGGTTTCAGAAGTCGTCGGGCCGTCAGACCCGCCTGGCTCGAGCCCGGCGACTATTGTCGTGTTGGTGCCCGCGCGGATCCCGTCGTTGCTCGCCGACCCGATCGCGGGACCGGGACGGCTGTGGCTGACCGGAGGGCGGTTGTTCGACGGGACCGGCGCTCCGGTTCGGGAGGCCTCGGGTGTGCTCGTCGAGGACGGGCGAGTCGCTGCCGTCGGGCTGGCGTCTGACGGCGTTCCCGACGGCGCCGAGGTCATCGATCTGGCGGGCCGGATGCTGCTGCCGGGGTTGATCGACGCGCACGCCCACGTGAAGGTTGACCGCCCTTCGCCGGATCCGGGCGCCGAGCCGCTGTCCCCGGGAGTGGATGCGCATTTTCTGGCCGCCGAGTTGCTCGAGGCGGTGCGTAGGGGAATCACCACCGTACGGGACGTCGGCTCCTACGGGGATCTCGTGCTCGAGGCCCGCCAGGCGATCCGTTATGGCGCGTTTCGCGGCCCGCGGCTGCTGACGTGCGGTCGGATCGTGTCCGCCACCGCGCCGGGCGGGCGCTTCTTCGAGGGCATGTACCGGGAGGCCGACGGCCCCGATGACGTGCGTCGCGCCGTGCGCGAGCAACTGCGTCGCGGCGCGGACTTCGTCAAGGTGATGAGCACCGGCGCCCGCAGTGTCGAGCTCGAGGACCCAGACCCGGCGCAGCTCACTCGCACAGAGATCGCGACGCTCGTCGAGGAAGCCCATCGCCAGGGCTACCGTGTCTCCGCCCACGCCGAGGGCATCGCCGGCACCGAGCTCGCGATCGAGGAGGGCGTCGACACGATCGAGCACGGCATGTACCTGAACCAGCGCCCGGACCTGCTCGAACGGATGGCGGAGCGCGGGCAAGTGCTGGTGCCCACTCTGTCCTGCTTCTACGGTGTCGCCGGCCTCCAGCACGAGGTCGGCATCGACGGGCAGGCGCAGACGGCCGCCGGAGCGCCGGTCCAGCCGTCCGCGCCGACCTGGTCGCCGTTGCTCGTCGAGCTCGCCCACCACAATCTCGAGCAGGCCGACCTGACGCTGAAGGCCGCCCGGGCAGCCGGGGTGAAGATCGCGGCCGGACACGACTGGCACCCATTCTGGAACACCGCGATCGAGATCAGGCGCATGATCGCCCACGGGCTGAGCGCGACCGAGGCACTCGTGTCCGCCACAGCCGGCAGCGCCTACGCACTCGGCCTTGACGCTCACATCGGCAGCGTGGAGCCGGGCAAGCTGGCCGACCTGCTCGTGCTTGACGGAGATCCGCTCGAGCGCCCCGAGCTGCTCAGCCAGCGCGAACAAGTATGGCTCGTGATCCAGCACGGCACCCCGGTGGCCGGCGCAGCACTCGAGCGCAAGCTCGACTGGTGTCCTGAGCCGCAAGTTTCGATCACAGTCGGCGGGACTCCCGACCGAGGGCACTAGGCCAGCGCGGCGAGCAGCCGGGCGGCGGCGGCCGGAATCGGCTCCGCGTCGGCGATCACCAGCTCGGGCGATTCGGGCGCCTCGTAGACGTCGCCGACGCCGGTCAGGCCGGGAAGCTCGCCGGCGCGCGCCCGCGCGTAGAGACCCTTCGGATCGCGCCGCTCGCACTCGTCCAGCCCCGTCGCGACCCAGACCTCCACGAACGGGACCCCAGCTGCCTCGTGGATGGCGCGGGCGGCGTTGCGGTCGGCGGCGAAGGGAGACACGAGCGCGACGAGCGCGACGACGCCCGCCTCAGCCAGCAGCGCGGCAGCGTGCGCCGTGCGCCGTACGTTCTCCGCCCGGTCGTCGGCGCCGAAGCCGAGGTCGCCGTTGAGCCCCTGGCGAAGGTTGTCGCCGTCGAGTCGCAGCGCCGGGCGGCCGGCCCCGACGAGCAGCGCCTCGACCGCGACGGCGAGCGTCGACTTGCCCGAAGCCGGCAGCCCGGTGAGCCAGACCGTGGCGCCGCTGAAGCCGAGCGCGGCGGCGCGCTCCTGCGGGGTCACCGCCCCGTCGTGCCAGCGGGTGTTGGCGGTCTTCACGCCTCGACCTTAGCGGCGTGACGTCGCGGATGACGAGCGCTCGGGTGCGCGCCGCTTCCCGTACCGGTCGTGCGCTACGCCGCCGCGTGGAGCCCGCACTCGGTCTTCTCGCTTCCTGCCCAGCGACCGTCGCGACCTGCCCCCGGGAGCGTGCAGTGCGTGCAGCCGATCGAGGAGTAGCCCTGGTCGTGCAGGGAGTTGTAGGGCAGATCGTGACGCGCGATGTAGGCCCACACGTCACGCTCGGTCCAGGTGGCGAGCGGGTTCGCCTTCCACAGCCCGTGGCGCTCGTCCCAGTCGAGCTCCGCCGTGCCGGCCCGATCGGCCGACTGGTCCCGCCGGACGCCGGAGATCCAGCAGTCGGCGTCGTCGAGCGCACGCTGGAGCGGTTCGACCTTGCGCAGGAAGCAGCAACGGTCGGGCTCGGTGGCCCAGAGCCCGTGGACCCGGTCGCCACGGTACGCTTCCACGCTGATGCCGTAGCGCTCCTCGACCCTGCGCCAGGTGGCGTAGGTCTCAGCGAACAGGACACCCGTGTCGAGCGTGAAGATGCGAGCACCGGGCGCGTGCCGGCGGACGAGGTCCACGAGCACCGCCGTCTCCTTCTGCCACGAGGCGGCGAGAGCCAGCTTCTTCTCGCCGAACCGCTCGACCGCTTTGACGATGATCCCCTCGGCGCGCGATCCCGGCATCTCGCCGCAAAGATATCAACTCCGATCAGGTTTCAATAACTTGAAACTGACGCGGGATTTATCAAGCGTGGTACCTTGTGCCCGTATGGAGCCTTCGACCACCACCGGCCGCAAGGGGTCGCTCGATAACCCGGAAGTCCAGGAGGACGTTCCCGGGCACGTCATCCCGATCCTCGAGCGGGAGTTCGACGACTTCGACAACGAGGCGGAGAAGTACCTCGCCGGCGACACGCCCGAGAACGACTTCATCGGCTTCCGCTTGAAGCAGGGTGTCTACGGGCAGCGCCAGCCGGACGTCCAGATGATCCGCGTGAAGCTGCCCTGGGGCGGGATCTCGCCGGAGCAGGTGGAGGCGTTCGCCTCGGTGGTCGAGCAGTACGCGCCCTTGAAGAAGGCGCACATCACCACGCGCCAGAACATCCAGATCCATCACGTTCCGCTGCGCGACGCCGCTGCGCTGATCCGCGAGATCTCCGACGCCGGGCTCTCGAGCCGCGAGGGGTGCGGGAACACGGTTCGCAACGTGACGGCCGACCCGTGGGCGGGTGTCTGCCACGACGAGATCTGGGATCCGACGGCGCACGCCGGCGCCTACGTGCGCTACTTCGTGCGCCATCCCACGACGCAGCTGATGCCGCGCAAGATCAAGACGGCGTTCACCGGCTCGGACACCGACCGGGCGCTGACCGGAATCCACGACATCGCGTTCATCGCCCGCGAGCGCGACGGCGTCCGGGGCTTCGAGATGCGCGTCGGCGGTGGCACGTCGATCATGCCGCGCATCGCGCCGACCCTGAACGAGTTCGTCACCGCCGACGACGGCGAGTATCTGAAGTGGTCCGAGGCGGTCTTCCGCATCTTCGACCGCCAGGACTGGCTGCGCGTCAACCGCGCCCGTGCCCGCATCAAGGTGCTCGTCGACAAGATCGGCATCGAGGCGATGCGCGAGCTGGTCGAGGAGGAGCTGCAGGGCGACTGGGTGCGGGAGCGCGACTTCTCGGTCGACCACCGCCTGTTCGTCCACGACGAGGAGGTCAACGCCCCGGCGCCTCCGCTGTCGACCGGGTCACCCAACGGCGACGGATCCCAGTTCACCCGCTTCTGCGAGGCCAACGTCGAGCGCCAGCGCCAAGCGGGCTTCTCCGCGGTCCAGGTCAAGGTCGTCCGCGGAGACCTCACCCCGGAGCAGATGCGCGGTCTCGCGGCGATCATGCGCGAGTACTCCGCGGGCTACGCCCGGACGACCGTGCACCAGAACCTGCTGCTGCGCTGGGTGCGCGACGAGGCGGTCTACGACGTCTGGCGGCGCCTGGTCGAGCTGGGCCTCGGCGACGCCGGCGCGGACGAGATCAACGACGTCGTGTCCTGCCCGGGAACCGACTCCTGCAAGCTCGGCATCACGAGCTCGATGGGCCTCAACAAGGCCGTCCAGGAGCGCATCGAGGCGATGGGAATCACGGACCCGCTGACGCGCCGGATCCACATCAAGATGTCCGGCTGTCCGAACGGCTGCAGCCAGCACCACATCGGCAACATCGGGTTCTACGGCGCGTCGATCAAGGTGGGGGACCACACGATCCCGGCGTACGTGGCGCACATCGGCGGCAACTACGAGGGCGGCGAGATCGTCTACGGCGCCCGCCTGAAGGTCCGCCTGCCGGCCAAGCGCGTGCCCGAGGCGGTCGAGCGCTGGCTGCGCTTCTACGAGGCGGGACGCAGCGAGGGCGAGTACTTCAACGACTTCACGTCGCGCGTCGGCAACAAGGTGTTCGAGGACGAGGTGCGCGACCTGGCGATGCCGGTCGAGTTCGGCCTGGAGACGATGAACCACTTCATCGACTGGAATCGCAAGGTGCCGTTCCAGGTCATCCGCGGCGAAGGTGAGTGCGCGGTCTGAGGCCGCCGCGAAGCCGGCGACGGGGACGGTCGCCCTCCGGTATGGTCGCCTCTCGTGAACCGGCGCCCGCGGCTGACGCTCGAAGGCTCGACGGCAACGCCCGAGGAGACCGCTGCCGTGATCGCGGCGGTCGAGCAGTTCTTGCGCGACACGCTGCCGCCCCCCGCTCCACGCGAGGCGCCGCCCGATCCGTGGCTGCGGGCCGCCCGGATGGAGGGCGTCGGGCGCGAGCCCGATGCCCCGACGCCGTGGGGCGACCCTCACCCGTGGTAGTTCCGGTCCTCGGGCACGACGCGGTCCTCGACGCCGTCTCGCCCGCGCAGGCGATCGAGCACGTGCGCGCCGCGTTCGCCGCCCATCACACGGGCGACTGGACGATGCCGTCCAAGGTGTACCTCGAGGCGCCTCCGCACGGCGACTTCCGCGCGATGCCGGCGCTCGGCGGCGGGTTCGCGATGCTCAAGTGGATCTCCTCGTTCCCGGGCAACCCGGCCGGGCACGGGCTGCCGACCGTGATGGGGATCGTGTGCCTGTCGGATGCCGCGACGAGCGAGCCGCGCATGCTGCTCGACGCGCGTGCGGTGACGGCCTTGCGCACCGGCGCCGTGGCCGCCGTCGCCGCGCAGGCGCTGGCGCACCCGGGCGCCGCGACGGTAGGGGTCATCGGGTGCGGGCTGCACGGCGCATGGGCCGCGCGCTGCCTCGCTGCCGCCGGCTACGGCCCCGGCGTGTGCGCCGACCCGCGCCCGGAGGCGGCCGCGGCGCTGGCGGACGCGCTCGGATGGAGCACCGGCGTGCGCGCCGAGGCGCTCGGATGCGACGTCGTGTGCTGCGTGACTCCCGGCCACGAGCCGGTCGTCGCGGTGGATGACCTGCGGCCCGGCCTGCACCTCAACATGCTCGGCGCCGACGGTCCGGGCAAGGCAGAGGCGACGGTTGAGGCTGTCGCCCGGTGCTCGCTGTTCTGCGACGAATGGGCGCAGGCGTCCCACGGCGGCGAGATCACCGGCGCGGTGGACTCCGGCCTCGTGACGCGCGATCTGGTGACCGACCTGGGCGCGGTGCTCGCCGGCGAGGTTCCCGGGCGGCGCGGCGCGGACGCTGTCACGCTGTTCGACTCGACCGGACTGGCGATCCAGGACCTCGCGATCGCGATCGCCGCCCACGCCGCATGGACAGGCGGCCGGGTGCCGGCGCAGGAGATCGCGCTGTGACTACCCAGCGGCCGGCGCACTGACATGCGCGCCTTGCTCGCCGATCCTGCGACCGCCCACGGCGTCTCGCTCGCCGAAGCGCCCGATCCGCGGCCGGCTCCCGGCGAGGCGCTCGTCGAGGTTCGCGCCGTTTCGCTCAACCGCGGCGAGGTGCGCCGGCTGCCCGCTCGGGAGGAGGGCACCATTCCTGGCTGGGACGTCGCCGGCGTCGTGCGCCGGCAGGCCTCCGACGGCAGCGGCCCGGCTGCTGGCTCGCGCGTCGTAGGGCTCGTCGGGGGAGGCGCATGGGCGGAGCTCGCCGCCGTGCCGACGGGCCGGCTCGCCGAGCTTCCCGCGGTCGTGGGTCTCGAAGCGGCCGCCACGCTCCCGGTCGCCGGCGTGACCGCGCTGCGGGCGCTCGAGCTGGGCGGGTCGCTGCTCGGCCGCCGGGTCCTCGTGACGGGCGCCGCCGGCGGCGTCGGACGCTTCGCCATCCAGCTCGCGCATCGCGCCGGCGCGCACGTGACCGGTGTGATCGGCAGTCCCGAGCGCGCCGCCGGGCTGTCCGAGCTCGGTGCGAGTGAGCTCATCCCCGAGCTGGCGCCCGAGGGAGAGCCGTTCGACCTCCTGCTCGAGTCGGTCGGCGGCGCGAGCCTGGCGTCGGCGCTTTCGCGCGTGGCGCCCGAGGGCGCCGTCGTCGCGTTCGGCTACTCCTCCGGCGAGCCCACGACGTTCGAGGTATCGAGCTTCTATCCCCGCAACGGGGCACGGTTGTACGGCTTGATGGTCTTCTCCGAGGTGGATCGCCTCCGCTCCGGCACGCGTGACCTGACCCTGCTGGCGGGCGAGCTCGCCGCGGGCCGGCTGGAGCCGGAGATCGCCCTCACCGCGAGCTGGCGCCAGCCGGGCGAGGCGCTCGGAGCCCTGATGGAGCGCCGCGTGCCCGGGAAGGCCGTGCTCACGATCGACTAGCACGGCCGGCCGGCGAGCATCGGCCTGGGTCAGGCCAACCCGCGCGCGTCTGGCAGGATGCGCGGATGCGACGCCTCCTGCCGGCGACCGCGGTGCTCGCCCTGCTGGCGCTCGCGCCCGCCTCGTCCGCCGATCCCAGCGGTCGCCCCACGTTGCGCGAGACCGTCGAACCGAGCCCGGGCGCGGGCTTCGTGCCGCTGGTCGCGGGCGCGGGAGAGCGGTATGTCGTCCGCCGCGGCGGACGCGCCGAGCCGGGCCGCAAGCGCGCCGGCCGCCGTCGCTCGATCGGCTTCTTCGCCCAGCTCACCGACCCGCAGCTGGCCGACGAGATGTCGCCCGCCCGCGTCGACTTCGTCGATCCCGCGGGCGGTGCTCTGAAGTCGTCCTGGCGGCCGCAGGAGGCGCTCGGGCCGCACACCTTCGACGCCGTGGTGCGCAACGTGAACGCCAACGAGCGCAGCCCCGTGCGCGACCGGGGGGGCCGCCGCGCGAGGCTGGGCTTCGCCATCACGACCGGAGACCTCGCCGACAACCAGCAGCTCAACGAGACTCGCTGGTTCCGCCAGGTGCTCGACGGCGGGAGAGTCGACCCGTTCTCCGGCAAGCCGATCGACCTCGCCAACCCGTGCGCCGGCGCCTCGAAAGCGGAGATCGCCCGCCTGAACGCCGACGTGGCCGCGCGGCGCTACACCGGCCTGCAGGACTACGACGACTGGCGCGGCGCCCCGGCCGGCCGCTACGCCGGCTATTGGGATCCGGACGAGGCGGCTCCGACCGGCGGGCCCTACGCCGCCTTCCCCCGCTACCCGAGGCTCATGGACCGCGCCCAGGTGCCGTTCACCGCGGCCGGCCTCGACGTCCCGTGGTTCATCTCGCGCGGCAACCACGACGGCCTCGTGCAGGGCAACGCGCCGGCGAGCATCGACCTGTTCCGCGCCATCGCCGTGGGCTGCCGGAAGGTGTTTCCGAGCGCCCAGTTCGACCCGGCGGCGTTCGCCGGCGTGGACGAGGGCGCGCTGTTCGACCAGTTCGCGGATCCCGCGTTCATCGCGTCGCTGCTCGGCGGCGCCCGCGCCGTTCCGCCCGATCCTGCGCGCCGCATCGTCTCCAAGGCCGAGTACCGGGCCCTCATGGGCGCGGGGGCCAGGACCGCGCACGGCTTCGCCAGGACGCCCGAGCGGCAGCTCGAGGCGTCCAACGGGACTGCGAGCTATTACGCCGCGACGCCGGAGCCCGGACTGCGGATCGTCTCGCTCGACACCGTGGCCGAGGGCGGGGGGCAGAACGGCAACCTCGACCACCCTCAGTACCGGTGGTTGCGCTCCGAGCTCGCCAGAGCGCGGCGCCGCGGCCAGCTGGTCGTGGTCTTCGGCCATCACACGCTGGGCACGATGACCAACGCGACGGCCGACGAGGCGGCGGGAACCTGCGAGCCGGCCACCGAGCCCGGTTGCGACGCCGATCCGCGCACCTCGACGCCGCTGCACCTCGGGACGGTGGGGACCGGTTCGGTGCGAGCGTTGCTGACGGGCAGCCGCCACGTCATCGCGTACGTAGCCGGCCACACCCACCTCAACGAGGTGAGCTTTCACAAGAGCAGCCGCGGCCGTGGCCTGTGGGAGATCAACACCGCCTCCCACATCGACTGGCCGCAGCAGAGCCGCCTGATCGAGGTGATGGACAACCGCGACGGGACGCTGTCGATCTTCGGCACCATGCTCGACAGCGCCGCGCCCCAGCGGGCGCCCGCGCCCGCCAACGCGATGTCGCTGTCGATCAGGCAGCTCGTCTCGTTGAGCCGCACGCTGTCCTACAACGACCCCCAGCGTGATGGCGCCGAGGGCTCGGGCGGCGCGATGAGCAAGACCGGCGCCCGCCGGGATCGCAACGTGGAGCTGCTGGTGCCCGACCCGCGGTAGGCGGGCGGTGGCGGTCCGTCGACGAGGACGGGCGCGGCCGCCGTAGTAGTCAACCTTGTCGACCAACTTGGTGCTAGCGTCCGGAATCAGTGGATCCGCTGATCATCGTCTTCGGTGTGGGCGTGGGCGTGCTGGTGGGCCTGACCGGCATCGGCGGGGGCTCGCTGATGACGCCGCTGCTGCTGCTCGTCATCGGGACGCAACCGATCGTCGCGGTGGGCACGGACATCGCCTACGGCGCGCTGACCAAGACCGTCGGCGGCTGGCAGCACCTGCGCCACGGCACCGTCGACCTCGGCGTGTCGCTGTGGCTCGCATTCGGCAGCGTTCCCGGCTCGCTCGCCGGCGTCGTGCTGGTCGAGAGCCTGCCCTCGCCGCCCGACGAGGCGCTGCTGTGGGGCGTCGCCGGCGCGCTGGCCTTCACCGCCGCCGTCACACTCGCGCGTGCGCTGTTCGTGCCGCGGGTCGCCGACCGTGAGCGCGAGTCGGTGCCGCTCACGGCACGCGCGAAGGCCATGGCGGTTGCGCTCGGGCTCGTGCTGGGGTTCGTGCTGGGAGTGACGTCGGTCGGCAGCGGCGCGCTCATCGGCCTGGCGCTGATCCTGATCTTCCGCCTGACGCCGCATCGCGTCGTCGGCACGGACGTGTTCCACGCGGCCGTGCTGCTGTGGGCGGCCGGACTGGCGCACATCGTGGCGGGAAACGTGGACTTCGGCCTGATGGGCAACATCCTCCTGGGATCGGTGCCCGGTGTGATCGCCGGCGAGTACCTGTCGCGCAGCGTCCCGGCGGGCGGACTGCGTCCGGCGCTCGGATGCGCGATGCTCGCCTCGGCGCTCGGCGTCGCCTCCAAGGCCGGGCTGGACCTGCCGGCCTACGCGATCGTCGGGCCGCCGCTGCTGGCCGGCGTGCTCGCCTACGGCCTCGCCCGCTCGCGCAGCCGGAGGGCGCAGGCGAACCCGCCCGGTCCGCCGGCGCGCGAGGCCGGGATCGGGACGGGAACCGCCGCGGGATCCTGACGCGGCGCCGCGCTGCGAGATCTCTTGCAGCACTCGCCGCTTCCGGTGCGGCCTATAAGACTGCGGGCCGATGCCTCCCACTTCGCGGTGGGCAGGCCTCCGGCGGTGCTGCGGTCTGACCGCGGTGGCGCTCGCGCTCGCCCCTGCGGCGGCGCACGGCGGCGTGCCCCAGGCCGGGCAGCGGTGGCCCGGTCCCACGATCACCTACGAGAACTGGCTTGCGGGCTCGGACCGCTGGGCGCTGCGGCGAGCGGTCGGCGCCTGGAACCGCAGCGGCGCGGCCGTGCGCTTCCGGCGGGCCGGGCCCCTGCGGGCTGCCGGCGTCTCGGTCACCTACGCGTCCGCGCTCAGCTCGGGCCTCGGCAGGGCACAGCTCGGCTACGTCCCGTTCCGGACGGCTTACGTGCAGCTTCGGCGCCCGAGCGAGCGCCACGTCCGGCACGACAGGTTCGTCATGGCTGCCGTCATCACCCATGAGCTCGGGCACGTGCTGGGGCTCGGCCACGGCGGGCCGTGCACCGTGATGGCGCCGGACCTCGGGGCCTGGATCGGAGCCACGGATGAGTGCCGGTCAGCACCGCAGCACCAATGGCGCTGCAACCTGCTGGCGCCCGACGACGTGAGCGGCGCCGTAGCGCTCTACGGGGCCACCGCCGTGCGGCCCGCTACCGCGCGCCGGTGGTGCCGGCGCTGAAGCGAGTTACAGCGGGATGTTCCCGTGCTTTCGCCGCGGGCCCTGCACCCGCTTGGTTTGGAGCGTCTCGAGCGCCGCGATCAGCTTCGGCCGCGTCTCGTGCGGGACGATGACGTCGTCGATGTAGCCGCGCTCGGCCGCCGAGTACGGATTGGCGAAGCGAGCCTTGTAATCCTCGATCAGCTTGCCCCGGCGCTGGTCGGGGGTGGGGGAGCCGGCGATGTCGCGACGGTGGATGATGTTCACCGCGCCGTCGGGGCCCATCACCGCGATCTCCGCGCTCGGCCACGCGAAGTTGAAGTCGGCCAGCATGTGCTTGGAGGCCATGACGTCGTAGGCGCCGCCGTACGCCTTGCGCGTGATCAGCGTGATCTTCGGCACGGTCGCCTCGGTGTAGGCGTAGAGCAGCTTCGCGCCGTGGCGGATGATGCCGCCCCACTCCTGCGTCGTCCCGGGGAGGAAGCCGGGAACGTCGACCAGGGTCAGCAGCGGGATGTTGAAGGCATCGCACGTGCGCACGAACCGCGCGGCCTTGACCGAGGCGTCGATGTTGAGCACGCCGGCCATCGCGCTCGGCTGGTTGCCGACGACGCCGACGGTCCAGCCGTTGAGCCGCGCGAAGCCGCAGATGATGTTCGGCGCATAGTGCTGCTGGACCTCGAGGAACTCTCCGTCGTCGACCACCAGGCGGACGACGTCGCGCATGTCGTAGGGCTTGTTCGGGCTGTCGGGGACGACGGTGTCGAGCTCGGCGTCCATCCGCTGCGTGTCGTCGGAGGGCAGTACGCGCGGCGGTGAGGAGAGGTTGTTCTGGGGCAGGAAGGAGAGCAGGTATCGGGTGTCCTCGAGGCACTGGTCCTCGTCGTCGAAGGCGAAGTGCGCCACGCCTGACTTCGAGTTGTGGCTCATCGCTCCGCCGAGCTCCTCGAACTCCACCTCCTCCCCGGTGACCGTCTTGATCACGTCCGGCCCGGTGATGAACATGTGCGAGGTCTCCTTGACCATGAGGATGAAGTCCGTCATGGCTGGGGAGTAGACGGCGCCGCCGGCACACGGGCCCATGATCAGGCTGATCTGGGGGATCACTCCCGAGCACTGCACGTTACGCACGAAGACGTCGCCGTAGGCGCCAAGAGAGACGACGCCCTCCTGGATGCGCGCCCCGCCGGAGTCGTTGATGCCCACGACGGGGCAGCCGATCCTGGCGGCGAGGTCCATCACCTTGCACATCTTCTCGCTCATCACCTCGCCCAGCGAGCCGCCGAACACGGTGAAGTCCTGCGAGAAGACGCACACGCGGCGCCCGTCGATCGTCCCGTGGCCGGTGACCACCGCGTCGCCCCAGGGCCGTGACTTCGCCATCTCGAAGTCGTGCGTGCGGTGGCGCACGTAGGTGTCGAGCTCCTGGAACGAGCCGGCGTCGAGCAGCTTCTCGATCCGCTCGCGGGCCGTGTACTTGCCCTTGGCGTGCTGCTTCTCCACCGCCTTCGCGGACGCGTGGTGGATGGCGTCGTTCCGCAGGTCCTGGAGCTGCGCGAGCTTCGCTTCGTTGGTCTCGAGGGCTTTCTCGCGCATCGCCGGCGAGAGTCTATGCCGGTGGCGGCGAGTCAGCGAGAGAACGGCCGGTGATGCGCGGAGCCGAGCGCGTCCAGCGCCCCGGTGAGGACGGCTTGGCCGGCCGCTGCGTCGACGGCGGGCAGCGGGCTCGGCGCCCCAGCCCGAGGGCTCTTCACGAGCGTGCGCCTGGCCTCCATCGGTGAGTGCTTCGCCCGCGTGCCGCGGTTCCCTGCCCGGCTATTCAAGCTTGGGGCTGGTAGTCCCCGAAGACGGTGCGCATCGCGCCGCACACCTCGCCCAGCGAGCACGAGTCCCTGAGCGCCCGGCGGATCGGCGGCAGCAGGTTGTCGCTCTCGCGGCACGCGGATCGGAGCTCCTCGAGCCGCCGTTGGGCGAGCGGCTGGTCGCGGCCAACCTTGAACGCCGCCAGGCGCTCGAGCTGGGCGCGCTCGGCGTCGGGATCGACGCGGAGGATGTCTTCGACCTCGACCTCCTCGGCGACGTGCTTGTTGACGCCCACGACGATGTCCTGCTCGGTGCGGTAGCGCTCGTGGTAGCCGAACGCCGACTCCTCGATCTCGTTCTTGATGAAAGCGATCGCCGCGACGGAGCCGCCGAGCTCGTCGACCCGCGCGATCAGCGTGCGGGCGCGGCGGTCGATCTCGTCGGTGAGGTCCTCGACGAAGTAGGAGCCCGCGAACGGGTCGACCGTGTCCGCCGCGCCCGACTCGTGGGCGATGATCTGCTGTGTGCGCAACGCGAGCCGCGCGGCGCGCTCCGTCGGCAACGCGAGCGCCTCGTCGTAGCCGTTCGTGTGCAGTGACTGGGTGCCGCCGCACACCGCGGCGAACGCCTGCAGGGCGACGCGCACCACGTTGTTGACCGGCTGCTGGGCGGTCAGCGTGACGCCGCCGGTCTGCGTGTGGAAGCGCATGGCCTGCGCCTTCGGGTTCGCCGCCCCGAACCGGTCGCGCATCGCCTCGGCCCAGATACGCCGGGCGGCGCGGAACTTGGCCACCTCCTGGAAGACGTTGTTGTGGCCGTTGAAGAAGAAGGCGAGCCGCGGCGCGAAGTCGTCGACCGCCAGCCCCGCGTCGATCGCCGCCTGCACGTAGGCCATCCCGTTGGCCAGCGTGAACGCCACCTCCTGCACCGCGGAGCAGCCCTTCTCGCGGAAGTGGTAGCCCGAGATCGAGACGGTGTTCCAGCGCGGGACGTGCTCGGCGCAATAGGCGAACAGGTCGGTCGTGAGCCGCATCGACGGCCCGGGCGGGTAGATGAAGTTCCCGCGCGCGATGTACTCCTTGAGGATGTCGTTCTGGACGGTGCCGCGCAGCTGCTCCGGCGCGACACCCTGCTCCTCGCCGACGAGCTGGTAGAGCAGCAGCAGCACGGCGGCCGGCGCGTTGATGGTCATCGAGGTGGAGACCTCGTCGAGCGGGATGCCGGCGAACGCCGTCCGCATGTCGTCGAGCGTGTCGATCGCGACGCCGGTGCGGCCGACCTCGCCGAGGCAGCGCGGATCGTCGGAGTCCAGCCCGAGCTGCGTCGGCAGGTCGAAGGCCATCGAGAGCCCCGTGGAGCCGTGCTCGAGCAGGTACTTGTAGCGCTCGTTGGACTCCTTCGCCGACGCGTAGCCCGCGTACTGGCGCATCGTCCACAGCTGCTTGCGGTACATCTCGTGGTGCGGGCCGCGGGTGAACGGGTACTCGCCGGGCTCACCCAGCCGCGCCTCCAGCCCGTCCGCGACGTCTGCGGCGCTGTAGAGCGGCTCGACCTCGATGCCGGAGTCGGTGAAGCGGCGCGGATCGCCTGGCCCGACGACCGGCGCGACGGAGAGGTCGGCGGAGTCCCTGTCCTCGATGGCCATCGACCTGAGGCTACCCGCCAACCTCAGGAGGGACGGTCTCTCTTCAGTCTCAGGCGGAGGTTGCGCCCGGCACCCAGCTCGTGCCGGCGAGCGGGACGCGGGCCATCGCAGCCGCCTCGACGGTCAGCGCGACGAGGTCCTCGGGCTCGAGGTTGTGCACGTGCGACTTCCCGCACGCGCGGGCGAGGGTCTGCGTCTCGAGCGTGAGCGTGCGCAGGTAGTTGGCCAGGCGGCGGCCGCCCAGCTCGGGGTCGAAGCGCGCCGCGAGCTCGTCGTCCTGGGTGGAGATGCCCGCCGGGTCGCGGCCGGCCTGCCAGTCGTCGTAGAAGCCCGGGGCGGTGCCGAGAGCGGCGTACTCGTGCGCCAGCTCCGGAGCGTTGTCGCCGAGGGCGATCAGCGCGCCGACGCCGAGCGAGACCGCGTCGGCGCCCATCGCCAGCGCCTTCGCGACGTCCGCGCCCGTGCGGATGCCGCCCGAGACGACGAGCTGGACCTTGCGGTGCATGTCGAGCTCCTGCAGCGACTCGACGGCCATCGGGATCGCGGCGAGGATCGGGATGCCGACGTGCTCGATGAACACCTCCTGGGTGGCGGCGGTGCCGCCCTGCATGCCGTCGAGCACGATCACGTCCGCGCCGGCCTTGACGGCCAGCGCCACGTCGTAGTAGGTCCGCGAGGCGCCGACCTTGACGAAGATCGGCTTCTCCCAGTCGGTGATCTCGCGCAGCTCGCCGATCTTGATCTCGAGATCGTCGGGACCGGTCCAGTCGGGGTGCCGGCAGGCCGAGCGCTGGTCGATCCCCTTGGGCAGGTCGCGCATCTCCGCCACGCGGTCGGAGATCTTCTGGCCCAGCAGCATCCCGCCGCCGCCCGGCTTGGCGCCCTGTCCGACGACGATCTCGATCGCGTCGCAGCGGCGCAGGTCGTCGGGGTTCATGCCGTAGCGCGACGGCAGCAACTGGTAAACGAGCGTCTCGGAGTGCCCGCGCTCCTCCTCGGTCATGCCGCCGTCGCCGGTCGTCGTCGCCGTCCCCATCGCGGTCGCGCCGCGCCCGAGTGCCTCCTTGGCCGGCGCCGACAGGGCGCCGAAGGACATCCCGGCGATCGTGATCGGGATCTTCAGCTCCAGCGGCCGGCTCGCGTGGCGGTCGCCGAGCACCACGTCGGTGGCGCACGCCTCGCGATACCCCTCCAGCGGATAGCGCGACACGGACGCGCCGAGGAACAGCAGGTCGTCGAAGTGCGGCACGCGACGCTTGGCGCCCCAGCCGCGGATGTCGTAGATGCCCTCGCGCGCCGCCCGCTGGATCTCCGCGATGACGTTGCGGTCGAACGTCGCGGACTCGCGCACGTCAGTAGGCCCCGGCGTTGTCGACGTCGAACGAGTACAGGCGGCGCGCGGAGCCGTAGCGCCTGAAGTCGGCCGCGTCCGCCGGCACGTCCGCGCGCTCCAGCAGAGCGCGCAGCTCGGTAAGGTGCTCGTCGGCCAGCTCCTTCTCGACGCAGTCGGCGCCGAGGGAGGCGACCGACCCGCGAACGTAGAGGCGGGCCTCGTAGATCGAGTCCCCGAGCGCCTCGCCGGCGTCGCCGCACACCACGAGGCAGCCCTTCTGGGCCATGAACGCGCCCATGTGGCCGACGGACCCTGCGACGACGAGGTCGACGCCCTTCATGGAGATCCCGCACCGTGCCGAGGCGTCGCCACGCACCACCACGAGTCCCCCGCGGCCCGTCGCGGCGCAGGACTGGCCCGCGTAGCCGTCAACGACCACGGTGCCGGACATGATGTTCTCGGCCAGCCCGACGCCCGCGTTGCCGCGCACGCGCACCGTCGCGCGCTTGTTCATCCCGGCGCAGTAATAGCCCACGTGCCCGTCCACCTCGACCTCGATGTCGGCGTCGATCCCGACGGCCACCGCATGGGCGCCGTTGGGGTGCGCGACGTGCCAGCGCGGCGCCGGCGACGCCTCGTGCAGCCGCTGGTTCAGATCGCGCAGCGAGACATCCGCGAGGTCGACGGACTCGACCGTGTCGGCGATCGCCGCCATCAGACGCCTGTCTCGGCCAGGGACCTCGTCACCGGCGAGGCTTCGCCTCGCCGCTCCCAGGAGTAGACCTGCGCCGGCGCCGGCTCCCACACCTCCGCGGCGTCGGCGCCGGGCAGCACCGCGATCGCGCGGTACTCCGACGCCATCGCGACCCAGTCGTCGGACTCGGCCATGACCGCCGGCTTGCAGGCGATCGGGTCGCGCAGCACGGCGAACCCGTCGGCCGTACCGACCGCGAACGTGTAGAAGCCGTCGAGATCGACCAGGCAGGCCTCCAGGGCCGCCTGCAGCGTGTCGCCCTCGCGCAGCCGCCACTCCAGGTAGCCGGCCGCCACTTCGGTGTCGTTCTCCGTCTGGAAGGCGATGCCCTCGCGCCGGAGCATCCGCCGCAGCCGGTTGTGGTTCGACAGCGACCCGTTGTGCACCAAACACAGGTCCAGGCCGGTGGAGAACGGGTGCGCGCCTTCCGTCGTGACCTTGCTCTCCGTCGCCATCCGGGTGTGCCCGAGGCCGTGCGTCCCCGACATCGCAGCCAGGCCGAAGCGTTCCACGAAGCCGCGCGGGTCGCCGATCTCCTTGAAGATCTCGATCCGCGAGCCCGCACTCATCACCCGCAGGTGCGGATGCTCGGCGCGCACCCGCGCCTGCACCTCGGCCGCCTCCCCCTCGAGCACCACGAGGGCGTGGCTGGCGTGCACCGCGGCATCGCCGAGCACCGACCAGTCCTCGTCCGGGTCCGCGGAGAACAGCGACAGCTTCGTGGCACCGACCGGCGCCGGGTCGCGATAGACGGCGATGCCGGCCGAGTCCGGCCCGCGATCGGCCATCTGCGCGAGCATGTCGCCCAGAAGCGAACCGAGCCGCTCCTCGACGTCCGGGGTCTTCGCGAACAGTCCGACGATTCCGCACATGAGCTAGCCCCTCACTAGAAGAGCTGGAGGTAGCGGTCGAGCTCCCACTGGGTGATCTGCTCGTGGGCCGACTGCACCTCGCGGCGCTTGCACTCGACGAAGTAGTCGAGGTAGTCGCCCTTCGACGTCCGCCCGAGCGCCTTGCGGAGCACTTCGTCGCGCTCGAGCTCGCGCGTCGCGTCGAGCAGGTTCTCGGGCAGCGTGTCGATGCCCAGGTCCCCGCGCTGGGCGGCGGTGGACTCGTACAGGTTCAGCGCGTTGGGATCGCCTGGGTCGAGCTCGCGCTCGATCCCGTCCAGGCCCGCCGCGAGCAGGACCGTGGCGGCGAGGTATGGGTTGCAGGAGCCGTCGACGGTCCGGTCCTCCACGCGGCCGGGCGCCGGCACGCGCAGCATCTGCGTGCGGTTGTTGTACGCGTAGGAGACGTACACCGGCGCCCACGTGGCGCCCGAGCGCGGGTCGCCCACCTTCAGCCGCTTGTAGGAGTTCACGGTCGGGGCGGTCACCGCGATGTAGGCCTTGGCGTGCTCCATCAGCCCGGCGATGAAGTGGTAGCCCTCCTTCGACAGCCCGAGTCCGCGGGGGTCGTCGGACGGGTCGGTGTCGAAGACGTTGCGCTCTCCCTCCCACAGGCTCATGTGAAAGTGGCATCCGTTACCCGTCAGGTGGCCGAACGGCTTGGGCATGAACGTGGCGATCAGCCCGCGCTCCTGCGCGAGCGACTCGACCATGTAGCGGAAGAAGATCGCGCGATCGCACGTGACCAGCGCGTCGTCGTAGGCGAAGTTCTGCTCGAACTGCCCGTTGGCGTCCTCGTGGTCGGTGGCGTAGTTGTCCCAGCCGAGGGCGTCGACGTGCCGGGCGACCTCGGTGACGAAGCCGAGCGAGCGCGTCAGGGCGCGCATGTCGTAACACGGCTGGTCGAGGTTGTCGAGCGGATCGGCGAGCTCGATCGAGCCGTCGTCGTGGCGGCGGATGAGGAAGTACTCGAGCTCGCAGCCGATCTTGAAGTCGAAGCCCAGCTCCTCTGCCCGGGCGAGCTGGTTGCGCAGGATGGTGCGCGGGCAATAGGGCCAGGCCTCGCCCTCCACCGTGATGTCGCAGGCGAACCGCGCGATCTCCGGCTTCCACGGGAGATGCGTCAACGTGCTCGCGTCGGGCATCGCCGCGATGTCGGGATCGTGCGGGCCCTGGCCGATGTCGCCCGCCGCGAATCCGGCGAACCCGGCGCCGTCGGAGAGCAGCCCCTCGAGGTGCCCGACCGGCACCAGCTTGGCGCTCGGCTTGCCGTGCATGTCGACGAACTGGGCGAAGACGAACTCGACGCCCCGCTCGTCGAGCTCGGCGCGGAGCTGCTGCGCGGAAGGAGACGTCTCGATGGCCATGGGTCCTGATATAGCCGCGCTCACCCGGCTCCATCAATGGCGTCCGTGGCCGGACCTGCGCCGATTAGAGTGTGCAATGTGCACATAGGCGCCCGAGACGAGGCGGTCACTCTCCGCGCGGTCATCGACGCGGTGTTCTCCACGCTGGAAATCGACGCGGTGCTCGCGGGCGTGGTCGACATCGCGACGGAGGCGACGGGCTGTCATGCCTGCCTCATCTACCTCGCGGAAGGGGATCGCCTCGCGCTGCGGGCGGCCTCGCCTGTCCACCGGCCTTTCGTCGGCCGGATCGAGATGGGCTTCGACGAGGGGGTCACGGGCTGGGTCGCCCGCCATCGACAGGCGGCGCTCATCCGCGACGAGGCGCTCCACGATCCGCGGATGAAGTACTTCCCGGAGCTCGAGGAGGAGCGCTGGCAGTCGATGGCCGCCGTTCCCATCAGCGCTCGCTCCGGCGAGGTCATCGGCGTCATCGTGCTGCACACCGCGGCGCCGCGCGAGTTCACCGAGGAGGACGTCGAGCTGCTGACCCACACGGCCACCCTCGTCGGCGGGGCGATCGAGGACGCACAGCTCTACGACGAGGCGCGCGAGCGGGTCGGGGCGCTCACGCGCCTCGCGCAGGTGTCCCAGCAGCTCGCGGCCGCAACGCGGCACGAGCGCATCCACGAGGCGGCGACCGCGGGAGCGAGGGCGCTGCTCGGAGCGGACCTGTGCCAGCTGTTCCGGCTCGAGGCGGACGAGCTGCGGCTGGTCGCCTCCGACCCGCCGGGGGCGCCGGGACCCCGGCCGCAGGGCGGGGCGCTGCTGCTCGAGCTGCTGGCGCGCGGGCGCCACGGCGGCTCCAGCCGCGACCTGTGGCCCGACCACGACGGCGCAGCGCTGCTGACCACGCCGCTGGTCGCCTCCGACGAGCAGCTCGGTCTCCTGTGCGTGCTCCGCCCGCGGCGCTTCGGGCCCGGCGACGAGGAGCTGCTGCGCGCGCTCGCCGACCAGACGGCCATGGGGCTCGAGCGCGCGGAGCTGATCGCGCGGCTGACCGCGCGCGACCGCGTCAAGGACCTCTTCGACGCGCTGGCCGACGGCTCGGCCGACTCCGCCGTGCTGGGCGCCGCGCCGGCCGGGTGCGACCTCTCGCGCCCGCACGTGTTCCTGCACGGCGAGCCCGGCGCGAGCACGGACGGCGGCGGCGCCGACTGGGAGGTGGTCTCCACGCGGCTGGCCGCGCGGCTCCGCGGGCGCGACCAGGTCGGCTTCTTCGACGCGGCCCGGGACGGCCTGCGCGCCGTCGTGCTGATGCCCGACGTCGCCGCCGCGGAGCGGGTGGTCGAGGCGTGCGACGCCGTCTCCCGCGCCGAGCGCGTCGCGCTCGGGGTCAGCGCGTCCGGTCGCGGGCTCGCCGAGAGCCGCCAGGCACTGCGCGAAGCCGCTCGTGCGGCGCAGATCGCCCGGACCCTGCGCCCCGGTGGCGGCGCGCTCGGGTACGAGCAGCTCGGTGCGTACAAGTACCTCGTGCACCTGCGGCTCGAGGAGTCGCCACGCGACCGTCACTGGACCGCGGTCGACGCGCTGCTCGCACACGACAAACAGCGCCACACCTCACTGCTCGACACGCTCGAGGAGTATCTCTCTCGCCGCCGTTCGGTGGCCGACACCGCGCGCACCCTGTTCATCCATCCCAACACGCTGCGCCAGCGGCTGGCCCGGATCGAGCGGTTGACGGGGTTGAAGCTCGAAGCCGAGGACCTGCTCGCGCTCGAGCTGGCCGTGAAGCTCGTCAGGCTGGACGATGCGCGCCGGCGCGCCGGCGCCTGACGAGGGTCAACCGCTGTTCGGCGGCCGGCGTGCCGGGTCGCCGCGCCGCCGCAGCTCCTCCTCCCACTCCGCGTCCGTCGCAATGAGCGCGCTGCCGCCGTGGTACATCGCGCGGTCAATGCCGATGCTCTCGTACATCTCGGTCGCCTCGCGGTTCTCGCGCGATTCGCCGCGGATCTGGAGGATGTGCCAGCCGATCCAGACCGCGACGGCGAGCAGCACGAACAGCCAGTCGGCGCCCGGGAATGGGTATAGGGGGCCGATCTCGCCTGGATTAGAGAACGAGTCGACACCGGTGCTCACTGCGAAGGTCATCGGGTCTCCTCATTGGGGGTGCGGGGGGCCGGCCGCTCGTGGCCGTTCGTGATCCCGACGTGTGCCATCACCTCGGCGCGCTCGATGCTCTCGAAGTCCGTCTCCCGGTGCTGGAGGTATGGATAGACGTCGGCGGAGTCGTGTGTGTCGAGCCCCGCGGCCTCGACGGCGTACGAGACACGCAGCCAGCCGAACCGGTGCAGCAGCTTCGCCATGCCATAGCCGGGCAGGAAGCCCAGCACTCCGAACATGATCACTGCGCCGAGCAGGTTGCCGAGCGGGTTGACCGCGGGCCATCCGTCCGGCGTGGTGAACCACGCCAGCCCTTCCTCGGTGGGCGCCGCGGCGGGATAGCCCCAGAGCATGAACCCGGCGGCGACGATGCCGAAGAAGCCCGCGTAGCCGTGGACCGCGACCGCGCCGACGACATCGTCGAGCTTGAACCGGCGCTCGACGTAGAAGTGGAGCTTGTAGGCGATGACAACGCCCACGATGGCGATAAGGAACGCCTGCATCGGGTGATAGAGGTCGTTCCCCGCCGACGCGGCGATGATGCCGGCGAGACCGCCGGAGAAGGTCCAGAACAGGTCACCGCGGCTGATCAGGTACCCGGCGAAGAGCCCGCCCGAGAGCGAGGTCAGGAAGTTGAAGGTGATGCCCGACAGCGTGGTCGGCATCAGGTAGATGTTCGTCGCGGAGAAGAACGTCTCGCCCTCAGCCGGATTCACGTTGATGATCGGCACGTTGCAGGCTACGTAGAAGCCCCAGAAGCCCGTGTAGATCAGGAAGATCCCGATCACGGTCATCCAGATGTTGTGGGGGCGGATGTTCCGTGGCGTGCCGTCGGGCGCGAACTTGCCGATGCGTGGCCCCATCACGATCAGCACGCCGAGCGCCATGCCGCCGGCGATTGCGTGGATCACTCCCGACGCGTACGCGTCGTGGTAGCCCATGATCTGCACCATCCAGCCCTCGGGGTGCCACCCCCAGGCGGCGTCGATGATCCAGGTCACCGAGCCGATCAGAACGGCGAGAATCACGAACCCCGCGATCCTCGCCCGCTCGATGATCGATCCGGAGACGATCGAGGCGGCGGTCCAGGCGAAGAGCAGGAACGCCGCCCAGAACACGCCGTTGATGCGATCGCCCATGTTGGGGCCCATCTCGTCCGCCCACGGCCGCGCGAACTCCGCTTCCTCCAGCCGGAGCCCGCCGCTGAGCCCGGGGCCGTTGGTGAACGCGGTGTAGATCCACCAGCCGAACAGGAAGAAGGTGATCGTCACGGCTGGGATCAGCAGCACGTTCTTGAGCACCGTGTGCTGGACGTTCTTGCGGCGCGCGACGCCGGCCTCGTAAAGCATGAACCCGGCGTGGATCAGGAACATGATCGCGATCGTCACCCAGTAGTAGAACTCGGAGAAGATCGTGGTGAGGGCCTCGAGCTGATCCTCCATCAGCGCCCTTCTCCTCGGTCGAGCCTGGCGTGCCGCATTCGCGTGTCCTCTCTCCGACGAGCGCCGGGGCTCCGGCGCCTAAAGGTCCCGCCCGGTTTTGTACCTATCGGTGCTTTCGCGGTGCAATGGAGATAACAACCACCTTTTGCCATGATCGAGTGTGATCCCCCCACACTGGTCGCCAGATCGCATCGACGTGGAAGCGTTCGTGGCCGCCACGGCGGCGCGGACACCGGCGCCCGGTGGAGGCGCCGCCGCGGGGCTGGCCGCAGCGCTCGGCGCCGCGCTGGCCGAGATGGGGGCCGCCTTCGCCGGCCTGGACGGCGTCGCGGCACGGGCCGCGGCGCTCCGGGCGGACGCACTGCGCCTGGCCGCCGCGGACGCCGAAGCCTACGCGCCGGTGCTCGACGCACTACGGCTGCCGCGCGACGCCCCGGGACGCGCTGAGGCGCTGCGCGCGCG
>Ga0136624_1000094_pt1 | contig 25777 bp, 22 predicted proteins | sample AntDrymUQ4692206_2_FD_104802 | JGI IMG/M metagenome (GOLD analysis project Ga0136624, IMG submission 104802) | Polar desert sand microbial communities from Dry Valleys, Antarctica - metaG UQ469 (22.06) | ecosystem: Environmental > Terrestrial > Soil > Desert | place: Antarctica: Dry Valley... | reverse complement strand
CGCCCACGCCCGCGCTTGCCGAGCAGTGCGACATGTGCGCCGCCCCGGTCCCTCCCGGCCACCGCCACATCGTCGACCTCTCGGATCGCCGGATCATGTGTGCGTGCCGGGCGTGCGCGCTGTTGTTCGACTCCGAGGCGGCGGGCGGTGGCCACCTGCGTCTCCTGCCCACGCGCCGCCGCCGACTCGACGACTTCATCCTCGAAGGTGCGCAGTGGGATCGCCTGCGGATCCCGGTCGACATGGCGTTCTTCTTCCATTCGACCCCCGCCGAGCGCGTCTGCGCGATGTATCCGAGCCCGGCCGGGCCGACGGAGTCGCTGCTCGAGCTCGAGGCGTGGACGGAGCTCGAGTCGGCGAATCCGGTCCTCAACGAGCTGCAGCCCGACGTCGAGGCGCTGCTCGTGAGCCGCGCGCGCGACATGAACGAGCATTGGCTCGTGCCGATCGACGACTGCTACGAGCTCGTGGGCCTCATCCGCAGCCGCTGGAGGGGCTTCGGCGGCGGTGAAGAGGTCTGGGCCGCGATCGACGGCTTCTTCGAAGACCTACCCACCAGGGAGGAGACACGATGGTGATCAATACGGGCAAGCCCGATACGAAGCAGGACGCGCCCGCGCACACGCCCGGCAACCACCAGGGCAACGCGATCGGCAACTATGAGAAACAGGCCGGGCACCTGCCCGACGGCCGCAGGACCGACGCGTCCGCCACGGGCATCAACCCGGGCTTCCACGGGCCGATCGACCCGCGCATGCCGAACCTCCCGCCCCCGTGATCGCGAGGAACCGCTAGCGGTATGAAGGTCTCTGGACCTTTCGGTGCGACGCCCCTCGCGGGCGCCGTGCCCGAGCTCGGCTTCACCGTGCTCGGTTGCGAGCCGCTACCCCATGCCGCTGCGCCGTCGCTGCGTTTCTCGCTGGGAATCGACGCCCGGGGCGCGACGGTCCGCTCGGTCATGCTCGAGGTGCAGATTCGGATCGCGGCGACCCAGCGCAGCTACGACGCAGCCGAGCAGGCGCAGCTGGGCGACCTCTTCGGTGAAGCGCATCGCTGGGGCGACACGCTGCGCGGCCTCCTGTGGACCCAGTCCTCGCTTGTCGTGCCGCCCTTCGACGGGGCCACGGTCGTCAACCTCATCGTGCCCTGCACCTACGACTTCGACGTGGCGGCTGCGAAGTACCTTGCCGGTGTGCGCGAGGGCGAGATCCCGCTGGAGCTGCTGTTCAGCGGCACCGTCTTCTACATGGGCGCGTCCGGAGCGCTGCAGATAAACCGGATCTCGTGGAATGCGGAGGCATCGCACCGACTACCGGTGAGCGTCTGGCGCGACACGATGGACCATTACTTCCCCAACAGCGCGTGGGTGCGGATCGACCGCGACGCCTTCGAGCGCTTGGTCGCCTTCCGTGCGCGGCGTGCGCTCACGAGCTGGGAGGCAGTGGTCGACGAACTGCTGGAGGAACTGGAGGGGAAGGAGAGCCAGTGACTCCCTCAGACCCCATCCGGGAGATCGCGAACGCCGTCCTGTACGAAGGCTACGTGCTGTGGCCCTACCGCCGCTCGGCGTTGAAGAACACTCATCGCTGGACGTTCGGGGGCGTGTACCCGCGCGGCCACGCCGAAGCTCGCGAGGTTGGCGACGATCCCTGGACGATGCAGACCCAGTGCCTGATCGAGGGCGAAGGTGGCACTCGGGTGAGCGTCGGGCTGCGCTTCCTGCACATCGTCTGGCGCCAGGTCGTCGACGCGAGCGGGCAGGAGCTGGACGAGCTCACCGTCGGGGACGAACGCCACCTCACCTGGGAGGAGGCCGTCGAGCGGGAGGTCGCGCTCGACCCACTGGAGCTCGACGAGCTGGTGGCCGGCCACCGCGTGCCGATCGCGATCGCGGCTGGATCCGAGACCGAGCCGCTCGGGCCCGAAGGCGCGGTCGTGCGCTGCTGGCAGGGGCTCGAGGGATCGCTTACCGTCTCCGCCGAGCCACTGGGACCCACACTGCATCGCATCACCGCGCGCGTCGAGAACTCGACGCCGTGGGCCGGCGGCCCACGTGAGGCTGCGCTTCGGCGGACCTACTGCTCCGCGCACACGATGCTGCACGCTTCCGACGGCGGGGCCTTCGTCTCGCAGACCGACCCGCCGCCTGGACTGCGGGAGGCGGCCGAAGCCTGCGACAACCAGGGGACGTGGCCCGTCCTCGTCGGCGAGGCCGGGGAGCGCCACACCCTCCTCTCGTCGCCGATCATCCTCGAGGACCACCCGAGGATCGCCCCGGAGAGCCCGGGCGACCTGTTCGACGGCGGGGAGATCGACCAGCTCCTCATCCTCAACATCCTCCAGCTCACTGACGAGGAGAAGGCCGAGGCGCGGGCATCCGATCCGCGCGTGCGCGAGATCCTGGACCGCTCCGAGGCGCTTTCGCCCGAGGAGCTCATGCGCCTGCACGGGCGGACCGCGCGCGAGCTGCAGGTGCGCACGTGACCGAAGGAAACCCGTTCTCGCTGTGGGCAGGCCTCGAGGGGCGCGCCCCGCGAACGGTCGCGGTTCAGGGCGGTCAGGTGGGGCGCGGGAGCCTCGTGCGGCTGCACCCCCGTGGCAGCGGCGACGTCTTCGACATCGCCCTGGACGGCAAGGCCGCGATCGTCGAGTCGATCCAGCAAGACCTCGAAGGCGTCGTGCAGGTCGCGGTCGTCCTCGAGGACGATCCGGGCCGCGACCTGGGGGTCGCACGCCAGCCCGGGCACCGGTTCTTCTTCTCGGCCGAGGAGGTCGAGCTGCTCGGTCCATCCGCGGAGGCAGCGGCGCAGAGCATCCTGATCGCGGGCATCGGCAACGTCTTCCTCGCCGACGACGGCTTCGGCGTCGAGGTGGCGCGTCTGCTCGGGCAGCGAGAGCTGCCCGCCGGCGTCAAGGTCGCCGACTTCGGCATCCGCGGGATGGACCTCGCCTACGAGCTGCAGGAAGACTACGATGCGGCGATCCTCGTCGATGCGGTGCCCCGCGGCGGCGAGCCCGGCACGCTCTACGTCATCGAACCCGATGCCGCCCAAGCGGAGGGAATGCTCGACGCGCACTCGATGGACCCGGTGCGCGTCCTCGGGCTCGCGAAGGTCCTCGGCTCGGTGCCGCCGCGCGTGCTGGTGGTCGGCTGCGAGCCGGCCGTCCACATGACCCAGGACGACGAGGAGCTGCTCGTGGAGCTCAGCCCGGCCGTGAAGGCGGCGACGCTCGAGGCCGTGGCGCTCGTCGAGTCCGTGCTCGCGGACCTGCTTCAAGCCGGGAAACATCCAACGAAGGAGGGCACGTCGTGATCAAGTACGCGATCGCCGGACTGGCGCTGGCGGCGGGAATCGGGATGGCGGCGAAGAGTCAGGCACCCGAGCTGCAGCGGTACCTCAAGATCAAGAAGATGTGACGAGACGGGAGCCTGGATGCATCGCACGAAAGTGAGGGTGGTCGAGGACGTCCTCGACGCCAACAACACCATCGCCCGCGCCAACCGGGACGACTTCGACCGCCACGGCGTGACCGTGGTGAACCTGATGAGCGCGCCGGGCGCGGGCAAGACGCGATTGCTCGAGCGCGCGCTCGAGGGCCTCGCTGACGCGGGAGTACGCGTCGGCGTGCTCGAGGGCGACGTGCAGGGATCCTTCGACGCCGATCGCCTCTCGGCGCTGCATGTGCCCGTCACCCAGCTCAATACGGACGGCGGCTTCGGTGGCGAGTGCCACCTTGACGCGAACATGGTGCGCTCGGCGCTGCCGTCGGTGCCGCTGGACGAGATCGACCTCCTGATCGTCGAGAACGTCGGCAACCTCGTCTGCCCGGCCGAGTTCCGGATCGGCGAGGATGCCCGGATCATGGTCTGCTCGGTCACCGAGGGAGAAGACAAGCCGCTGAAGTACCCGCTCATGTTCCGGGCCTGTGAGCTCGTGCTTGTCAACAAAATCGACCTGCTCGAGTACCTGGACTTCGACGTGGAGCGCCTGGAGCACAACATCGAGCAGATCAACCCCGGAGTGACCCGGATGCGTGTCAGCGCACGCACCGGCGAGGGCGTGGAGGGCTTCCGCGACTGGCTGGCGCAACTGCCTGAGCGGACGGCGGCGCCCGTGTGATGCTGGCTGCCGGAGCGATCGACGAGCGCGTCGTCTGCGGCCAGCGCTTCTTCGTCGCGGAAGCGGACAGGATCGCGCGGCTGTGTCACCGGATGGCCGAGCGGTTCGCACGCGGCGGGCGGCTGATCGCATTCGGGTCGTCCGCCGCTGACTTGAGCGACGTCCGCCACGTCGCAGTGGAGTTCGTCCATCCGGTGATCGTCGGGAAGCGTGCACTGCCCGCGCTCGGCGTGTCATGCGCCGATGTCGGGCTGCTGGCGCGCCGCGGAGACATCGCGATGGCGTTCGGGGACTCCCCCGAGGTCGTCGCCGCCGTGCGGTCGGCGTCAGCGATCGGCTGCCTCACCGTCGCGTTCGCCCCGGTCGGTGCCGACTGGGAGTTCACGGTTCCGACCGCTGACCCGTTCGTCGCGCAGGAGCAGATCGAGACGACGTACCACGTCCTGTGGGAGCTCGTGCACGTGTTCTTCGACCACCGCGGGCTGCTCGAGGGCCGACACGACCGGCCTCGGCACGACACCGGTGCGTCGTCGTTCCTGTACCCGTTCCTGGCTGAAGCCGAGGACGATCTCGACGCGGTGCTGACCGACGTGGGCGACTCCGCGCTGGCCAAGGCGGCCGAGGCGGGGGCGCTGCGGGCGCAGACGCTCGGGGAGGGGCTCGAGGTGATCCAAGCGGCCGGACGGGCGTTGCGCGACCGTTTCGCGCGCGACGGGAAGCTGCTCGCCCTCGGCAACGGTGGCTCGGCGACCGACGCGATGGACGCCGTCGCGGACCTCCGCCGCCCTCCCCCGCCGATGCCGGCGCGGCCGGCGATCGACCTGACCGAGGACGCGCCGATCCTCACCGCGGTCGCCAACGACGTCGGGGTCGAGGCGATCTTCGCGCGGCAGGTGATCGCGTACGGCCACGCCGACGACGCACTGCTGACTTTCTCAACCAGCGGCAACTCGGAGAACGTCATCGCGGCGCTGACGGAGGCGCGGCGGATCGGGCTCCTCACGATCGCGTTCGTCGGCTACGACGGCGGCCAGATCGCCGGCGAGAAGCTCGCCGACTTCGTCGTGGTCACGCGATCCGAGCACATCCCGAGGATTCAAGAGGCGCAGGCGAGCGCCTGGCACGTCCTGCGGGAGCTGATGGAGGAGGAAGCCTGATCCTGGCCACCACGCGCACGCCCCCCCCGACGATCCGGCGAGTGCACATCCGTGTCGAGGGAGTGGTGCAGGGCGTCGGCTTCCGGCCCTTCGTCCACCGTCTCGCCGCCGACCTCGCCGTCTCCGGCTTCGTTCGGAACGACTCGCGCGGGGTCGAGATCGAGGCTGAGGGCGGAGCGGACATCATCGACCGGTTCGTGGAGCTGCTCTCGACGGACGCGCCGTCCCTGGCTTCGGTCGAGATGGTGCGCGCTGCGGACATCGCAGTGTGCGGTACCTCAGGGTTCACAATCGCCGCCTCGGTCGCCGGCGCCCCGGCCGCGCTCGTCGCTCAAGACGCCGCGACGTGCGAGGACTGCTTGGCCGAGCTGTTCGATCCGGACGACCGGCGCTTCCGCTATCCGTTCATCAACTGCACGAACTGCGGGCCACGGTTCACGATCGTGCGCGGAGTCCCCTACGACCGGCCGTTCACCACCATGGCCGGGTTCGCGATGTGCGGGACGTGCCGCGCTGAGTACGACGACCCTGATGATCGGCGCTTCCATGCGCAGCCGAACGCGTGCCCGGAGTGCGGGCCGCTGGCGCGCATGTCCGGCGAGCGCCGCCTATTCGGCGGGCCCGACGCGGTCGGCGAGGCAGCAGCGCTGCTGCGCGCCGGGGCGATCCTCGCGATCAAGGGCATCGGCGGTTATCACCTCGCATGCCGGGCCGCCGACGCGGAAGCGGTCGGACGGCTACGGTCGCGCAAGCACCGAGAAGACAAGCCGTTCGCGCTGATGGCGCTCGACGTGGCCGCGGCCCGTCGGCTCGTGGCGCTCGGCGACGAGGAGCTGGCGCTGCTCTCGTCACCCGCTCGGCCGGTCGTGCTGGCAGAGCGTCTCGCGGACGCCGACGTCGCCTCCGCTGTCGCGCCAGACGCGCGCGAGCTCGGCGTCATGCTCCCATACTCCCCGCTGCATCACCTGCTGCTCGCCGACGCCGGCTCGACGCTCGTGCTGACGAGCGGCAACGTGAGCGACGAGCCGATCGCCTATCGCGACGACGACGCGCTCGCGCGCCTGCAGCCGATCGCGGACGCCTTCCTGCTGCACGACCGGCCGATCCATATGCGCACCGACGACTCGGTCGCACGGGTCGTGCGCGGACGGCCGATGGTTCTGCGCCGGTCGCGCGGGCTCGTGCCGGCCTCGATGCCGCTGCCGCTTGGGTGCGCCGCGCCGGTACTGGCGTGCGGCGCCGAGCTCAAGAGCACGTTCTGCCTCGCCAAGGGCTCCCGGGCGTGGGTCGGGCATCACATCGGCGACCTGCAGAACGCCGAGACACTCGAGTCGTTCCGCGACGGGATCACGCACTTCGAGCGACTCTTCGACGTCGCCCCCGAGGTCGTCGCCCACGACCTTCATCCCGACTACCTTTCGACGTCGTACGCGCTCGCGCGGCAGGGCGTCGAGCTGGTCGGAGTCCAGCACCACCACGCGCACCTCGCCGCGTGCCTGGCAGAACACGGCGTCACGGAGCTCGCGGTCGGCGCGATCTACGACGGGGCCGGCTACGGCACGGACGGGACGGTGTGGGGCGGCGAGATCCTCGTGGGCGATCTGCGGTCGGCCGAGCGCGCCGGCCACCTCGCGCCCGTGCGGCTGCCCGGCGGGGACCGCGCGGCGCGCGAGCCGTGGCGAATGGCCTGCTCGTGGCTCGTCGCCGCCCAAGGCGCTGAAGCCGGCCTGCCAGCGACCCTCAGGAGTCAAGTGTCGGGCGACAGCTGGGAGGCGGTCGCCCGCCTGGTCGAGACCGGCTTCGCCGCACCCGAGACCACCAGCATGGGCCGGTTGTTCGACGCCGTCGCCGCATTGTGCGGCGTGCGAGCGTTCGCCACCTACGAGGGCCAGGCGGCCATCGAGCTCGAGGCGATCGCCGACACCGCCGACCGAGCCTCGTACGATCTGAGTCCCGATCTCGACGCCCGGCCACTCGTCCTCGCGATCCTCGCCGACCTGCGCGTCGGAACCTCCGCTGCCATCGTCTCGGCGCGCTTCCACCGCGCTGTCGCGCGCGCCACCGCCGAGGCGTGCGCAGCGGCGGCTTCCCGAGCCGGGCTCGATCTCGTCGTCCTCTCCGGCGGCGTCTTCCAGAACCGGCTGCTGCTGACCTGGACGGCAGAGCGACTCGACGCGCTCGGGCTCAAGCTTCTGGTTGCCGAGCGGCTCCCCGTCAACGACGGCGCCATCGCGTACGGACAGGCGGCGGTCGCCGCGGCGAGAAGGTGACGGCAGTGTTCGGCCTCGACGACTGGCTCTCCGAGCTCGGCGCCGGCAGCGGAAGCCTTGCCATCGCGCTTGTCGTGGCGCTCCTGCTCGGAGTCCGACACGCGACGGACCCCGATCACCTCACCGCGTTGTCGACGCTCGTCCTCTCCGACGACGAGCGCGGAACCAGGAGGGCGGGCCGCCTCGGCCTCGCCTGGGGCGCCGGTCACGCCGTCACGCTCATCCTCCTCGGCCTGCCCGTCGTGCTGTTCAACGACGTGCTGCCCGACTGGGCGCAGCGCACCGCGGAGGGTCTGATCGGGATCGTCATCGTGATCCTCGCCGTACGTCTGCTGCTGCGCTGGCGGCGCGGCTACTTCCACGCCCATCCCCACGAACACCGCTCGGGCGCCCGTCACGCCCACCCCCACGTCCACGCGCATGGGCAAGCAGGCGAGCACGCTCGCGCACATGCACACGACCACTCGCACGAGGAGGCTGTCGGCCGATCGCCGCGCGCGGCCTTCGGCATCGGCCTCATGCACGGAGCGGGCGGCTCGGCCGGCGTCGGGATTCTTCTCATCGCCGGCATCGGCGCAGACGTCGAGGCGATCCTCGCGCTGTTGCTCTTCGCGGTCGGGACCGCAGCTTCAATGGCGCTCGTCTCCGCCGCTTGGGGACGTCTGCTCGTCAGCGGCGCCGTTGAGCAACGGCTCGCAGTACTGGTCCCCGTCTTGGGGACGGCCAGCCTCGCATTCGGCTGCTGGTACGGCCTGGGCGCCGCCGGCTGATCCACCTGGACGTCATTCGGTACGCCATTCACCGCGAGCGGATCGAGCCATGACCCTCCTGCCGCGCAGCTGGGCGGCAGCGGTCGCGCCGGCGCTCCGGGTCGCGCCTGCCGGCCTGCACGGCCGCCGATGGCTGTGGTTGCTTCTCGGGGGGAGGGTCGGAGCCGCGCTCGTGGCGGCCGGGCTGCTCGCCCTTCGCCCGGCCACCGACGGCGATACGCTGCTCGCCGCACTGGCGTTGCTGTGGGGTGCGGCCAGCGTCGTCGCGCTGCGGCTGTGGCCGCGGCTGATGGGCCGGCCGGGTGCCTGGGTCGTCGATCTCGCCGTGGTGCTCGGGTTGGTGGTCGCGAGCGGTGAGTGGCGCAGCCCCTTCTACCTCATGGCGGTCAGTGCCCTGATCGCGCCGGCGACGACCTTGACGACCGGCCTGGCGCTGGCGACGGGCGTCGGCTTCACCGCCGTCTACTTCGCGCTGGCCATGACTCTGGGCATCGAATGGGAGACGTTGACCTCGACCGCGCGCCTCGAGAGCTTCTCCACGCACCTGCTGATGCCGATCCTGGTCGTCGTGGCGCTCGCCCAGGCGACCCGGTTGCTCAACCGGCTCGACGCGGAGCGCGAGCGCGCCGAGGCGCTCGCGCTCGAAGGGGAACGCCGGAGGATCGCCTGGGAGTTGCATGACTCGGCCAAGCAGCGGATCCACGCGGCTCAGCTCGTGCTCTCCTCGCTCGCGCCGGCGCTGGAAGCGGTGGATGCGAAACGATTGCGACTGGCGCTGGACGAGCTCGACGGGTCAGTCGCGGACATCGAGGCGAGCCTTACGGAGCTCCGGACGACGCTCGGAGGGGTGCGGCTCGAGGAGGCGATCAGGCGGCGGGCGGCGGAGCTGCAGGCGGCGAGCGGAGTCAGCATCCGAGTACGCGGTCGCGCGCCATCGCTGCCCACCTTCGTCGCCGTCCATGCCTACCGCGTGGCGAGCGAGGCGATCAGCAACGCACTGCGGCACGCAGACCCCGGCAGCATCGATGTGAGCCTCGAGTTGCAAGGGCAAGATCTGGTGCTCACCGTGTCCGACGACGGTCGCGGGATGCCCACGGACGAGGTGCAGTCCACCGGTCTCGAATCCATGCGCACCCGCGCTCAGACACTGGGTGGCCGGCTGCGCATCCACAGCGTGCCGCGGATCGGGACGCGCGTGGTGCTCGAAGTTCCCCTGCGCCACCGCGAGCTGGACTAGCCGGAGCCCTGGTCGTAGGTGACCGCCGGACCGTGCGCTGCGCTGACCGCGGACAGCATTCCCTCGACGCGCTCTCCGAGCTGGCTCGTGCTGAGGCCGCACGATCGTGCGATCTCGGGCAGTGGCGTGCCGAGCAGGAGCATGCCGGCAATCCCGACATCCTCCGGATCGAGGGCGCCGATGAGCGCGTGACGCTGCTCCTGCGTGACATCCACCACCGGCGGTCCCTTGCGCTCCGCCACGCTACGCACCGTCTCGTAGACCACGGCCGCCGGAGCACGCTTGGCCAGCAGCGCGTCCGCCTGCGCGAGTAGAGCCGGGCCGACCAGCCAATCGTCGGCGTAAGCCGAGAACAGGACCACGCGGATGTCGGACCGGTGCCGCTTCACCCTATGGCAAAGCACCAGGCCGTCTTCGCCGGGAAGATGCCAGTCCATCAGGATCACGTCGGGCGCCGTCCGTTCGATCAGGGACCAGAGCTCTGCGCCGGACGCGGCCTCGCCGGCGGGCACGATGTCGGCTGCGTTGCTCAAGACGGCGGCCAGCCCAGCGCGCATGGCCGGGTGGTCGTCGACGACGGCGGTGCGGATCAATCGGACCATGTCATCAGTGTGGTAGCCGCGTCAGCCGGTCGCAATGCCGTCTGGCACCCATTCGCGAGTCCTGACGACCTGGAGGGGGTCTGTGATCGCCGATTGCCGACAGACTGGTCGTGGTAGTCCGATGGAGACAAGGTGACCCTGAGTCAAGGCATCGACGCCGAACGGCGCTACGTTTCGCTGTTCTGGCGATTGTTCATCCCGAACGCGTGTGTTCGCTGCGCGCTCGGCATCCCTGCCGACCGGCCGGCGGCATGACGCGACTCGCTCGGCTCATGCTCGCCGACGACCACGGCCAGCACCTGAGCCCTCGTGAGACCGAGGTCGTGAAGCTGGTCGCCGAGGGGTACACGAGCCGGCAGATCGCCGAGGTGCTGTCGATCAGCGAGCACACCGTCGAGCGCCATCGGGCGAACGTCCTCGACAAGTTTGCATCTCAAGGATCGGGTCGCCCTGACGCGATACGCGATCCGGCAAGGCCTGGTCGAGCCCTGACCGCCGATCAGCGCCGTCGCCACCCCAGCAGTAGCGGACGACAGCCTCATCGTCACGCGCGAATCGCGACGGACGATGGATCATCGCGCCATCCGCTCCGGTGTCGGCGTCCGCGGTGGCATCACGCGGAAGCGCTCGAGCTCCGCGTCCGCAAGCGCCGTGTAGCGCCCGTCGCGGAGGTCCCGGTAGGGATCGGCGCTGACGCGGCGGAGCCGGCTGTACGGCAGGTGGATCACAGCCCGCTCCGCCAGCAGCCGGTCGAGCTCCGCGGTCCTGCCTGCTGCAAGTGCCTGCTTCAAAGCGCGTCGCTCTCGCCGCAAGGCCATCCGCCGCGGCAGGTAGAGCAGCAGCACCGGGCTGCTCGGTATCAGCGCGATCGACATCCCCAGCAGCACGCCGACACGACGCGCGCTTGCGCGGGCCGTGTCCGCCGATGCCACCGCCTCCCGGCCCGCCTGCGTGATCTGATCGGCAGCCCCCGCGAGCTCTCCGCCGATCAACGGCAGCTCGCCGAGCACTCCGCCGACCTCGGTCACGGCGCTGCCGAGCCTGTTGACGGTGCCGCCGAGCTCTCCCAGCCCGCGCACCTCGTGACCGACGGTCACTCCCATGAACACCCAGGCGGCGGTCCAGACGATCAGCGCCACGTCGAGCAGCCACTGGCCCAGCGCGCCCGACGGGCCTGACCGCATCATGAGCCCGTCATGCCCCGGTGACGGCGATGAGTCAGCAGTCTATGTCAGGTGCATGACGACGGGAGGGGACGACGCGTCAATGGGTGGTTGTCACTTCGGTCATTCTGCGGGTGGTGTCCCTGTGAGCTGGCGGCTGGGCCAGGCGGATCGCTGGCCGACCAGCGCGATGACAGCCGGGGCGAGGACGGAGCGCACCAGGAACGCATCGATCAGCAGCCCGGCCGCGAGTACGAAGGCGAGTTGCTGGAAGGTGCGGATCGGTACCAGCGCGAGCGCTGCGAAGGACCCGGAAAGGACGAGCCCGGCGGCGGAGATCGCGTGCGACGCGCCGCTGCCGGCCGTGACGATGGCTTCTTTGAGGGGCCGCCGGCGCGCTTCGTTCCAGATGCGTCCGACGAGGAAGATGTTGTAGTCCGAGCCGAGCGAGATCAGCAGCACGCTCGCGGCCAGGGGAACGAAGTAAGTCAGTTCAGGTTGGCCGAGCACGCCCTGGAAGAACGCGACGGCGAGTCCGACCGCGGCCAGGGGTGAGAGGGCGGCGAGCAGCACGAGGTACAGCGGCGCCACGAGGGCGCGCAGGAACACTGCGATGACGAGCGCGACGGTGAGCAGGACGATCGGGGCGACACGCAGGAGGTCGTCGTTGGCGGTTTGGATGATCTCGCCGAGAATCGCGGTGTCGCCGGCGTACGCCGCCTGGGCCTGGTTGAGGCCGACCGCTTCGAGCAGGTCGCCGGTGCGCGCGCGCAGGTTCGCTTGCAGCCGCACGGCGTCGGCGCCGAGGGGATCGGTTTGTGAGATGAGGATGAAGCGCGCGGCGTCCCCTGTGCGCGACAGGACGACGCCGAAGGCGTCTTGGGCGGGACTGCTGGCCGGGCCGATCACTCCGGCGATTCCGGGCTGGTTGGTCAGCACCGCTTGCAAGTCGGCCAGGTTCCGGCGTCGTGAGCTGATGCCGGGTGCGGCGACGATCAGCGTGGACGGGGCGCTCACGCCGGGCGCGAAGCCCTGCGCGAGCTCCGCGTACGCCTGGCGCGGCTCGCTGTCCTGTGGAAGCTCGCGGACGACCGGGTTGCCGACTTCGATCCAGGCGAGTCCTGCCGTCGGGATCGCCAGCAGCGCGAGACACGTGGCGATCGTACGCTTCGGGGCGCGCACGACACGCGCGATCAGCCGTTCCGCCGGTCCTGGGTTTGACGGCTCACGCGACCGGCTCCAGGGCGAGGTGGGCCAGAACAGCCAGCGTCCCGCGAGTGCGAGCGCCGCGGGAAGCAGCGTCATGGTCACGACAAGCCCGATCAGCACCGCCACCGCCATTCCCGGCCCGAACGCGCGCAGGAAACCGAGGTCGGCGACGACCAGCGCCGCCGACCCGGCCGCGACGGCGATACCGCACGCGAGGATGATCGGCGTCAGCTCGGCCGCCGTGCGCCGGGCGGCGTCTTTCGGGTGATCGCCTTCAGACAGCCGGCGCCGGAAGCGCGACATGTAGAACAATCCATAGTCCGTCACGACGCCAAACAGCAGCGCGACGACGATCGGTTCCACTTCGGGAGGAACCGACACTCCGATGCTCTCGCCCCCCACGGCGATCACCCGGACGGACACGACGTAAGCGACCGCGATCGTCAGCAGCGTCACGAGCGGCGCCACCGCCGACCGCAGGTAGATCGCGACGGTCAAGCTGACCAGCACCACCGTCACGAGCTCGATCAGCGGCAGCCGGTCGGAGATGATGTCGGCTTGAGCCGCGCGAGCCGGGATCGTTCCCGTCACACCGACGGACGTCTCCGGCGGCGCTTGAAGGGCGCTGGCGTACTCCGTTGCCACGTCAACACGCTCGACCTGGTTGAACTCGCCGCCGAACAGCAGCGAAGTCACGGCCGTGGTCCTGAACTCGCGCGCGAACGCCAGCCCGGGAATGGCGTTCGTGATGCCGTACGCGCCGGCCGGCTGCCTCGGAATCGGCAGTCGCCCGACGTTTGCCTGCTCGATCCGCCGTGCGGTCAACGCCAGGCGCTCCGGCTCCAGCCCATCCCGGTCGCGCTCCACGACGACCGTACGACTCGCCAGCGGGAAAGCGAACAGCTCCGCCGACATCAACTCCGCTTCCAGCGCCTGCGAGCCCGCGGGAACCAGTTGCCCGAGCGCCCCGGTCTGCGCCTCCTCGAGCGTGGGCAACGCCATCGTCATCGCCACCGCGACTCCGACCCAGCCGGCGACGAGCGGCGCCCGGGCCCACACGACCACCCGCGCGAAGCGATCAAACATGTACGCCGATGCGGTCGCTGCCGCCCTCGAGCCGACGCATCGCCATCAGCTCCGCGCCGATGGGATGCGCAAGCCGGCATCCTCCCCCAGCGCGCTTATCAAACCGACGTGGCGGCGCGCGACAAGGTCACCGAACGGGTCTTGGGTGTGACGCGCCAGCGTCGCGTAAGGCAACGAGAAGGCGGCTCTGGCGGCGAGCGCGCGCTCGCGATCAGGATCAAGCGGGCGCCGATCACCCAACACGCTTTGCGCCGCACGCAATGCTTGCACTTGACGCACCCGCGACGGCACAACCCGGGAGAGCAACAGGATCGCGGGAGTCAAGAAGGTCAACCATCCGAGCAACCGGGCCGTAGCCAACGCCCGGCGCTCCCCATCGCGGCCGGCGACCACGAGCCGCTCGGCCTGCGCCGCTCCACGGCGCTCAACCGGCGCCGCCGCCTGCTCACCGGCCGACCGCAAAGCGTCCGCGACACCGTCACCCAACACCGGCGTCCCCTCCACGACACCCGCCGCAGCGTCAAAGCCACCGCGCAAACCCGCAGCCGCGTCGCGGGCGGTTCCTCCGACGGCCACCCCAGCCTCCTGCACTCCCTGGCCAAACGCCCCCAGCTCGGCCACCGTATCATGCACCCGGAGGCCGAGCCACCCGAAGAGCACCAGTAGGAGCACGACAGCGAGATCACCGCCAAGCGTCGCGGCACGGCGACGCGGAACCGTCGGATACAAGCGCATTCCGCGCGCCTACCCGAAAGCACGCCCCCAAACGACGCCGAACATGACCGCTACGGGAGCTCGGTCGGAAGGCGATCGCGCAGTTCCTCGAGATCCTGTCGCGCCGAGGGCGGAAGCTGACCTTCCAGGTCGTCGGCCACGTCGCCCAGCCGGCGCTCGACCTCGTCCAGGCGCTCGCGCGCCTCCGCAGCAGCCTGCCGGCGCTCACCCATATCGGCTCCGCCGAGCCGCTCCGCGGCCTCGGCGGCGCGCTCGTTCGCGCGGCGCAGGTCATCGCGCACCTCCGTCGACTCTGGTAGGGCGTCGGCCTGCTCAGCCTGCTCGCGGGCTTCGTCCTCGAGCTCGCTCAAGCGTGAGCGCGCGTCCTCGGCGGCGTCCGGATCCTCGACGATCGCGCGGCCGGTCTCGGCGACTTCGCCGGCGAGCTCGCGGGTCTCCTGCGCAAGCTCCTGCGCCTGTTGCGCCGCCTCCTCCGTCGACGGGGCGTCGTCGGACCCACACGCCACGACCCCGGTGGCGAGCAACGCGATGAGCAAAGCCTTCATGGCAGCCTCCTGAGGCGAGGACGGGGACTGCTACACCCTTGCGCGTCCAACCGGGCATCGCCATGGGCGCTACTGACCATCCTGCGCCGAACAACTCGCCCGCCTTGCCGTCGGTCATCGCGCCGACGCTCCATTGGACCGCCCGGATCCGCGCGGCACGACGACGCGGTCGGTCCTTCCGAGGATCGCGCCCGACGCGTCGAGCGCCTCGACGACTACGCTGCGGGAGTGGCCGTCCAGCGCGACGGTCGTCTCGAAGCCCGTCCGCGCGGCGGTCGCCGGTTCTCGGCCCGCCCGCCGCACGCGCCATCTCGACACCCCGGTGGCGCCGTTCCAGCTGACGCTCAACGTTGTGCCGTCTGCGGTGACGTCTGCGGCCACCCGCGGCACTCCCGGCGCACTGGCCCTCCACGGCAGGCGATAGGCTCGATAGCTCTCCACGCCTTTGGCCGCGAAGCGTGCGTCGAAGACAACGCGGCCAGTCTCGTCGAACTCGGTGAAGAAGGGCTGCAGGCCGCCCCAGCCGACGAACGCGCCGCCACCCTCGAGCGCCTGCATGGATCCCTGGGTCGGGGACAAGAGCCCGTCGGGATGCTCGAACTCCTCCACGAGCGAGGCGGTGCGGCGGTTCTCGTCGAGCGCGAGTCTGAGGCCACGGGACTTTCGGCCTTTCGCCGGCAGGTCTTCGGCGACGTTGTCGAAGAGCGTGATCGTGCCGTCGGCTCCCGGCCGCGCGTCGTGTTGGAGCTTGAACGTCGTTTCCGGGGGCATCGCGAACGTGCTTCGTTTGCCGCCCAGGCGCCAGAGCACCTGGCCGCTCGATCGGTCGATCTTGTAGATCGCGTTGGTGTGGCGGGCGGAGACGGTGAAGTTGCCGTCCCGGTCGAGGGCGATCGAATTGAAATGAAACGGGTCGTGCACCTTTTCGCGTCGGCTCGGGGCTCGCCGGTAGGACTCTCCGAGGTTGATCGTCCCGAGCGCGTGCCACTCGAAGAGCACCGCGCCGGACTCCACGTCGATCTCCTGGACGACGTTGTCCTCGAGGAGCCCGTCGCTGCGGCCGCCGACCTTGGAAAGATCCCATGGCACGATCACGTAGCTCATGACGAGGGCGGTGCCGGCCGGGGTCAACTGGAACTCGTGCGCGTCGAGGTCGTAGCCGTTGCCCGCGCGCACTGTCGCGACCGGACGGTATGAGGCGTCGAGCATCCGCCCGACTCCGGCGCCACGGTAGGTCACCATCCGCCCCTGCCACCAGGTCAGCACAGGCTCGCCGCGATAGGACTGGGTCCGGAAGTCGAAGGCCTGCTCGTCGCCCGACAGCGGCCTGAACCAGACCAGGTCGCCGCCGCCGTCCAGGATCATCGGCCCCTGCTGGGTCGCTCCGCGTTTGGGACGAGAAACACCATTCCCGGCGCCGCCGGATCAGTCACGGTCTCGACGGCGACCGTCGGCGGCCGCAGGTCAGGCCGTGATCGGAAGCGCTGGACGGCGTCGTCATGCGGCGCCTTGGCCTTGTCGAATCGCGCCGCCGAAGCGCTGAGCGAGCGCGCCACCACGAACGTGCTGCGCTTCTCGTCGCTGCCGGCGACTCGCAGATCGATCGTCACGCGCTCCCCGGGCGCGAACGGCCGATGCGGACCGAATACGGCCCCTTGCCCGTCAGGGTGCGGCTGCAGGCGGCCCGGGTGCGGACCGCTGCGTGAGCCGGCCACTGTGACGGCCTCGATTCCACCCGGGTCGACGCCGCGAAACGTGATCGCCGTGACGGCCGACGCGGCCAACGTCTGCGAGTTCGGAAACACGCTGACGTGAGCCGCCCTTCCGCCGGCTGCCCACATGAGCAGCGCCACGCCTGCGGCGGCGGCGAGACCGCCGGCCAACAGTCCGACGTGGCGGACGTAGCCCTGGACACGGGAAGCCACGAGCGTCACGCGACGCAGCATGCTTGCAGATTCTGACGGCAGAGTCCGTGGGAGACGTGTGTTGCGGCGTACGCTTACGTCGTGGTCGATCGCTTGCGAGCCCTGCCGTCCGTCGACCGGCTCGCCACCGCCGTGGCGCGCGCCGAGCTGTCTGATCGCCGCGCTGAGCTGGTGGCGGGCGCCGACGACGAAGTGGATCTCGTGTCCCGGGCACGCGGGCGGTTGCGGCCGTCGCTGCGCCGGGTCCTCAATGCGACGGGGGTGATCGTCCACACGAACCTCGGGCGGGCGCCGCTCGCGCCGGGCGCGCGCGCGGCCGTGGCCCAGGTCGCGCACGGCTACGGCAATCTCGAGCTCGACCTCGCCGCCGGTCGCCGCGCGTCGCGCCACGACCACGTCGAGGCGCTGCTGCGCGAGCTGACCGGCGCTGAGGCGGCAGCGGTCGTCAACAACTGCGCGGCCGCGGTCCTGCTCGCGGTCTCTGCGCTGGCCGGCCCGGGGCGCGAGGTGGTCGTCTCGCGCGGGCAGCTGGTCGAGATCGGCGGCGGCTTTCGGATGCCCGAAGTGATCGCCCAGGCGGGCGCACGGCTGGTCGAGGTCGGCACGACCAACCGCACGCGCCGCGCGGACTACGAGACGGCGCTGGGCCCCGACACCGGCGCGATCCTGCGCGTGCACCCATCGAACTTCCGTGCCGTCGGCTTCGTGGAGGAGGTGGCCGTCGAGGCGCTTTGCGAGCTCGGCGTGCCGGTCATCGACGACGTCGGCTCCGGCGTCCTGGCCGACGATCTCGCCGTGCTCACCGGCGAGCCGCCCGTTCGCCGGTCCGTGCGCGCCGGGGCCGCACTCGTCGCGTTCAGCGGCGACAAGCTGCTCGGCGGGCCGCAGGCGGGCGTGCTCGTCGGTACGTCCGCCGCGGTCGCGGCCTGCCGTCGCCACCCGCTCGCGCGGGCGGTGCGGATCGACAAGCTCTCGCTCGCGGCGCTGGAGGCGACGCTCGCGCTCCACCGCGATCCCGTCCTGGCGCGCCGCGAGGTGCCGGTGCTCGCGATGCTCACGCTCGACGAGGGGCAGCTGCGCGAGCGCGCCGAGCGCCTGGCGGCGGCGACGGGCGGCACGATCGTCGAGGCGACGGGCCGCGTCGGCGGCGGGGCGCTGCCGCTGCTCGAGCTTCGCGGCCCAGCGGTCGCGCTCGAGCCGGGGCCGGGCGGAGCCGACGCGCTGGCCGCGGCATTGCGCGGCGGCGAACCGGCCGTCGTCGGCCGCATCGAGCACGGCTGCGTGCTGCTCGATCCGAGGACGCTCGCGCCCGACGAGCTCGACCTCGCCGCCGCAGCGGTCGCCGCCGTCCGGCGATGACGCCGGGCCCGCTCACGCTGGGCACCGCGGGCCACATCGACCATGGCAAGACAGCGCTGGTCAAGCGGCTGACCGGTGTGGACACCGACCGCCTGCCGGAAGAGCGCGCACGCGGCATCTCGATCGCGTTGGGCTACGCGCGGCTGGAACTGCCGGGTGGTCGGGCGCTGTCGGTCGTCGACGTGCCCGGCCACGAGCGCTTCGTGCGCACGATGGTCGCCGGGGCGACCGGCATCGACCTCTTCCTCATGGTGGTTGCGGCCGACGACGGCGTGATGCCGCAGACGCGCGAGCACGCGGCGGTGCTCGGCAGTCTCGGTGTCGTCCACGGCGTCGTCGCGGTGACGAAGGCCGACATCGCCGATCCCGGACGAGCGATCGCGGAGGCCGGAGAACTGCTGCCGGGCATTCCGGCTGTTCCGTGCTCGGCGCGGACGGGGGTGGGGATGGAGGTGGTTCGCACCGCGCTCGAGCGCGTGGCGGCGGGCGCTCCGGGGCGGGCGGGTGGCGCCGGCCCCCCGGTCCTCCACGTGGACAGGACCTTCAGCGTTCGCGGTGCCGGGACGGTGGTGACCGGCACGCTCTGGTCGGGCAGCGTCGCCCGCGGCGACACGCTCACCGTGCAGCCCGCCGGGATCCGGGTACGCGTCCGTGCCGTGCAAGTCCATGACCAGGCGCTGGAGCGCGCAGAAGCGGGGCAGCGCGTCGCGCTGAACCTGTCCGGCGTCGCGGTGGCGGACGTCGCGCGCGGCGACGTCGTGACCGACGCCGCGCTCGGCCCAGGGCCGACCTACCGGATCGACGCGCGGCTGCGGCTCGCCGCGCCGCCGCCCGCCCGCGTGCACGTCCACCACGGCGCCCGGGACGTCCCCGCGCGGCTGGTCGCGACCCGCCCCGGCGTCTGGCAGGCGCGGCTCGAGCAGCCGCTGATGGCCGCCGCCGGCGACCGCGTCGTGATTCGCTCGATCGCCCCGTCCGACACCCTCGGGGGCGGTGTGGTGCTGGACGCGCACCCGCGCCGGCATGGGGTGGCCGCCGAGCCGCCGCCCGACGAAGCGCAGCCGGCCGTGACGGGTGCGCGCGCGATCGAGCCGGCCGCCACGCCGGGCCGGCCCGCGCTCACGCCGGCGGCGCTGGCGCTCGAGGCGCAATTGCTCGCCGCAGCCCACGAGCCGCCCGCCGAGGCGGAGATCGGCGACGCCGGCGCACTTCGCGAGCTGCGCGACGCGGGGCGCGCTGTGCGAGTCGGGCGCTCGCTGTACGCCCACCCGGACGCGCTGGCCGACGTGCGCGCGCGGGTCGAGGGAATCATCGGCGCCGACGGCGGCGTCACGATCGCGCGCCTGCGTGACGAGCTCGGCACGTCGCGCAAGTACGCCCAGGCCGTGCTCGAGCACCTCGACGCCGCGCGCGTCACCCTGCGTCTCCCTGACGATCGCCGGGTGCTGCGTCGCCGCAGCGGATGACCGGCATTTGCCTGATCCACGGGGGCAACAGGGTCACAGCTCCTGCGGCGCCTCGCCTAGACTCGGCGGGACGTGGCCGCCGTCTCGCTCACCTCTCTCTCCCACGGCGCCGGCTGTGGGTGCAAGCTGGGACCCGGAGAGCTGCTTCCGATCGTCCGCGCACTGGCGGTGCCTCACGACCCCAACCTGCTCGTCGGCGCCGACACCGCGGACGACGCCGGCGTCTACCGGCTCACGGACAAGCTCGCGCTCGTGCAGACCGTCGACTTCTTCACGCCGATCGTCGACGACCCCTACGACTTCGGCCGGATCGCCGCCGCCAACGCGCTCTCGGACGTGTACGCGATGGGCGGCCGCCCGATCACCGCGCTGAACCTGGTGGCGTTCCCGCTCGAGCGCCTGGGCTCCGACGTGCTCGGCGCCATCCTCCGCGGCGGGCTCGACGTCTGCGCCGCGGCGGAAACCACGGTCGTCGGAGGGCACTCGATCGACGACCCCGAGCCGAAGTTCGGGCTCGCAGTCACCGGCGTCGTCTCGCCCGACGCCGTGCTGAGCAACGCGGGCGGCCGGCTCGGCGACGCGCTTGTGCTGAGCAAGCCGCTCGGCGTCGGCGCCATCGCCACGGCGTGGAAACGCGGCGATTGCTCGCCCTCGCTGCTGCAGGCGGCAGTCGACGTGATGGTGACGCTCAACGCGCGCGCCGCCAAGGCAGTGTGCGCCGCCGGGGCGCACGCGCTGACCGATGTGACCGGCTTCGGCCTCCTCGGGCACCTGCACTCGCTGGCGCGCGCCAGCGGCGTCGCAGCGGTGATCGACGCCGCGGCTGTGCCGGCGATCGAGGGAGTCGAGCGGCTGCTCGAGGACGGAGCCGCCGTCTCCGGCGGCAGCCACCGCAACCGCGCCTACGCGGACGGCTTCACGCACTGGGAAGACGGCGTCCCGGAGTGGCGCCGGCGCCTCGTCTGCGACGCGACCACCTCGGGCGGGCTGCTCGCCGCTGTCGCGCCGGAGGCGGCGGACGGGCTTCCGGGTCCGGTCGTCGGTTGGCTGGTCGCGGGCTCGCCCGGCGCCATCACCGTGCGCTGAGCGCCGTAGGCTGGGATCGCATGGAGTGGCCGGGGCCGGTGCCCCAGCCGGTCTTCAAAACCGGTGAAGGCGTGGCAGCCCCACGCTGGGAAGGTTCGACTCCTTCGCCACTCCGCTCGTCCGCGAAGCCGACGGCACGGCCGGATAGCGCGCTAGGCTTGTTGCGCACCCGTGAACGAAGGCCCATCGCGGCAGGGCCGCTTGTCTGTCTTCGCCCACTTGCGGGCGAAAAGTCGGCCGCCCGTATCGATGATCGTCGACTTCCAGACCTAGCCACGGATCGAGTCGGTGCTCGCATCGCATGAACGCGGCGTGGCCGCTTCTACGCAACCGGCCGCCCTCCAGTCACCCCAGCGGCGCATGCTCGTCGCCGGCCCTGCGGTGGCAGTGATCTCATTCCTCACGGCGCTGCTGACGACGGACGCGGCGGGGGTGCCGCTGCGGGATCCCGACAACGTCGCCGGTCGGCGTCTCGTGTTGGTCGGTTGTCTTGTCGCGGTGCTCATAGGGCTCGACATCGTGGTCCGTGCCGGTCGTCGCGCGGGCACGCTCCTGCCATCGCGAGCGGCGATCGAAAGCGTCCGGCGCGAGCGCTGGACCCTCGTGCGGGGAGTCGCGGTCGGCAGTGCTCTGGTGAGCTTCTACGTGACGTACCTGGCGTACCGCAACCTCAAGAGCGTCGTTCCCCTGCTCAGGCCCGGTGATCTCTTCGACCGCCAGTTGGCCGAGCTCGATCGTAGTCTGTTCGGCGGGAATGACCCTGCGGCGCTGCTGCACAACATCCTGGGCACCGGGTTCCCTACGCACGTCCTCTCGGCCGTGTACATGCTCTTCTTCCTGTTCATACCGGCGTCGCTTGCCCTGGCCCTGGTCTTTTCCCGAGACCTGCAGGCCGGCTTGTTCTACGCGACCGCCCAGTCGCTCAACTGGGTGCTCGGCGCGGCGAGCTACTTCCTGCTGCCCTCGCTGGGACCGATCTACGCCGAGCCGGCCGCTTTCGCCCGCCTTCCTGCCACCGAGGTCGCCCACTTGCAAGGCGTTCTGCTCGACCAGCGGCTCGAGTTCCTCCGCGACCCGGTAGCCGGCACGGCGCAGAGCATCGGCGCCTTCTCCTCGCTGCACGTCTCGATCTTCTTCACCGCCGCGCTCGCGGCCCATCTGCTGGGGCTCGGGCGGCGCCTGAAGATCGTGGCGTGGGTTCTACTCGGCTTGACCGCGGCGGCCACCATCTACTTCGGATGGCACTACGTCCTCGACGACCTCGGCGGCCTGATCGTCGGCGCTCTGGCGCTCGTCCTGGCCCGCGCCCTCACCGGCTTCGACCTGCGCACGGCACGGCAACTGTCTACGCCGAGCTCCACACCGGCATGACGACGCACTCGGAGCCGCGGCTCGATTCGCCCCGTCGGCGGATGCTGCTCGCCGGCCCGCTCGTGGCGATCGTCACGGTCCTGACGGCGCTGTTCACGACCCGCACGGTGGGGCTGCCGCTGCGGGATCCCGATCATGTCGCCGCTTTGTACCTGGCACTGGTCGGGTTCGGGGTGGCGATGCTGGTGGCGCTCGACATCGCGGTTCGTGCCGGTTCAGGCTCGCGGAGGTCTCTGCCGTCGCGCGAGGCGATGCGGCGCGTCCGGCGGGAACGCTGGACCCTGGGCCGGGGCGTGGCCGTGGGGACCGCTCTGGTCAGCTTCTACGCGACCTACATGGCGTATCGCAACCTCAAGAGCATCGTTCCCCTGCTCAGGCCAGGCGAGCTCTTCGACCGCCAGCTGGCCGAGCTCGATCGCAGTCTGTTCGGCGGCAACGATCCCGCCGCGCTGCTGCACACCCTCCTGGGGACGGGGATCCCGACGCACGTCCTCTCGGGCGCGTACGTGGCCTTCATAGTCTTCCTGCCGCTGACGATCGGCCTCGCACTGGTCTTCTCCCGCGACCTGCAGGCCGGCTTGTTCTACGCGACCGCCCAATCGCTCAATTGGGTGCTCGGCGCCGCGAGCTACTTCCTGCTGCCCTCGCTGGGGCCGATCTACGCCGAGCCTGCCGCTTTCGCCCGCCTTCCCGTCTCCGAGGTCACCCACCTGCAGGATGTCCTGCTCGACCAGCGGCTCGACTTCCTCCGCGACCCGGCGACCGGGACTCCGCAGAGCATCGCGGCCTTCGCCTCGCTGCACATCTCGATGAGCCTGACCGCCGCGGTGGCGGCCCATCTCCTGGGACTCGGGAAACGGCTGAAGATCGGGTTGTGGATCTGGTTCGCGCTGACCGTTGCCAGCACCATCTACCTGGGATGGCACTACGTCCTCGACGACCTCGGCGGCCTGGCCGTCGCCGCGATAGCGCTCGTCCTGGCCCGCGCGCTGACCGGCATCGACCTGCGCAGCGCCCGGCGACTGCGGCGGATGACCCAAGAAACGCCACAACACCGCCAGTTTGCGGGAGTCCGCTAGGTGTGTGACCCCAGTCGAGCGGCGGCGTACCGGCGAGCCACCGGTCCGGTCGCTGAGGACGGCCGGGGAAAGATGCGCGGAGGGTCTCCGTCGAACTCAGGCTCTGGGGCGCCTGTTCGGGCATCGGCAGCGGCGGAGTATGCCAACGCAGGCGGCACCTCGGCCGATCATGACGGTCGAGCAGCGCCAAGAGCAAGCACGTCGCCCTCGAACGCCGGCGTGTCGCGCCGCAGGACCTACGCCCTCACCGTGGTAGTTGCCGGGGAGCGCGGGAAGAAAGCCGGTCTCCTTCGGGCTCGTCGGGTCGCTGATGTGTCAGCGACCTACGTGCCGCCCCGCGTGGGACGTAGATCGAGTTGCGCCCGGGCGATCACCCCTCCGGATCCGTGGTTCCGGGCAGGCGGTCGCCGTCCCTGGCGGCGATGTGCTACCCCGCCGTCGAGCAAGCGATCGTTCGGCTCGCATCCGACGCGGTGTCGGGGTGACTCCGGCGCGTTTCGGGTCGAGCGATCGTCGAGCCGGCAGGCGACAAGGCAGCGGAGGGCCGGCGATCGCCGGCCCTCCTCCGCTCGCGACGCGTTCTCGTCAGTCCCCCGTGTAGCGGAAGATCCAGAGGCCGCTGTCGCGGTCGCTGGCGAGGACGAGCGTCTTGCCCGACCATTCTCCTTGGCCGCGAAGGCGGTGAACCTCCACGCCCCAGAAGTTGTTGCCGTTCTCGTTGATGTAGTGGCCGACCTCTTCCATGCCGTCTGCGCCATAGCGGATCACCCTCAACCCGCCCGAGTAGTAGGAGAGGTAGGCGAGCCCGCGCCGGCGCGGGTCGACGGCCACCTCGTGGACCGAGAGATCGCCGAACCCCTGGGCGAAGTCCTCGTCGAGGGCCTCGTCGATCGCGTAGGCGTCGATCTCCTCCATCGTCTGGCGATCGAGCAGGCGGACGTATCCCCATCCGTCGAACTCGGCCGACGCACTGACGTCGGGTCCGAGCGCTCCGAGCTCGGGGTCGTCTGCGAGTGGGTCACCCGCGTAGGTGGGCTCTTGCCCGAACATGAGATGGAACGCCCGGTGGCCCGTGCACAGCCCCGCGATGGTGGGCGTGAACTCATGGCCCTGGCTGCCGCACAGTGACGCGTCGGGCTCTTCGCCGCCGTTCGCGCCGGCGTGGTGGTTGGCGACGATCACCACGTCATAGCCGGCGAGCTGTGCCTGCTCGACCTTCTCGGAGAAGAAGCAGACGCCGCGCTGCAAGACGACGACCTTCTCCTCGCCCTCGTCGGCTTCCAGTGCCGACGCGTTGGGGATCGGCACCTGCGGGCCATAAGCCTCGGTGGTCGGGCAGCCGAGGCCGCCGTAGATCGTCGGTCCCGACACCACGCCGTCGGGGTACTCCTGGATCGGGACCGTCCAGCCGAAGACGCCGCCTGGGTAGTCGCCGGCGTTGGGTCCGGACGTCACCTTCAAGGCGTCGTCGTCGAGCCGATAGGGCGAGAAGTCCTCGTCTGTCCCGATGATGTAGCGGCCGCCGGGGCTGAACTCCGCCTGGTGCGCATTGCCCTCCGGGAACTCCACGTCCGGGAACAGCGTGTCCGGGAACGAGTAGTCGCTGTCGGAGACGAACGTCGGCTTCGCCGGATCGTCGACGTCAAGCAGCACCCAGCCGGCATCCCAGTAGGACAGCAGCATCGTCCACGTGCCGCGAATCCGCTTCACGACCATGTCGTGCAGGTTCACCGACTGGAAGTTCCCGCGCGTGGCGAGCTCCTCCTGCTCGATGTCGAACAGCGCGCCGAGATCAAGCTCGGTGAGGAGCTCTGGCTTGGTCGGATCGGTGATCTCGAGGATGTCGACGTCGGTCGTCTCCTCGTTGTCGACGATGACCACGAAAGCCCGCCGGCCCTGCTGCCATGCGAAGGCGCTGTGGATCTGGTTGAACGGGCTGGCGAAGCCGCCCGGGTCGTCGTCGCCCACGTTGGCGGTCAGGACCTTGGGATCCTCGGGGTCCGTGACGTCCCACAGCGAGACTCCGCCCCCACCTCCCAGAGCGCAGAGCTCGTTGTTGAACACGAGCACCTGGCCGCGGAAGCTCGGGGTTCGGAGGTCGACCACCTGGGCTCCCTCCCCGGGGAAGGCGCCCTCGGTCGCCTCGATGAAGCCGACCTGGACCGGGTCCGTGGGATCTGAGATGTCGATGACCGCCACGCCTGCGTCCGAGCACCCCTCGGGGTCGCGCACGGTCAGGTACGCGTAGTTGCCATGTGCTGCGACATCGGCGACACGGCCTTCGGCCACGCCCTTGATGTCGAGCTGGCCGACGAGCTCGACGTTCTCGCTCGACCCCGGGAGATGGCCGTCCGTCCCCCCGTGCTGCTCGTGCTGCTCGACGGGAGAGTCGATCACCTCGTCGGTCAGCGACCGGCGGTAGGTCACGGTCTCGCAGTCACCGCGCACGACATCCCGGCGCTCGGCCAGGACATAGTCCCGCCCGGCTCCGCACGAGATGACGTCGCGTCCACCGGCGCCGTCGATTCGATCGGCACCGCCCTTCCCGTTGATCCGGTCCGCCGACGCCGTGCCGCGCAGCGTGTCGGCGCCGCTG
>Ga0136624_1000092_pt1 | contig 26080 bp, 25 predicted proteins | sample AntDrymUQ4692206_2_FD_104802 | JGI IMG/M metagenome (GOLD analysis project Ga0136624, IMG submission 104802) | Polar desert sand microbial communities from Dry Valleys, Antarctica - metaG UQ469 (22.06) | ecosystem: Environmental > Terrestrial > Soil > Desert | place: Antarctica: Dry Valley... | reverse complement strand
TGGACCCGGGAGACCACGCTCTTCCGGCGCTACTGGACCTCCACCACGTTCGCCTCCGTCGTGGAGCCGACGATCTACCTGCTCGCCTTCGGCGTCGGTTTCGGCTCGCTGGTGCCGATCGTGGTCGGCCTGCGCTACATCGACTTCCTGGGCACCGGCGTGGTCGCCACTGCCGTGCTGTTCTCCTCGGCGTTCGCCGGCATGTTCCAGACCTTCGTACGCCGGGTCTATCAGCGCACCTACGACGCCTTGCTCGCCGCCCCCGTCGACGTCCACGAGCTGGTCACCGCGGAGGCCGGCTGGATCGCCGCGAAAGCCGGCACTTACGGTTGCGCGCCGCTGCTGGTGGCCATGGCCTTCGGGCTCGACCCGAGCTGGGGGATGCTCGTCGTACCGCTGGTGGGGGCGCTGACCGGCTTCGGCTTCGCCCTGTTCGGGATGTGGACGGCGGCGATCGTGCCGAGCCTGGACAGCTTCAACTACATCATCTCGGCGGTGCTCACCCCGCTGTTCCTGGTGGCCGGCACGTTCTTCCCGCTGAGTCAGCTGCCCTCCTGGGCGCTGGGTCTAGCCCAGGTCAATCCGCTGTACCACTGCGTGGAGCTGGTGCGGCACGCCGCTTTCGGATTCGCGCCGCTGGCCGACCTCTACCACGTGGGTGCGCTGGTCGCGTTCGCGGCGCTGATGTGGCTGCTCGCCGTACGCCACATGCGCGGCAGGCTCATCAGCTGAGCGGCGCGGGCACCACTAACCTGCGGACTCCGGCGACGCGGTACGAGGGGCAGGCGCATGAGCGGGCAGGGCGGTACGAGCGAGCAGAGCGGTACGAGCGAGCAGGGCGACGCAGACGTGCAGGGCGAGCGGGTCGAGCACGACTCGATGGGTGAGGTCCGGGTCCCCGGCTGGGCCCGCTGGCGCGCCCAGACCCAGCGTGCGGTGGAAAACTTCCCCATCTCCGGAGCCACCCTGGAGAGCGCCCACATCGCGGCGCTGGCGCGCATCAAGGCCGCCGCCGCCAAGGTCAACGCCGAGCTCGGGGTGCTGGAACAGGACATGGCCGACGCCGTCGCCGCCGCGGCCGACGAGGTGGCCGAGGGAAAGTGGGACGACCACTTCCCCATCGACGTCTTTCAGACCGGCTCCGGCACGTCCAGCAACATGAACGCCAACGAGGTCATCGCGTCGCTGGCCAGCGAACGGCTCGGGCGCGCGGTGCATCCCAACGACCACGTCAACGCCTCGCAGTCCAGCAACGACGTCTTCCCCTCCTCCATCCACATCGCCGCAACGAGTGCAGTGGTCGAGGACCTCGTGCCGGCGTTGGAGCACCTGGCGGTGGCGCTGGAAGGCAAGTCCGCGGAGTTCGCGACGGTGGTGAAGAGCGGCCGCACTCACCTCATGGACGCCACTCCGGTGACCCTCGGGCAGGAGTTCGGTGGGTACGCCGCCCAGCTGCGCTATGGCGTGGAGCGGCTCCGGGCGAGCTTGCCGCGGCTGGCGGAGCTGCCCTTGGGCGGCACGGCGGTCGGCACCGGGATCAACACCCCGGCCGGGTTCGCCGCGCGGGTCATCGCCGAGGTGGCCGACGCGACCGGGCTGCCGCTCACCGAGGCCCGCGACCACTTCGAGGCGCAGGGCGCCCGCGACGGGCTGGTGGAAACCAGCGGGCAGCTGCGCACCATCGCCGTGGGGCTGTACAAGATCTCCAACGACGTGCGCTGGATGGGCTCGGGGCCGCGCGCCGGTCTCGCCGAGATCGCCTTACCCGACCTGCAGCCGGGATCCTCGATCATGCCCGGCAAGGTCAACCCGGTCGTACCGGAGGCGCTGTGCATGGTCTGCGCCCAGGTCGTGGGCAACGACGCAACGGTCGGCTTCGCCGGCGCCGCCGGCACCTTCGAGCTCAACGTCATGCTGCCGGTGCTGGCCCGCAACCTGCTGGAGTCGATCCGGCTGCTGGCCAACGCCTCCCGGCTCTTCGCCGACCGCTGCATCGACGGCATCACCGCAGACGAGGAGCGGTGCCGCGAGTACGCCGAGTCGTCGCCATCGGTGGTCACGCCGCTCAACCGCTACATCGGGTACGAGGAGGCGGCGAAGGTGGCGAAGCAGGCGCTGTCGGAGCGCCGGACGATCCGCGAGGTCGTCCTCGAACGTGGGTACGTCGACCAGGGCAAGTTGACCACCCAGCAGCTCGACGAGGCGCTGGACGTGTTGGCGATGACCCGACCGCCGCAGGGCTGACGCGAGCGCGGCGATCGGCAACCCATCCCGTACGCCGCCTGTCACTCCTGCTCCACGACGTCGTCGGCTCCACCCGACGGCGCCGCGAGGGCGCTGGCCGGTATGCCCAGGACCGCCTCCTCGTCCGGCTTGTGCGCCAAAACCGTGTCCAGGTAGTCCTCCAGGGCACCCGACAGCCCGGCATCCTTGGCCGCCGCCTCGGACATGAACCATCGGTGTTCGAGGACCTCGTGGAAGAACTCGGCCGGCTCCAGCTTGCTGGTGAGGTGGGCGGGGATGGCCGACACGGTCGGCTCGAAGACCTCGGTGAGCCAGTGATGGGCCGCCATGACCTCACTGTGCTGTTGGCCGCGGCCGGCCAGCGTCGCCCGGTAGTGGTCGAGGTCGTTGAGCAGCCGCCGCGCCTGGTTCTCCTGCACGTCGAGGCCGGTCAGCCGGCGCAGGCGGCGATGATGATGGCCGGCGTCGACGACCTTGGGCTGCAGGACGAGACGGGAACCTTCCGCGTCGGTGCCCAGTTGCAGCTCGGCGACATCGAATCCAAGAGAGTTCAGCCGGCGCATGCGAGCATCGACCCGGTAACGCTCGCCGGCGGCGAATTGCTCTTCCCCTGTGAGCTCCGCCCACAATCCCTCGTAGCGGCGCAGCACCTCCGCGGAGGTGTCGTACGGGTCGGTCGCCTCGTCGAGGAGACCTCCCGCCTCCAGGTCCAACAGCTCGCCGAAGACGTTGCCGTGGGCTGTGTCGAGGTCGTAGTAGCGCTGGCCCTGACTCAGCTGGGGATGGAGCTCGCCCGTCTCGGCGTCCACCAGGTAGGCGGCGAAGGCGCCAGCATCGCGGCGGAAGAGGGTGTTGGACAGCGAGCAGTCGCCCCAGTAGAACCCCGCGAGGTGCAGTCGCACGAGCAGCACGACGAGCGCGTCGAGCAGCCGGTTCGTCGTCTCCGGGAGCAGCTGGCCGGAGAAGAGCGCCCGGTAGGGGAGTGAAAAGGACAGGTGCCGAGTCATGAGGACGGGGTCGATCGGGGCGCCATCCCGCGTCGTACGCCCCCGGATCACTCCTACCGCGGAGACGGTCGGCACGCCCCGCCGCTCCAACTCGCGGAGCAACCGGTACTCCGTCTCGGCGAGCTGCGGGCTCGCCTCCTTGACGGCGAATACCCGTTGCCCGACCCGGACGAAGCGTACGACGTGACGGGACAGCCCGCGGGGCAGCGCCACCAAGCGCTCCGGCGGCCACTCCGCGAGGGGGATGTGCCACGGCAGATCCAGCAGCGCCGGGTCGATCGGCGCAGCGGTGATCTGCAGCGGCATACCGCCATCCTGCCCGTTGGCCGGTCCGGTGATCAGCCCGCTCACCTCGCCGCGGGCTCGTGGCGCACTGACCGGGAGGCGCTGCCCGAGCGCTTCGGTGTGGCAGTCTTGAACGCAGTATGAACGCTGACAGCTCTCTCACCGCCTCGACACCGGCTGCCCTCACCGAGGGAGTGGCCGGTGGCGACGAACCGAGCTCCCCCGGCGCGCGATTGGATTTCCCGCCGCCTGGTGAGATGCGACCCATCATCACCGAACACCCGACGCCGCAGTCGCGCGCCGTAGTGCGCCCGATGACCGCGTCTGACCTGACGACCACCGCGGTCCTTCACCGTGAGCTGCTGCCCCACGGCCTCTTCCCGCTGCTCGGTGACCGCTTCGTCGTGCGCTGGCACGAGACCTATCTGCGCAGTGACAACGCCTGGGCGGCGGTGGCGACGCGGGGCGACAGCCCCGAGGTGGTCGGCTTCCTGCTCGGGGACATCGACCATCGCCGCTACCTCGCAGACGTATTGGTCGACCACCGCCGTGACCTGCTCCGGCTGGGAGTGGCAGGCCTGGCGCGCAACCCGCGCTTGGCCGGACATTTTCTTCGCACCCGGATACTCTCCTACGCCCGACGACTGCTGCGCAGGTCGCCGACTACAGCGGAGGTTCGTCCCGGGACCGCTCCCACTGCCGTGCTCAGCGCGGTGGCTGTCGACCCCGCCGCCCGCGGGAGTGGCGCGGGGCGCGCCCTGGTCGAGGAGTTCGGACGCGCTGCCGATGCTGCAGGGTGCGTCAAGACGATGCTGGTCACCCGGGCAGGCGCGGACGGCGCCGAAGACTTTTACCGGCGGCTGGGCTGGGAGGCGGGCACCGTGCACCGGGACCGCGACGGGCACCTCGTCCAATCGTTTTGCCGTCCGGGTCCGGCGACGCGCTGATGAGCAGATCCCGCCACTCGCGCCGGCCGGGCCGGCTGACCGCCGGTCTGCTGGTTGCCGTGCTCGCCGCCAGCGGCTGCAGCGGGCTGCCGGCTAACGACACGGATTCCGCCCCGGCCGGCAAGTCCGTCAGCGGCCCAGGTAAGGCGGGCAAGGGGGGCAAAGGGGGCAAGGAGACGACGGGAAGACCGGGCCCTGGTCCCCGGGGCGGATCAGAGCCGGTCGTGCGGACCCGCTGGAAGCCGGCGGAGGGCGAAGTCCTTCCCGAGATCAAGCTCGCCGCCGCCCGAGCGGTGCGCATTCTCGGCAGCTGGCCGGCCGGGCAGGACGGCCTCCCGGCAGCGCGCGAGCGGCTGCGCGCCGCGGGCTTGCCCGCCGCCCTTGCCCGCCGCGCCGGCCCGCTGCTCGAGCCGCTGGATGCGGCGTCGGTAAAAACTACGGTCGTCTACCCGCAGTACGGCGGCCTGACCAAGGACACCGCGAGCGTCATGGTGGTGGCCCAGCAGCAGGTCCGCAGCGACGACGGGTCGGCGAGTTACCGCACGGTGGCGGTCGACGTCCGGCTCCGCATGGCCAGTCCCTGGCAGGTCACCGGGGTTCGCCCGGCGACGTACGACGTCGCGGTTCCGTTCGTCTCGGCCAAGCCCGACGCTCCGCTGCCCCCTGCCGCCGGGACCCCGACCACCGCCGCCCGCGCCGTCCTCGACAACCCCGGCCTCGACCTGCCCGGCACGGCGCGCGCAGACATCAGCTCCGGCGCGGTTTCCGGCAAGGTGCTGCGCATGCTCGACGGGTTGGGCCGCCAGTTCCGCCTGTCGGTCAGCGTTCTGATCACCGGTCATCCGACCAACGTCTTCGGCACCGACCGGCGCAGCAACCACAACCTCGGGCGGGCCGCCGACATCTGGGCTATCGACGGCACCCCAGTGATCGACTTGTGGCGCACCCGGCCCGAGCTCATCGAGAAGGTCATGCGCGCTGCGGCCCGACTGGGTTCCGACGAGGTGGGGGGCCCGGTCGACATCGACGGTCCGTTGCGTCTCGTGCCGATCGGAAAGGCCAAACAAGGGCCCGGGAAGAAGAAGCAGGACCCGGGTCCGGCGGGCGAGCCGCAGCCGAAGCAGACGCCGGAGCCGCAACAGAAACTCCGCGGCACCATCTACTTCACCAACTCCGTCCACCTGGACCACCTCCACTTCGGTTTCGAGACCGCACCCGATCCACCGGTGCCGGGTTCGGTCTCGCCGTCACCCTCACTCACCCCGACGCCGGCACCGTCCGGCGAGCAGGGCGGCTGACGGCCGTGTCGCTCCCGCAGCCGGGCACGCTGGGCGGCTAGCGTCACCTTGAGCTGAGCAGCGTCACCCCGTGACCCGTTCGCCGCCACAAAGGACCGATCGCGTTGGCCGACTTACCCGGTACGCGCACCTACGTGCTGGACACCTCTGCGGTGCTCTCGGATCCGGCGGCACTCGGCGCCTTCGGCAGGCACGAGGTGGTGCTCCCCTTGACCGTCATCACCGAGCTGGAAACCAAGCGTCACCACCCCGAGCTGGGTTGGTCGGCCCGTCAGGCGCTGCGCAGGTTGGAGACGCTGCGCACGACCTACGGCCGCCTCGACGCACCGGTGCCGGCCAACCCGACGGGCGGCACGCTTCGGGTGGAGCTCAACCATCGTGACCTCGCCGCTCTCCCCGACGGCATGCGGGGCGACGACGCCGACCACCGCATCCTGGCGGTGGCGGCCAATCTGGCGTCGTGCGGTGCCGACGTGGCGCTCGTCAGCAAGGACCTGCCGCTGCGACTGAAGGCGTCCGTGGTCGGCATCGCGACCGAGGACTACCGCCGCGAGGTCGAGTCCGCGGACGAGTGGACCGGCGTGGAAGTGCTGCCCGTCCCCGGTGAGCTCATCGACGAGCTCTACGCCGCGCGGGTGGTCGACTGCGCCGAGGGTCGTGACCTCCCCTGTCACACCGGCGTTGTTCTCGTCAGCGGCTCCCAGTCCGCCCTCGGCCGGGTGCACCCGGACAAGCGCATCCACCAGGTGCCCGGCGACAGGGCACTCTTCGACGTACGCGGTCGGTCGGCGGAGCAGCGCCTCGCCCTCGATGTGCTCGGTGACGACTCCATCGGCATCGTGTCGCTCGGGGGCCCGGCCGGCACGGGCAAGACGGTGCTCGCGCTGGCCGCCGGACTGGAGGCGGTGCTGGAGCGGCGTACGCACCGCAAGGTCGTCGTGTTCCGGCCGCTCTACGCCGTCGGGGGCCAAGAGCTGGGCTACCTACCGGGTACGGCGGAGGAGAAGATGGCGCCCTGGGCAGCGGCCGTTTTCGACGCGCTGGACACCATCGCCGGCCCGGAGGTCGTGGAGGAGGTCATCCTGCGCGGGCAGCTGGAGGTGCTCCCGCTCACCCACCTGCGCGGGCGCACCCTCCCCGGATCGTTCGTCGTCATCGACGAGGCGCAGAACATCGAGCGGACCACGCTGCTCGGCGCCCTCTCCCGCCTGGGTGCGGGCAGCCGGGCAGCGCTGTGCTGGGACGTCGCCCAGCGGGACAACCTGCACGTCGGACGACACGACGGCGTGGTGTCGGTCGTCCATGCGCTCAAGGGCCATCCACTGTTCGCGCACATCGGGCTCACTCGTTCCGAGCGCAGCCCGGTGGCCGCGCTGGTCGCCAGCCTGCTTGACCACCACGACTTCGACGGCTGAGGGCCGACCTGACGCTGAGGCGTCGCTCCCACCAGCGCTGTTTCAGCGCAGTTCACGCTAATGTGAAGGCATGCCGACAATCCAGGTCCGCAACGTGCCGGACGACGTTCACCGCACGTACCGCATGCGGGCGGCTGGCGCCGGCATGAGCCTGCAGGAGTTCCTGCTGTTCGAGCTTGTCCGGAACGCTCGGCAGTCGACGCCTGCGGAGGTGGTGGCCGAGGTCGAGAGCGGGCTGCGCATTCGTGGTGGGCACGGCTTCGCCGAGGCGTCGTCCGCCGGCATCATCCGAAGCGAACGCGAGGGCGGGTGAACGTCCTCGACGCCTCGGTGGTGACCGATGCGCTGGTGGTGTCTGGCCCGGATGGGGAGGCGGCGCGAGCGGCTCTCGGGCATGAGGACGTCGTGCACGCGCCGTACGTCATGGAGGCGGAGGTGGTGTCGGCGTTCCGCGGGATGGTTCGCCGAGGCGACATCGATGCGGCCACAGCGCGGACGGCGATAAGCCAGCTAGGCCGCATGCGGATCGCCAGGTACTCGTTGGCCCCGTTTCTCGACCGGGTGTGGGCGCTGCGTGACAACGTGACCGTGTACGACGCGTGGTATGTGGCGGTCGCGGAGGCGCTCGAAACGCGCCTGATCACCCAGGATCTCCGCCTGGTGAATGCCGCAGGGGTGCGCTGCCCCGTCGAACGGCCGGCACCGGTGCCGTGAGCCGCGCCGGAGCGCTGTCCAATCAGCTGCCGAAGCGGCGGTTGCGGGCGGCGTAGGCGCGCAGCGCGCGCAGGAAGTCAACGCGGCGGAAGTCTGGCCAGTACGCCTCGCAGAAGTAGAACTCCGAGTGGGCGCTCTGCCAGAGCAGGAACCCGGACAGCCGCTGCTCGCCGGAGGTGCGGATCACCAGCTCGGGATCCGGCTGACCCCTGGTGTAGAGGTGTTGGGAGATGTGCTCGATGTCCAGCACTTGGGCGAGTTCCTCGATGCTGGTGCCGCGGCTGGCGTGCTCCTGCAGCAGGGAGCGCACCGCGTCGGTGATCTCGCGCCGGCCGCCGTAGCCGACGGCGAAGTTGACGAGCGTCCCGTCGATGCCCGCCGTGGCCTCGGCCGCCTCCTTGAGGTGGCGACTGACGTGGTCGGGCAGCAGGTCGAGGGCGCCCATCGGGTTCACCCGCCAGCGGTGCGCGGCGGCCACGTCGCGCGCCGCTGTCTCGATGACCTCGAACAGCGGGGCCAACTCCGCCACGGGACGACTGAGATTGTCGGTGGACAGCAGCCAGAGGGTGACGACCTCGACGCCAACCTCGTCACACCAACCGAGCAGCTCGCGGATCTTCTGCGCCCCGGCGTCGTAGCCCTCTGCCGGACCGGCCCCCGAGGCCTTGGCCCACCGGCGATTCCCGTCGAGGATGACTCCCACGTGACGGGGGATTCCCGCTGGATCGAGCACCGCCCCGAGGCGGCGTTCGTACAGCCCGTAGACCAGATGACGAAGTCTCATCCGGGCCTCCATAGCGTCCAGCCACAACCCTTCTAACAGATCGTACTCGTCCGACTACAGCAAGCTACAGCCACGGGTTGCCTGCGGACTCAGCCGATGGACTTGACGATCGCCTCGTCCAGTTCGGGGAACTGCTTGAGGAACTCTGTCCGCTCGGACTTGAGCTGGGCGACCTTGGCGTCGTACTGCTCCATGCGGCCCAAACGCTCGTAGAGCTTGCGCGGCTGGAGGATCTCCGCGTCGTCCAAGCCGGGCACGGCCGCGGCGACCTCGTAGCCGAAGTCGGGGTCGACCTCCCACTCCACGCTGTCCTCGGCGATCGCCTGCACCATCGCGGAGGAGTGCGGAATCTTCACCTTCTTCGAGCCCTCGACGCCGTCGGGCCCGCCGACCCGGCCGGTGTTGAGCACGTACACCTTGAGCTCGTGGCTGTCGAGCAGCTCGAGGAAGCGGTTACCCATGTCGCCCATCGCGCGCGGGAAGAAGGGGTTGGTGCCGGGGACGCGGAGGAACTTGCCCTCCTCGTCCTTGCCGCCGGCGGACGTGCCGGTGGTCTCGCCGAGCATGAAGTACGCCGCCGCCTGCGCGCGGTCGAGCCGGGCGAGCCCGGGCACGATGTTCTCGTTGCGGTTGAGGATCAGCAGGTACTCGGCCGGTCGCAGCGTGGAGGGGTCGGCCGGGTCGACGTAGGTGAACGGCCAGGTGGTCCGGCCATTCTTGGTGTAGGAGGTGTCGAAGAAGTCGACCTTGCCTGCGTCGTCGACGGAGACGTTCTCCAGGAAGGCGTCCGGCTTGATCGTCGCGTTGTAGATGGCCGGCTCGTCCTTCGGGTCGAGGCCGAAGGTCTTGGCGAAGCAGCCGTTCTCCGTCGTGTAGACCATGCCGCCGGGCATCAGCGCGACGAAGTCGTCCTGCACCGGCTTGGACTCCAACTGCTTGGTAAAGGTTGTCGTGGTCTTCCCGGTGCCGGACAACCCGACGATCAGCATCGTCTTCAGCTCGCCGTCCACCGGGATCACTTTGCAGCCGGCGTGCAGCGCGAGCCCGCCGCGGCCGTAGACGATGTTGTTCCACATCCGCAGGCCGCCCTTCTTCGACTCACCGAAGTAGTCGGTGTTGAAGACCCGGGAGATGTTGTCGTTGAGGTCGACGGCGATGAGCCGGTCGTTGGGATAGCCCTCGACCGGGAGGTTGGGGGTGTAGACGACGGTGGTGTCCGGTTCCCAGCTGGCCGAGTCGTAGTCCTCACCCACTGGGTAGTAGAGCTGGCGCTGCATGCCCGCGACGTTGGCATTGGCCGCCTCGATCACCAGCCGCGCCCGGGTGCGGAACTCCGGATCGGAACCGATGTAGCCGTCGACGACCACCATGTCCTGGTCGGCGATGTACGCCTCCTGCATGGCGGCGACACGGTCGTACTCCTCGCGGGTGATGGTCTTCTCCGCGTTGGTCGAGTCCTCGACCACGAAGGTGGACGCCGCGCTGCGGGAATCGACGCGCGACTTGACGTTGACGTTGTCGAACTCGGTGACCTGGCTGTTCGGCATCTGCTCGGCCAACTCGCGCAGCCGCTCCGGCGCGGGAGTGAACTCGACGGACTTGGCGGTGACCTGATACGCCACGATGACTCCTTGGCGCCGGACGTGCTGCCCGGACGTCGGGGGTGTGGGATTTCGCGCATTCTAGCGAGTCGTTCGTCCTACCCTGCCGGCGCCGGCGATACACGGGCGCCCTCCCGGCGCTGCCGTGGTGCGACGAGCTTGACTACTCCGCGTCGCTGGGGCGGTCCGGACCCGTGTCGCGAACCTGCTCGACATGACGAAGCGCCGTACGAAGTTCGCTGAGCCAGGCGTCGGTGTTGCGCCCGACCAGGCGCACGCACCACGCCAGCGCATCGCTGCGGCTGCGGGCCACGCCGGCGTCGACGAGGGTGTCCAGCACCCGGCGTTCCGGCTGGCGGAGCCGGGTCATCACCGGAACGGACATGGTGGTGAACAGCTCCTGCCGCTCGCCGCACGCCGCACCCCAGGCCACCTTTCGACCCGCGCGGTGTTCCAGCTCACGGGCGATCTCGATGCGCGCCTGGCGGGTCCGCTCGCGGAACTCCTTGATGCGCCCGGCGGCGGCTTCGTCCTTCTCGGCGGCCGACGCGTCCGCGGCAACGTCCGGAGCGGCGAGCCGCCCGATGACGGTGATCTCGTCGCGGTCCACGGTGACCTCGGGGGCAGCGGTAAACCAATCGGTGGGCAGCCGACCGGTCAACCAGCCACGCAGTCGGTCATGAGGGGCTTCAGAAGTTGTCATGTATGCATGATTACAGCATTACGCCCCGTCGCCTATCGACGTTCACTGGGAGCGGAACCCCTCGGCTCGTGCGCCGACGAGGGCAGCTAGCTCCGCCGGACCGGTCACCGGCGCGGTGCAGGCGAAGTGGCGACAGACGTACGCCGCCGGGCGGCCGTCGACCAGCGGGCGGTCGCGCAGCAGCGGCACCTGGGTGGCACCGGGCTCCCCGACCGCCACGGCCGCACCCGGGCTGGTGGCGGACAGCGCGACGTGGTGGAGCGCGCTGGTCGCCACGTCGTCCTGCCCTCCCACGACCGCGATCTCGAGCGGTCCGGCGGCCATCGCCTCGGCCACCGCGAGCGTCCAGCCGAGAAACCGCGGGTGGCGCGTCGCCAGCTCCCCGGCCGTGCCCAGCGCCCGCACGGCGGCCTCCCGATGGCGGCCGGAACCGGTGTAGGCGGCGTAGCCGAGCAGCGCACCGGCCGCTGCGGACTGCCCGGCGGGAGTCGCGTTGTCGGTGGGGTCCTGCGGTCGGCGGACCAGCCGCTCGGCGTCGTCGGCGGTGTCGTAGAACCCGCCCCGACCGTCCGCGAAGTGCTCCAGCACCGCGTCGAGCAGCCCGCCTGCGGCGGTCAACCAGCGCGCCTCGCCGGTGACGGCGTACAGGGCGAGCAGACCCTCGGCGACGTCCCCGTAGTCCTCCAGCACACCGGCGTGCGCGCCGCACACGCCCTCCCGCGAGGTACGACGCAGCCGGCCGTCCACCAGGTGAAGATCCAGCAGCAGGTCGGCGGCCGCAACGGCAGCCGCGGTGAAATCGGAGCGGCCCAGCAGCGCCCCCGCCTCGGCGAGGCCGGCGATCGCCAACCCGTTCCACCCGGCGACGACCTTGTCGTCGCGTGCCGGCGGGACCCGCTGCTCGCGGGTGGACAGCAGTCGGCTGCGGAGGTCGGCGTACCGGGCAGCGTCGTCGGGGTCGTGCAGCAGCTGCAGCACCGACGCGCCGTGCTCGAAGGTGCCCCGCTCGGTCACCGCGAAGAGGTCGGCCGCCCAGGCGCCGTCGGACTCCCCGAGCGCCTCGCGGAGCTGGGCAGGTGTCCACACGTAGTAGCGGCCCTCCTCGCCCTCGCTGTCGGCGTCGAGCGCGGAAGCGAAGCCACGCTGCGGCGTACGCAGGTCGCGCAGCATCCAGTCGGCCGTCTCCTCCGCCACCCGCCGGGCGAGAGCGGAACCGGTGGACCGAAACCAGTGCGTGTAGACGCGCAGCAGCAGAGCGTTGTCGTACAGCATCTTCTCGAAGTGCGGCACCACCCAGCGGTCGTCGACGGAGTAGCGGGCGAAGCCGCCACCGAGCTGGTCGTACATCCCGCCCCGTGCCATCGCCTCGCCGGTGTGCTCCACCATGTCGAGCGCGTTGGTTGCCCCGGTGCGCCCGTGGTGGCGCAGTAGCTGCTCCATCGTCATCGAGGGAGGGAACTTCGGCGCCCGGCCGAAACCTCCGTACGTCTCGTCGTAGTCGCGGCGCAGCCCCTCCACCGCGGTTGCGAGGGACTCCTTCCCCGGCGGTACGCCGCCCGCGGCCGGGGCCGGTGTGCGCTCGCCGAGTCGGCGTACGACGTCGGCGCCGGCCGCCTCGACCTGGTCGCGGCGCTCATGCCAGGCCCGGTCAACCGACAGCAGCAACTGGGTGAACGAGGGCATGCCGTGACGCGGGTCGGGCGGGAAGTAGGTGCCGCAGAAGAACGGCTCCCCCGCTGGGGTCGCGAAGACGGTCATCGGCCACCCGCCGTGACCCGTCATCGCCACGGTGGCCTCCATGTAGACCGCATCGACGTCGGGCCGTTCCTCGCGGTCGACCTTGATGTTGACGAACAGGTCGTTCATCAGCCGCGCGACCTCGCTGTCCTCGAAGGACTCGTGGGCCATGACGTGACACCAGTGACAGGCGGAATAGCCCACCGAGAGCAGCACCGGTACGCCGCGCCGCGCCGCCTCGGCGAAAGCTTCCGGTGACCACTCCCACCAGTCGACCGGGTTGTCCTGGTGCTGCAGCAGGTACGGGCTGGTGGACTGCGCGAGGCGGTTCGGCATGCCAGCATTCCTACCCCTCGCTGCGACGGCCGGTCCCGGCGAGGGGCAAGGTGGGCGGGTGACTGGTCCCTTGGAGGTGTCCGCTCGGGTGGTCGTCCCGGAGCACGAACTCAACTGGCGGTTCTCCCGGTCTTCCGGTCCGGGCGGGCAGAGCGTCAACACCAGCGACACCCGGGTGGAGCTCTCCTTCGACGTCGCCCAGTCGACGGCGATCCCGCCGATGCTGCGCGAGCGGGCGCTGCACCGGCTGGGCGAGCGGCTGGTCGACGGCGTGCTGACCGTCACGTCGTCGCAGCACCGCTCGCAGCTGCGCAACCGGGAGGCGGCCCGCGCCCGGCTGGCGGACCTGCTGCGCCGGGCGCTGGCGCCGCCGCCTGCGACACGCCGCCCCACCCGGCCGACTCGGGGCGCGGTCGAGCGCCGGCTGCAGGCCAAGCGGGTACGGGCGCAGACGAAGCGCACCCGAGCCGACGGCCGGCGGGCGCGTTCGGGAGAAGACCAGTGACGCCGGCGACAGCGGCAGCGGCCGCGGGCGCGGCAACCAGCGAGTCGACCGGCGGCGACGTGACGGTGGTGACCGTCACCCGCAACCGGCGTGACGGGGTCGTCGACGCCATCGAACGGCACCGAAAAGGCGGCGTCTTGCCGCCGTACATCCTCGTCGACAACGCCTCCACCGACGGCACCGCCGACGCGGTACGTGCGCGGCACCCCGAGGTCGTCATCGTCGAGCTGCCGGAGAACCGCGGCAGCGTGGCGCGCAACGACGGTGTGCTGGCGGCCCGTACGCCGTACGTCGCCTTCTCCGACGACGACTCGTGGTGGGCTCCCGGTGCGCTGGAGGAGTCGGCGGCAGTCTTCGCGGCGTACCCCCGGCTCGGCCTCCTCGCCGCCCGCACGCTGGTCGGGCCGGACGAGCGGCTCGACCCGGTCTCCGCGCAGCTGGTGGCCAGCCCGCTCGGCACGGACCCCGACCTGCCCGGCCCCTCCGTGCTGGGCTTCCTCGCCTGCTCCGCCATCGTCCGCCGGCGCGCGTACCTAGCTGTCGGCGGCTTCGAGCCGCTGCTGTTCTTCCTCGCCGAGGAGATGGTGCTCGCCGTCCACCTCGCCGCAGCTGGCTGGGGTCTCTCGTACGTCGACGAGGTGGTCGCCCATCATCACCCGCCGCCGGGTCGGCCGCCGAGCCGGGCGCGGCGACGGCTGCACGGCCGCAACGAGCTGCTCGGCGCCTGGCTGTGCCGGCCCTACCCGGTGGCTGCTGCCCGGACGGCCCGCGCCGTCGGCGCGGGACTGCGCGACCGCGACGCTGACCAGCTGGCCAGCGTGCTGGCGCTGCTGCCGCTGCTGCCCGCCGCGCTGGCGCGCCGGGAGCAGCCGCCGCGGCACATCGAAGACCAGTTGCGGCTACTGGAGCGGATCGGCTGAACCCACTCGGCGGCGCAACGTCCGTTCGTCAGCGTGGCGGGTCCGCCTGGGAGGACCCGTCGGCGGGCGGATCAGCGCTGCCCTCGTCGTCGAAGCTGAGCGGCACCCGTCGCAAATGCGTGATCATGGAGCGCAGCAGCAGGGCGGTGGCGATCGCCAGGAGTACGACGACAACCAGCCCCAGCCAGCCGGGAGCCACCTTCTCGGCCTCCAGCGCGCCGACAAAGGCGGGTGCGGGCGCAGCAAGCCAGCTTCCGGTCATGCCGGTCATGCCTCCACCCGCGCCGGCACCCCGGTGAACAGGTCGCTTTCCGGTAGCTCGACGTCGACCAGCGATCGAGCCAGCTGGTAGTCCTCGGTCGGCCACACCCGCTGCTGCACCTCCAGCGGCACGGCGAACCACCGCCCGGTCGGGTCGACCTGCGTCGCATGCGCGATGAGGGCCGCGTTGCGCTGCGCGAAGTGGTCGCCGCACGGGACCCGGGTGGTGATGCGCTTGGCGTCCTCCGGCTTGTCGACCCAGCTCGCCAGCCACTCGACGTACGGCGACTCCTGCCCCATCCCGACCAGCGCGTCGTGCATCGCCTGCACCCGGGACTTGTGGAAGGTCATGTGGTAGTAGAGCTTGAGCGGCTGCCACGGCTCGCCGGTGCCGGGATAGCGGTCGGGGTCGCCCGCCGCCTCGAAGGCCTCCACGGACACGCGGTGACACATGATGTGGTCCGGGTGCGGATAGCCGCCGTTCTCGTCGTAGGTGACCATGACGTGCGGACGCTCCCGCCGGACCAGCTCGACCAGCGGGCGGGCGGCCACCTCCAGCGGCTGCAGGCCGAAGCAGCCTTCCGGCAGCGGCGGCAGCGGATCACCCTCGGGCAGGCCGGAGTCGACGAATCCGAGCCATGACTGGCGTACGCCGAGAATGCGCCGGGCCGTCTCCATCTCCTCCCGGCGAATCGCCGCCAGGTTGGCCACGACCTCGGGCCGATCCATCGCCGGGTTCAGCACGGAACCGCGCTCCCCGCCCGTCAAGGTGGCGACGAGCACGTCGACGCCCTCGTCGACGTAGCGCGCCATCGTGGCCGCGCCCTTGCTCGACTCGTCGTCGGGATGGGCGTGCACCGCCATCAGCCGCAGCTGCTCACTCACGTAGACCCACTCATCCGCTCGTTCGCTCGACCTGTCCTGCGCAGAGTGCCTTGCGCATAGTGTCCTGGTCATAGTGTGGCAAGCCGCCCAGACATTCCCCTCAGGCTTTCCCGTCGCTCGTCGACTACACCGTTGGAAGGCGGTCGTGCCCGACCGAAACTCCGTCCTCGACACCCGGGCGGCCCAACTCGCCGTCCGGGTCGTGGTCGTCCTCACCTTCGCCGTCGCCGGGGCCTGGCTGCTGTGGGCGGCCTGGAGCAACGCGGTGCAACCCAAGACGCTACTGCTCAGCTACCAGATCGGGGGGGATCGCGAGGTGACGGTCCGCTTCGAGGTGGTGAAGCCGGCGGACGCCGCGGCCCGCTGCGTCGTACGCGCCCGCAACGAGGCGGGGTTGGAGGTCGGGCGAGCGGAAGTGGACGTCCCGGCGGGCGAACGGCGTACGGTGGTCACTCATGTCCTACGCACCCGGGACCGCCCCGTGGGGGGCGAGCTCGCCGGCTGCCGCACCGTTCCAGCGCCCTGACGGCGGCCATAAACGACAGTTCACGTTCTCGACGGTGAGAGGGGCAGTCCCGTGACCGAGACCTCCGAGAAGACCACCTGGCTCACCCAGGAGGCCTACGACCGGCTCACCGCAGAGCTGGATCGCCTTGCCGGCCCCGGCCGGTCCGACATCGCCAAGAAGATCGAGGCGGCGCGCGAGGAGGGGGACCTCAAGGAGAACGGCGGCTACCACGCCGCCAAGGAGGAGCAGGGAAAGCAGGAGGCGCGCATCCGGCAGCTGCAAGCGCTGCTGCAGGACGCGACCGTGGGTGAGGCTCCCCCGGCCGACGGGGTGGCCGAGCCCGGCATGGTGGTCACCGTCCGAGGCGCCGACGACAAGGAAACGATGCGCTTCCTGCTGGGCTCCCGAGAGGACAGCGGTGTCCACGACCTCGAGGTCTACTCCCCGCAGTCGCCGCTCGGTGGTGCCGTCATCGGCAAACGGGTGGGCGAGCGCGCGTCGTACGACCTCCCCAACGGTCGGGCCGTGAAGGTCGAAATCGTCGAAGCGGTGCCCTACAGCGCGTGACCGGAGGGGCGGTCAGGGGACTCACTGGTCGGCTGTCGGGCTATCGTGGATCACTCTTTGTCGAGGGGGACCCCGCCGATGACGTCGCCGAGCACCGCACCGCCAGCCACTTCACATCGAGGCGATCCGGTGCCTGAACACGCCGGACGAAACGACGTCTTCCCGGTGCAGGGGGTCGACCACATCCGCTTCCGCGTCGGCAACGCCAAACAGGCCGCGCACTACTACTCCACCGCCTTCGGCATGCGGCTCATCGCCTACCGCGGGCCGGAGACCGGCCAGCGGGACGCCACCGAGTACGTACTGGAGTCCGGCGGCGCGCGCTTCGTGCTCGCCGCCGAGGTCCGCGCGGGCACCGAGATCGGGCGGCACGTCGCCGCGCATGGCGACGGTGTCTTCGACATCGCGTTGCGAGTGCCGGACGTCGAGGCGGGCTACCGCCACGCCATCGACGCCGGGGCCACCGGGCTGGTCGAGCCGACTGTGGACGAGGACGAGCACGGCAAGGTGACAGTGGCGGCCATTGCGGCGTACGGCGACACCAGGCACACCCTCGTCGACCGATCCAACTATTCGGGGCCGTTCCTGCCCGGATTTGTCGCCCGCGAGCCGATCGTCGCCCCGCCGCAGAAGCGGCTCTTCCAGGCGGTCGACCATTGCGTCGGCAACGTCGAGCTGGGCCACATGGACGAGTGGGTGGAGTTCTACCACCGGGTCATGGGGTTCACGAACATGAAGGAGTTCGTCGGCGACGACATCGCGACGGAGTACTCCGCGCTCATGTCCAAGGTCGTCGCGGACGGCTCCCGCAAGGTGAAGTTCCCGCTCAACGAGCCGGCGGTCGGCAAGCGCAAGTCGCAGATCGACGAATACCTCGAGTTCTACGGCGGCCCCGGCGTACAGCATGTGGCGATGGCGACCAACGACATCGTCAGGTCGGTGCAGGCGATGCGCGCCGCCGGAGTGGACTTCCTGGAGACTCCGGACACCTACTACGACGCCCTCGGCGAGTGGGTCGGCGAGACGCGGGTGCCGATCGAGCAGCTGCGCGAGCTGAAGATTTTGGCCGACCGCGACGAGGACGGTTACCTGCTGCAGATCTTCACCAAGCCGGTGCAAGACCGGCCAACGGTCTTCTTCGAGCTGATCGAGCGGCACGGCTCCATGGGGTTCGGCAAGGGGAACTTCAAGGCGCTGTTCGAGGCGATCGAGCGCGAGCAGGAGCGCCGCGGCAACCTCTGACGCTGCCCTCTCCTCGACACCTGTCAGTCGACACCTGTCAGGCAGAACGGGCGCTATAGCGCACGCTTTGCCTGACAGCTCGCGGTGGGAAGCGCCGCAGCGGGTCGCAAGCGGGTCAGCGAGTGGCGGCGGCGCGGTAGCGGCGTACGGACAGCGGCACGAAGATCGCCAACAGCAGCAGTGACCAACCCACGGCCATCACTATCGGGTACTGCTGCGGAAACGAACCACCCACCGGGACGTTCGGGCCGACGTTGCCGAACAGGTCGCGCAGCGATGCGACCACCGCGCTGATCGGGTTCCACTCGGCGATCACGCGCAGCACGGTCGGCAGCCGCTCCGACGGCACGAACGCGTTGGACAGGAACGTCACCGGGAACAGCCAGATGAATCCTGCGCTCTGCGCTACCTCGACGCTGCGCACGGTCAGCCCGATCGTGGCCGACACCCAGGACATCGCGAAGGCGAAGAGCAACAGCAACGCGTACGCCGCCACCGCCGACAGCACCCCCTCGCGGATCCGCCAGCCGACCAGCAGTCCGCACACTGACATGATCACCACGACCAGCACGTTGTTGAGCAGATCGGAGGTCGTGCGGCCCACCAGCACCGCGGAACGGGCCATCGGCAGTGAGCGAAACCGGTCGATGATGCCCTTCTGCAGGTCTTCGGCCAGCCCGACCGCCGTCAGCGCCGACCCGAAGGCCACGGTCTGGGTGAAGATCCCCGCCATGAGGAACTCCTTGTAGTCCACCCCCGGCACGTTGATGGCGCTGCCGAAGACATAGGCGAACAGCAGCACGAACATGATCGGCTGGATCGAAGAAAAGATCAGCAGGTCAGGGAGCCGCTTGATCTTGATCAAGTTGCGCTTGGTGACGACCATGCCGTCCGCGGCCGCCTGGGCCAGGGCACTCACCGGGTCCCCCTTCCCCGACCCGCTGCGGCCGGCTCGTCGTCGATCTCTTCGGCGGCGCGGCCGGTCAGCGCCAGGAACACGTCGTCCAGCGTCGGCCGCCTGATCCCCACGTCGAGCACTTCCACTCCCTCGGCGTCCAGTCGACGCAACGCGCCGACGAGGACACCCGCGCCGTCGGAGATGGGCACCGTGAGTCGGCGAGCCCCCTCATCGACGGCCGGTTCGCCGCTGCCCACCGCACGCAGCGTGTCGGCAGCCTTCGCCAACTCATCCACATGCCCGACGGCCAGCTCCAGCCGATCGCCGCCGACCTGCGTCTTCAGCTCGTCGGCGGTGCCGCGGGCGATGACCTTGCCATGGTCGATGACGGCGATCGAGTCGGCGAGCCGGTCGGCCTCCTCGAGGTACTGCGTGGTGAGCAGGAGGGTCGTACCTCCGCGGACGAGGCCGGCGATAACCTCCCACATTCCCAGCCGGCCACGCGGGTCCAGCCCAGTCGTCGGCTCGTCGAGGAAGAGCACCTGTGGCTCGGCGACCAGGCTGGCCGCCAGGTCGAGGCGGCGGCGCATCCCCCCGGAGTAGGTCTTGACCGGCCGGTCGGCGGCTTCGGCGAGCGCGAACTGGTCCAGCAGATCACGTGCCCGGGAGCGGGATGTGCGCCGGCCCAGGTGGTAGAGCCGCCCCACCATGTCGAGGTTCTCGAAGCCGGTGAGGTTCTCGTCCACGGCGGCGTACTGGCCGGACAGCCCGATGATGCGCCGCAGCGCGGCCGCCTCGCGTACGACGTCCAGGCCGGCGACCGTGGCGCGCCCTGAGTCGGGACGCAGCAGTGTGGTGAACACGCGTACCGCCGTCGTCTTGCCGGCGCCGTTCGGACCGAGCAGACCGAGCACCGTGCCCTCGGCGACCTCCAGATCGAGCCCGTCGAGCGCGCGGATCTCGCCGTACCGCTTGCTCAGTCCTTCGGCAACGATGGTGCTCGCCAAGACCCGTTCCCTTCGCGTCGCTGGTGGATTGACGTCACTGTCCAGGCACTCCTAACGGTGAATGCCGGCCCAAACTTCCAGGCCGGCCCAGACTTCCAGGCAGCTCAGACTTCCAGGGCGGCTCAGCCGAATGCCACCGGATATCCCGACGACCGCAGGTGGGCGACCAACTCGCCGCAGTGCTCGGGGCCTCTGGTCTCCAACTGGACGGCGACGCTCACCTCGTCCACGTGCAGAGCCGGTCCGGTGCGCTCGTGGGCGACGTCGAGGACATTCGCGCCGGCCTCCGCCAGGCCCAGCAGCACCCGGGCGAGTTCGCCTGGCCGGTCGGGGATCCGCAGCCTAAAGGAGAGGTAGCGCCCGGCAGCCGCCAGCCCGTGCCGCAGCACCCGCAGCATGAGCAGCGGGTCGATGTTGCCGCCGGACAGTACGGCGACGACGGGGGGCTCGAAAGCGAGCGGCTCGTCGAGCACAGCCGCGACGGCGGCCGCGCCGGCCGGTTCGACCACCAACTTCGCGCGCTCGAGGAGGAGGAGCAGCGCCCGCGACAGTGACTCCTCGGAGACGGTGCGGACGTCGTCGACCAGCTCGCGCACGATGCCGAACGGCAGGTCCCCCGGTCTGCCCACCGCGATCCCGTCGGCCATCGTCGCCATGCTGTCCAATGCGACGGGATGCCCGGCAGCCAGCGACGGGGGGTACGCCGCCGCCGTCTCTGCCTGGGCCGCGATCACCCGCACCTCCGGCCGCAGGCCCTTGACCGCGACGGCGACACCGCCGACGAGACCGCCGCCACCTGTGCAGACCACGATCGTGCGTACGTCGGGGCACTGCTCGAGGACCTCCAATCCCAGCGTGCCCTGTCCGGCGACAATGTCCGGGTGGTCGAAGGGATGGATGAGTACGGCTCCAGTTTCTTCGGAGAACGCGATCGCCTGCACCAGCGCGTCGTCGACCGAGTGTCCGGTGAAGTGGATGTCAGCGCCGTACGCACGGGTGGCTTCCACCTTGGGCAGCGGCGCGCCCTCCGGCATGAACACGGTCACTTTGGTGTTGAGCAGACCCGCAGCGAGGGCCACCCCCTGCGCGTGGTTGCCGGCACTGGCGGCGACCACGCCGGCCGCCCGCTCTTGCGCGGTCAGTCGCGACAGCCGCAGGTAGGCACCGCGGATCTTGAAGGAGCCGGCGCGCTGCAAGTTCTCGCACTTGAGGTGTACGGGGCCGCCGACCTGGTCCGACAGCGGCCGCGACCCCTCGAGCGGGGTCACCCGGACTACGTCGCGAATCACCTCGCGCGCCGCCTGGACGTCCGCGAGGCTCACTCGCGGGGGCGCCGGATCCACCTTGCGGCCCGGGACTGCCGTCTCGCCCAGGGACCGACCGTCGCCAGTGGAGTCGGGGGGCGCCATGACGGTCAGTCTGACACCGGCGTACAACTTCTCGGCATGACCTATGAGCCGAGTGTTGCCCCCGTGTCCGTCGATCGGGTTGTCGACGGCATACGACTCCGTGTCCTCTCCGGTGGCCGGCCGGCGCCGGGGCGGCGCCCGGTGCTGCTGGTGCACGGTGCACCGACCACCGCGGCGCTGTGGGGGGAGGTTGCCCGGGACCTCGGCTTGGAGACGACGGTGGCCGCTCCGGACCTGCCCGGCCTCGGCCGCTCCGAGCGGCCCCGCGGGCGCACCGGCCCACCCGAGCACGCCCGCATGCTCGTCGCGCTGCTCGACGACCTCGACCTCGATCGGGTCGTCGTCGCCGCGCACGGCCTCGGCGGCCCGGTGGCGGTCCACCTCGCGGTCATCGCGCCCCGCCGGGTCGCCGGACTGGTGCTGTGCAGTACGCCGGTACACGCCGACGCCTGGCCACCACCGGCCGTACTGCCGCTGCTGGTGCCGGGGGTGCGGCTAGCGCTGGCGTCGGCGCTGGGTCGCTCGCGATGGCTGGCGGACGGGGTTGTCGGCGCCGCCTTGGGCGCACCCGGCCCCGCCGCCGCTGCTGCAGCGGGAGCGCCGTACGCCGCTGCGCTCCGCACCACCGCAGGCACCCGAGCACTTGTCGACGCGCTGTCCGCGGTCGACATGGCGGCCACCGAGGCGGCGTGGGCGTTGCTGCGCTCCGCACCGCCGCCGACGTTGGTGCTGTGGGGTGAGGACGACGTCGTGCACGCGTCGGCGTACGGGCGGCGGCTCGCCGGGGAGCTGCCCGACGCCGCGTGGGTACCGGTGACTGGCGCCGGCCACCTGCTGCCGACCGAGCGGCCGGAGCGAGTCGCCGAAGAGTTGGCCGCCTTCGCCGCCGAGGTGGCTGCGGTCCGATCCTGAGCGGCGAAACCTGCGGCACTACTTGGGCACGCGGCGCCTGCCTGGCTCGACCGGGCGCATCCACGAGCGCTGCAGCCGCGAGACGGTGAGGGCCATCGCGGCGCTGATCCCAGCCACCGCCAGCGCTTCCGCGACGATCAGGCCGGTCACCGGGGCCGCGAGTTCCACGTCGTTGCCGGCCCAGACGAACACCAAAGCTGTTGCCCCGCCCAACGGGATCGCCACGGTGAGCGGAGCCAGAAGGGTCCATCGCTGTGCGGCGCGAACCTCCTGTGCGTCCAACGCGATGCGCAGCAGACGCCGGTCTTCGCCGACCAGGGAGAGGACCCGGTTGCCAAAGGTGTGCAGCAGCGCTAGTAGCAGGAGGGAAACCCCGGCGGCGCCGATGCCCGCGAACCAGTTGGCGTAGAGCGGGGGGGCGAACGGCTCTGAACTCAGCCGGCTCACGTCCACCACCGGCAGCCGCGAGTTGGCGGCCCGCCAGATCGCATCGGTTACCGCGGGACCTCCGGCGATCAGCACCGTCGCGCTAATGCCCTTGCCGGTAAGCCGAGCGCCGGGATCGACGGCGACCCCGAACCGGAATCGTTGTTTGAACTGGCCCGGCACGCCAGGGGCAAGTTGCCCGTCCGCGCCGCAGGCTCTTTGCTCGGCGACGTCCATGAAGTCCGCCGCGTCGGCGCAGGACCGGAAGGTTGCCCGAGACTGGCCGCGCCGACCGTCTGTAACGAGAACTATCTTCGCCGCTGGTAGCTGCTTGCGGAGCCACGTGACGTCACTGGGCTGCGGGTCGCTCCAACTGAGTGAGAAGTCGCTGCGGACTGGCCCCTCGTTCTCGGTATAGAACAATCTTTCGTGGATGCCGGTCACCGATCCGTTGGCGTCGAATACGGCGGATCTGGGGGACCGGCGAGAGCGCCATCACGAGGGCCCATCCGGCTGTCACGAAAGCGAGAACGGTGATCATGCCGACTCCCGGGTCGATGGTGCGCGCTCGGGAGGGAAGCCGCGTTCGCCGTTGCCGGCGAGGAGCGCAAACGCGACCGAAGCACGCTAGCACCCGGCTTCGCGTGATCAGGAGTAGCAGCGCCAGGGGTGGGACAACGCGGAAACAACTGCACCGCCCAGGTGGGAGAAGTTCCGCGCTGATGTGGTGGGCGTCAGTCGCCGTGCCAGTAGCGGGTGCCGGCGTGAACCAGTGCAGCCGCGCCGACCAACCCGGCCTGCTGCCCGAGGGCAGCGGGCTGCACGCCCACCCGGCGGGCGAAGTCCAGCCGGGTGTGGCGGCGGAGGGTCTCCTCCAGCGGTACGAGGAGCAGCGGACCGGCCTGAGAGAGTCCTCCCCCGACGATGACCAGGTCGAGGTCGCACAGGGCAGTCGCTGCAGCAAGGGCAAGGCCCAGCGCGCGACCGGCGCGCTCCAACGCCGCTCGCCCGATCGGGTCGCCAGTGCGGGCGTCGTCGGCAAGGTCCCGCGCGGTCGGCTGCCCGGTCGCCTGCCTCGCACGCTGCGGTCGCCACCCCCGCTCGAGTGCCCACACGACCAGCGCGGGTCCCCTGGCGATGGCCTCCAAGCAGCCAACCCCGCCGCAGCCGCAGGGAGGGCCGTCCGGATCGACGACGACATGGCCGATGTGGCCAGCATTGCCGGTAGGCCCGTCGACGAGCTGACCACCAAGGATCAGCCCACCGCCCACGCCGGTCGACACGACCATGCCGAGCATCGCGGCATGTCCGTGGCCAGCTCCGCGCCAGTGCTCACCCACCGCGGCGCACACCGCGTCGTTGTGCACGCGCACCGGCTGGCCGGGAAAGCGCTCGATGAGCCGGGCGCGCAGCGGAAAGTCGCGCCATGCCGGGATGTTGAGCGGCGAAACCCGACCCTCCGGCCACCTCATCGGGCCGCCGCATCCGACGCCCACCCCGGCCAGCTCGGGGCTGCCGGCACGGTCCAGCACTGCCGCAGCAAGGTCGCTCAACGACCGAAACAGCCGCTCGGCGTCGACGCCCAGCCCTTTGGGGGTATCCACCCGGACCGCCGCCTGCACGTGAGCACCCGCATCGACGACGGCGGCGACAAATTTCGTTCCGCCGATGTCCAGAGCTAGTACGGGGCGCGAGCCGGCCGAGCGGGCACGCCCCGGCGAAGCAGCGTCAGGCACTCGCTTCGCCGACCGGTTCCTCCTCGTGCACCACCGCAGCGGACACGGCAGATCTGGCGGTCAAGTCGATCACTTCGGCCGGCAGACCGAACGCGAGCATGGACGCGGTGAAGCCATGCAGGTAGTTCCGGCCGGCCACCGGACCAATCTCCCCCGCCGCGAAGAAGCCGGCGACTCCCGACGGAGTCAGGTGCTCGCCAACCAACTGAGCGTCGTGGTCGGCGGAGGGGAACAGCGCCGCCCCGCGGCCATGGCCGGCGAACAGCAGCGCCCCCTCCACCGGGCGCACGCCGCCCTGCCGACGGAAGCGGCCGAGCACGTCGATCAGGTCGGCGCTCGCCCCCTCGGCGTCGCGGACGTGGAAGCGCACCGAACTCCCCACCTCCACGAGGTCGCCGATGGTCATGGCGCCGTCCGCAGCGTCGCCGCCGAGGACCGCGCGGATGAGGAAGTCACCGTGCTCATGGGCATCGGCGTACTCGTCGATCGCCAGTCCGATGTGCAGTCCCTCGACGAGCAGCGCCTGGTCCTCCAGCGGAAGCGTGGCGGCGATCTCTTGGAGCTGCATGAGCGCCGGCGCACCCGCCAGCTCCATCACCTGGTTGCCCTCCGCCCGGGTAACCGCCATGGTTCGCCCGACGGGGCGACAGCCCTGGCTGACCAGCGGCTGCATGGCAACGGAAGGGCTTGTCGCCTTACCCAGCAGCACCCCGACGGCGCCGTGGTCGACGACCCGGTCGTCCAGGAACAGCCGGGTGGACCCAGGACCACCCGAGCCGGAAGCGAGCCCGCCAACGAGAGGCAACCCGGGCATCGCATCGTGCGACCGCCCGAGGAAACCGTCGACCGGGAACGAGTAGGGGTCGGCGAGCAGGATCCCTACCGAATCGTCGGCGATCGGCGGCGGCGTGCCAATCACCGCAAGGTCGTCGCCTGCAGCCGTCGTGTCGAGATGGAACGGCTGGCGGCGTACGCCGTCCAGCACCCCCGCCCACACGCTGACCGACGGAGCCGCCTCGACGGCGCGACCTGCACCGATCACTCCGCCGGCGGTGCAGCCGAGCGTCGTCCCCGCGTCGGCGACCTCGCTCGCCCTACTGCCCGCCGCGGCCAGCTTCTCCGGGTCGTCGCCGCAGACGAACACACACACCAGGTCAGGCGCCTGCCCGCCCAGCTGGTCCACGGCCTGCCAGGTCGCGCGCTCCGCTGCGGCAACCACGTCCGCTCCGGTGGCCAGCCCGGCTCCGAAGCGCACCATGTCCACATCTTCGTCGCGAAGTGGCCGCTCGCCAAGTGCGCTGCGCACCGAGCGGACGTACGGTCGATGACGTGCACCCTCTGACGCTCCGCGAGCTGCGCGAGTCCGGTCATGTCCACCGCTCGGTCAAGGAGGAGTTGCGCGACAACCTGCTCGTCCGCTTGCGCTCCGGCGAGGACCGGTTCCCCGGCATCGTCGGGTTCGCCGACACCGTCCTCCCCCAGGTCGAGCGCGCTCTGCTCGCCGGGCACGACCTGGTGCTCCTGGGCGAGCGCGGGCAGGGCAAGACGCGACTCATCCGCACGCTCGTGGGGCTGCTCGACGAGTGGACTCCGGTGGTGACCGGCTGCGAGATCAACGATCACCCGTACGCGCCGGTGTGCGCGCGGTGCCGACGGCTTGCGGCCGAACAGGGCGACGACCTGCCGGTCGCCTGGCGCCACCGCTCCCAGCGGTACGGCGAGAAGCTGGCCAC
>Ga0136624_1000090_pt1 | contig 26271 bp, 25 predicted proteins | sample AntDrymUQ4692206_2_FD_104802 | JGI IMG/M metagenome (GOLD analysis project Ga0136624, IMG submission 104802) | Polar desert sand microbial communities from Dry Valleys, Antarctica - metaG UQ469 (22.06) | ecosystem: Environmental > Terrestrial > Soil > Desert | place: Antarctica: Dry Valley... | reverse complement strand
GGCCGGCCCGGGGACCGACCGCTTCCTCGCCCCGGAGATCGAGACGGTCGTCGCGCTCGTACGCAGCGGTGCCGTCCGTGACGCGGCAGGCTGAGCTGGCATCGGTTTACCTGGGTCCCCTGGTAAACCGCACCAACCATGGGTTGCGTCCCATGGGCAGTGACAACATGCCATGGGGAGTCCCGCGCCTCTGCCCTACCAGTGGCCGCGGTGCACGACGTCGCCCAGCGGGCGTCGGGCGCGCCTGCTGGGCGATCCTGCCGCCAGCGGGGGCCCACGGTGACCGACCGAGACCACTCCTACCGGTACGTGGTCAGCCGGTACGCCGAACGATGCCCTGACGGCAGCGGTCGACTCGCCCGGCACACCGAAGAAGCACGCCCCCAGGCCGGCGTCCTCGGCGACGAGCAGCATCAGCATTACTGCCATCGCGGTGTCCATGTGCCAGTAGGGGACCGGCCAGCGCGACTCCGCCCGGTCCCGCCAGCCCGGATTCTGTCTGGCCTTGTCGTCCTCCGCATAGCGTGACAGGTACGCCTCCTTGCAGCAGAGGGACACGATCAGCACCGGCGCGCGGCGCATGCCGGTCAGCCAGGCATCCGGTGCGCTGTCCGACCCCGTGGTCGCTGCCCAGTAGCGGCCGACGTCGCGCTGGGTGTCGAGCACCAAGAACGCCCATCCCTGGCTGAAACCCGCGCTCGGTGCCCGTACTGCGGCGGCCAGCATGTCCTCGATCACCTGCCGGTCCACCGGCTCGTCGGTGTAGCTGCGGGTCATGCGGCGGCGGTGAACGACCTCGAGGAGCTCCATCGATCCAGCCTGCCGCACCCGGGCAGACGGATCATCCACACCGGCCCGACGCTTTGAGACAATGCCTCGTGACCGAGATTGCCGCCCGTACGTTCACCACCCTGTGGGGCGAGCTGGGGACGGTCGGGCGCGACCCGCACACGGGCGGCTACCACCGCAGCGTGTGGAGCGACGCCGACCTCGAGCTGCGCGAGTGGTTCGACCACCAGGCCCAGCAGCGCGGCCTGGACCTGCACGTCGATGGCAACGGCAACCAGTACGCCTGGTGGGGTGACCCGGCTGACGGGCCGGCGGTGCTGACCGGCTCGCACCTGGACTCGGTCCCCGACGGCGGTGCCTACGACGGGCCGCTCGGCGTGGTCGCGGCGTTCGCGGCGATCGACGCGATGCGCGAACAGGGTGTACGTCCGGCCAGGCCGGTCGTCGTGGCGGCCTTCGCCGACGAGGAAGGGGCCCGCTTCGGTGTCCCCTGCACCGGCTCGCGGCTGCTGACCGGCTCGCTGTCCCCCAGCGACGCACTGGCCCTGCGGGACCGCGACGGGCGACAGCTGGCCGAGGTACTCACCCGGCGCGGCCGCGACCCGCAGGCGCTCGGTGCCCGACCGGACCTGCTGAGGAGGATCGGCTGCTTCGTCGAGCTGCACGTGGAGCAGGGCCGAGGCCTGGTGGATCTGGACGCCGCCGTCGGCGTCGCGTCGATGATCTGGCCGCACGGTCGCTGGCGCTTCGACTTCCGCGGCCGGGCCGACCACGCCGGCACCACGCGGATGAGCGACCGCGCGGACCCGATGCTGACCTACGCGATGACTGTGCTCGCCGCCAACAAGCAGGCTCGGGCCACCGACGCACGTGCCACCTTCGGCCGGGTGAGCGCCACGCCCGGCGCGACCAATGCCGTGCCCTCGGCGGTGACCGGCTGGCTGGACGCGCGTGCCGGGCAGGATGCGGAGCTCACCGCGCTGGTCGAGACGATCACCCGCCAGGCGGCCGAGCGGGCCGAGCGGGACGGGACGTCGCTGGAGGTCACCGCGGAGTCGCTCACGCCCTCGGTCCACCTCGATGCGGCGCTCAGCGGCCGCCTCGTAGAGATGCTCGGCGACTCCGGTGGCGTGGTGCCGGTGCTCCCGACGGCGGCTGGACACGACGCCGGTGTGCTGAGCGCGGCCGGCGTGCCGACCGGGATGCTCTTCGTCCGCAACCCCACCGGCGTGTCGCACTCACCGGCCGAGCATGCCGAGCTGGACGACTGCCTGGCGGGGGTCGAGGCGCTCGTCCGGGTGCTGACTCACCTCGCCCATCCGTGAGTTTCCACCCGCCCATCCGTGAGTTCCGTACGCTGAGCCGGTGCCCGAGGATGCCCAGCAGCCCGATCAGGACGCCGTGGACCTGGCCCACGCGATGTTCGACCTGGCCCGCGACGGAGCCGCCGAGCGCCTCGCGTCCTACGTCGATGCAGGCGTACCCGTGGACCTGACCGACGCGCACGGCAACACCCTGCTGATGCTGGCCGCCTACCACGGTCGGGCCACGGTCGTGCGAGCGCTCACCGGGCGCGGCGCCGATCCCGACCGGCTCAACGACCAGGGGCAGAGCCCGCTGGCCGGGGCCGTGTTCAAGGGCGAGGAGGACGTCGTACGGGTGCTGCTTACCGCCGGAGCCGACCCCGACGCCGGCACACCGACCGCCCGGGCCACCGCCAGGATGTTCGGCCGGGAGGACCTCGTCCCACCCGCGGGGTAACCTGACCACGTACGACAGGGGAGCGCCTGCAACGGCGCTGAGAGTGCGGGAAGCCGCAGACCCTCGAACCTGATCCGGCTAGCACCGGCGAAGGGAGTCGGGAACCTCTTGCCTGCCGACGGTTGCCGCTGTGCGCTGTCTGCAGGCCCCCTCCTGATCACCGAGGAGGGAAGCCACTATGCATCGCCACATCGACAACCGCCGCACCAGGGTGACCGCCATCGCCGGCGTCACGGCCCTGGCCATGAGCGCCTGCTCCACCCTGGGCGACGACTCACAGAGCAGCCCTGAGGAGGTGAGCAGCACGGTGGTGCTGCTCACCCACGACTCCTTCGCCGTCAGCGACGACGTGCTCGCCGACTTCGAGGAGAGGACCGGGCTGACCGTCAAGCGACGGGCGCCCGGTGACTCTGGCGCGCTGGTCAACCAGATGGTGCTGACCAAGGACGCACCGCTGGGGGACGCGGTGTACGGCATCGACAACACCTTCGCGTCCCGGGCGCTGGACGCCGACATCCTCGCGCCGTACGAATCGCCGGAGATCGGCCAGGACGCGGACAGGTTCGCGGTCGACGACACCGACCGGCTCAGTGCCATCGACTACAGCGACGTCTGCATCAACGCCGACACCGAGTGGTTCGCCGAGCAGGATCTCGCAGTGCCGCGGACACTCACCGACCTGGCCGACCCGGCGTACGAGGACCTGCTGGTGGTCACCAACCCCGCCACCTCCTCGCCCGGGCTGGCGTTTCTGGTGGCCACCGTGGACGCCTTCGGCGACGGCGGTTGGAGCGACTACTGGGGGCAGCTGCGCGACAACGGCGTCAAGGTCGTCGACGGCTGGTCCGACGCCTACTTCGTCGACTTCTCCGGCTCCGAGGGCGAAGGCCCCCGCCCCCTCGTGCTGTCCTACGCCAGCTCGCCCCCCTCGGAGGTCCGGCAAGGCGAGGCGAGCACGCAGGCGCTGCTGGACACCTGCTTCCGCCAGGTCGAGTACGCCGGCGTGGTCGCCGGTGGACAGAATCCCGAGGGGGCCGAACAGCTGATCGACTTCCTGCTGAGCCAGGAGTTCCAGGAAGACGTACCCGGTCAGATGTACGTCTACCCGGTGAGCCCGCAGGCGCAGCTGCCGCCTCAGTGGGAGCGGTTCGCGCCGCTGGCCGAGGACCCCTACGAGATGAGCACGCAGGAGATCGACGCCAACCGGGAGGCCTGGATCCAGGAGTGGACCGAAGTCGTGGTCGGATGACCGTCGCTCTGCGCACCCGTGCAGCCTCCCGGGTCGGTCCGACGGCTGCGGTCGTCCTGGTGGGCCTGGTGCCACTGGCCTTCCTCGCGGTGTTCTTCGGCTGGCCGGTCGCCGCCATCGTCGCCCGCGGCGTCGTCGCCGACGGGACCCTCGACCTTTCCGGGTTCACCGAGGTCCTCGCGCGAGAACGCACCTGGGAGGTCGTGGGGCGCACCCTCGCCCAGGCGAGCGCCGGAACCGCGCTGGCCGTGCTGTTAGGCATGCCCGGGGCGTACGTCCTCTACCGCTGTCGTTTCCCGGGACGCGGGGCCGTGCGCGCGTTCGTCACCGTGCCGTTCGTGCTGCCCACTGTGGTCGTCGGTGTCGCCTTCCGGGGTCTGCTCGTCGAGGGCGGCTGGTGGGGATTCCTCGGCCTGGACGGCACCTTTACCGCGGTGGTGGCTGCACTGGTCTTCTTCAACTACTGCGTCGTCGTCCGTACGGTCGGAGCGCTCTGGTCGCGCCTGGACCCACGGGCGGAGCAGGCGGCGCGAGCACTGGGCGCCTCACCGTTGCGCGCGTTCTGGTCGGTCACGCTGCCCTCACTCGCCCCGGCGATCGCCTCGGCGGCCTCGATCGTCTTCCTGTTCTGCGCCACCGCCTTCGGCACCGTGCTGGTGCTCGGCGGACCGGGGTACGGCACGGTCGAGACCGAGATCTACCAGCAGACCGTCACCTTCTTGGACCTGCGGACCGCTGCCGTGCTGTCGGTGCTGCAGCTGCTGGTCGTCACCGGCTGCCTGCTGGCCGCTGCGGTGTCGCGCCGCCGACGCGAGAGCGCCCTACGCCTGCAGAGCGAATCGACCGTCGACCACCGGCTGCGCCGCGGTGACCTGCCGGCGATGGCGGTGACAGTCGCGGTGGTGCTCGGCCTGCTGGTGGCGCCGCTGGTATCCCTGGTGGCCGGTTCGCTGCGTACCGCCGACGGCTGGGGGTGGGGCAACTACACCGCCCTGTCCACCACCGGGTCGCACGACGCCCTCGAGGCGACGGTCTGGGAGGCCGCGCTGAACTCGGTACGGATCGCCGTCGACGCCACCCTCATCGCCGTGACGATCGGCGTGCTGATCTGCATCGTCTGCTCGCGCCGCCCCCGCCGCCCCGCCGCTCGGCGAACCCTGTCGGCATTCGACGCGTTGTTCATGCTCCCCTTGGGGGTGTCGGCGGTGACGGTCGGCTTCGGCTTCCTCCTCACGCTCAACCGTCCACCGCTGGACCTGCGCTCCTCGGTGGTCCTGATCCCGATCGCCCAGGCGGTGGTGGCCATCCCGCTGGTGATCCGGACGCTGCTGCCGGTCCTGCGAGCGATCGACGAACGGCAGCGGGAGGTGGCAGGCGTGCTCGGTGCCGGACCGGCGCGCGTGTTCGCCGCCGTGGACCTGCCGGTGCTGGGGCGTTCGCTGGGGCTGGCGGTCGGCTTCGCCTTCGCGGTGAGTCTGGGGGAGTTCGGTGCCACCAGCTTCCTGTCCCAACCGGACCGGCCCACGCTTCCGGTGGTGATCGTCCGGCTGATCGGGCGACCGGGCGTCGACAACCTCGGCATGGCGCTGGCCGCCTCGGTCGTGCTGGCCGCGACGACCGTGGTGGTGATCGGCCTGGCCGAACGGTTCCGGATCCAGACGGCGGGTGCCGACCTGTGACGGGACCACAAGGGCTGGGGGTACGCGACCTGAGCGTCACCTTCGGGCAGACGCAGGCGGTCGACCATGTGAGCCTGGACGTGGCCCCCGGTGAGGTCGTCGCGCTGCTCGGGCCGTCCGGCTGCGGCAAGTCGTCGCTGCTACGCGCCGTCGCCGGCCTCGAGCCGACCCGTGCGGGCGCAGTCAGCTGGGACGGCGACGACCTCGCCGACGTCCCCGTGCACCGTCGCGGTTTCGGACTGATGTTCCAGGACGGGCAGCTGTTCGCCCACCGCGACGCCGCAGGCAACGTCGAGTTCGGGTTGCGGATGGCGGGTCTGGCCAAGCCGGAACGGCGCCGCCGGGTCGGCGAGCTGCTCGAGCTTGTCGGCCTCGACGGCCAGGGGCGGCGGTCGGTGGCGACCATGTCCGGCGGCGAGCAGCAACGGGTGGCGCTGGCACGCGCCCTTGCCCCGCGGCCTCGGCTGCTGCTGCTCGACGAGCCGTTGTCGTCCCTCGACCGGGCCCTGCGGGAGCGGCTGACCGGTGATCTGCACAGGATCCTGCGTCGCACCGGGACCACCGCGCTGTACGTCACGCACGACCACGACGAGGCGTTCGCGATGGCCCACCGGGTTGCGGTGATGGCGGCCGGACGGCTGCTCCAGGTTGCAGAGCCACGCCAGATCTGGCAGCGACCGGCCGACGAGTCGGTGGCCCGCTTCCTCGGCTACCGGTGGTTCGTCGGTGTCCGCGCCCTGCGAGCCGCCGGCGCCGACGTGGACGCCGCCGACGACGCGACGGTCGCGCTGCGGGCCGACTCCTTGCGCCTGAGCGCCGGCGGGCCGCTGAAGGCAGTCGTGCTCGACGCCTCGTTCAGCCGCGGAGGCACTACGCTGCGGGTCGATGTCGAAGGGCTCGGCGAACTCGAGGCCCGCGCCTTCGGAGCGACGGAGCTCGCGCCGGATGCAGTCGTGGCGCTGAGCCTGGAGCCGGAGGTTGCGCTCCTACCGGGTGCGGTCTGAGGCTCAACGAGGGCATCGACGTCCTCACCCGCATGCTGGCCGCTGACGTCGCGTCCTCGCAGAGCGTGTCGAGTCGGCACCCAAGACGCACCTCGAAGCCGTCAGGCGGTGCCGGTCTTACCCGTGCTACGAGGTGATCTGCTTGAGGAAATCGTGGCAGCGTGCCGCACGTGAGGAGTCCTGCTCCATCACGTCGCGGAAGAAGGCCGCGACGTCGTCCATGCCGGCGTTCTCGGCATCGCGGACGTACTGGCCGTAGTCGTGGCCTGCCTTCAGGGAGTGATACTGCACGGAAACGAGGTCGAAGCTGACATCGTCGAAGCCGGTCTCGCCGGTGGCCATGGTGCCTCCTATGTCGTGGTGTGAACTATCCGTACCCCGGCGCGGCTCGATCACACATCCCGGGCGCGATGGCACCCAGTACGCCGACCGCTCGTCCACAGACGTCCCGTTGCCTGATTGGGCCGTTATCGGTCTGTGACGTACAGTCGCTCCGGTACGTCTTACGTTCCCCGGAGGTCTCTCGAGTGTTGTCGCGCCCTGTGCACGAGGCGGAGCCATGTGGCGACGCTGTCACCGGGCGCATCCGTCGGCCTCCCGTTGCGGGAGGTCGCCGCAAGGCTCAACGCAAGTTCTCGCTGATCCCGGCTCCGGCGGTCCTTGGCGCCGCCGCCCTGGTCATCGCTGGCAGTGGAGCGGTCGTGATGTCGGCGGAGGACACGGCAGCGCAGGTGATACGAGCCGACGTCGCACCCTGGCTGGGAGAGGGTCTCGACGGAGTGGCTGTCAACGCCACGACGCGTACCGACACGATTCCGGTCAGTCGCAGCGTCACGGTCTCCCGAGAGACGCTCGACAGACAGACCCAGGAGCAGGCCGCACAGCGCAGGATCGCCCTCGCCCAGCTCGCCGAGCAGTCCGGCGTCCGCGCCGACGAGCTGTTGGAGCTGAAGCAGGAACGGGCCGAGCAGCGCAGGCAGGAGGCCCGCCAGGAGGCACTGGCGCAGGAGCAGGTCGAAGAGGAAGCGTTGGAGCAGGAGCAGGCCGCCGATCAGTGGGTGCTCCCACTGGCGGGCTACGTCCTGACCGCACGCTGGGGCGAGACCAGCTCGTACTGGTCGACGTACCACACCGGCGTTGACTTCGCCGCCGCCTCGGGCACGCCCATCGCCTCGATCGCGCGCGGTACGGTCACCTTCGTCGGCTACGACGACGCCTACGGCAACAAGACTGAGATCACGCTGGAGGACGGCACGGAGGTCTGGTACGCCCACCAGACCTCGCAGACGGTCGCTGTCGGGCAGGTGGTCGACCCCGGCGAGCTGATCGGTTACGTCGGTGCGACCGGCAACGTGACCGGACCGCACCTGCACCTCGAGGTGCGGACCGGCGGTCAGGACGTGGACCCGCTCGGCGCCTTCGCTGAGCACGGCGTCACCCCCTGACCGCAGCTCGCGGTGCAGCCGACCCCGGCTCTTCCGTCAGCGAACGCTCCGCTTGACCTGCTGGACTGCCCACGTGTTGCCGTCGGGTCACTGAAGAAGATGAACGACCCGTAGTCGCGACCCTCGGGCTCCGGCCCTGGAGCCACCTGTCCGTCCACGAAGTGCTGGACGCCGCTGTTTCTCCACGCCTCCTGCCCGCAGGTGCGCTGGGGCCGCCTCGATGTCGTCAACGATCAGGTGCAGGCCCTTGGTGGTGCCCGGCTCACCGGCGCCGACGTTGACACCGATCGTGATCGAGCATGCCGATCCCGTGGGGTCAGCTGCACCACGCGGAACGCGTCGCCGGCGTTGTGGTCGACATCGAGTCGGAATCCGAGCGTCTCGGCGTAGAACGCTTTGGCGCGGTCCACGTCGGACACCGGTACGACGATGAGCTCGAGCAGGGTCGGCGCGGCGCCGGACGCAGTTGTGCTGCGCATCTTCGACACGCTGACCCCGGCAGTGATCACGAGGCGCGGTCTGCGAGCCGTACGGCGACACCGACGCCGCATTCGCCGCCCAGTTGGTGGACCTCTTGACCGGCAAGGACGACGAGCTTCTTGCCGCCTGGGTCGAAGATCAGGAGGCCGTCGACTAGGCCGTCTGCGCGCAGCGCTCGCTGCTCAGACTCAGAACCAGGCATCGCCGAACTCCTGCCGGCAGCGGAGGGGGCCGCCGATGGTCTCCGGCACAGTTTTCAAGGTGGAGCGTGGACTGGCGGGAGAGAAGATCGCGTACGTCCGCATGTTCTCGGGGACGGTCCAGGAATCCGGCCCACCCTGTCTCCTGATCGGTCTGAAGCTGCTCAACCGCGCCAGCGGTCGCGGATGTCTCGCGCCGCGGCCGCGACGTCGGCCAGACTCGTGTCTTCGCGGAACCGCTCGTCCCAGTCGGCGAGTTGTCGCGCGGCGGCGTACGCGAGGAACGGACTCAGCTCGGTGTCGTCAGGCAAGCGTCGGTGTTCCGCGTACCCGCCCCGCCAGCCGGTCATCACTGCGTGAACATCGGCGGCCAGGTCAGGAAGGAGCGCTGGAGCGAGCTCGAAAGCCACCTGAGTCCAAGCGATGTCGTCCCGGCAATCGCCGATTCGAGCATTCGACCAGTCGACGATGCCGGTGACCTCTCCATCGCGGACGCGGACATTGAAGGGCTGGAAGTCCAGATGGCACAGCGCGGATCCGGACTCGTCGATGGGGCGGTGCAAATCCGCTTGCGCGGCGCCCAGCAGCTTGCCTAAACCCTCCGGATCGCCGCCCGTCACCAGCAAGGTCGCCGATCGTGACGCCGTCGCACCACGACATGACGATGAAGTCGCAGCCGGCAATAGCTCCGGTGGCCACGATTCGTGGAACGGGTTGGTGGTGTCTGGCGGCCAGACGAAGAGCCTCGACCTCCTCGCGGGCGGGTACTCCGCGGCGCATCAGCCGTACGGCAAGAACGCGGCCAGCGGTCTCGACCCGCCAGACCGTAGCCTCGAACCCGTTCATCCGTACCGCCCGCGCCGGAACACACCGAGCCGTCCCGAGGTTGACAGGGGTGGACTCAGGTTTCTCAACTTGAGTCCGGTACACTCAACCCTGTGGCCAGGCATCCCTCGCCACACCAGACCTCCGGCCCCGGCCGGCATGCAGCACCATCACGATCACGAGGAGACACACACATGGCACGTGCGGTAGGTATCGACCTGGGCACCACGAACTCCGTCGTCTCGGTCCTCGAGGGGGGCGAGGCCACGGTCATCGCCAATGCCGAGGGGGCACGCACCACCCCGTCCGTCGTCGCGTTCGCCAAGAACAGCGAGGTCCTCGTCGGTGAGGTCGCCAAGCGGCAGGCCGTCACCAACGTCGACCGCACGATCCGCTCGGTCAAGCGCCACATGGGCACCGACTGGTCGCACACGATCGACGGCAAGAAGTTCAACCCGCAGCAGATCTCGGCATTCGTTCTGCAGAAGCTCAAGCGCGACGCCGAGTCCTACCTCGGTGAGCCCGTCACCGACGCCGTCATCACGGTGCCGGCGTACTTCAACGACGCGGAGCGCCAGGCCACCAAGGAGGCCGGCGAGATCGCGGGACTGAACGTCTCGCGGATCGTCAACGAGCCGACTGCGGCGGCGCTTGCGTACGGCCTGGACAAGGGCCAGACCGACCAGACCATCCTGGTGTTCGACCTCGGTGGTGGCACGTTCGACGTGTCCTTGCTGGAGATCGGCGAGGGCGTCGTGGAGGTCAAGGCCACCAGCGGCGACAACAAGCTCGGCGGTGACGACTGGGACCAGCGCATCGTCGACTGGCTGGCACAGAAGTTCAAGATGGGCACCGGCCGTGACCTGACCAAAGACAAGATGGCCATGCAGCGGGTCCGTGAGGCCGCCGAGAAGGCCAAGATCGAGCTGTCGAGCAGCCAGTCGACCTCGATCAACCTGCACTACATCGCGGTCGACGACGAGAAGAACCCACTGTTCCTCGAGGAGACGCTGACCCGCTCGGAGTTCCAGAAGATCACCAAGGACCTGGTGGACCGCACCAAGCAGCCCTTCCAGAACGTGATCAAGGACGCCGGCATCGAGCTGCGCAACATCAACCACGTGGTGCTGGTCGGGGGCTCCACCCGGATGCCCGCCGTCAGCGAGCTGGTCAAGGAGCTCACCGGCGGTAAGGAGCCCAACAAGGGCGTCAACCCCGACGAGGTCGTCGCCATCGGGGCTGCCCTGCAGGCCGGTGTCCTCCAGGGCGAGGTCAAGGACGTCCTGTTGCTCGACGTCACCCCGCTGACCCTCGGCATCGAGACCAAGGGTGGGGTCATGACCAAGCTGATCGAGCGGAACACGACGATCCCGACCAAGCGCTCCGAGGTCTTCACCACAGCCGATGACAACCAGCCGAGCGTCTCGATCCAGGTCTACCAGGGCGAGCGTGAGATGGCCGTCAGCAACCAGCTGCTCGGCACCTTCGACCTGACCGGCCTGCCCCCCGCCCCGCGTGGCGTGCCGCAGGTCGAGGTGACCTTCGACATCGACGCCAACGGCATCGTCAACGTGTCCGCGAAGGACCGGGGCACCGGCAAGGAGCAGTCGATGACGATCACCGGCGGCTCGGCACTGTCCAAGGACGACATCGAGAAGATGGTCAAGGACGCCGAGCAGTACGCCGAGGAGGACCGTCAACGCCGCGAGGCGGTCGAGGCACGCAACCAGGCCGACTCGATGGTCTACACGACCGAGCAGTTCCTCACCGAGAACGCCGACAAGCTCCCCGATGACGTCAAGGGGGAGGTCCAGACCGATCTCGACGAGCTGAAGAAGGTGCTCGGCGACGAGGCGGCGTCCAGCGAGGCGATCACGGCCGCGGTGGGCAAGCTCAACACCTCGAGTCAGAAGATGGGCGCCGCCATGTACGCCGCGTCCGAGGCCGCCAACGCCGCGGCCGGCGCCGAGGGGTCGGACAGCTCGGCCGCAGCCGACGGGTCCGACAGCTCGGCTGCTGACGACGACGTCGTCGACGGCGAGATCATCGACGACGAGGGCAAGGACGACGAGGGCAAGGACGACCAGAAGTGACGGCGACCGGCGATCCTACCGATGACGGTCACGCGAGCGTGGACGGCGAGGTGTTCGACCGTGTCGACGCCGACTCGGCGCTGCCACCGGAGTCTGACGTGGCGGGGGATCCGGCTGACCAGCCGGCTCCCGATGCCGAGGAGCCCGAGAGCCCGCAGGCGCAGGCCGAGCGGGTGCTGGCTGAGCGGACGCTGGACCTGCAGCGGCTGCAGGCGGAGTACGTCAACTACAAGCGACGGGTCGATCGTGACCGCGACGTCGTGCGCGAGACCGCCACGGCAGCGGTGCTCACCGCCTTGATTCCGGTGCTCGACGACATCGATCGGGCCCGCAGCCATGGTGAGCTCGTCGGCGGGTTCAAGGCCGTCTCGGAGAGCCTCGAGCGGGTGTTGACCGGCTTGGGACTGATTCGCTACGGCGAACCAGGCGAGCCCTTCGACCCACGCGTCCACCAGGCGTTGATGCACGGCTACGGTGACGAGGTCAGTGTCTCCACTGCCCAGACAATCCTGCAGCCGGGCTATCGCATCGGTGAGCGCATCATCCGACCTGCCATGGTGGCCGTGGTCGAACCGTCGGGTGAGACCGTGCCGATCGTCGACGATGAAGACCAGTCGCCCGAGCAGGTGTCGACCGAACAGCACGGGTCGACCCCGCACGGGTCGACTCCGCACGGGTCGGCTCAGCAGCAGGCCGAGTGAAGCGTACGAGCAGCGACGGGAGGTGATCGCGGGTGAGCGCCAACGACTGGGCGAACAAGGACTTCTACCAGATCCTCGGTGTGTCCAAGGACGCCGGAGCAGATGAGATCAAGAAGGCCTATCGCAAACTCGCGCGCGAGCACCATCCCGACTCTAAGCCGGGTGACGCCAAGGCCGAGGAGCGGTTCAAGTCCGTGGCGGAGGCGTACTCGGTCCTGAGCTCGCCGGACAAGCGCAAGGAGTACGACGAGCAGCGGTCGATGTTCGGCGGGGCCGGATTCCGGTTCCCCGGCGGTGGGTTCCCCGGCGGTGGGTTTCCCGGCGACCGGGGCACCTCCGGGCAGGGCACCGGCACGGGGGGGTTCGACTTCTCCGACCTGCTCGGGGGGATCTTCAGCGGCGGAGGCGGGACCACGGGCCAGCGCACCCGCACGACGTCGCGCGCCCGCCGCGGTGCCGACGTCGAGACGCAGGCGCGAGTGACCTTCGAGCAGTCGTTCGAAGGCGTCACGATCCCGCTGCGGATGACCAGCGACGCCGCCTGCACCGCGTGCCACGGCACGGGCGCCAGGTCGGGGAGCGTGCCACGGGTGTGTCCCCACTGCGAGGGCAGCGGGATGACGACATCCGCGTCGGGCGGCCTGTTCTCGATGACCGAGACCTGCGCACAGTGCCACGGCCGAGGACTCGTCGTCGATGACCCCTGTCCGGTCTGCATGGGCTCCGGACGGGGCACCTCCTCGCGCACGATGCAGGTGCGGGTGCCGGCCGGAGTCCGCGACGGCCAGAAGATCAAGGTCAAGGGCAAGGGCGCCTCGGGGGAGGGCGGCGCTCCGGCCGGCGACCTCTACGTCACCGTCTCGGTGAGCGGGCACCCGGTATTCGGTCGCAGCGGCGACAACCTGACCGTCACCGCACCGGTCAGCTTCACCGAGGCCGCACTCGGAGCCGAGATCAAGGTCCCCACGCTGTCCGCAGGCTCGGTGACGCTGAAGGTGCCGCCGGGCACGCCGAACGGGCGTACGTTCCGGCTACGTGGCAAGGGAATGCCCCGCAAGGACGGCACCCGCGGGGACCTGCTCGTCACGGTGGAAGTCGACGTTCCGTCGGTGCTCAGCAAGGAGTCCAAGGCTGCTCTCGAGGCACTGCGAGCGGCCGAGGCCGGAACCGATCCGCGGTCGGAGCTGTTCCGCCGGGCCGGACGGGCCTAGGCGGGGACGAGGGGTGAGACAGATGGCCGATCCGGTCCCCCTGGGCCGCGCCGGACCTGATGTGCCGGCTTACGTCATCAGCGTGGCGGCGCAGCTCACCGGCCTGCACCCGCAGACGTTGCGGACCTACGACCGGCTCGGTCTGGTACGCCCCGGTCGCACAGTCGGTGGCGGACGCCGCTACTCGGCACGCGACATCACGTCGCTGCTGCAGGTGACCCGGTTGACTGCCGAGGGGCTCGGGCTCGAGGGTGTCCGCCGCGTCCTCGAGCTCGAGCACGAGGTCGACGCGCTGCGCCGCCAGGTGGCGCAGCTGCAGGGCGAGCTCGATGCGGCGCACGCTGCCCTGGGCGCCACGTCGAACCTGCCGGCGCGCGTGTCCGCCTCCCAGGTCATGCTCTGGCGTCGACGCTGACCTGCCGCGGGTCTCCCGTACGTTCCTCGCGCGGGCTGGCAGGCTGAGCGCTGCACCGACGCACGGTCGGCGCAGCCGTCGCGGAGAGGCACCTCGATGTCGTCACCGGTGTACGACCACCCGGACCCACCGACCCGCGGACCGGCCCGCGACCGTTCCAGCGTCATCGGTGACGGCGCGCAGACGATGGCGCGATGGAGCCTGCGTTTGGTGCTGGTGGCAGCCGGCGCGGTCGTCGTGGCCTATGTGATCGGTTGGCTGTGGGCGATCATCCTGCCGGTACTCCTGGCGCTGCTGGTGTCCACGCTGCTGCACCCGGTCGCCGACCGGCTGCACCGTTGGGGAGTCCCGCGGGTGGCTGCCGCGGTGCTGGTCGTGCTGGCCTTCGTGGCTGTGACGCTCGTCATCCTCACCTACATGGCGACCTCCGTCGTGAGCCAGGTCACCGACGTCGCATCCCGCGCCTCGGACGGGCTCGTGCAGGTGAAGGACTGGATGACGGGCCCACCGTTGAACCTGTCCGACAGTCAGCTGGCAGCGGTGGTCGACGCGATCACCTCACGGCTGCAGGACGCCGCATCATCGATCGCCACCGGCGTGTTCACCGGCGTCAGTGCCGTGGGCAACGTGGTCATCAACGCCGTGCTCGTGCTGGTGCTCAGCTTCTTGTTCGTCAAGGACGGCCACCGGTTCCTCCCGTGGGCGTACGGCGTACTCGGCGATCGTGCAGGCGGTCCGCTCTGTGAGGTCCTCGGGCGGTGCTGGCGGACTCTCGGGGCGTTCATCCGTACCCAGGTGGTCGTCAGCTTCGTGGACGCGGTCTTCATCGGCATCGGTCTGGCGCTCCTGGGGGTGCCCCTGGCGCTGACGCTGGCGACCCTCACGTTCTTCGGCGGCTTCATCCCGATCATCGGTGCACTCGTCGCCGGGGCGTTGGCCGTGCTGGTGGCCCTGGTGACCGTGGGCTGGGGTACCGCGCTGGCCGTCCTCGCGCTGATCCTCGTCGTGCAGCAGATCGAGGGCAACGTGCTGTCCCCGATGCTGCAGGGCAAGAGCCTCGGTCTGCACGCGGCCGTGGTGCTGCTTGCGGTGACGGCAGGGGGCACGTTGTTCGGCATCACCGGCGCCTTCCTCGCCGTACCGGCGGTGGCAACGGCCGCGGAGGTGCTGCGCTACCTCTCCGAGCGGATAGGTGACACATCGGAGCAGCAGCCGCAGCCGGTCGACCCGGAGCCGCAGCGGGCCAACCAGCAGTCGCCGCCGAAGGGTGCCGACTGACCGGTTCCGCGAGCGTCGGTGCCAGATGGTGGCGCTGGTTCGTGGTCTGCTGTGAGCATGCACCCTCACGTACGAGCGGCCGGTGCGGGCGTCGCGCTGTCCCTGGCGGTGGCGGCGGGCTGTTCGTCCGGCGACGACGACCCCGCGACCGCGGCGTCGTCGTCCCCGAACGGCGGGAGCACGACCGCGACACCGACGGAGCCGCCACCCACCCTGCCCGGTGGTGCACAGGATGCAGCGTCGGACCTGTCGTCGTTCGAGTGCGTGCCCGGCCCCGGCGGCGACTGGACGGCCACGGGTGTCATCACGAGCTCCGCTGCAACGGTCGCGAGCTTCGAGCTGACCGTGGTCCTGGCCGGCGCGGACGCGGACAACCCGGACGGACGCCAGCGAGTGCTGGCCGACCTCGAGCCCGACGTACCAACCGACTTTGTGCTCCCCGGCATCCCCGCCTCCTTCGACGGTGAAGCCAGCTGCCACGTGCAGGTCCTACTCCTCTCTGAGTGACCGCATGCTGATGCTCAGCCTTTCAGGATCACCACGTAGTAGGCGTCGGTCGCCTCGTCGAGCGTGAACAGCATCGACTTCATGGAGGTGTCGGGCACCCCGTCGAGTGTCGCGGTACACGGAGCCGTCGCCTGCAAGCGGAGCGCGAGGTCATCGCATGTGATGTCGGTCGCTTCGCGTCCGCGGTTCTCGAGGTACTCGATGGCGACGGCGGCGACGGTCGCGCCGGCGATCAGCCTGTCCCCGCGGGTCGTGTCGTAAAGCGACGTGGTCCCCCTCGACGGCGGTGACCTCGGCAGTGACCGGCTGACGCAGGCCCGAGGAGAACGACACCCGGCACGTCTGCCTGGCACCGACATCGCCCTCGAGCGTGCCGCTGCAGTCGACTGCGGTGACGTCGTGAGACGCGTCGTAACCGGCGGCCACCTCGGTCGCGAGACTCCGGGCGTCCACGCTTGCTGCCTCGCTGCAGGCGGCCACCGGCAGGAGGAGCACCGGTAGGACCACGGCGAGGTACGAAGGCATCGCGCTGCTGCCCCCTCGGGCCGGTCGAACTGCCATTGAAGCACCGGGTTGTGACGGGACCACAGGTTGAGCGGAACAGACTCAACTTTCCCGGCGTTGCACACGGCAGGAGGGATCCCGCTAGCGGGACACGAGGGAAGGCGAGCGGGACACGAGGGAAGGACTGTCACGCACATGGACGTCTCCAAGATGACGACGCGCAGCCAGGAGGCGGTCGCGGCCGCGTTGCGCTCGGCCGCATCCGCGGGCAACCCTCAGATCGACGGCCTGCACCTGCTGTTGGCGTTGCTCGACCAGGCCGACGGGATGACACCGGCGCTGCTGGACGCGGTGGGAGCCGACCTGCAGTCAGTCAGCACACAGACCAAGGACGCGGTGGCAGCGCTGCCCACGGCGTCGGGTACGAGCATGGCGAACCCGGCGATGTCGCGCGGCCTGCACGAGGTGTTCCAGCGCGCCGCCGACCTCGCCGGCGAGCTCGGCGACGAGTACGTCTCGACCGAGCACCTCACCGTGGGACTCGCCACCGTGCAGGGGCAGGCCCGCAGCATCCTCGACCGTGCCGGGGCCACCGCGGAGGCGCTGCAGGCGGCCTTCGGGTCCGTGCGCGGTTCCGGCCGGGTCACCACCCAGGATCCTGAGGCCACGTACAACTCCCTGCAGAAGTACGGCGTGGACCTGACCGCCCGGGCACGAGAGGGCGGACTCGACCCGGTCATCGGCCGTGACACCGAGATCCGCCGTGTCGTCCAGGTGCTGAGCCGGCGTACGAAGAACAACCCGGTGCTCATCGGCGACCCTGGTGTCGGCAAGACCGCCGTCGTCGAGGGACTCGCCCAGCGGATCATCGCCGGTGACGTCCCGGAGTCGCTGAAGGACCGGCGCCTGATCTCCCTCGATCTCGCGGCCATGGTGGCGGGCGCGAAGTACCGCGGTGAGTTCGAGGAGCGGCTCAAGGCTGTGCTGTCCGAGATCACTGAGTCCAGCGGCCAGGTCATCACGTTCATCGACGAGCTGCACACGGTCGTGGGCGCCGGTGCCACCGGTGACTCCGCGATGGACGCCGGCAACATGCTCAAGCCGATGCTGGCGCGCGGCGCGCTGCGCATGATCGGTGCGACGACGCTGGACGAGTACCGCGTCTCGGTCGAGAAGGATCCCGCGCTCGAGCGCCGATTCCAGCAGGTCTTCGTCGGCGAGCCCAGCGTCGAGGACACGATCGCGATCCTGCGGGGCCTCAAGGAGCGGTACGAGGCGCACCACAAGGTCGCGATCTCCGACGGTGCCCTGATCGCCGCTGCCTCCCTGAGCGATCGATACATCACCGGCCGCCAGCTGCCGGACAAGGCGATCGACCTCATCGACGAGGCGGGCAGCCGGCTGCGGATGGAGATCGACTCCTCACCGGTCGAGATCGACGAGCTGCGCCGCACCGTGGACCGGTTGCGCATGGAGGAGATGCACTTGGCCAAGGAGGAGGACGTCGCCAGTCGGGAACGCCTTGCCCGGCTGCGCGCCGAGCTCGCTGACGCACAGGAGGTGCTGCGCGGTCTCGAGGCGCGCTGGGAGTCCGAGAAGCGGAGCCTCAACCGGGTCGGGGAGATCAAGGAGCGCACGGACGAGCTGCGCGTCGCTGCCGAGAAAGCTCAACGCGAGGGTGACTTCGAGACCGCCAGCCGGCTCGCGTACGGCGAGATCCCGGCGCTGGAGAAGGAGCTGGCCCAGGCCCAGGCCGACGAGTCCGACCTGCCCTCGGACCCGATGGTGCACGAGGAGGTCGGGCCAGACGACGTCGCCGAGGTGGTGGCGGTGTGGACCGGCATCCCGACCGGTCGGCTGCTCGAGGGCGAGACCGGCAAGCTGTTGCGGATGGAGGAGGAGCTGGGCAAGCGCCTGATCGGACAGAGACGTGCGGTCCAGGAGGTGTCCGACGCGGTGCGTCGTGCGCGGGCCGGGATCTCCGACCCGGACCGGCCCACCGGCTCGTTCCTGTTCCTCGGCCCGACAGGTGTCGGCAAGACCGAGCTGGCCAAGACGTTGGCGGACTTCCTGTTCGACGACGAGCGGGCGATGATCCGCATCGACATGAGCGAGTACGCCGAGAAGCATGCGGTGGCCCGCCTGATCGGAGCGCCCCCCGGGTACGTCGGGTACGACGAGGGCGGCCAGCTGACCGAGGCGGTACGCCGCCGCCCGTACGCGGTGGTCCTGCTCGACGAGGTCGAGAAGGCGCACGGTGACGTCTTCGACGTCCTGCTGCAGGTGCTCGACGACGGACGGCTCACCGACGGGCAGGGGCGCACGGTCGACTTCCGCAACACCATCCTCATCCTGACCTCCAACCTCGGGTCGGCCTTCCTCACCGACTTGTCGCTGGACGAGCAGACCCGCCACGACACCGTCATGTCCGTGGTGCGGGGCCACTTCAAGCCGGAGTTCCTCAACCGGCTCGACGAGATCGTGCTGTTCGACGCGCTGAGCACCGAGGACCTCACCCATATCGTGGACCTCGCGGTCGCGGATCTGCAGCGGCGCCTGTCCGCCCGTCGGATCACACTCGACGTCACCCCAGCCACCCGCGAGTGGCTCGCCGTCACCGGCTACGACCCGCACTACGGCGCGCGACCGCTGCGCCGGCTGGTCCAGCGCGAGATCGGCGACCAGCTGGCCCGGTCACTGCTCGCCGGCGAGATCCGCGACGGGGACACGGTGGTGGTCGACCGTGCCGACGGCAGCGACGGGCTGGCAGTGGGCGGCGCCGGGAGCTGACCTGCCCGTGATGGGATGGAGTGGTGGCCACGTCCGACGTACGTCCGACCGCGGTGACGTATGCCTGCCTGATCGCGGGGACGAGCTCGGTGCTGATGCTGGTCAACATCTTCGTCCTGCTGGGCGACTGGGGCTCGTTGGAGGTGCGTCAGCAGATCGAGCAGGCGTTCGCCGACGCTCCGTTCGGCTCCGGCGGCTACAGCGTCGACGAGGTGGTCGAGTACCTGCGGCTGGCCGCGATGGGAGCGGCCGCGTGCTGCGTCGCGGCGGTCGTGCTCAGTGTCTTCACCGCGCGTCGCGACCGGGTCGCCCGCATCGTCCTGACCGTGCTCGCGGTCGGCTGGGTGCTGGTGAGCCTGCTCCTCGGAGTGGCCGGTCTGCTGCTCGCGATCCTCGGTGGGCTCTCGGTGGCACTACTGTGGAAGCCCGAGTCGCGCGCGTGGTTCGCCGTCCAGGCGAATGACCGTGTCCCGGCTGGGGATCCGTCTTCGCTGGGTCGGCACGCGCCGACACCCGAAGACCGTCGGACGACGAATCAGGAGACCCCCATGACGACGCCGCCCTCTGACCCCCCCGGTGGGCAGTCATCGCCGTACGGCCAGCAGCCGCAGTACCCCGGCGCGTCCCAGCCGCCCCAGTACGGCGGCCAGTACGGCGGCGACCCCGGTGTCCGGCACGAGCGTCCCGGTGGCGTGACCGCTGCCAGCGTGATCGCGATCGTGTTCTCCGTTCTCACCGGGGGATTCTGGTTGGTCATGGGCTTCGCGATGCTGGTGGCCAGTGACAGCATCGTCGAGGCGGTGGAGGACAGCAACGAGGGTCAGCGGTTCCTGCGCGAGGCCGACATCACGCTGACCGAGCTGGCCGACGGTGTCAGCATTTTCGGAGTGCTTGCGCTCGTGGCCGGTGCGTTGATGCTGCTGGCGATCTGGCCAGCCATCGGCGTATTGCGCGGCGGTGGGACCGCCCGGATCTTCCTCGTCATCGCCTCGGTGGTCACCGCGCTCGTCGGTCTGTTCTTCACCGTCAGCGGCGCAGTGTTCGGCTTGATCTGGGTCGCTGCCGGCGTCGCCGTCGCGGTGCTGCTGTTCGTGGGTGGCGCGAGCACGTGGTTCGACTACAAGGCGCACGAGCGCTCGACCCGGTGAACAGTGGCCGCAACGCTCAGCCGAACGCGCCGCGCAGCCGGTTCACGGCCTCGTCGATGACTGACTCCTGCTTGCAGAACGCCCAGCGCACCAATGGTCGGCCTGCTTCGACGTCGTCGTAGAAGACCTGGTGCGGCACCGCGACCACGCCCGCACGCTCCGGTAGCGACAAGCAGAACTGCATGCCGTCGTCGTACCCGAGTGGGCGGATGTCCGTGGTCGCGAAGTAGGTTCCGGCGGGGACATGCACGTCCAGACCGACGTCGGCCAGGCCGCCGCACAGTTGGTCGCGACGGGCCTGCAGGCCAGCTGCATGCTCGGCGAAGAACTCAGCGGGCAGGCTCAGCGCACCTGCGATCGCCGGCTGCAACGGTGCGCCCGACGTGAACGTCATGAACTGCTTGGCTGTGAGGACGGCCTGTACGAGCGGGGCGGGGCCGGTGGCCCAGCCGATCTTCCAGCCGGTGAAGGCGAAGGTCTTGCCGGCCGAGGAGATGCTCAGCGTGCGCTCGGCCATGCCGGGCAGCGTGCCGATCGGGATGTGCGCCGCCCCGTCGAACGTCAGGTGCTCGTACACCTCGTCGGTGATGACGACCAGGTCGTGCTCGATCGCCACGTCCGCAATCGCCTGGAGCTCCTCCGCGTCCAGGACGGTGCCGGTCGGGTTGTGCGGGCTGTTGAGCAGCACTGCCCGGGTACGCGGGGTCACCGCCGCGCGCAGCTCGGACAGGTCGAGTCGAAACGTCGGAGCCCGCAAGGTGACCGGCCGGCGGATCGCCCCGACCATCGATATGACAGCGACATAGGAGTCGTAGTAGGGCTCGAGCACCACCACCTCCTCGCCCGGATCGACCAGCCCGAGCAGGGCCGCGGCCACCGCCTCGGTAGCCCCGGTGGTGACCACGACCTCCGTATCCGGATCCACGTCGAGGGCGTAGAACCGCTGTTGGTGCGCAGCGATCGCCTCCCGCAGCTCCGGCACGCCCGGTCCCGGCGCGTACTGGTTGCGACCGCTGCGCAGCGCCTCGACCGCAGCCTCGATGACCGACGCGGGCCCATCGGTGTCGGGGAAGCCCTGTCCGAGGTTGACCGCGCCGGTGCGCTGGGCGAGCGCTGACATCTCGGCGAAGATCGTGGTGCCGAGGCCGCTGACCCGCGCGCTGTGCTGCTTCATCGGTGCGACTGTAGCGGTGAGCGACGGGAACCCCCGTGCTCCACCTGGGGTGCGTACGGTGTCGGCCATGGTGCCACGCACGGAGCTCGTCGAGCAGATCAAGGACAAGGCGGTCGTGCACGGTCGCGTCACCTTGTCGTCGGGACGGGAGGCCGACTACTACGTCGACCTGCGCCGGATCACCCTGGACGCCGCCGCCGCCCCGCTGGTCGGTCAGGTGATGCTCGAGCTCACCGACGGCCTGGAGTTCGACGCTGTCGGCGGGTTGACGCTGGGTGCTGACCCGGTCGCCACCGCGATGATGCACACCGCCGCAGGGCGCGGGCGGTTGCTGGACACCTTCGTGGTGCGCAAGTCAGGCAAGGAACACGGGCTGCAGCGGCGCATCGAGGGTCCTGACGTCGCAGGCCGTCGGGTGCTGGCGGTCGACGACACGTCCACCACCGGCGGGTCGGTGCTGACCGCGGTCGAGGTGTTGCGGGCAGCCGGCGCTGAGGTGGTGGCCGTCGCGGTGATCGTTGACCGTGACACCGGAGCCCGGCAGAAGGTGCAGGAACAGGGGTACCGGTACCTGTATGCCTACAGCAGCGCCGACCTCGGCCTGTGACGACGGCGCATCAGCGCTGACCCGCCGGTGCGTGCTGCTGTGCGCCGGCTTCGGCGCTGGTCGAAACGAAGGCAGCCAGACGTCCCCGGAGCACGTGGATCCCGATCGGGACCAGCGTGGCCACCACCAGCGCCAGGATCACCAGGTCCAAGTGCGGCTGGACGTGGTCCCGTACGAACGGGACCTTCCCCAGGCCGTACCCCAGCGCGGTCAGACCGGCTGCCCAGGCGACGCCACCGACCGCGCTGTAGCAGAGGTACGTGCGGCGCGGCATCTGAGCGACGCCGGCGACGACGGTGATGAGGGTGCGGACCACTGACACGAACCGGGCCAGGACGATCGCCCAGGGACCGTGCCGGTCGAAGAACGCACGGGTACGCGCAAGCTGCCCTGCGGTCACCAGCGACCGGCGGGGTCGCTCCAGCAGCGCGGGTCCGAGACCCCGGCCGAGCTCGTAGCCGACTGCGTTGCCAGCCACCGCGGCGAGTGACAGCACGAGACAGACGACGGTGATGTGGTGGTCGATCACGTCGGTAGCCACGAGGACGCCGATACCGAACAGCAGGGTGTCGCCCGGGAGGAAGAATCCCAGCAGCAACGCACACTCGGCGAAGATGATGGCGGCGGTGATCCACAGCGCCCATGAGCCGGAGGAACCCAGCAGGCTCTCGGGGCTCACACCGAAGGCCTGAGGCGTGGTGGCAGGCACCTGGTCAGCGTACGACGACGACGGCGACGATCGGACGGCTTTGGGAAGGATGCGGCGTGAACGATGAGCAGCAGACGGTGGGGCTCGGGCCATGGCGGGGGCCGTGGCCCGAGGACCCGCGTCTGGACCCGGCGCTGCTCCGCGACGGCGACCGCCGCAACGTGGTCGACCGGTACCGCTACTGGCGGCTGGAGGAGATCGTGGCCGACCTCGACTCGCGCCGGCACCCGTTGCACGTCGCGATCGAGAACTGGCAGCACGACTTCAACATCGGCTCGATCGTGCGTACCGCCAATGCGTTCAACGTGGCCGGCGTGCACGTGGTGGGACGCAGGCGCTGGAACCGCCGGGGTGCGATGGTGACCGACCGCTACCTGCACGTGCACCACCACGAGGACGTCGAGGCGTTCCTGAACTGGGCGGCTCAGCACCGGGTCGGGCTGCCGGTAGTCGGCGTGGACAACCTGCCCGGATCCCTGCCGCTGGAGACTGCCGCGCTGCCCGAGGCGTGTGTGTTGTTGTTCGGCCAGGAGGGTCCGGGGCTGAGCCAGGCCGCACGGGAGGGCGTGTCCGCCACCGTATCGATCGCGCAGTTCGGCTCGACCCGCTCGCTGAACGCCGGCGCAGCTGCGGCGATCGCGATGCACACCTGGGTCCGCCAGTACGCCACCGGCTGACTGGAGCCGCGGTTCGCCAGGGCCCCCTGGTAAACCGCACTGCCCACGGGTTGCCTCCCATGGGAAGTGGCAACATGCCATGGGGAGCGCGTGCTCGGTGCAGGTCAGCCGCCTACAGTCATGCAGGTGTCCAGTCCTCAACGTCTCGTGGTCATCGGCGGTGACGCGGCCGGAATGAGCGCCGCCTCAGCCGCGAAGCAGACGCTGGGTGACGCCCTCGACGTCATTGTGCTCGAGCGGGGCCGATGGACCTCCTACTCGGCCTGCGGCATCCCTTACTGGGTCGCCGGCGACGTGCCCTCGGCCGATGCGCTGGTGGCACGGAGCCCGCAGGAGCATCGACGCAGAGGGATCGACGTACGCGTCCGTACCGAGGCGACCGGCATCGACCTGGACGCCGGTCGGATCGAAGCACGCGGTCCGCGAGGCGGTACGTCGCGCATCCCGTACGACGTGCTCATGCTCGGCACTGGTGCCGTCCCCATCAGACCGGACCTGCCAGGTGCGGGCGCCGAGGGCATCTTCGGCGTGCAGACGTTGGAGCACGGCGCGGCCGTCCTGGAAACCCTCCAGACTCATCAGCCCCGCCGCGCGGTAGTCGTCGGCGGGGGATACATCGGGGTCGAGATGGCCGAGGCGTGCGTCCGGCGGGGCCTGCGCGTGACCCTCGTCGACCAGGAGGAGCAGCCGATGGGCACGCTCGACCCTGAGCTCGGTGCCCGGATAGCCGTGGCGATGGAGGGCATGGGGATCGACGTACGGACCGGCGTCGAGGTGACCGGCTTCGACTGCGCGGCCGGTCGGGTCCGCGCTGTGGCGACGTCCGAGGGCGCGATCGAGACCGACCTGGTGGTGCTGGGGATCGGGGTACGCCCCGAGGTACGGCTCGCGGCGGACGCAGGGCTCCGTCTGGGTCGCCTCGGCGGCCTGCGTACGGATGCGTCGATGCGCTGCGACGGACGTGACGAGGTGTACGCCGCCGGTGACTGTGTCGAGTCCTGGGACCGGATCCGCGAGGACTGGACGTACGTGCCGCTGGGTACCCATGCCAACAAGCAGGGCCGGGTCGCCGGGCTCTCGATCGCGGGTCAGCGGGCGCGTTTCCCCGGCGTCGTCGCAACCGGGGTCACCAAGGTGTGCAACCTCGAGATCGCCCGTGCGGGCCTGACCGAGCGGGATGCGGCCGCCGCGGGAATGGATGCGGTCGCGGCGACGATCGAGACGACGACGACCGCCGGCTACTGGCCGACGTCTGAGCCGATGGTGCTCAAGATGGTGGCTCGGCGCTCCGACCGTCGCATGCTGGGGGCGCAGATCATCGGGCACCAGGGTGCGGCCATCCGGATCGACACCTGTGCGATGGCACTGTGGTCCGCTTTGACCGTCGATGAGCTGGTCTACACCGACCTCGCGTACGCCCCGCCGTTCTCCTCGGTCTGGGACCCGGTGCAGGTGGCGGCGCGCGCGGCGGTCTCCGCCCTGGACTGAGGCCCGCTGCCCGCGACGAGGACCGATGTGTCGCCGCTAGGCTGTCTGCTCCGCACACCGCCATCCGATTGGGGAAACCGATGCCCATCGCCACGCCCGAGGTCTACGCCGAGATGCTGGACACGGCCAAGCGCGAGTCCTTCGCCTACCCGGCGATCAACGTGACGTCCTCGGAGACGCTGCACGCGGCGATGCGTGGCTTCGCCGAAGCCGGCAGCGACGGGATAGTCCAGGTGTCCACCGGCGGCGCGGAGTTCCTGTCCGGCTCGACGGTCAAGGACATGGTCACCGGCTCGGTCGCCTTCGCGGCGTACGCCGAGGTGGTCGCCGCCAACTACTCCGTGAACATCGCGCTGCACACCGATCACTGCCCCAAGGACAAGCTCGACGGCTTCGTACGTCCGCTGCTCGCGCTGTCCCAGGAGCGCGTCGAGTCCGGCGGGCTGCCGTACTTCCAGTCACACATGTGGGACGGGTCAGCGGTGCCCCTGGAGGAGAACCTGGAGATCGCCGAGGAGCTGCTCGCCAAGGCAGCGGCCGCACGGGTGATCCTCGAGATCGAGGTGGGCGTCGTGGGTGGTGAGGAGGACGGCGTCGAAGGTGCGATCGACGACAAGCTGTACACCACCCCGCGGGACGCCGAGGCCACGGCGCGAGCGCTCGGCCTCGGGGAGAAGGGGCGATACATGGCCGCGCTGACCTTCGGCAACGTGCACGGCGTCTACAAGCCCGGCAACGTCAAGCTGCGTCCGGAGATCCTCAAGGCCGCGCAGGAGGCCGTCGCCACCGAAGGCAACGAACGGCCGTTCGACCTGGTGTTCCACGGGGGGTCCGGCTCCAGCGAGCAGGAGATCTCTGATGCCGTCGACTACGGCGTGGTCAAGATGAACATCGACACCGACACCCAGTACGCATTCACGCGGGCGGTGGCCGACCACGTGTTCAGCAACTACGACGGAGTGCTGAAGATCGACGGTGAGGTCGGCAACAAGAAGGCGTACGACCCGCGGGCCTGGGGCAAGGCTGCCGAGGCCGCCATGGCAGCGCGGGTCGCCTCGGCGTGCCGTCACCTGCGCTCGGCCGGCACCTCGGTGACCGCTTGACCTTGGTGCGGTTTACCCGGGGACCCTGGTAAACCGCACCAACCATGGCTTGCGTCCCATGGGCAGTGACAACATGCCATGGGGAGTTGCCTGTTGCGGCGACTCTCCACAGCCTGGTGGGCTATCCACAGATGGTCAGAACCCCCTGGCGGCACCGGTCCCCGAGGGCCCACCGTCGGGGCATGGCCGGACGAGTTGTCGCACTTGCCGAGCAGAACGGTGGCTACTTCAACCGCGCCGACGCGCTTGACTGCGGCTACAGCGACACCCAGCTGCGATCGGCAGTACGGGACAAGCACCTACGACATGTGCGACACGGCACCTACGCCTTGGCCGAGACGTACGACGAGCTGGGGCCCGAGCAGCGCCACCTCGTGCTCGCCCGGTCGGTCGTCGCGGGCATGCCGGGTCGGGTGGCGCTGAGCCACCGGTCC
>Ga0136624_1000089_pt1 | contig 26328 bp, 22 predicted proteins | sample AntDrymUQ4692206_2_FD_104802 | JGI IMG/M metagenome (GOLD analysis project Ga0136624, IMG submission 104802) | Polar desert sand microbial communities from Dry Valleys, Antarctica - metaG UQ469 (22.06) | ecosystem: Environmental > Terrestrial > Soil > Desert | place: Antarctica: Dry Valley... | reverse complement strand
GCTCACCCCGGTGCGGAAGAAGACGTTGAGGATGCCCGTCAGGACCGGGTTGCCGACGTAGCGGTGCAGCCACGGCATGGCGCCCGGGTGGATGTTCTCCATCCGGTCGCCCATGACCAGCTCGGCCCCTGCTTCGAGCTGCTCCACGAAACGCGGGATCTCCGCGAAGTCGTAGGTGAGGTCGGCGTCGCCCATGACGATGTAGCGGCCGCGAGCCGCCGCGAAGCCGGCGAGGTAGGCGCTCCCGTAGCCGCGCCGCGGCTCGGCCACGACGCGAGCGCCGGCAGCGGCGGCGAGCTCGGCCGAGCGGTCCTCGGAGGCGTTGTCGGCGACCACCACCTCGCCGGGAATGCCGGCGTCGCGCAACGCGCCGAGTGCCGCCAGGACGCATGCCTCGATGTTCTCCTCCTCGTTGAGGCAGGGGATCACCACCGAGACGACGATCGCGTCGGGCTCGACAGAGGGAGGCGCCGACGGCGGTGAGATGGGCTGCAGCGTGCTCACGACTGAGGGAACGCGAAGGGCGCGAGAAGGTTGCGCCCGGCCGGCCACTAGGGTAGCCGACCACCTTGCGGATCTGCCTCGTCTACGACTGCCTGTTCCCGTACACGGTCGGCGGAGGCGAGCGCTGGTATCGCAGCCTGGCCCAGCGGCTGGCGGCCGACGGGCACGAGGTCACCTACCTCACGCTGCGCCAGTGGCCGCGCGGCGAGCGCGGCGAGGTGCCCGGCGTGCGGGTCGTGGCGGCCGGGCCGCGGATGGCGCTGTACGGCGGCGCGGGGCAGCGACAAGTCGTGCCGCCGCTCGTGTTCGGCGCCGGCGTGCTCTGGCACCTGGTGCGCCGTGGACACCGCTACGACGTCGTGCACACCGCGTCGTTCCCGTACTTCTCGCTGCTCGCGGCGGCGCTCGTGCGCCCGCTGCGGCACTTCCGCCTGGTGGTCGACTGGTTCGAGCTGTGGAGCGCCGAATACTGGCGCGAGTACCTCGGGAGCAAGCGCGGCCGCGTCGGCCAGGCGGTCCAGGCGCTGTGCCTGCACGTGCGCCAGCACGCGTTCTGCTTCGCCGGGCTGACCGCACAGCGGTTGCGCGCCGGAGGACTGCGCGGGGAGCTCACGGTCCTGCGCGGCATGTACGCCGGCCCACAATCGCCCCCGGCGCCCGTGCCGGCCGAGCCGCTCGTGGTCTTCGCGGGTCGCCACATCCCCGAGAAGCGTGCGCCGGCGGTCGTCCCGGCGATCGGGCTCGCGCGCGAGCGCGTCCCCGGACTGCGCGGCCGCGTGCTGGGCGACGGGCCCGAGCGCGAGGCGGTGCTGGCCGCGATCGCGCGCCACGGGCTCGGCGACGTCGTCGACGCGCCCGGCTTCGTGCCCGCCGAGCAGGTGGAGCACGAGCTCGCCCGTGCGCTGTGCCTCGTCCTGCCCTCGCGGCGCGAGGGCTACGGGATGGTCGTGGTCGAGGCCGCGTCGGTCGGTACCCCGTCGGTACTCGTGCGCGGCCCCGACAACGCCGCGACCGAGCTCCTGGAGGAGGGCGTCAACGGCGTCGTCGCGGCGAGCGCGTCGCCCGAGGATCTCGCCGACGCGATCGCGCGCATCGACGCCGCCGGGGCCGAGATGCGCGCCGCCACCGCCGGTTGGTTCGCGCGCAACGCCACGCTGCTCTCCGTCGATGCCTCGCTGGACGTCGTCGCCGGGAGCTACGAACCGGAGGCCCGGAGCGCGCGCTCGTAGCTGGCCAGCGTCAGCTCGGCGGCACGCGCCCACGTGAACTCCGCCGCGCGGCGGCGGCCCGCCTCCCGCAGCCGCCCGGCTTCCGCGCGATCGGAGAGCAGCCGCTCGATCGCCGCCGCGATCGAACCCGCGTCGTCGGGATCGAACAGGAGCGCCGCACCGCCGGCGACTTCCGGCAGCGACGATCGGTTCGAGCACGCGACCGGGATCCCGGCCGCCATCGCTTCGAGCACCGGCAGCCCGAACCCCTCGTAGAACGACGGGAAGACGAACGCCGCGGAGAGCCCGAGCAGCCCGGCGACGTCCGCGTCTCCGACCCAGCCCACGAAGCGCACGTCGTCCGCGACGCCGAGCATGTCCGCGTGCGCTCGCAGCTCCGCCTCGTGCGGTGTCGGATACCCAGGCAGCACGAGCACCGGGCGCCGTTCCGCGGGAATGCGGGCGGTGGCGTCGAGCAGGCCGCGGAGGTTCTTGTGCGGCCGCTTGGCCGACAGCGACAGCACGACCGGGCGCTCGTCCAAGCGCAAGCGCGCCCGCAGCTCGGGCTCGCCGGTGGGCGCCGCGTCCGACGACGGGCCGATGCCGTGCGGCACCACGTCGACCCGCTCGCGCACCAGCCCTAGGCGCTCGACGAGATCGCGGCGAGTGGCCTCGGAGACGGCGATCACGCGCGCGGACCGCCTCGCCGCCAGCGGGACGAGTATCCGCATGCCGAGCCCGCGGACGCCGAAGTGCGCGCCCGGGACCATGCGGTAGTTGAGGTCGTGGATCGTCGTGACGCGCACGAAGCCCCCGCGCGCCGGGGCGGTGGAGCCGAGCGAGTGCACCAGGTCGCATGCCGCGCGCCCGGCGAGGCCGGGCAGCAGCGACTGCTCTCCGCGGACCCACTCGATCCGGCGCGAGGCGGCCACGGGCACCACGACGGACTCGACACCGAGGTCAACTCCGGCCGCCTCGCGGTTGACGAACGCCGTGAAGCGCGCGCCGGGCGCCGCGTCACGCAGCGCGGGTATCAGCGCACGGGCGGCGATCTCCATGCCGCCGGTGCGACCCGGCACCAGGAACACGAGGTTCAGCCCGACGTGCACCCCGGCCACCGTAGCGGCCAAGCGGGCGCGGCCTCCGCTCTACCATCCACCGGCCATGCCGCTCTCGGTGGACGTCGTCATACCCGTCTCCGGCCACTGGGAGCTCACCGAGAGCTGTCTGCGCCATCTCGCCGCCCAGACCCGCGAGCATCGGGTGATCGTCGGCGACAACGGGTCGACGGACGCCACCGCGGAGTGCCTGGCGCGGCAGTGGCCATCGGTGCAGATGCTGCGCACGGAGCAGCCGGATCCCTTCGCCGTCGTCTGCAACGCGGGAGCCGCCGCGGGCTCGGGCGACGTGATCGTGCTGCTCAACAACGACGTCGACTGCCGCCCGGACTTCCTCGAGCAGATCGTGGCGCCGCTCGAGCGCGAGCCTGAGCTCGGCTCCGTCGCCGCTCTGTGCGTACGGCCCGGCGGCGAGCGCATCGACTCGGTCGGGATCACGTGCGATGCGACGCTGAGCGCGTTCGCGCGACTCCGGGGACGGCCGGTGACGGCAGCCGGCTCGGGGACGCCCGTGCTGACGGGGCCGGCGGGCGCCGCCGCCGCCTACCGGCGCGTCGCCTGGGCGCAGGTGGGCGGCCTGGACGAGGCCTTCCCCGCCTACCACGAGGACTTCGAGCTCGCCCTGCGGCTGCGGGCCGCCGGGTGGAGCACCGTTGCGGCGCCCGGCGCCGTCTGCACGCACCTGGGTTCGGCGACCCATGTGCATCGCAGCGCCTCACAGCGCCGCCACGCCGGCTTCGGGCGCGGTTACGTCATGCGCCGGTACGGGCTCCTGCGCGGCCCCACGGCGCCCCGGACCGCGCTGACCGAGGCGCTCGTCGTCACGGGCGACGCGCTGGTCTCGCGCGACCTCGCGGCGCTCCGCGGCCGGCTGGCCGGCTGGCGGGTGGGCGGCGGCGCGGCGGCGCGGGCGCAGCCACGGCCGGCGATCGACTTCTCGCTGACCCTCCGCGACGCCATCGCGCTGCGCCGCGGCACCTACGACGCCGCGTCCTCCTAGACTCCCCGCGTCGCCGGGCGGCCGCCCGCCCGGCCCTGCGCCATGCGGTCCGCTCCTGCCGACCATGCCTGCCTCGCCTGCGGCTCCGCCGGCGCGTCGGCCGGGCGGCTGTCCGGGCGCGATCGCATGCTCGCCACACCCGGTGCGTTCGAAGTCGTCGTGTGCGCGGCCTGCGCGAGCGGGACGACCTACCCCCGGCTCACGCCCGACGGGCTGGCTGCGCTCTATCCGGAGGCCTACGGACCGTACGAGGACGCCCAGGGACCCATCGTCAACGCGATCTCGCGTGTGATCCGCGGCGTGCAGGGCCGGCTGGCGCTGCGGCGCTTTCCGCTCGCCGCGCTCGCCGGGCGGTTGCCGGGGCGCGGCCTGGACGTCGGCTGCGGCCGGGGCGATCTGGCCGCACGGCTCGTCGTCAGGGGCTGGACGATGACCGGCGTCGAGCCGTCGGCACGTGCGTGCGCCGCCGCTCGAGCCCGCGGCGTCGATGCCCGCGCGGGTACGCTCGGCACGGTGGAGCTCGGGTCGGCGGCCTACGACCTCGTCGTGTTCCAGCACTCGCTCGAGCACACGCTCGACCCCCAGGGCGATCTGGAGCGGATCCGTGCGGCCCTGGCTCCGGGCGGCATCGTCGCGATCACCGTGCCGAACTTCGGCTCATGGCAGGCCGACCGGTTCCGCGACCGCTGGTTTCACCTCGACCTCCCGCGTCACCGCACCCACTTCACCGGCGCCGGACTGGAGCGACTGCTCGAGCGAGCCGGGCTCCGAAGCGAGCGGATCGCCACCTCCACCAGCACCGTCGGGCTCCCGGCCACGCTGCAGTACGCGGCCACCGGTCGCTGCTTGTTCCCCGGCGGCCTGGCGCTGCGGATCGCCGCGGGACTCTGCGTGCTCGCGCTGCCCTTCGCCCGCTTGGCCGATCGCGTCGGCGGCGGCGGCGACCAGTTGCACGCTGTGGCAGTGCACCCACCCCGCAGCCCCCGCTGAGCCCCCTGGCCGCCCCCGAGCCGCGGCTCGTGCCGACCGCATCCGAGCTCGCGGACTACCGCCGGCTGTGGCCCAAGATCACGGAGTGGGCCCGCGGGCTGCGGCGCACCTGAGGGCTATCCTGCCGCGCGTGTGCGGCATCGCCGGGACGGTGGGAGGCGCGCCTCCCGACCGCGAGGTGCTCGGGCGCATGGCCGCGGCCATGGCGCACCGTGGTCCCGACGGCCAGGGGATCTGGCTCGACGACGTGGCCGGATTGGCGTTTCGCCGCCTGGCGATCATCGACCTCGACGCCCGTTCGGACCAGCCGCTGCATCTCGGGCCCTGGCATCTCGCCTTCAACGGCGAGATCTACGACTATCGCGAGCGACGCGCGGAGCTGGAGCAGCTCGGGCACCGCTTCGTCACCGAGGGCGACGGCGAGGTGCTGCTGCACGCGTGGGCGGAGTGGGGCGAGCAGGCGCTGGACCGCATCAACGGTATGTTCGCGTTCGCCGTGTGGCACGACGAGCGGCGCGAGCTGACGCTCTGCACGGACCCGTTCGGCGAGAAGCCCGTCTTCTGGTGCCGGGACGGGGAGCGGGTCGTCTTCGGCTCGGACGTCCGCGCGATCCGGGAAGCCGTGCGCACGGTCGGCCCACCGAGCGCAGACGCGCTGGCCCCGTTCCTCGCGCTCGGGTTGACGCCGCCGATCGACGCCTCGTTCTTCGCCGGCGTGCACCGCCTCCCGGGCGCGCACGTGCTGCGCGTCAGCGGCGGCGACGCGACGGTGCGCCGCTACTGGTCGCCGGCGGTGGTCGACGTGCCGGCGCACTACCCCGACGCGGTGCGGCGACTGCGCGAGCTGCTGGAGGACTCGATCCGCTTGCGGCTACGTGCCGACGTGCCCGTCGGCACGTCGCTGAGCGGCGGGGTCGACTCGTCCGCGGTGGTGGCCCTGGCGGGAAGCCTCGCCGGGGGGGCGACTCGGCACGCCTTCACCGCCAGCTTCCCGGGCTACGAGCGCGACGAGTGGGAGCGCGCCGCGCTGGTGGCCGCAGCCGCCGGGGTGGACGAGCACCACCGCGTCGTCCCCACCGCGGGCGAGCTGCTCGACGACCTCGACGCGCTCGTGCGCGATCAGGAGGAGCCGTTCGGCAGCCTCAGCATCTACGCGCAGTGGCGCGTGAACAAGGCCGCCCGGGCCGCTGGGGTCACGGTGCTGCTCGACGGCCAGGGCGGCGACGAGCTGTTCGCGGGCTACGCCGGCATCGAGGGCTGGGCGCTGCGAGCCCGCGGCCCACGTCCGCTCGCGCGCGCGCTCCTCGCCGGCGGCCCGGACCGCGGGGCCGCGCTGCGTGCGCTCGGCTCCGAGCGGTTGCCGCGCGCCGCGGCGCGCCGGCACCGCCGTGCGCTGGCGTCCGCCTACGCCCCCCGAGACGTCGTCGACGCGGCCGTCCGAATCGAGCCACCGGTGCCGACCGGGAACCGGGGCACGTCGCCGCTGCGCCGGGAGCTGCTGCGCCAGGCATTCCACACGTCGCTGCCGCCGCTGCTGCGCTATGCCGACCGCGACTCGATGGCGCACAGCCGGGAGGTCAGGCTGCCGCTGCTGGACCGCCGGATCGCGGAGTTCGCGTTCTCGGCGCCGCCGGAGTACCTCGTCCATGCCGGCCAGACCAAGCGGATCCTGCGCGACGCCGTGCGCGACGCCGTGCCCGCGGAGATCCTGGCGCGGCGCGACAAGATCGGCTTCGAGCCGCCGCAGGCCCGCTGGCTGGGGGAGCCGGCGGCGATGGCGCTCATCGCGGACGTGCTGCTCGACCCTGCGAGCCGCTCGTCCGGGCGCTACGACGACGACGCCGTCGAGGCCGACCTGCGGACGGGCGCGTGGCGCGATCCCAGTGGGCTCTGGCGCGCGCTGAACGTCGAGCTGTGGCTGCGCGGCTGCACCGCCGGCTGCCCGGCACCGGCCGTGACGGCTTGATGCCGGCGCCGCGCCACATCACCGTCGTGACGTACTACTTCCCGCCGGCCACGGCGATCGGTGCGCACCGGTGGGCGAGCATGGCACGGCACCTACGTGCGCTCGGCCACGAGGTGACCGTGGTGACGAGCACGATCCACGGAGCGCTTCCGGACGACGCCGGCCGGGTGCTCCGCACGGGCGACCTCGGCAACGCCGCGGCGCTCCGCTCGCTGCTGCGGCGGCCCGCCCTGCCGGCGCCCGGCTCCGTGCCGGCGCTGACTTCCGCACCCGCCGTGCTCACGCAGGTCGTGCCGCCCGACAGCCACCTCGTCAGCTGGGTCCCGAGTGCGCTGGCGGCGGTGCTGCGGCTCGCGCGGCGGCGGCCGATCGACTGCCTGATCACCAGCGGCCCGCCCGACTCGTCCCACCTGCTGCCGCTGCTGCTGGGACGCCTGCGTCCCCCGTGGATCGCCGACTTCCGCGATGGCTGGCGCTTCGAGCCACTGCGCGACGCGCCGTGGCCGACGCGCGCGCAGGTGCGACTGGACGCGCGGCTCGAGCGGCGCGTCGCGCGCACCGCGGAGGTCGTGGTGGGAGCCACGCTTCCGATCGCCGAGGACTTCGCCGATCGACTCGGCGCCGACGCGCACTGGGTGTCCAACGGCTTCGATCCCGCAACTGCGGTGGCGGCGGACGGCGCGGTGCGCGAGTCGGGCTGGCTGACCCTGGTCCACACCGGCACGCTCAGCGGGCCGCGCGGTCGCGATCCGCGCCCCTTCCTCTCCGCCCTCGAGGCGTTCAACGCCAGCCGCGCGGCCGGCGATCAGCGCATCCGGCTCGTGCTCGCGGGCCGGCCGAGCGCCGACGACGAGCGGCTGCTCGCCTTGGCGTCGACCGGCCGGGCGGTTCACCCGCTCGGGCTGATCGACCGCCCGGCTTCGCTCGCGCTGCAGCGCGGTGCGGACGCGCTGCTGCTGCTCACCGGGAATCACCGCTCGGAGGCGACCGGCAAGCTGTTCGAGTACCTGGCCTCCGGCCGGCCGATCCTCGCGCTCGCCGAGGGCAACGAGGCGGCCCGCATCGTGCGCGAGACCGGTACCGGCGTCGCCGTTCCCAGCGGGAGCCCGGAGGCGATCCGCGCGGCCTTGGACGCGCTCGCCGACGGCTCGCTCGAGGCCGCGTACGCGCCACGCGGGCTCGAGCGCTTCCGCTATCCCGGGCCCGCCCGGGCGATCGAAGCGCTCGTCGAGCGGGCAGTCGGGAAGCGGGCCGCGCAGGGGCGCTGACCGCGCCGTGTGCCACCATCCCCAGCGGTCCGAGCGTCCGCGCGCGACTTCCGCGGCCCCCGGTCGTTGAAGGACCCGAACGCCATGACGTCCGCCCCCAGCCCCGTTCCCACGCCGCTCCGCACGCCACCGGCCGTGCCCAGCGCGCCCCTGCTCGGCGTGTCGCTCGCGCTCATCGACTACGAGCGCACGCTCGCCTGGATCGACGCGGCGGTCGCGGCCGGCCGTCGCGGCTACGTCTGCGTCGCCGCGGTCCACACCGTGATGGCGTGTCGTGAGGACGCGCAACTGCGCGCGGCGGTGCACGGCGCGAGCTTCACCGTGCCCGACGGGCAGCCACTCGTCTGGGCGCTCAACGCGCTGGGCCACGGCTTGCCGCATCGCGTGTACGGCCCTGAGCTGATGGAGCGCGCCTGCGCCCGCGCCGCCGCCAGCGGCCAGCGGTTCTATCTCTACGGCGGCCGCAACCACGGGGCGCTCGCCGAGCTGGCGCGCACGCTGCGCCTGCGCCACCCGGGGCTGAAGATAGTCGGCGGCCACTGCCCGCCGTTCCGGCCGCTCTCGGCCGCCGAGGACGAGGCGATCGCCGAGGCGATCAACCGCTCGGGCGCCGACGTCGTCTGGGTCGGGATCGGCGTCCCGAAGCAGGAGAAGTGGATGGCGCGCATGCGCGAGCGACTGGACGCGCCCGTGTTGGTCGGCGTCGGCGCGGCGTTCGACTTCCACGCGGGCCTGGTGCCGCAGGCGCCCGACGCGCTGCAGCGGCTGGGGCTCGAATGGGCGTTCCGCCTCGTGCAGGAGCCGCGCCGGCTGTGGCGGCGCTACCTGCGCTACAACCCACGCTTCGTGCTCGGCTTCGTGCGCCAGCTCGGGCGCCACGTGCGCGGGCGCTAGCCTCAGCGGCGTGTCCGTCGACGTCGCCGTCATCGGGCTCGGTCGCGTCGGTCTACCGCTCGCCGCCAGCTTCGCCGACCACGGGCTGTCCGTGCTCGGCGTCGACAAGGATTCCGAGCGGCTAGCGGCGGTGGCGGCGGGGGTGATGCCGTTCAAGGAGCCGGGCACGGACGCGGTGCTCGCCCGTGTCCTCGGCGCCGGGCGGCTCGCCGTCACCGACCGCGCCGCCGATGCCGCACAGGCCGACGCGATCGTGCTCACGCTCGGGACGCCGACGTTCTCGCACATCGAGATCGACATGTCGGACATCCGCACGGTGCTCGACGCCCTGCTGCCGCACCTGCGCGAGGGACATCTGCTGGTCCTGCGGTCGACCGTGGCGCCGCACACCACCGAGTTCGTGGCGGGCTACCTGGAGAAGCACCGCGGGTTCCGGGCGGGCGAGGACATCTTCGTGGCGCACGTGCCCGAGCGGATAGCCGCCGACCGCTTCATGGCCGAGATCGGGACGTTGCCGTGCATCGTCGGCGGGGTCGGGGACGCGTCCGGCGAGCGTGCCGCCCGCCTGTTCGCGGTGCTCGGCGCCCCCATCGTCCAGACCTCGCCCGTGCAGGCCGAGCTGGCCAAGATCTGGGCGAACATCCTCCGCTACACGACGTTCGCGCTGCCGAACCTCCTGATGATGGACTGCGAGCGCTACGGCGCGAACGTGTTCGACGTGATCGACCTGATCAACCGCGACTACCCCCGCGGCGGCATCGCCCGGCCGGGCTTCACCGCGGGCACCTGCCTGCGCAAGGACTTCGCGTTCTCGGAGGAGCGCTCGCCGGCCCCGGGCATGCTGCTGGCGGTCTCGCGCGTGAACGAGAGCGTGCCGCTGTTCCTGGTCGAGGGGATCCTGCGCCGTCTCGGCGATCTGCGCGAGCGCAAGGTGGCCGTGCTGGGCCTGGCCTTCAAGGGCGACACGGACGACGAGCGCGACTCGTTGTCGCACAAGCTGATCCGGTTGCTCGAGCGCGAGCTCGCCGATGTCGCCGTGCACGACCCCGTCGTGGCGACGCCGACCGCCGACTTCGACGCGGCGGTGCGGGACGCCGACGCGGTCGTCGTGGCCACCAACCACGCCGCGTACTCGAATCCCGAGGCGCTGGCCGCGATCGCGCGCACCGCCGCGCCGGACTGCCTCGTCGTCGACCCCTGGAACGCGTTCGGTGCCGCCCAGGTGTTCGCCTACGCGAGCGAGGTCGTCGCATTGAGCGCCCGGTAGCCTGCTGCGCCGATGAACCGCGTCCTCGTCACGGGCGGCGCCGGCACGATCGGCAGCGCCGTCGTGCGCCGGCTGCTCCGCGATCCCGCCTGGGAGGCCCGCGTCTCCGACCAGCGCCCGGCGCCGCAGTGGATGCGCGAGGGCTGCGAGGTGCACACCGGCGACCTGCGCGAGCTGAAGGAGGCGCGCGCCGCGATCGCCGGATGCACTCACGTGATCCATCTCGCCGCGATCGTGGGCGGGATCGCGAACTTCCACCGGCTGCCCCACACCCTGACCGAGGTCAACAACGCGCTCTGCAACGCGATCTTCCGCGCCGCGCTGGACCAGGGCGTCGAGCGCTTCACGTACGTGAGCTCCTCGATGGTGTTCGAGCGCGCGGACGAGTTCCCGACGCCGGAGGACTACCTCGAGCGCTGCCCGTTCCCGCTGTCGGCCTACGGCTTCTCCAAGCTCACGGGCGAGATCTACTGCCGTGCCGCCCACGACGAGCACGGCCTGCCCTACACGATCTGCCGCCCGTTCAACGCTTACGGGCCCGGCGAGCTGCCCGACTCCGAGCCCGGCATCGCCCACGCGGTGCCCGACCTGCTCGAGAAGTCGTTCGCGGGCATCGCCCCCCTGCCGATCTTCGGCAGCGGCGAGCAGACCCGCACGCTCACGCACGTCGACGACATCGCCGACGGCATCGTGACCGCGACGGGCCACCCGAGCGGCCTCGACGAGGACTTCAACATCTCGGCCTCCGACGAGCGCACGGTGGCCGAGATCGCCGCGCTGTGCTGGGAAGCGGCCGGCAACGACCCCGCGGCGTTCGCGCTCGAGCACCTTCCGAGCTTCGAGGTCGACGTCCAGCGGCGCTGGCCGTCCGTGGAGAAGGCCGAGCGGCTGCTCGGCTGGAAGGCCGCGATCGACGTGCGCGACGGGATCCGCGCCACCGCGGACTGGCTGCGCGGCCAGCGGGGAACGGCGATCGGGTGAGCGCCAGGCGTGCGCTGATCACCGGCATCACGGGACAGGACGGCTCGTATCTGGCCGAGCTGCTGCTCGCGAAGGGCTACGACGTGCACGGCATGGTCCGCCGCGCCTCGACGGAGCGCTTCGACCGCGTCGAGCACCTGCGCGACGGCATCACGCTGCACCAGGGCGACCTGCTCGACCAGCGCTCGCTGGTCGACACGCTCCGCGCGGCGGAGCCCGACGAGGTCTACAACCTCGCGGCCATGTCGTTCGTGGCCGTCTCGTGGATACAACCGACGCTCACCGCCGAATTCACGGGCGTGAGCGTCACCCGCATGCTCGAGGCGCTGCGCGAGGCGTGCCCGGAGGCCCGCTTCTACCAGGCCAGCTCGAGCGAGATGTTCGGCAAGGTGCGCGAGACGCCGCAGAACGAGGCGACGCCGTTCTACCCGCGCTCGCCCTACGGCGTGGCCAAGGCGTACGGGCACTTCATCACCGTGAACTACCGCGAATCGTACGACCTGTTCCTATGCTCCGGAATACTGTTCAACCACGAGAGCCCTCGCCGGGGGCTCGAGTTCGTCACCCGGAAGATCACCTGGCACGCCGCCGCGATCAAGCTCGGCCTGCGCGACGAGCTGCGCCTGGGCAACCTGGACGCCAAACGCGACTGGGGGTACGCCGCCGACTACGTCGAGGCGATGTGGTCGATGCTGCAGCTCGACGCTCCGGACGACTTCGTGATCGCCACCGGGGAGACGAACACGGTACGCCGCTGCGTCGAGATCGCGTTCGACCAGGCCGGCATCGAATGGGAGCCGTACGTCAGGATCGACGACGCGCTCAAGCGTCCCGCCGAGGTCGACCTGCTGGTCGGGGACTCCGCCAAGGCCAAGCGAGTGCTGGGCTGGGAGCCGCGGACGAGCTTCGAAGAGCTGATCCGCATGATGGTCGACGCCGACGTGGAGCTGCTCTCGCGCTGAGCCCGGTCGCTGCCGCCCGATCACGGCAGCCGGCGACCCGGCTCATCCTCGCTGTAGGCAGAGCTCGGGCGCCAGCTCGGCCAGGACTTCGAAGTCGTCGTCCCGCGTCCACACCGCGAGGTCGTGGGTCAGCGCCGTAGCCGCGATGATCGCGTCCATCGCGCCCGCGCGGCGGTTCTGCTCGCGCGCGGCGGCCAGGAGGACGGCCAGCCGGCCGGCCACACGCTTGTCGTAGGCCAGAGACATGGCGGGGTCAGGTCGTCCGTGGTCGAACCGGTGTCGAAGTCCGCCGGATCCGACGTGACCCCGAGCTCGCCGGCGAGGTCGGCGATCAGAGCGAGGTCAGGTGATCCGGCGGCGGTACCGTATCGGCGATGAGCATCGGAATCGTCGGTTTGGGCTACGTGGGGTTACCGCTGGCCGTCGCCTTCGCCGAAGCGGGCGAGCAGGTCATCGGCGTGGACGTCGATCCCGGGAAGATCGCCGGGCTGCGCGAGGGGCGCTCGCACATCGAAGACATCCAGTCCGCGTCGCTGCGGGCCGTAGCCGAGCGGATGGAGTTCACGACCCGGGCCGTCGACCTCCACAGTGCCGAGGCGATCCTGGTGTGCGTCCCGACGCCGCTGAACCGCAACCGCGAGCCGGATCTCGGGCCGCTGCTCGGCGCGGCGCAGACGCTGGCGGGCGTGATCAAGCGCGGCCAGCTCGTGGTGCTCGAGTCGACCACGTTTCCCGGCACGACGCGTGAGCATCTCGTGCCGCTGCTGGAGGAGTCCGGCTTGGTCGCCGGCGAGGACTTTGCGCTGGCGTTCTCGCCCGAGCGCGTGGATCCGGGGCGCACGGACTACACGATCCGCAACACGCCGAAGATCGTCGGCGGTCTGACGCCCGCGTGCACGGCGCGCTCGCTCGAGGTCTACGGGCGCATCTGCGAGTCGCTCGTGCCGGTCTCCACGCCCGAGGTCGCCGAGCTGGCCAAGTTGCTGGAGAACATCTTCCGCTCGGTCAACATCGCGCTGGTCAACGAGCTCGCGATCCTCGCCGACCGGATGGGCATCGACATCTGGGAGGTCGTCGACGCGGCGGCGTCCAAGCCGTTCGGGTTCATGCGCTTCGAGCCGGGGCCGGGCATGGGCGGGCACTGCCTCCCTGTCGACCCGTTCTACCTGACGTGGAAGGCCCGTGAGTACGACATGGTGACTGAGTTCATCGAGCTCGCCGGCAAGGTCAACAAGCAGATGCCCTACTTCTGCCTGGAGAAGATCGAGCGCGCGCTCAACGACGCCGCCAAGCCGGTCAGGGACTCGCGGGTCCTGATCGTGGGAGTCGCCTACAAGGGCGGCGTCGGCGACCTGCGCGAATCGCCCGCGCTCAAGATCATCGAGCTGCTCCAGGAGCGCGGCGCCGACGTCGCCTTCCACGACCCGCACGTGCCCGAGCTGCCACAGCACAGGCTCGTCAACTCAGAGCTCGGCGGCGAGATCGACCTCGCCGTGATCGTCACGGCGCATCCCGGCGTCGATCACGGGGCGATCGTCGAGCAGTCCCCGGCGGTACTCGACCTGCGCGGAGTGACGCGGCGGCTGCAGGACGCGCGCGTCACGCAGCTCTGAGCTCGCGCAGCGCGGCGAGCGTGCAACGCAGGCCCTCCTCGAGGCCGATCTCGGCCCGCCAGCCCAGCACGTCGGCCGCCCGCCGGACGTCGAGGCAGGAGCGGGCCACCTCACCTGGCCGCTCCGGAGCCGTCGCGGCCTCCGCCCCGATCGCGCGGACGAGCTCGAGCACGCTCGTCTCCAAGCCGGTGCCGATGTTGACCGCGCCGGTGACGTCGCTGCCCGCCGCGGCGAGGAAGCCGGCGACCACGTCGCCGACGTAGACGTAGTCGCGCGTCTGGCTCCCGTCCCCGTAGATGGTCACGGCCCGGCCCTCGAGCGTCGCGCCGGCGAAGATCGCGATCACCCCCGCATCGCCGTGCGGGTCCTGGCGCGGGCCGTAGACGTTGCCGAAGCGCAGCGCGAGCGTCGAGAGCCCGTGCAGCCGCGTGAACAGGCCGCAATACGTCTCGGCCGCGGCCTTGCTCGCGCCATACGGCGAGAAGGGCGCGAGCGGCGCCGACTCCGGCGTGGGCAGCTCGCTCGTCTCGCCGTAGAGGGCGCCGCCGGTGGACGCGAGCAGGACGCGGCGGGCGCCGGCCGCGCGTGCGGCCTCCAGCACGCTCGCGGTGCCCGCCACGTTGAGGCGGGCGTCGTGCACCGGGTCGGCGACCGACTTGCGGACGTCGACCTGGGCGGCCAGGTGGAAGACGACCTCCGGCCGCTCGGCCACGACGGCCTCCGCCATCGCCGGCGCGTCCGCGACGTCCACGACGTGCAGCGTGACGCCGTCCGGGATGCGCTCGCGGCGACCTGTCGAGAGGTCGTCGACGACGGACACCGAGGCGCCGCGCTGCACGAGCGCGTCGACCAGATGCGAGCCGATGAAGCCCGCGCCGCCCGTGACCAGTGCCCGCATCGCCGCCATACTAGTGCGCCGATTCGGCTCAGGACGAACCACCAGCGGCGGCGTAGACCGCCCGCAGCCGGGCGGCGATCACGGCCGGCGCCGTAAGCTCGCGGGCAACCGCGAGGGCGGCATCGCCCGCGGCGTTGCTCCCCCACAGCGCGGAGATCCTGTGGGCCATCGCGCCGACGTCGCGGGGCGGGTGCAGGCCGGGCTCCGGGACGATCTCCGCCAGGCCGCCCGCACGCGACGCCACCACGGGCAGCCCGGCGGCCATCGCCTCGAGCGCGGCGAGCGGGAGGATCTCCTCGTAGCGCGACGGCACAAGTGCGATCGCGGCCCCGGCGCGCAACGCGGCGAGCTCGCCGGCACTGACGCGGCCCATGAAGCGGACGTCCGGCGCACCGGCGCGCAGCGCAGCCGCGTCCGGTCCGTCCCCGGCGACCACGAGCGGAACCCCGGCGGCGCGGCAGGCGGCGATCGCGTCGGCCACGCCCTTCTCGGCCGTCAGGCGGCCCGCGTAGAGGGCGTAGCCACCGCTCGCCGCGCTCGATCGGACGGCGAGCTCCCGCTGCACGGACGGGATCACGTGCGCCCGGCCGGCGAGCGGCGCGCCCAGCGCCTCCAACCGCGAGCGCGCGAACGCGCTCGGAACGACGAACGCGTCGGCGCTGTCCGTGAGGCGCCCTTGCCACAGCGCGAGGCCGGCGCCGTACGCCGCGGACTCCGCCCGCGATCCGCCGCGGCAGTTCAAGCGCACTCCGGGAAGCGTGTTGCGACCGTGGCAGCGCGTGCAGTCCTGCCCGCGCGTGAAGCAGGTGCCGACGGCGCAGACGAGCCGGTAGTTGTGCAGGTGCAGGACGACGCGCGCGCCGGCCTCGCGGGCCGCGGCCAGCGCGCGCCAGCCGAGCGCCGGCTGGACGTTGTGCGCGTGCACCACGCGGGCGCCCGTCCGCTTGACCGCCGCGGCGACCTCCGCCGGCTCGAGCCCGCCGCGCAGCAGCCCGAGCGCCGCGCGGCGCCGGCCCAGCCCGACCGAGTCGCGGGTCAGGATTCCCGCCTCCTCGCCGAGCCGGGTGCGGATCAGCCATGCGAGATCCTCGACGGCGCGCTCCTCCCCTCCGGGGATGCGGTAGCGGTTGTGGAGGAGGAGGATCACCCGTCCGAACCCTACGGCCGCGGGCGACCGCCCTAACCTCCCCGGCCCGTGGCACCCAGCGCCTCGATCCTCTTCCCCACCCGCCGCCGGCGCGACTACCTCGCCGTGGCGCTCGCGTCCGTCGCCGATCAGGCCGTCGCCCACGGGGCGGAGATCGTCGTCGTCGAAGACGAGTCCGCCGACCCGGCGACCGAGCGCGTGGCCGTCGCCCACGGGGCGCGCTACGTCGCGCTCGGCCGGGCCCGCGGCCTCAACGTCGCCCGCAACGCAGCGGTCGCCGCGGCAGGCGCCGACCTGCTGTGCTTCCTCGACGACGACGTCGCGGCCTGGCCGGACTGGCTGGGCGCCCTCCTCGCCGCCGCGGCCGGCCATCCGGGCCACGAGGCGTTCGGCGGGCCGATCCGCGCGCGACTCGAGGGCACGAACCTGCACCTGTGCGGGCGCGAGCCGCCGCCCGTCACCACGCTCGACCTCGGCTCGTGCGACTGCGACGCGGAGCTGGTCTGGGGAGCGAACCTCGCTATCCGGCGTACGGCACTGGACCGCGTCGGCGCGTTCGACGCCGTCCGCTCCGGGCCGGGGGACGAGGAGGAGTGGGAGCGCCGGCTGCGCGCCGCCGGCGGGCGGATCCTCTACGTCGCGGCCGCCGGCGTCGACCACCGCCGCACGGGCGCCGACGCGCGCATCCACGCGCTCGCCCGCGCGGCGTGGCACCGCGGCCGGCATGCGCGCCGCTTCGACGCGGCCAAGGGCGCCGCCCCCGGGGTCGCCGGCGAGCTGCGGACGCTCGCCGGCTGCCTCTGGCACACCGGCCGCTACCGGTGCGGCAACGGGATCGTGTTGACCGCGCACACGGCCGGCCGTCTCCGCGAGGTCATCACAGCTGAACCGTGCCTGCCACCGCTGCCGGAAGTCCGGCGCCGCGGCGCCGATCGTGAGACCGACGCAGATGAAGGGCGCCTGGCACCTTCATGTGGCGACGGGCAGCCCGAGTACCTCTCGGGTCGGTCGGGCACGCTCGGGCGGCGGGGGCTGCTCGGTGCGCGCGCGCGCGACCTCGCCGCCGACGCGCTGACGGCGCCCCGCATTCGGGACGTCCGGCGCGCCGCCCGGACCGATCCACCGCCTCGGCGCGTGCTGGTGGCCGGCGTCACCCGCCCGGCGCTCGGCTTCCTCGTAGACGCCATCGCCGCCGAGCTGCGCCGCTCGCGCCACGACGTCACGCTGCACCTCTCGCCCGGCGCGCCCGGCGCGGGCAAGTGGGTCAACCTGCGCGCGACGCTCGCCGCGCATCCGCCCGCGGGCGCCGACTGGCTGCTGCTGGTTGACGACGACGTCATCCTGCCCGCCGGATTCCTCGATGCCTTCGTGTTCACGACCGAGCGCTTCGGCCTGCGCCTCGCCCAGCCCGCGCACGCGTTCGCGTCGCACGCGGCGTGGCCGGTGACACGCCGGCGCCCCGGCCTGCTCGCCCGGCGAACGCGGTTCGTCGAGATCGGGCCGGTCACGGCGATCCACGCCGACGCATTCGAGACGTTGCTGCCGTTTCCCCCGCTCGACATGGGGTGGGGGCTTGACGCCCATTGGTCGGCGGTGGCTGGGGAGGCCGGGCTCCCGCTCGGGATCGTCGACGCCACGCCGATCCGCCACGTCCGACCGGCCGCCGCCGCCTACCCGCGTGCTGCCGCGGCGGCCGAGGCCGAGGGCTTCCTCGCGGATCGCCCATACGTCACGCGCGAGCAGGCCGGCGAGGTGCTCGCGGCCTGGCGGGAGCTGTAGCGGGAGCTCTGGTGCGCGTCGTCGTCGTCGCCGAGTACTACCCGCGAGCGGCCGACCCGGTGCTTGGCGTGTGGGCGCATCGCCAGGCGCTGGCCGCACGCTCGGCCGGGGCGGAGGTCCGCGTGCTGGTGCTCCACCGGCCCGTGCCCTCCAAGGCCGCGCTGCGCAGCGGCCACCCGCGCGCGCTGATCGCGCCGCTGCGCCAGCCGCTGCGGGCGGAGCTCGATGGGCTGCAAGTGGACTACGTGCCGTTCCTCGCCCCGCCGCGCGGAGGCAGCTACGGCGTGTGGAGCGCGTGGGCGGCGCCGACGCTCGCCCTCGCTCTGCGCCGGCTGCGGCGGGCGTTCCCGTTCGAGATCGTGCACGCGCACTACGCCGCACCGGCGGGCGACGCGGTGCGCCGCGCCCGGCCCGGCGTGCCCGTCGTCGTCTCGGTGCACGGCGGCGACGTGCTGTCGGTCGCGGAGCGCTCATCGGCGGGCGCGACCGCGGTGCGCGCCGGCCTCGCCCACGCGCGGCTGGTGCTCGCCAACTCGACCGGCATCGCCGTGCGCTGCCGGGAGCTGGGCGCCCGCCACACCGCGGTCGTGCACCTCGGGACGGACCTACCCGGGCGCGTCGAGCGGCATGGAGCGACGCTCGTGACGGTCGCCCATCTCGTCGGGCGCAAGCGCCACGGCGATGTGCTGCGCGCGCTGTGGCTACTGCGCGACAGCCACCCCGACGTGCGCTGGGAGATCGTCGGCGACGGGCCGGAGCGCGGCGCGCTCGAGCACCTCGCGAACGAGCTGGGACTCGACGGGCGCGTGCGCTTCCACGGTCAGCTCGCGCCCGCGCAGGCGCGGGCTGCCGCGTGGTCCGCGGGGGTGTTCGTGCTTCCCAGCATCGACGAGGCGTTCGGCGTCGCCTACGTGGAGGCGATGGCCGGCGCCGTCCCGGCGATCGGGTGCCGCGGTGAGCCGGGGCCGGAGGAGATCGCCGCGACCGGCGGCGGCCTGCGGCTCGTCGCGCCCGGCGATCCGGAGGCGCTCGCCCGCGAGTTGCGTGGGCTGCTCGACGAACCCGACTGGCGGCGAGAGCTCGGAAACGCCGCCCGCGCCACGGTCGAGGCCGGGTTCACGTGGGAGCAGTGTGGGCGCGCGACGGTGGCCGCGTACGCGGAGGCGCTGCGGTGAACGGCGGCGGCGACCCGCGTCCGGTCCTCTTCGTCACCAACCACGCCCCGGCCTTCCGGACAGGGGCCTTCGCCGCCTTGCATGCACGCGAGGACGTGCTGTTCGCGCTGGTCGGCGGCGGTGTGCGGCACGGCGGCGCGATGGCCACGGAGGAGCCGCCGTTCCCGGTGCTCCGCCCGAGCCAGCGCACCGTCGGCCGCCTCGCCGCCTCCGGCCGCTTCCGGGCGGTGGTCGCGGGGCTCTCGGGCCGGGTCGCGCTGCCCGCCGCGTACGCCGGCGCCCGCGCCGCCGGCGTGCCCCTCGTGCTCTGGGCCACGATCTGGCGTCACCCGCGCACCGCGGCGCATGCACTGTCCTACCTCCCACTGCGCCACCTGTACCGCCACGCCGACGCGATCGCCACCTACGGTCCGCACGTGTCCGATTATGTCCGAGCGAAGGGTGCCCGGGCGCCGGTGATCGAGGCGCCGCAGAGCGTCGACGACGCGTTCTGGAGCGCACCCGCGACGCCCCGCCGCCGCGCGCCGTTCCAGGTCATGTTCGCCGGCCGGATGGCGGAGGAGAAGGGAGTTCCCGAGCTTCTGCGAGCCTGGCGCGGCGCCCGCCTGCCGGCACCGGAAGCCGCGCTGGTGATGGTCGGCGACGGTCCGTGCCGTGCCCGGGCCGTCGCCGCCGGTGCCTTCTGTCCCGGCGCGATGCTGACGCGGGAGGAAGTCCGCGACTACTACGCCGGCTCTGACGTCGTCGTCGTGCCGTCCGTCCCCACGCGCGACTTCCTCGAGCCGTGGGGGCTGGCGGTCAACGAAGCCTTCGACCGGGGAGTTGCCGTGATCGCCACCACCGCGGTCGGCGCTGCCGCGGGCGGCCTCGTCCGGCACGAGCGCACCGGACTCGTCGTCCGCGCCGGTGATGCGGCGGCGCTCGCCGCCGCGGTACGGCGACTGCACGAAGACGCGGCGCTGCGCGAGCGGCTCGGCTCAGCGGGCCGCGAGGCGGTTGCCGCGAGCCACTCCCACGCCCACTGGGCGGCCGGGATGAGCCGGGCGCTGGCCGCTGCCGGGGCCGGTCGCCGGGCGGAAACGGGCTGCTAGCGTGCCCCGCGCCGTGACCCGAATGCTGCTCGTCATGGTGCTCACGCTGCTGGTCGCCGCCCCGGCGGCGATGGCGGGCACCCACTCCGACATCATCGGCGACTGCTACGACGACGGGACGCTCGACGGCAGCTACACGCCGTCGCAGATCCGCGACGCGCGCAACAACCTGCCCGCCGACATCGACCAGTACTCCGACTGCCGCGACGTGCTCAACCGCGCCCTCGGCGGCTCCGGCACCAAGGGGGTCGGCGGTGACGGCTTCGGAACCGGCGGCGTCGGAGCCGGCGGGCCGGCTGCGCTGCTCACCCCGAACGGACCGGAAGAGCAGCAGGCACTCGACGCGGCCGGCGCGTCCGGCGGCGACAAGCCGATCCAGGTCGGCGACGGCACGGTGGTGCCGGGGGCTTCGGGATTCGCGGCGGGCGCCGCTCGTAACGACCTTCCGTCGAGCCTCCTGGCCGCCCTGATCCTGCTCGCCCTCGCCGCCCTGGCGTCCGCCGTCCCGCAAGTGCGCAGGCGTGTCCTCGCTCGCCGGCTCGCCTGACGCGCCGGCGGCGCGGCTTGACCGGCCCGCCCCGGCACCCTTGCCCGTCGCGGTGATGCCACCGCACGGGCGAGGCGGTGCCGTGGTGGCCGCCGGCGTGGCGCTGGTGCTGACCGGCACGGCGTTCGTGGCGGACGGGGGGCTGCGCCTCGAGCGCACGAGCTACGTCGAGGTGGCGCTCATGCTGATCGGCGCGGCGCTGTGCGCGGCGGCGCTGCTGATGCCGCGGGCACGTGTCGAACGCCTCCACGGCGGGCCGGCGCTCGTCGCGCTGGCGGTGCTGGCCGCCTACACCGCCGTGTCGATCGTGTGGTCGCTCGCGCCGTCCGACTCGTGGGTGGAGGCGAACCGCAGCTTCGCGTACCTCGCGACCTTCGCCGGCACGATGGCGCTTGCGCGGCTCGCGCCCGGTCGCTGGCCGGCAATTCTGCACGGCATCGCGCTCGCGTGCGTCGCGGTGTCGGCCTGGGCGCTGGTGACCAAGGTGTTTCCGGGCGCGCTGGCCGAGGAGGAGACCTACGCCCGGCTGCGAGCGCCGTTCGGCTACTGGAACTCGGTCGGACTGACGGCCGCTCTCGGCGTCATTCCGCTCCTGTGGCTGGGCGCGCGCCGGTCCGGCCGGCCGGCGCTCAACTCGCTCGCCTGGCCGGGGATCGCGCTGCTCGAAGTCGCTCTGATGCTGTCCTACTCGCGCGGTGCACTGCTCGCGCTGCTGGTCGGGCTCGCCTTCTGGTTCGCGGTCGTCCCGCTGCGGCTGCGCGGCGCCGTGGTCCTCCTGGGCGCGACCGCCGGTGCAGGAGCGGTGGTCGTCTGGGCGTTCTCGATGACCGGCCTGACGACTGACGACCTTCCGCTCGCCGTGCGCGCCGATGCGGGGCATGAGCTGGGTGCGCTGCTCTTGCTGATGCTTGTCACGCTGCTCGCCGTAGGACTGCTCGCCGGCTTCCTCGCCGCCGAGCGGCCCGCCTCGTCCCAGGCCAAGCTCATCACGGGACGTGTGCTGCTTGGCCTGCTCGCCGCGGTCCCGGTGATCGTGCTCGTTGCCCTGGCCGGCGCCCCCGGCGGCATCGACGGACAGGTGTCCAAGGCCTGGGACCAACTCACGAGCCCGGATGCCGCCACGCCGGCCAACACGCCGGGGCGGTTGACGGAGGCATCGTCCGTCCGCGCCCGCTACTGGGATGAAGCGCTCGCCGTGCACGCAGTGTCCCCCGTCGTCGGCACGGGCGCCGGTGCCTACGCGACCGTGCGCACCCGCTTCCGCACCGGCACGCAGGTCGTTCGCCACGCGCACGGCTACGTGCCCCAGACGCTGGCCGACCTCGGTTGGGTCGGGCTGGGGATCTCGCTGCTCGCGCTCGGCTTCTGGGGTTGGGCCGCCGCGCGGACCGCCGGGCTGCGCCCGCGGGACCGCGGGCTGCCGTGGGACGCCGAGCGGGTCGGGGTGGTGTCGCTGCTCGCCGTCGCGCTGGTCTTCGGGGTGCACTCCTCCGTCGACTGGACGTGGTTCGTGCCCGCCAACGCGGTGACGGGCGTGGTTGCGGCGGCGTGGGTGGTCGCACGCCCGCCGCTGCGCCGCCGGCTCGAGGCGACCGCCCCGAGCGACGACGTCACTGCCGCGATCCGGGCCCGAACGCGGGACGCCGCGTCGCTGTGGGCGCCGCCCGCGGACGCGCCGGCGATCGCCGACATCGCCGGCCCGGGGGCGCTGCCCGTGGCGGACGCGGAATGGCGACGGCGAGCGCCGTTTCCCTGGCCGGCGGTCGTCGCCGCGATCCTGGTCGTCGCCTTCGCGCTCACGGCGGCGTGGGCGGCCCTGCAGCCCGTGCGCGCCGTGCGCGCCGGCGACATCGCCGTCAGCCGTCTGGAGCAGGGTGGCCTGGACGCCGCGGTCTCGATCGCCCGTATCGCTCAGGACCGCAACCCGCTCTCGCCCGAGCCCCTGTGGGAGCTGGCCTACATAGAGCAGCAGCGCGGCCGGCTGGAGAACGCCCAGCACGCGCTGGAAGAGGCGGTCCGGGTCCAGCCGGCCAGCGCCGAGACATGGCGCCGGCTAGGCCGTTTCCAGCTCTCCTCGATCACCCGGCCCGCTGACGCGCTCGCTTCCTTCCGAGCCGCGTACTTCCTGGATCCGCGCAACCCCGCCTCGGCCTCCGACTTCTTGGAAGCCAGCCGTGCGAACGGCCAGCCGGCCGTGGTGCCGCCCCCTATTCCCTGATGGCGCGCCCGACCAGCGCGCGGCGCAGGAGCGGCGGCCCGCCCAGCGGCTCGAGCCGGACGCCGGAGAAGCCGGACGCGAGCAACGCGCGCCTGAGCGAGCGGCGCGTGTAGAAGCGAACGTGCTGCCCGAGCGGGTCGTAGTGAGCGTCGTGCCGCGTCAGTGCCAGCAGCGTGCGCTTGAGGCGGCCGTGATCGGGGACCGTGACCAGCAGCCGGCCGCCGGGGCGCAGCACACGGCGCACCTCGGTGAGGAAGCCGATCGTGTCGGGCACGTGCTCCAGCACCTCCGAGCACCACACGACGTCGATCTCGCGATGGCCGAGCGGCAGGCTGCCGTCAGGCGCGACGCGCCGCAGGTCGGCGCCCGGAGCGTTGCGCCGCGCCCGCCCGAGCGCGGCCTCGGCGAGCTCGACGCCGACGGGGTCGGCGCCGGCATCGCGCAGCGCGGCGACGAAGCGCCCGGCGCCGCAGCCCAGGTCAAGCACGCGCTCGCCCGGCCGCACGTCGCTCAAGAGGAGCGCGCGCCGTCGCTCCCACGCCCATGGGTCTGGATCGTCGGGCAACCCCGACCACACCCCGTCGTAGAACTCGCGCACCTCAAGGATGGTGACGCGTCGGAGGTGTGCGCCGCGGGTGGAGGTGCGGCTACCGTGCAGCCGATGCGGCGATACGAGAGGAGACGTGACATGCCCACGGCTACGCAGGTCGGACAAGTAGGTCTGCAGGGCTGGCGCGAGAAGCTGGCAGATGGGATCGCCGAGCCGGTCGCGGACCGCACCGGGCTCAGCGAGGAACAGGTCCGTGCGCTGATCGGCGCGGCGTTCTTCCTCCTGGCGGTGCTCTACGTCGCGAAGGCGGTCAGTGCCCTGGCGCAGGAAGCGCGTGACAGCTGACTCGTCGAAGCGCCGGTGGACAGGCTCCAGGAGACGCGGCGGCGCACCGCGATGAATCCATCGTTGATTAGATCCGCCGCGTGTCGAATCTCCGGGTGTCGGTCACCGAGTGCGTCCGGACGATTGCGCTCAACCGCCCAGAGGTGCTCAACGCGTTTGACCTGACCATGCTCAGAGAGCTCCGCGCGGCGATCGGATCGGCCGTATCCGACGCGGCGGTGCGCACGATCGTCCTCACCGGCGGCGCCCGCGCGTTCAGCACGGGCGAGGATCTGCGGGCTGCGCAGACGCTGGATGCTGCCGGCTTCCGAGAGCAGATCGAGGAGCTGCAGAAGCTGGCTGGTGAGCTGCGAGACGCGCCGAAGCGTTCTCGAACTGGGCGACAACGGACGCCGACGTCGATCGATCCGCTGCGGCGATCGCCGCAGCCGTCGCTTGAGCCGCTCCCTCCGGGTGAAGGCAAAGGACGGCAGTGCGACGATTGCCAACGGCCAAGTCGGTCCTCGCTGGATCGACTATCGCTACAACAGCTAGAACGCCCCGCGCCGGCTGAGCACCGCGGGGATCGTCTTGAGCAGGATCGTCAGGTCGAGGCCGACCGACCAGCGCTCGAGGTAGAGGAAGTCCAGGCGGACCAGGTCGTCGAAGTCGAGCTCCGAGCGGCCCGAGACCTGCCATAGGCCGGTGAGCCCCGGCAGGACGAGGTAGCGCTTCTTGTGCCACTCCTCGAGCTGGTCGAAGTCACGCTGGGGCAGTGGCCGCGGACCGACCAGCGACATCTGGCCGAGCACGACGTTGAAGAGCTGGGGCAGCTCGTCCAGCGAGTAGCAGCGCAAGAGCCGGCCCACGGAAGTCATGCGCGGGTCGCGCCGGATCTTGAACAGGGCACCCGAGGCCTCGTTGAGCGACTCGAGGTCGGCCTGTGACTGATCGGCGTCCGAGCGCATGGTGCGGAACTTGAAGCAGGCGAACGGCTCACCGCCGACGCCGGGCCGGATCGAGCGGTACACGACCGGCCCGCGCGAGGTCAGGAACACCGCGATGGCAATGGCGATCATCAGCGGGCTCAGCACGACGAGCAGGACGAGCGCGCCGATGAAGTCGAAGCAGCGCTTGACGGCATAGTCGAAGCCGTCGAACACCGGCGGGCGCAACTCGAACAGCGGGACCGACGCGCCCGGGACGAACTCAGCGCGATGGATGAGAATCTCCATCGTGGACGGCGCGATGCGGACCGTCACGCCGCGCCGGTGGCACTGGTCGACCAGCTCGACCGCCTGCTCCTCGGGGAAGTCGGGATCAGCGATGATCACCTCCTGCACGCGGTGCTGATCGAGCACGGCGGGCAACTCGTCGATCAGCCCGAGCGAGCGCAGCCCGTTGTCAGGCCGCGGCGTCAAGGAGAGGAAGCCGATCATGTCGACGGGTGCATGAACCTCGTCGACCAGCGCGGAATGCACATCCTCGATGTGCTTGCCCGAGCCGACCAGCACCGCCCGGCGGCGATAGCCGGCCGCGCGCAGGAGTGCGCCGGTGACCGTCTCGTAGCCCCAGCGCAGCGTGGACACGTACGCGACGGCGAAGCAGAGCGTCCCGTAGAAGATGTAGTAGCTCGAGTACTTCTCGCCGTTGACAAGGGCGAAGATGAGCGCCACCACGGTGACCTGGAACAACGAGGAGACGATGCGCGGCAGCCCTGGGCGCTGAGCGCGCTCGGCGTAGAGGCCGGAGCGGGCGAACAGCAGCGCGGTCACCAGGTACGCGAACGCGACGTTCTGCTGCGCTTCGCCGAGGGATGCGTCCCACGCCCATTCACCATCGCGGAGCACGGCCTTGACCATCAGCGCGGTCACGACCGCCGCGAACACGCCGGCGAAGTCCAGCGCGAGCAGCGAAAGCACGCGGCACAGGCGGCGCAACGTGTCCATCCGCAGCAGGAACGAGAGCGCCGGCGGGCGCTTGCGCCGGATGTCGGTCGACGCGAGCGCCGGCCCCGGGGGCGCGCGGACCGGCTCCGGGCTCTTCGTGCGGGTCTCAGCCATGGGCGGTTCCCCTGTCAACAACGCGACAGCCTCGCACAGGTAGTGGCGTTTCTCGCAGCAATGAGCCCAGTCCGGAGCCGCTGACGCGGATCGCGGTGACCGGCGCTAGGAAGTGACCGCTCCGATGAGCGCTTCGACGCCGGACACTTCCACCGTCTGGCGCAGGCCGTCGCGAAGCTCGACGCGGGGCTCCCAGCCCAGCACTTCCCGCGCCAGGGAGATGTCGGGCTGGCGGACCTGCGGATCGTCGACAGGCAACGCCTCGTGCACTAGCTCGGAGCGCGACCCCGTCACCTCGATCACCGCATGCGCGAGCTCCAGCAGTGTGAACTCGTGCGGATTGCCGATGTTGACCGGCTGGTGGTATCCCGACTCGGCAAGCCGGATGATCCCCTCGACGAGATCGGTCACGTAGCAGAAGGACCGCGTCTGCGAGCCATCGCCGAACACCGTGATCGGACGGTCGCGCAGCGCTTGGCGCAGGAAAGTGGGAATCGCTCGGCCGTCGTGGGGGCGCATGCGCGGGCCGTAGGTGTTGAAGATCCGCACGATCGCCGTATCCACGCCCTGCTGGCGGTGATAGGCCATCGTCAGCGCCTCGGCATAGCGCTTGGCCTCGTCGTACACCCCGCGTGGCCCGATCGGGTTGACGTGCCCCCAGTAGGACTCGGGCTGGGGATGCACCTTCGGATCCCCGTAGACCTCGGATGTCGACGCCGTCAGGAACCGGGCCCGGTGCGCTTTGGCCAGTCCCAGAGTGTGATG
>Ga0136624_1000088_pt1 | contig 26358 bp, 19 predicted proteins | sample AntDrymUQ4692206_2_FD_104802 | JGI IMG/M metagenome (GOLD analysis project Ga0136624, IMG submission 104802) | Polar desert sand microbial communities from Dry Valleys, Antarctica - metaG UQ469 (22.06) | ecosystem: Environmental > Terrestrial > Soil > Desert | place: Antarctica: Dry Valley... | reverse complement strand
GCGCCGGGGCTGGTCGGCCTGGACATGAACATCGGGCTGCTCTACTTCTTCGCCGTCTCGGGCCTCTCGGTGGTCGGGGTGATGATGGAAGGCAAATCGAGCTACAACAAGTATTCGCTGATCGGCGGGCTTCGCGCCGCCGCGCAGGCGATCAGCTACGAGCTGCCGCTGCTGCTGGCACCGGTCGGTGTCGTGATGCTGGCAGGCACGCTCAGCCTCAACCAGATCGTGATCAACCAGGCCGGCTGGTTCTGGGACTGGTACGTGTTCCAGCAGCCGCTCGCCTTCCTGGTCTTCTTCATTGCCGCCACTGCCGAGGGCAACCGGACGCCATTTGACCTGACCGAGGCCGACAGCGAGATAGTGGCCGGCTTCGCGACCGAATACAGCGGCATGCGCTTCGGCTTCTTCTTCTTCGCCGAGTACGTCAACGTGTTCATCCTGTCGGCGCTGACGGTGATCCTCTTCCTCGGCGGTTGGAATGCGCCGATCGACCCGGCGCCGATCCTCCAGTTCCTGAACGTGACCATCAACCCGGCGCTCGATCCGGGCAGCCTGGGTATGGGCCTGCTGTTCGTGCTCGGCCTCGGTGTTCCGCTGCTGATCCTGCTGTTGGCGCTGCCGGTGTGGATGCTCAAGAGCGACTGGTCGTTCCCGAAGTCGCTGGTCGTGGCCTTCATCCTGTTCAACGTCATCGGCGCCGGCCTCGCCGGGGTCTGGCTCTTCCTGAGCTTCGAGGTCGTCGTCGGGCTGGTGTGGTTCACGATCAAGACCTTCACGCTCGCCTTCGTCTTCGTATGGATGCGCGGCACGTTGCCGCGGGTGCGGATCGACCAGCTGATGGGCTGGGCGTGGAAGTGGCTGGTGGAGATTGCGTTGCTCAACATCTTCCTGACCGCCGGCGCCATCCTGCTGCTGCAGGAGCTGGCTCGATGAGCGGACCGCTGGCCAAGCTGCCCGGGTGGGGCATTGCCAAGGGCATGCTCTTCACGCTGTACCGGTTCTTCTCGCCGAAGGTCACCGTCCAGTACCCGGAGGTGGTGCAGGAGATCAGCCCCAAGCATCGGGGGCGCCTGATCCTGCTTTACGACGAGGCCGGCAACCTCAAGTGCGAGACGTGCTTCCAGTGCGCCATGTCCTGCCCCATTGAAATCATCGACATGGGCGGCGTCGACACCAAGAACCGCTACCACGTCCATTGGGGTCCGGCGGAGCAGTATGCCGAGCGACGCGAGGAATCTCCCCTCAGGCGTTCGGGCCGGCCGGTTCCGGATCGGTCGTTCCAGGCATGGCGGTCGATCGACCTCGGGCCGCTGGACAGGATCCTGGTCGAAGAGGACTATGACCCACGCCGTATGCTGCGCATCCTGGAGCGGACCCAACAGGCCTACGACCACCTGCCGGTGGCCGCGCTCCAGCACATCAGCCATGCCACGGGCGCCTGGTACAGCGAGATCTATGGCATCGCGACCAGCTACCCGCACCTCCGTTTCGAGCCCGGTCGCGTAGCCGAGATCGGCATCTGTCGCTGCCCGACCTGCGTCATGCTCGGCGCCGGTCGTGTCCGGCAGGCGCTGGAGGAGGCGCTCGCGACGGAGGTCGGCGGCGTCAGCCCCGACGGAGCCGTGCGCCTGACCGGCGTGGAATGTGGCGGCGAGAGCCAGAACGAGCCGCTGGTCGCGCTGGATGGCCAAACCCAGCCCGGCATGACCGCCGACCGAGCGCGTGAACTGGCCACAAGTCTCCGTGCCGGCACGGCGCGGCCGGGAGCTGCCTGAGCATGGAGCTGCGGCGCTCGCCGAAGGGGACGCCTTCCATCCTTCTGTCGCGGGTGGGGCTGTACGACCCTGACGGACCGCTCGCCGAGGCCCACAGGGCAGGCGCGTGGACCACGTGGCGGCGGACGGCACCGACGGTCAGCCCGCAGCAGATCCTGCGCGCGGTGACCGAGTCCGGCCTGCGCGGCCGCGGTGGTGCCGGCTATCCGACGGGCGACAAGTGGCGCGCCTGCGCCGACCAGCCGGCGGACGTCCGCTACGTGGTGGCCAACGGCTTCGAGGCCGACCCGGGAGCGCAGGGCGATCGGACGCTCATGGAGCGAGACCCGCACGCCATTGTCGAGGGGCTGGCCCTGGCCGCCTTCGCCGTTGGCGCCAGCCGCGGCTACATCTGCGTCCGCGCCGGCAATGACGTGGCTTTCCGCCGCCTCGGAGCCGCGGTGCGGGCGGCCGAGGATGCCGGCTACCTGGGCAGCGACGTGCTGGGCACCGGCTTCGACATCCACGTGGAGGTGCTGGCCATCCCCGGCGGCATGGTCGTCGGCGAGGAGACGGTTCTGCTCAGGGCCATCGAGAACAAGCGCGCTCAGCCCGACCAGCGTCCGCCGTATCCCAGCCGCCGCGGCCTGTGGGACCGGCCGACGGTGGTCAACAACGTCGAGACGCTGGCGCTGGTGCCGTGGATCGTGGCCAACGGCGCGGCCATGTTCCGCGACATCGGCGACAACCTCAACCCGGGCACCACGCTCGTCCAGATAACCGGCGCCGTCAAGCGGCCGGGCATCGCCGAGGTCAGATTGGGCACAGCGATCGGCCCGCTGGTGGAGCAGGTCGCAGGCGGCGTCCGGGCCGGCTCGCGGCTCAAGGCTGTGCTGGTCGGCGGGCCGGGCGGCGGCTTCCTGCCGCCCGATCGGCTCAACACGCTGCTTGACCCGCTGGCGCTGGCCGAAGTGGGTGCCATCTGGGGATCGGGGGCAATGGTCGTGGCCGACGAGCGCACGTGCCTCGTTGAGATGGCGACGCTGATGGAGCGCTACCTGTCCGACGAGTCGTGCGGCAAGACGATCCCCTGCCGCATCGGCATCCGCCGGCTGTACGAGATCGGCTCACGGGCCACGTCCGGACTGTCCCGTCCGACCGACCCGCAGTTGTTGCTCGACCTGGCCGCCGACGTGCGTGACGGCGCCCTGTGCGGACTGGAATACTGTGCGCCGAACCCTCTGCTGACCGGGATGCGATACTTCGCCCAGGAGTTCGAGGACCACTTCGTTGGTGGTTCCTGCCCAGCCGGCGTGTGCACCCCGTTGCGCGTCGTGGCCGGCGCCGCCCAGTGATTGTTACCGGCAAGCGGATCACCGACTGAACGCATGACCGACACCCTGCCCGCCATCACCGACGAGGCTCGCGACGCCGTGATCGAGCAGCTGCTCGAGACGCAGGCGCCGCAGCGGCCGCTTGTCACGCCGACCTTCACCATCGAGGTCGACGGGCGTCAGTTCACCGGCCGCGCGGGCCAGACGATCCTGGAGATATGCCGCGACAACGGCATCGAGGTTCCAACGCTGTGCTACGAGCCCAAGTTGCCCGGCTTCGGCGCCTGCCGGATGTGCGTGGTCGAGGTCGAGGGTGAGGACCACCCGCCGATCAGCTGCTCGCGTGAGGCGGAGCAGGGCATGGTCGTCCAGACCCAGACGCCGCGGCTGCGCCAGGTGCGCAAGACGAACCTCGAACTGATCTTCTCGGATCACAACGCCTACTGCCTGCCGCCGTGCCAGAACAAGTGCCCCAGCCACATTGACATTCCGGGCTTCCTGAAGGCCAATACCGAAGGCAATTGGGCCGAGTCGGCACGGATCTTCAAGCGCACCATCCCCTTCCCCAGCGTCCTCGGGCGCGTCTGCCCGGCGCCGTGCGAGGAACACTGCCGGCGGGATGAGGTCGAGGAGGCAATCGCCATCCGCGACAGCCACCGCTACGCCGGCGACATGGTCCTGAAGGCCCAGGCAGCCGGCACAAAGGCGCCCGTGCCGTTCGAGATCCAGCCCACCTCAGGCAAGCGCGTGGCGGTCATCGGCTCCGGGCCGGCCGGCATGTCGGCCGCGTACTACCTGGCCATCGCGGGCCACGAGGTGACGGTCTTCGAGCGCGACCCGGCGCCCGGCGGGATGCTCCGTTACGGCATCCCGCAGTACCGCCTGCCCAAGGTGGAGGTGCTCGAGGCCGAGTACCAGTCGGTCTGGGATCTCGGCGTCAAGATCGTGACCGACGCCGCCCTGGGCCGCGACTTCACCATCGACGACCTTCAGAACCAGGGCTTCGACGCGGTCTGCGTGGCCATCGGCTGCTACGACACCAACGAGCTGGGCGTACCCGGCGAGGACGCCGACGGCGTCATCGACGGCCTGGAGTACCTGCGCGTGGCTACGCTCGGGCTGCCCTACCCCGAGCACGCCGGCAAGCGCGTGGTGGTCATCGGCGGCGGCTTCACCTCGATGGATTGCTCGCGCACGTCGGTCCGCCAACGCGCGGCCGAGGTGACGCTGGTCTACCGCCGCGACATGAAGGACATGCCCGCCGCCAACGAGATTCACGAGATGCTGGAGGAGGGCGCGCGGGCCATCTTCCAGGCGGCCCCCACGCGCGTGCTGACCGACGACAGCAACCGCGTCACCGGCGTGGAGTTCCAGCGCATGGCCCTCGGCGAACCGGATGAATCCGGCCGACGGCGGCCGGCGCCCATCGGCGGCACGGAGTTCGTCATCGAGTGCGACCGCGTGCTGCTGGCCATCGGCCAGGGGCCGCAACTGGACTGGCTCGAGCGCGGCTCGGCCGGCGTGAGCGCCACGCGCAACAAGCGCCTGGAGGCGGACGCGGTGACCTTCGGCACGGGCCGGCGGGGCGTCTTCGGGACGGGCGACGTGCGCGTCGGCTCGGCCACCGTCGTACAGGCCAACGCGGAAGGGCGGCGCGCGGCCTACGCCGTCGATGCGTACCTCAAGGGCCAGGACCTGGAGGCCATCAAGACGCGGCAGACATTGGCTGAGCCTCAACCCGAGTTCCTGAGCATCGTGCCCTACACCGGTGAGTTGAAGGAGCCGCGCTATCGCCTCAAGGCGATGGAGCCCGAGCTGCGCAATCGGAGCTACGTCGAGTACGAGATCCCGTACACGCAGCAGGAAGCGATGGCCGAATCCAAGCGCTGCCTGCAGTGCACCTGCGAGGCGATCGGCTACTGCGACCTGCGGCGGCAGGGCATCGAATACGGCACCACGCTACAGACGCTGGAGCCGCAGAGCGGCGGCGCGTACAGCTTCCGCAGCGTCACCGAGAACCGCTTCACAGGCACCAACCACGACTACATCCGCGACGACAGCCACGCCTTCATCCTGCGTGAGCCGTCGCGCTGCATCGACTGTGGCCGATGCGCCACCGTGTGCAAGGAGATCGTCGGCGCCGCCTGCTACGACTTCATGCGCACCGGCTTCGACACGCTGGTCACGACCCCGCTCGACATGAGCCTCAACACCACGCCCTGCGTGTCGTGCGGCCGCTGCGCCGAGACGTGCCCGACCGGTGCGCTGATGCCCAAGCCGCGGGTGCTGGAGAAGTACGACGTCGACGAGAGCCGCTGCATCCTGTGTGGCATCTGCGTCGATGCCTGCCCCTACGACGCGCTGCGCTGCGGCCCCGACTTCGAGCTCAGCCACGAGAGCCGCTCCGAGCCGCTGATCGACCTCCTGGCAATCAGCGCGATCGATCGCGACACCGAAATAACCTACGTCCGCAAGGAGCGCGACTGGCTCGAACGCGCACAGGCTCAGGGCCGGCAGCTCGATAGCGGCCGCCTGCTGCCAATGCTGCCGGCAGGCGTCGCCGGCAACGGGCACGCGCGCAACGGGAACTCCGCCGACGGCCACGCGCACGCCGGCCACGGCCACGGCCACGGCGAAGACGCACACGCCGGCCGCTGATGGCCCTGCCGCAGACGATCCCGCTGCTGGGCTGGGCATGGGACGACCTGCTTTTCCTGCTGCTGTCGGGAGTCATGCTTGGGGCGGCGGTATTCGTCGTCATCGGACGCGACATCATCCGCTCCGGCCTGTCGATGATCCTCGCCTTCGCCGCCCTGGCGGGCATTTACGTGCTGCTCGGGGCGGTGATCGTGGCGGCGGCGCAGGTGCTGATCTATATCGGCGCCATCAGCGTCCTGATCCTCTTCGCGATCATGCTCACCCAGACCAAGGGAGGACCGGCGGGCCTCGTGTTCCACCGCCAGTCCTGGGCCGGTGCGCTGGCCGCCATCGGCCTGGCATTGCTGCTGGTGATGGCGATCATCAACACCCAATGGCCGCAGGCCGTGGCCGAGCGGCTGTGGTCAGCCACGACCGAGATCGCGCTGCTGCTATTCGGCGACTCGCTGTACATCCTGGGCCTGCAGGTCATCGCGGTGCTGCTGACGGCGGCAGTCATCGGCGGCGTGTTCCTGGCCAAGCGCGAGGACCAACCCGACCCGGGTGATCGCGAGCGACCGGAGCTGACATCGCGCCGGCGACCGTCGATACTCGAGCAGACGCCGCCGCCGCGGACGCCAGTGCCGCCGCCGCAGGCCGAGCGCAGCTACAGCACCGAGGCGGAACAACCGTGAGCCAGTCGCTCGACGCGTACCTGATCCTGTCGGCGCTGCTCTTCAGCATCGGCACCTTCGGCTTCCTGGCCCGGCGCAATGCCATCGCGATGCTGATGTCGATCGAGCTGATGCTCAACGCGGTCAACCTGGCGGTCATCGCCTTCGGGGCGTTCACGCCGGCGCTGCAGGCGCACGCGGCGTTGATCGCGCTGTTCGTGATGGCCGTGGCGGCAGCCGAGGCGACGGTCGGCCTGGCCATCGTCATCGCCATCTTCCGCAATCGCCGCACGCCGCTGGTGGATGAGTACACCAGCATGCGCGACTAGGCGCGATGCCCGCCATCTTTGCCGTCGCCGAGCCCGGCGTGAGCCCGGGCGCGGTCGGTCAGTTCGACCAGCTGCTGGTAGTGCTGCTGCTGGCAATCCCGATCGCCGGGTTTGCGCTGACCGCGCTGGTCGGCCGCCGGCTACACACCAAAGCCTGGATCATTGCCGTACCGGCCATCGTGGTCACATGGGCCATCGGCATGTACCTCGTCTACCAGGCGCTGATCGCCGGTGCCTACGGCGAGGGCCTGCGCTTCACGCTCTACGAATGGGTCCCCGCCGGCGCCTTCACCATCTCGGCCAACTTCCTGGTCGACAACCTGACGGCGGCGCTGCTGATCGTGGTCACGACGGTCGGCATGCTCGTCCATGTCTACTCCATCGGCTACATGGCCCACGATCCCGGCCGGTGGCGATTCTTCGCCTACCTCAACTTCTTCATGTTCAGCATGCTGTTGCTGATCCTGGCCGACAATTTCCTGCTGCTCTTCGCGGCGTGGGAGCTGGTCGGCCTGTCGAGCTACCTGCTCATCGGCTTCTGGTACCGGCGGCGCACGGCCGCCCTCGCCGCCAAGAAGGCGTTCCTGGTCAACCGCGTCGGCGACTTCGGCTTCGCGCTCGGGATCATGGCCATCTGGACGACCGTCGGCACGCTCAACTTCAGCGAGGTCTTCGAGTTGCTGCCGGCGCAGGTCGCGGGCGGGGCGGTGGAGCCATGGATGATGACCGGCATCGCGCTGCTGCTGTTCATGGGCGCCATGGGCAAGAGCGCCCAGTTCCCGCTGCATGTCTGGCTGCCCGACGCGATGGAGGGCCCGACGCCGGTCAGCGCCCTGATCCATGCCGCGACGATGGTCAACGCCGGCGTCTACTTCATCGCCCGCGCCAACCCGATCTTCGTCCAGTCGACCGACGCCATGGTGCTCATCGCGGCGATCGGCATCTTCACCGCCATCTTCGCCGCTTCGATCGCCTTCACCCAGCGCGACATCAAGCGCGTGCTGGCCTACTCCACGCTCAGCCAGCTGGGCTACATGTTCGCCGCCCTGGGCGTGGGCGCCTTCACGGCGGCGATCTTCCACCTGATGACGCACGGCTTCTTCAAGGGCCTGCTGTTCCTCGGCTCGGGCTCGGTCATCCATGCCGTCCACGAGGAGCAGGACATGAACCGCATGGGCGGGTTGTGGCGGCGCATCCCGCTGACCCACTGGACGATGCTCATCGGCTCGATCGCCATCGCCGGCATCCCGCCGCTGGCCGGCTTCTGGAGCAAGGACGAGATCCTGGCCGAGAGTTTCAAGTTCGGATTCACCTGGGTCTGGGCAATCGGTGTGGTCGTGGCCGTGATGACCGGCCTGTACATGTTCCGGCTGATGGGCAAGACGTTCTACGGGCAGAGCAACGTCGATCCGGAGGTCCTGCCCAAGGTCCACGAATCGCCACCGAGCATGACCGTGCCGCTGATCCTGCTGGCGGTGCCGAGTGTGCTGCTCGGCCTGGCGATCGGCTTTCCGCCGGCCGACGGGGCGCTCCACCACTGGATGGAGCCGGTCTTCCACGACGCCCAGATCACGCTCGGCATCGAGCACCATCCATTCGAGTTGCTGGGCATCGACGGCGCGCTGCTCCTGGTGGGCGCCTCGGCAGGTGCCATCGGCGTGGCCCTGGGCATCTACTTCTTCGGCCTGTTCGGCCTGCGCGAGAGGTCGGCGCCGGTGGCGGCGCTCACCGAGCGTGCCGGCGTGCTGTACCGGGCCTCGTACGCCAAGTGGTACGTCGATGAGCTCTACGACGGCATCTTCGTTCGCTTCGGCGGTGTCGTGGCGCGGGCCCTGTGGTGGTTCGACGCGCGCGTGGTCGACGGCACGGTGGACGGCGTAGCGGCCCTGACGCAGGGCGCCGGCCGGGGCATTCGCCAGATCCAGACGGGACGCGTCCAGAACTACGCCCTCGGCATAGCTACCGGCCTGCTCGTGATCGCCGTCGCCTACCTGTTCATGGTGCGTTGATGGAGCAGCTGCCGCTCCTGTCCGTGGTCACGTTCCTGCCGCTGTTGGGCGCGCTGATCATCGCCTTCATACCGCGTGACAACCTGCCGGCTATTCGATGGGCGGCGCTGATCACGGCGCTGGCGACGTTCGGCGTGTCGCTGATGCTGCTGGCAGTCTTCGAGTCGGGGGCCGCCGGCTTCCAGTTGATGGAGCAGGCCGACTGGATCCCCGACTTCGGCATCCAGTACAAGCTCGGTTTCGATGGCATATCGCTGGCCATGGTCGTGCTGTCCACGACCCTGACCTGGATCTGCATCCTGGCCAGCTTCGGCATCACCGACCGGGTGAAGGAATACATGATCTCGTTCCTGATCCTGGAGGTCGGGATGATCGGCGTATTCCTGGCGCTGGACCTGTTCCTGTTCTACATCTTCTGGGAGATCGTGCTCGTGCCGATGTACCTGATCATCGGCATCTGGGGCGGCGCCAACCGCATCTACGCAACCATCAAGTTCGTCCTCTACACGCTCGTCGGCTCGTTGCTGATGCTGGTCGCCATCCTCGCCGTGGCGTATACGTACCAGGCGGCCACAGGCAGCTGGCAGGGTGCATTCGACTACGAGCAGCTGATCGCCTTCGGCTTCGACCCGACGCTCCAGTTCTTCGCCTTCATCGGCTTCTTCCTGGCCTTTGCGATAAAGGTGCCGATGTTCCCGTTCCACACCTGGCTGCCCGACGCCCACGTGGAGGCGCCCACCGCCGGCTCGGTGATCCTGGCCGGCGTGATGCTCAAGCTGGGCGCCTATGGGCTGATCCGCTTTGCCGTGCCGCTCCTGCCCGACGCGGCCGTGGAATGGGCGCCGCTGATCATCGTGCTGAGCCTGATCGGGATCGTGTACGGCGCGATCGTCGCGCTCGTGCAGCCGGATCTCAAGAAGCTGGTGGCCTACAGCTCGGTCAGCCACATGGGCTTCGTGACCCTGGGCATCTTCATCTTCCAGGAGCAGGGGCTGCACGGGGCAGTGATGCAGATGGTCGCCCACGGGCTGATAACGGGCGCGCTGTTCCTGCTCGTGGGCGTGATCTACGAGCGCACCCACGACCGGACCATCGCGCGCATGGGCGGCCTGGCGGCCGTCACGCCGGTCTACGCCATGTTGCTCGGCTACTTCGTACTGGCCAGCCTGGCGCTGCCCGGGCTGGCCGGCTTCGTGGGCGAGTTCCTGGTGCTGGTCGGGACCTTCGCGTTCTCACCCGTGGCGGCGGCAATCGCGGCCATCGCGATGATGCTCGGCGCGGCCTACCTGCTGTGGATGTACCAGCGCCTCATCTTCGGTGAGGTTTCGGACTTCCTGCGCGGCCTGGGCCATCACCTGACCGACATGCGGCCGGTGGAAGTGCTGACGCTCGCGCCGCTGGTCGTCCTGACGCTCGTTTTCGGCCTTTTTCCGGGTCTGCTGCTGGAGCTGTTCCAGGGGCCGGTGACCGAGTGGCTGGCCCACGTCACGCCGGAAGCGGCGGTGGGCCTGAGATGACGAAGTTCCGCTGATGACGCTCGACCAGAACACGTTGGTTGCGATCGGCCCGCCGGCGCTGGTCGTCGTGCTGGCCCTGTTGCTGGTCATCGTCGACATGGCCTGGCCGGCCCGCGACCGCCTGCTGACATGGGTGGCAGCTGTAGGCCTGCTGCTGATCATGGCTGCCACCGTGATCATCGGCCCGTTGCCCGGCATCGGCCTGCTGGACGGTCCGCAGGTGGTCTTCGACGGGGCCTACGTGCGCGACTCGCTGACCACGTTCCTGGACCTGCTGATGATGTCGATTGCGCTGCTGACCGTGCTGTTCGGGCCGGACTACCTGCGCCCCCGCGGCCTGCCTGCCGCCGAGTTCGCCGCAATGCTGCTCTTCGCGATCACGGGCGCGATGCTCATCGGAGGCGCACGCGACCTGCTGCTGCTGTTCCTGGCGCTCGAGCTGCTGGTCCTGCCGGGCTACCTGCTGGCCGGTTATGCCAAGCGTGACGGGCTCTCGACCGAGGGCGCCATCAAGTACTTCCTGCTGGGCTCGTTCTCGAGTGCGATCTTCCTCTTCGGCCTGGTCCTGACCTTCGGCTACGCGGGCACCACGCGCATCCCCGACGTGGCGGCGGTGCTGGCCGGCGCGGCCGGTGGCGCCGGCTCACTCGCGCCCGGCCTGCTGATGGGCCTGGCACTGCTGACCACCGGCGCGGCGTTCAAGATCGCGGCCGTGCCGTTCCACTACTGGACGCCAGACGCGTACCAGGGGTCGCCGACGCCGGTCACAGGCTACCTGTCAGTCGGGCCCAAGGTGGCTGCGTTCGCGCTCATCCTGCGCCTCTTCGTGGAGGCGCTGGGTGACCTGAAGGCCGACTGGACGCCGTTCGTGGTGGTGCTGGCGGCATTGACCATGACCATCGGCAACCTGGTCGCGCTGAGCCAGGACAACATCAAACGCATGCTGGCCTACAGCTCGATTGCCCACACCGGCTACATCCTGGTCGGCCTCGCCGCCTTCGGCGGAGCAGCGGTCGGGTCCGCCGCCGAGCAGGCCGGGCTCGAGGCACTGCTCTTCTACAGCGCCGCCTACGTCTTCATGAACCTCGGTGCGTTCGCGTGCGTGGCCGCCCTCCAGAGACGGCCGGGTGTGACCAGCCAGCTGAGCACCTTCGCCGGCCTCGGCCGGCGCGCGCCGCTATTGGGCGTGCTGATGTTCCTGTTCCTGCTGTCCCTGACCGGTATTCCGCCGCTGGCCGGGTTCTGGGCGAAGTGGTACGTGATCCAGGCAGCGCTGCAGGTTGGTGGCTGGCTGACCATCCTGGCGGTGCTGACCATGCTCAACGCCGCCATCGCTGCCTTCTACTACCTTCGCGTCGGGGTCTACATGTACATGCGCGACGCGCCCGCGGGAGCGCGCGATGTCAATGTCGGCGGGCCGACGCGCACCGGCCTGGGGCTGGCGGCGGCGATGACCATTTTCATCGGCCTGCTGCCGCCGGTGACCACGGCCGTCATCCTGATGGCCAGGGAGGCGGCGCAGGCCCTGCTGTAGCGGGGAAGTCATGACCACCAAGCCAGCGACAACCGCTCCCCCGGCAGGCCCTCAGCCTGCCGCCGAGCGAGCCGCCGAACGGCCGGCGGAAAGCCGCCGCCGGCTGGCCGAGCACCTGGGCGCAATCCTCGCCGAGGACCAGCGGCTGGTGGTCGTTTCCAATCGCGGTCCGCTGACCTTCCGCCGAGCACGGACCGGCTGGCGCGTCCAGCGAGGCTCGGGCGGCCTGGTGACGGCACTGGCCGAAGTCGGCCGCCTGGCTCCTGTCACGTGGGTGAGCAGCGCCATGGACGCCGGCGACCATGAAGCAGCGGCTTTGTTGGGCGGTCGGACGGATGAAAGGCGCACCGAGCTCGAGGAGCGGATCGCCGAGGTCATGCCCGGCCAGGACCTGAACATCGTGCTGCGCGAAATTCCGCCCGATGCCTGGCAGGCTCACTACGGCACCATCTCCAACCCATTCCTGTGGTTCATGCAGCACCAGCTGTACAACGTGCCGTACGAGCCTGTGGTCGACGACAAGTTGATGGCGGCGTGGCGCAACGGCTACCAGGTGGTCAACGAGGAGCTCGCCCGCGCTGCCCTCGCGCAAACGAAGTCAGAGCGTCGGCCCGTGGTGCTACTGCAGGATTACCACCTCTACCTGGCCGCCGCCACCATCCGCGCCCAGCGGCCGGAGAGCCTGCTGCTCCACTTCAATCACATCCCCTGGCCGGCCATCGACTCGTGGCTGATACTGCCGCAGGCACTGCGCCGGCAGATCTGCGAAGGCTTGCTGGGCAATGACATCGTCGGCTTGCAGACCGATCGTTACGCCACCAACTTCCTGCAATCGGTTGATGCCTTCGTCCGCGATGCCCACGTCGACCCCGCCGGCCGACACGTGCGCTGGCGTGGGCGAACCATCTGGGTGCGCGCCTACCCGATCGCGATCGATCCCGATGCGCTCACCCAGTTCGGGCGCGGGGCCGAGGTGGCGGCCAGGAAGACGAAGCTGAAGGAGCGCCTGGAGCGAGCCGGCAATCCGCGGCTGATCGTGCGCGTCGACCGTCTCGAGCCGTCCAAGAACGCGCTGCGCGGTTTCCAGGCCTACGAGCTCCTGCTGCGCCGCCGACAGGACCTGCGGGGCAAGGTGCGCTTCCTGGCGATCCAGTCGACGAGCCGCGAGAAGCTTTCCGACTACGCCCGCTATGCCGCCGCCGTGCGCGAGGTGGTCGCCCGCGTGAATGGCCTGTCGGATCCCGACGAGGCACCGATCTGGCTGCTCGATGGCAGCGAGTACGCGCTCGCCATCGCGGCCATGCAGCTGGCCGACGTAATGCTCGTCAACCCGGTCGTCGATGGCATGAACCTGGTGGCCAAGGAGGCTGTCGTAGTGGGCAGCCCGGTGGTGGTGCTGTCAGAGACCGCCGGCGCGGCCGAGCAGATGGCGGCTGACTCGTTGATGGTCACCGCGGCCGACGTGGCCGGCACCAGCCGGATGCTGGAGCAGGCGCTGGACATGCCCGACACCGAGCGACAGCGGCGTGTGCGCCGGCTGCGCTCGAGCGTGCGCAGCGAGGACCTGGCGTGGTGGCTGTCACGCCAGATGCGCGACCTGGCTGCTGTCGCCGGCGGTGGCCGGCCGCCATCGCGTGCGCTGCGAGATACGGTGAGGCGGGTGGAGCCGGAACTCTAGGCGCGGTCCTCGCTCGCGTCGCGGGCGGCAAGGGCTGTTGCCAGCGCGGACAGGAAACGCGTGGCCTCGCGTGGCGAGGCAAGCACCATGTCGGCTGCCTCGAGGACTTCGGCCGGCGCCTCGGCCCGAGCATGAACCGCGATTGCCACGCCATCGGTCTGGCCCGCCCGCCGCGCCTCACGCAGCACGACGAAGGCCTCGGCGTCGCTGACGTCGTCGCCGAGCATGAACACGCTGGCCGGCCGCAACTCCTGTATCAGCGCCGCCATGGTCTGACCCTTGGCCGTGGCGCCGACGGGCCGCAGCTCCAGCACCCGGCGCCCCGGATAGCGCTGCAGGATCCCGTCAGGGTCAAGCGCATCGACGGCGTCGGCGACGCGCGACGCGGCCCCTTCCAGGTCCGGCGCGGTGCGGTAGTGGATCGCCACTGCCGGCGCCTTGTGCTCCACGACCAGCCATTCCTCCGGGATATGGTGGCGGATGCCGTCGGCTACCCGTTGCGCCGCATCGACGGCCGCAGCCGGGCTCTCGTCAATTGCCGGCACGAGCCGGGCCGGTCGCCCGCCGCGCGCCACGTGGCCGCGCTCCATGCCGTGATTGCCCAGGTATGTGACGTTGCCCACCCTGACCCGTGCCGCGACGTCCCTGGCTGCTCGTCCACTGAGCACCACAACGTGCACGCCGGCCATCCCGGCCAGCCGTCGCAGCGCCTGCCGGCCGAGGGGCAGGATCGCGGCGGCCCATGGGTCGAGCTCGATCCGGCTGAGCGTCCCGTCGAAGTCCGAGACGACCAGCAGTGGCCGCCGATCGAGGTGCTCCCCGGCGCGCCGGAGGGCTTCCGCGACGGTGATCGATCTCGGCCCGGACCCGCTCATTCGATGGGCGCCTCGGGCACGACAGTTCGAATCGATTCGATGAATACCTCGGGCGGCGCGCCGCCGAACAGGATCGACTGGATCACGCCGTTCCCGTCGAGCCAGAAGTGGACCGGCAGCGCGATGATGCCCCACGCCCGCTCGATCGCGCCGTCCTCGTCGAGAGCGGTCGGCAACTCGACGCCCAGCGAATCGATGAAGTTCTGGACCGTGCGTCGGTCCTCGCCCACATCGACCAGCACGATGCTCAGCTCATCATCGAGCTGGGCCTGCAGGCTCTCCATCATCGGCAGCTCGTCGCGGCACTGTGGGCACCACGTGGCCATGAAGTTGATCCACAGCGGGGCGCCACGATAGTCGCGCGTGTCGAAGCTGCCACCATCGAGCAGTTCGGCCTGGATCCGCGGCGGGCGCTGGCCGACGGCGAATCCTTCGGGTGCCTGGGTGAACAGGCTCGATGGAGCGGGGCTGCCGCCGGGCGGTTCCGATGGAGCCGGCGTCCCCGGTACCGGGCTCGAGGTGGCAGGCGGCTCCCCGGTTTCCATCGGCGGAGCGGTTGGCGCGCCCGGGGTGGGTGGCGTGGGTGGCTGTCCGAGTACTGTTCCCAGCAGCGCAGACAGCAGGATGACGCCGATCGCCAGCCCAGCCAGCGCTCCAAGCAGAGTAGGTGAACGCATTCAGGCGGAATGTACTACGGCATTCCGCAGAGGGCTGCGCTAGCATCGGCCGCCCATGCAACCTCTGTCGGGCCTCGCCCAGCGGACGCTATCGGCGCTGCTCATTGCGATCAGCGTCGCACTCCTGACGGCCGGCCTCTTCTCATACGCCTCGTCGCCGATCGTCGGCGACCAACCGCCGACGGCCCTTCCGACCGAGATCGGCAACCCGGTCCTGGGCACGAATGCCGTCCCGACGCCAGGCGCCAGCGCGTCACCGGCAGTGGCCAACCCATCGCCGGCAGTGGCCAACCCATCGCCGGCACTGGTTACTCCATCACCGGCAGCCACTGCGCCGCCGGCAGCAACGCCGTCACCGGCGGCTACTCTGCCGCCTCGCGGTGAAGGTGCGGTGGCATCGCGAATCGTGATCCCTGCCCTGCGCGTGGACCTGCCCATCCTCGCCGGTGACATCGAGGTGCCGGGCAACCGCGACTCGTATCCGCTGTGCGACGTGGCGCAGTACCTCGTGTACTACGGTCAACCCGGCGAAGAAGGCACCAGCTACATCTACGGCCACGCTCAGCGAGGCATGTTCCTCCCCCTGCTGCGCGCGTCGCAGCGCAACGACGGCGCCGAGATGCTCGGCGCGCTGGTCGAGGTGTACACCGCCGACGACAGGCTCCACCTGTACGAGATCTACCGCGTCAAGCGCCATGCAACCGATCTGTCGCTGGCCAACAGTGTCGAGCCGGGTGAGCACCTGCTCGTGCTCCAGACAAGCGAAGGCACGAGCGGTCACATCCCGAAACTGCAGGTCGCGGCCCGGCCGATCGGCATCCTGCCGGCCGACCCCGAGGCGGCCAACCCGGTGCCCCAGCCGCGGCCCTGCTGGCGCTAGGTCTCTCTCGAGCCGGGCTTGACAGGCTCGCCCAGCGGACATAACATCAACGCTACTTTATATGTAGCCGTGTTGATGTATTCGCGGCACGATGCCCTGGAGCCCCGCCGCTTTTATGCCCACGCCCGCCCGAATCCGTTCGACCATCGCCACCATCGCCGCGCCGCCGGATGACCTGCGCGAGATGGCGGTGTACCACAAGGCACTCGCCGACCCCACGCGGTTGCGCATACTGCAGCGTCTGGCCGATCGGCCGGGGACGGTCACCGAGTTGATTGACCATGTTGATCTCTCGCAGCCGCTCGTCTCGTGGCACTTGCGGCGGCTGAAGGCAGCCGGGCTGATCGACATGCAGCGCAAGGGCCGGGAGGTGATCTGCAGCATCAGCCACGATGCCCTCGACCGCTTCCAGGCGCGGGATCGTCGGATGCTCGGACTCGCCGGTTCAGCCCAATGACGACGACCCAGAGCCCGGTCGCGGGGCGATCCTTCCGCGATCGCGCGCGTGCCGCCGTCGAGCCGCTGGCCCGCCTCCTGGGCCGGCTCGGCCTGACGCCCAACACGCTGACGCTGATCGGCTTCGGCATCGCCCTCGTGGCTGCCGCATTCGCGGCTGCCCAGGCATGGCTGGGCGCCGGACTGCTCGTCGCCTTCGGCGCAGCCTTTGACATGCTGGACGGCGCCTTGGCACGTGCGACCAACACGACCAGCCGCCTGGGCGCGTTCATGGACAGCGTCTTTGACCGGGCCGGCGAGGCCGTAATCTACGTTGGCCTCGTAGCTGGGCTTGCCGCCGCCGGGCCAGCCGCCGACTTCCCGTCGGGCACCGGCCTCGGGCCGCTTGCCGCCGCCGCGGCCATGGGCGCGGCCTTCATGGTCAGCTACACCCGCGCCAAGTCTGAGAGTCTCAACTTCAGCAGTGGTCGCGGCATGGCCGCTGTCGGCCTCGCGCCGCGCGAGGTGCGCGTGGTCATCCTGGCGCTCGGCCTCGTGGCCGCCGGCAGCCTGGCCAACACGCAGGCGGCCTATGCGCCGGGCACCATGCCGCCGTACCCCTACTGGTGGCAGGCACTTGTCGGAGCGCTCTTGCTCGTCGCGGTCCTGGCCACCTTCACGACCATTCAACGCATCGTCCACGTCGTATTCGAGTCACGCAGGCAGGAGAATTAGTCACATGGCAGACAAGGCAACCAGCGCCAACGGCAACGGTCGCTCGCCCAAGCGCAAGGACGGCAAGATCCGCGTCGCCATCGTCGGCGTCGGTAACTGCGCCAGCAGTCTCGTACAGGGCCGCTACTACTACGAGGACGCCCAGCCGGACGACTTCGTGCCGGGCCTGATGCACGTCAACCTCGGCGGCTACCACGTTCGCGACATCGAGTTCGTGGCCGCCTTCGACATCGACAAGAACAAGGTCGGCAAGGACCTGTCGGAGGCGATTTACGAGAAGCCCAACAACACCTACGTCTTCCAGAAGGTGCCCAACCTGGACGTGCCCGTCGAACGCGGCATGACCCACGACGGCCTGGGCAAGTACCTGTCGCAGATCATCGAGAAGGCGCCCGGCCCGACGGCCGACATCGTGGGCATCCTGCAGGATCGCGAGGTCGACGTCATGGTCTCGTACCTGCCGGTGGGCAGCGAGCAGGCGACCAAGTGGTACGTCGAGCAGGCGCTCAAGGCCGGCGTTGGCTTCATCAACGCCATCCCGGTGTTCATCGGTCGTGAGCCGTACTGGCAGCGCCGCTTTGCCGAGGAAGGCCTGCCGATCATCGGCGACGACATCAAGAGCCAGGTCGGGGCCACGATCACGCACCGCGTGCTGACCCGGCTGTTCATGGATCGCGCCGTGCGGCTGGATCGCACGTACCAGCTGAACTTCGGCGGCAACACCGACTTCCTGAACATGCTCGAGCGTGAGCGCCTCGAGTCCAAGAAGATCAGCAAGACCAATGCCGTCACCTCGATGCTCGACTACGACTTGGATGACAACGCCGTCCATGTCGGTCCGAGTGACCACGTGCCGTGGCTGGAGGACCGCAAGTGGTGCTACATCCGGATGGAGGGCACGACCTTCGGCGATGTGCCGCTGAACGCCGAGCTCAAGCTGGAGGTGTGGGACAGCCCCAACAGCGCCGGCGTCATCACCGATGCCATCCGCTGCCTCAAGCTCGGTCTCGATCGAGGCCTGGCGGGCACCCTCGTCGCGCCGTCGGCGTACTTCATGAAGAGCCCACCGCGTCAGATTCACGATGACATCGCGTTCAACCGCGTCGAGGCCTTCATCCGCGGCGAAGACAACGAGACGCTGGTCGGCACCGAGAAGGCGCCGCCGGCCAAGAAGCGGCACCTGGCCGGGCCGCGCACGACGGAGCCGGTGAAGGCCGCCGTCGGCGAGGGCGCCTCGGCTGCAAAGTCGGGCGCCAAGACGGCCGCTGCCGCCAAGTCCGGCGGCGGCTGACCTCACGCAGTGCCGGAGCGACGCAGCATCGGCGACGGCTCGCGTAACCGCTCGAGCGGTGTGGCCTACGCGCCGCACCGGCCGGACGATGCGCGCAACCGGGTGACCGCGGTTGTGCGCCGCGCGCGCGAGCACTCGGCCGTGCGCGGCTACCGGGCCGCGGCGGCAGCAATCTCGCGCGTGCCGCCGCGGATCACCCTGCCCCTGGGCCGGGCCGTGTTCATGGGCAGCTACTTCGCGTGGCCGGCCAAACGGCGGATCATCCTGGCCAACGCCTCACACGTCCTGCGCTTGCCGGCCGGCGACCGCCGCGTTCGGCATCTCGCTCGACGCATCTACGCCACGTACGCGCAGTTCGTGATCGAGTTGATGCGCCTGCCCGCCCTGCCCGCCGACGAGCCGGCGCGGTTGATGGACTACGGCGGCGAGCGGGGCGGGGATTCGTTCATCGCCCTCTTCGAGCGGCTGCGGGCAGAGGGCCGGGGCCTGATCGCGGTTTCGGCCCACATCGGCAGCATCGACATCCTGGCCGGCGCCTTCGCCCTGCGCGGCATGCCCACCTACGGCCTTGCCGACGACTCGGCCTACCCCGAGCTGTTCGAGGAGATGAATGCCCAGCGTCGGCGCTGGGGCATAGAGGTGATCCCGTGGCGCAACCTGCGCCGCGTGTTCGCTGCTCTCCGAGAGCCGGCCATCCTCGGGCTGGTGGTCGACTGGGGCTACCGATCGGACGGCATACCGGTCAAGCTCTTCGACCAATGGACCACCCTGCCGGCAGGACCCGCGCTGCTCGCGGCGAGGACCCGCGCGGTGATCCTGCCCGTCGTCTGCCGGCGCCGCGCCGACGGCTCGTTCCACGCCCGGCACTACGATCCCATCGAGGTGTCCGGCAGCCAGCCACGTGAGGTGCAGCGGGCCACGCAGCTCATAGCCGACGCGCTGGCCGACATGATTGCCGCCGATCCCGAGCAGTGGTACACGTTCAAGCCGATTTGGCCCGAGACCGCGGCCGAGAAGGCTGACCTGGCCGCCGCTGTCGAGGCTCTCTCCCAGCCCACGGGCCGGGAGCCTGCGGCATGAGCACCGCCGCCGTGAGCGGCGTCGCGCCGGCTCCGGCGGCGCGCCCGTCGCCTCGTTCGTGGCGCGGCCGCCTCCTCGTGTCCGGTCTGCATGGCGGCGCGGCGGTGCTGCAGCGCCTGCCCGATCGCCTGCTGCACCCCCTGGCCCACGCCCTCGGAGGCGTGCTGTACCACGCTCAGACCGAGCGGCGGGCGCTGGTTCGATGCAACCTGCGCCGCGTCTGCCGGTGGCTGGCGGCCGAGGGGCTGGCCCAGCCACAGGTGGCGCGGGCGACCACCGATGAGCTGGCGCTCGAGCGGCTGGTCCGGAGTGCCTTCGGACACTACGTTCGCGGCTACCTCGAGGGCGCGATCGTGAAGCGCTATGGCGGATCGCGTGGCGCGGCGCGGATCACGCTCGAGGATCCGGCGCTGCTGGAAGAACTACTCGGTCCGGCGGGCGGCGCCGGCCGGGCGGCGATCATCGTCGGCCTGCACTTCGGCGCGATCGAGATTCCGGGGCTGTACGCAGCCGGTCGCGGAGCGCAGATCATGAGCCCGATGGAGACGCTCGCCAACGCAGACCTGCAGTCGTACGTTCTGCGGGCGCGCCTCTCTTCCGGCCTGCGCATCATTCCCGCCCGCGGCGCAGGCCGCCAGCTGCGTGACTGGCTGCGCTCCGGGCGGCCCGTGGCGCTGGTCGCAGATCGCGCCGTGGCCGGCGGTGGCGCGCGGGTGACGCTCTTCGGTGCGTCGGCCAGGCTGCCCATCGGACCGGCCGTGCTGGCGCTGGAGACCGGAGCGCCCGTTTTCGTGGTGACCACGCGGCGCACCGGCTGGGGCCAGTACCGAGGCCGCATCGAGCGCCTGGAGACGCCCGGCGCCGGCAGCCGGCGAGAGTGGCTCGCGGCCTTCATGCAGGCCGAGGCGCGGCTGTTCGAGCGCGTGGTGGCCGACGCCCCGGACCAGTGGTGGACGCTCTTGTTCCCCATCTGGGACACGCCGGCATGACCGAACAACGGCTGGGCCGCGCCGACCTGCACATTCACTCGTTGGCTTCTGACGGCGTCTCCAGCGTGGCTGACATCCTCGACGCCGCCGAGGCCGCCGGTCTGGACGTTGTCGCCATCACCGATCACGAGCGGGTAGACGCGGCGCAGGCGGCGCGAGCCATGGCCGCGGCGCGCGGACTGCGCGTGCAGGTGATCGTCGGGGAGGAGATTTCCACGCGCGGGGGACACTTGCTCGGTCTTTTCCTGACCGACCGCATTCCGCCCTGGCGCTCGCTCAAGTGGAGCGTCGCCAGGATCCACGAGCAAGGTGGCCTGGCCGTGATCGCGCACCCGCTGGTGCCCTACCCGCTGTGTGCCAGCGCCGGATCGATACGTCGGCTGATGGCCGAACAGGACCCGATCTTTCACCCCGACGGCATCGAGGTCTTCAACCCGACAACGGCTGGCATGCGCTGGCAGAAGCGCGTGCCGCCGTTTGCGGCCGAGTTGAGCCTGGCAGCTCTGGGCAACAGCGACGCACATCGAGCCACAGATGTCGGGCATGCACTGACGACCTTCCCAGGTCGCGATCCGGAGGAAGTTCGCCAGGCAATACTCGGCCGCCGAACCGGCTGGGAAGGCGCGTTCTATCCGTGGACGGCACAGCTGTCCGGGTTCCGCGGTCAACTGGCCAAGAACGCGCGCGCCGTACGCGACGAGGTGCGCGGCAAGCTGCTACGCGACGGAACCGGTCGCGATCTGGGCTATCCCGGCGGCCGGCGCCGGCCGGCGCGGCTGGACGAGAGCCAGCTGATGCGAGGGCGCCAATGAAGATCGGCTTGGTCACGCCCTACATCTATCCCCTGCCGGGCGGCGTCAACGGCCACGTCGCCTACCTGTACCAGAACCTGATCGCCCGCGGCCACGACGTGCGCATCATCAGCAGCGCCCACGGTCCGCAGCGAGCCAGCGAAGGTGACGTCATCCGGGTCGGCTACGGCTTCAGCGTGCCGGCCAACGGGTCTGTAGGGATCGTGACTCTCTCTCCGCGCTACACGACGCTGGTGCGCGAGATGCTCGAGCGGGAGCGCTTCGACATACTCCATTTCCACGAGCCCTTCGTGCCCTTCCTGTCGCTGGTGCTGCTGCGCGAGTCGCAGAGCGTCAACGTCGCCACGTTCCATGCCTTCGCCGGCTGGAGCGCTGCGTACGAGTTCTGGAAGCGGCTGCTGCGCCCGTTCGCGGCCCAACTTCACGGTCGTATCGCCGTCAGCGCGGCGGCCCGTCACTTCATCGACCGCTACTTCCCGGGCGACTACAAGGTCATTCCCAACGGTGTCGACCTGCGGCGCTTCCGGGACGTGCAGCCCATCGCCCGCTACCGCGACGGCACCGCCAACCTCTTCTTCGTCGGCCGCTTCGAGAACCGGAAGGGGCTGATGTACCTCCTCAAGGCGTACCGCGTCCTGCGCAAGCGCGGCTACGACTGTCGCCTGTTGGTCGCGGGCTCTGGCCCGCAGGAGCGGGAGGCGCGGCGCTACATCGCCACCCGCCGGCTGCAGGGCGTGGAGCTCCTGGGTCGGGTCAGCGACGAGGACAAGGCCCGCTATTTCGCCACCGCCGACGTCTATGTTTCACCGGCCACCGGCCAGGAGTCATTCGGTATCGTGCTGCTCGAGGCAATGGCCGCCGGCGCGCCCATCGTGTGCAGCGACATCCACGGCTACAAGGGCGTGGTGCGGCGCGGCGAACAGGCACTGCTCGTGCCGCCACGGGACGTGGGCGCGCTGGTCGCGGCGATAGCCCGGCTGCTCGACGATCCCCATCTGCGCGGCCGGATGTCGGCGGCCGGCCGCGAGCGAGCGGTGCAGTTCAGCTGGGAAAACATAACGGCCAAGGTCGACGACTACTACAGCTTCGTCATGCGCCGGCTGGCGGCGCAGGGGGCCCTGCCGCCGCACGTCAGCGCCGCCCCGGGTCGGGCGCCGGACCTGGTCAGCCTGGGTCGCGAAGGACGCTGAGAGCGCCCTCGTCGGCCGCCCGGTCGGCGCGCCATGCGCGGGCGGCGTAGATGGCGCCGACTGCAATGACGGCCGTCAGCAGTGTCAGCAGGCCGATGCTCGTCAGGTCCATCGGGCTGCGGTTGGCCGCGTCCTGGTTGCTCCCGAACTGGAACGCGTAGTTCCACGTAGGCAACAGCCCCTGGTAGATCTCCGACAGCGTCCTCGGTACGGGCAGCGCCGCGATGTTGGGATACCAGACCACGAACCAGACTCCGATCGCAGCCAGGGCCCCGACCACGAACCGTCGGGCATCGCGCGCCCGCAGCACAAGGTAGGCCGGCAGCGCCAGCAGGAACAGCATCACCAGCGCCGGCTCCTCGGCGCGGACGCTGTGCTCGAAGATCTGCCGGCCGGGCAGCGCCGCTCCGAGCAGGGCGAGTGCCCCGCCGACCAGGACCAGCCCGAAGACCAGCGACAGCACCAACGATGATCGGGCAGTTGACGCGCCTGTCTCGCGACGCCCTTGCCACAGCAACCAGCCGATGAGCAGCAGGGCGCTGAAGGCGGCCAACAGTCCGACGACCTGGATGTCGGTCAGGACCAGGTTGCGCGACAGCGCGCCACAGACCTCCGTGCCGGCGTTGACCTGTTCCGTCCGGGCCAGACCGCACAGCGGCACGCGCAGCAGCCACAGCACGGCCGGGCCGATGATCGCCAACGCCGCGGCCACTCTCGCGAGCAACCATGTTCTGGCCGACGGGCCGTGCCACAGCTCTGCCAGGAAGTAGGCCAGGGCGAGAACCCAGAACGGCAGGCTGGTGAAGATATGGTACTGGAAGGCTACCCGATCGATGCGCGCCCAGGGCAGCCACAGGCAGGCGACGGCAACGACGATCACGGTCAGCGCCAGGCTGCGCCGGCGCCAGGCCTGGTAGGCCGCGAACGCCATCGCCGGCAGGGACAACCAGAAGAGCGGCAGGTTGCCGGCATCGTAGATCTGGGCCGTGGTGTTGTGCGCGAATTCCTCCCTGTAGAACCACACCGGCTTCAGGTCCAACGGCCACGCCCACCACGGCGACGATGCCGCATGCGTCGCCCGCAGGTTGTTGTGGTACTCGTACATCGAGACTTGCAGGTCGAGGAACAACTGGCCGCCATTGCCCGCCGGGAAGTTGCTCGTCCAGCGATTGCCGAGTTCGATCCACGGCGCGAAGCTCAGCGCATAGACGCCCAGCGGGATGAGGGTGATCAAGGCCAGCCCGAGCAACCAGGGCAGTCCGAGCAGCCCCGAGCCCGGCCGCAACCAGCCTGTCGGCGGAGGCGGCGCCGCCGGCTCCGCACCCACAGCAGCGGCCGCAGGCCGTGCCAGCGGCCCCCATCCGAGGCGGCCACCAGCGCGCGCAGCCACGTAGACCATGGCCCCGATACCGGCCAGCGCCGCGCCCGCGAGCAGCAGCCACGTCGGCGTGATCAGCCCGTCGCCAGCCATCGGCGCGCCGGGGTTCAACATCACGAGGGCTGCGCCGGCAAGCAGCAGCAGCCCGCCGCCGGCCAGTGGCCCGATGACCGCCAGCCGGAGCTCGTCGGTGGTGAGCCGTATGGGACGCAGCGCAATCATCACGGCCAGGGCCACGGTCAGGCCGACCATCAGCAGCAGGAACAGTGAGTTGAGCTGAGGTGACGTGACCTCGGGCGCCGGCGTCATCGCCAGGTAGCCGAGCAGCCCGGTGAGACCGACCATCGCCGCCAGCGCCACCAACCGACCCAGCGCCGAGCGCACCAGGATCAGCAGCCCGATGGCGCCGATGGCATACGCCCCGACCCACTTCGACGCCAGCGCCAGCCCGAGCAGCACGCCCACCCCGAGCAGCACGGCCGGCGTCGACCAGCGGGATCGCCAGCGGCCCAGCCACAGCGGAACGAAGAGCGTGAAGGCGGCAACGATGAACAGGCCGACGTACGTGTCGTTCATGGCGATTCGCGCGTTGGCAAAGAACATGCCGTCGGCCAGCACCAGCAGCGCGGCGATGACGGCGATGCTGCGCCGGCTGAAGAGGAACCTGGCCAGCAGGTACAGACAGGCCGCCATCAACGCGCCGGCGACGACGCCGGGAAAGCGCCACGCGAAGGCGTTGCTGCCCGCGTCCACCGTGGCCATGGTTCCGCTGGGCGCCAGCGCCAGCAGGTCGGCCCGATCGTCGGCCGGCCGCTGTGGCTGCGCGTCGAGCAGCAGCTCCGACGGCTCGAATGCGAGAGGCGCGTCGGCGAAGATCGAATTGGCGACCGGCGCGACGACGTAGATCGTGGACCCGCTGCCGTCCTGCCTCGTGCCCAGGACGTGCAGCAGCGCCGTGGTCCGGTTCCAGACGGCGTCGCGGACCTCATTCGGCATGACCACTTCCTGGCCCAGCTCGGGTGCCCCGTCGTCGGGCAGGCGGATGGTCTGCAGGACGCTGCCGGCGGCAGCGTAGATCGTCGGCTGATCGACTCCGCGCTCGACCAGCGCCAGCCCCGTGACGGGCGCGTCCGTCGACAGGAACGCCAACTGATCGAGAGTCTCGGCGTCAAGGATCGTCACCCCGTCGATACCGGCGACGGCGACTGCCGACCCGCTCTCGATGGTCACGCCCGGCAGTTCGTCGGCGTCGATCGCGGTCTGGATTTCCGCTGACTGCTCGTCCTCGATGTAGGCGCCCAATGCCACGCGGCCGCCCTCGCGGGCCGTGATGCGCGACGCCAGCTCGGCTGGATCCTGGTCCAGGATCTCGGCCAGCCGATCGGCCAGCTCCGAGGGCTCCGTCACGACAGCCACGTCGACCATCACCCGCTCGCCGGCGCTGACGGGCTGCGCTTCAGCGGCGCCTGCAACGTCCGCCCGGCCGAGAGGCTCGCCCGTCTCGGCGTCGACGCTCAGAATCGTGCCGCCACTGTCGATTGCAATCAGCCGATTGCCGCCCAGGCCGAGCCAGGTCAGCTCGCCGGCCAGCCCATCCAGGGTCGGCAGCGGCTCGGGCGTGAGGGCCACAGGGGCGCTACGGTCGAAACGCAGCGTGTCCAGCTGATCGGTCGGCAGCCGCCACAGGCCACCGGCGCTGTCGGCCATGAACAGGACGTGGCCGTCATCATCGACGGCTACCAGGTCGGCGGCGACGGGCACGGTCGCCTCCTCAAGTCGATCGGCAAGGTCGAGGACGCGTACGTCGCTGCCCGTGGCCAGGTACAGCCGGTCGCCGTTGCGTCGGCCGGGGTTGTCGTCGGGGCTCCAACGGCGCTCTGTCGCGGCCCCTTCGACCGGCCCTCCCAGCTGGCCCTCGGCCACGACACGGTTGTTGCCCAGCGCGATGATGCCCAGCGCCATGACGTACTTGGCGAGGTGCGGGTGCGTGTTCTCATAGATCGGGTGCGGCATGCCGTAACGCCAGTGCTGCAGGAACTCGGTGGCGGTGCGCGCGTGGTAGACCTCGTCGAAGTGCATGCCGTACGGCTTCTCCAGCCTGAACGTGCGCAGGCCGAGGGTGGCCAGCAGCACGATCACCAACAGCAGCAGGTCCAGCCTGTCGAGCCGCCCGCCGCGCTCCGAGGCCAGGCTCGAGCTGCGGTCGCGGCGGATGGGCACCACTGCCACCAGCGGCGCCAAGGTCTCCCGAATCGGTCCGAAGATTCCGGCCCGGCGGCGGATCGGCGGCGACGGCTCGTAGCCTTCGTCCTCCGGCCAGGTGGTCTCGTCCAGCGCCTCGTACGGATCGGGCTCGCGCGCCGAAGCCGGTCGGAGCTGGAACAGCACGAAGAGGAAAGCGGCGCTGACCACGACCACGCTCAACAGGATCGGCAGCGGCTGCCGGAAGAAGTCACCCAGCGGCAGGTTCTCGATGTTGGGCGTGGCGTACAGCGGCGTCGTCAGGATGCCGTGGAAGTTGATCAGGGCGCCGACCGACAGGCCGAT
>Ga0136624_1000087_pt1 | contig 26362 bp, 30 predicted proteins | sample AntDrymUQ4692206_2_FD_104802 | JGI IMG/M metagenome (GOLD analysis project Ga0136624, IMG submission 104802) | Polar desert sand microbial communities from Dry Valleys, Antarctica - metaG UQ469 (22.06) | ecosystem: Environmental > Terrestrial > Soil > Desert | place: Antarctica: Dry Valley... | reverse complement strand
CGTCGTCCGGCCCGGCGAGCCGGTCGTCCTCGAGATGGACACCCACGGGCCGGTCATCGACGGCAGCCCGTCCTCGCTCGCCCTCACCGGGGCGCGACGCGAAGACGGCACCATCATCACGGCGATCGTCCCGACCGCCTGAGCTGAGCGGGCTTGGGCGGAATGCGGGTGATCACCTGGACGCAGCCGGTCAGCGCGGCAACCGGGGTACGCGGACCAGCAGCGTGCCAGCCATGATCTGGGCACGGATCTCCCGGCCGGGCAGGATCGGGTCGCCGTCCAGCTGACGCGGCGTGGTGCGCTCGGCGCGCACGACCACCGAGCGCCCGGTCATCCGGTCGAGGCGGTCGTCGGTCCGACGGCCACGTGCCAGCACGCGTGCCACCAACGGGAGCCAGCCGAGCAGTCGGCCCGGCGCAATGACCACGACGTCGAGCATCCCGTCGTCGATGCGTGCATCGGGCAGCAGGGGGATCCCGGCCTGCAACGAGCCGACGTTGCCGACGACGACGGTCCGTGCTCGACGACGCACCGGTGGCCGGCCGTCCACGCTGATCTCGACAGTCACCGCCGGGTAGCGGACCTGTCGCAGCGCCGACACGACGTAGGCGGTCCACCCCATGCGGGCCTTGAGCTGTTCACGCGCACCCTCCATGATCGCCGCGTCCAGCCCAAGGCCGGCCATCACCATGAAGCAGGTCTCGTGCAGCTCGTCACCACCGATGGAGACCGCGTCCACGGCACGATCCTGACCGGACAGGGCTACCTCGACGGCGTCGGGGCCGTGCAGGGGGATACCCAGGTTGCGGGCCAACAGGTTGCCGGTGCCGAGCGGGACGACCCCGATCGCGACACCGGTGCGGGCCAGCTCGGTGCACACGACGCGTACGGTGCCGTCACCGCCGGCCACCAGGACCATCTCGACCTCGGCGGCCAGGGCTGCCTCGGCCATACCGGTGCCGGGATCCTCAAGGGTGGTCTCGAACCACAACGGCTGGTCCCAGCCGTGCGCCGCGGCGGAGTCGCAGACCAGTGTCCGAAAGGAACCGAGATCACCGACCTTGACCGGGTTCACGATGACCGCCAACCGGGAGGGGCGGATGCCGACGGTGCCGACAACCGGGCCTGGCTGCTCCGGGTCGAGCCGCAGCAACAGTGCCCCGCCGAGCAGCACGACGAGGACTCCGAGCGACCAGCCGCCGATCACGTCACTGGCGTAGTGCACGCCGAGGAGGATCCGGTGCAGTCCGATCGCGACGCTCACCAGCACCAGACCGGTGCAGATCGCGCCGCGAACCCGTCCGCGCGGTAGGACCAGCAGGGCGAGGATCACTCCCGCGGAGGCGAAGTAGCCTGCGCCGGCTGCGTGGCCCGACGGGTAGGCGAAGCCACCGATCTGGTGCAGCGGCTCCTCCCAGGTGGGGCGAGGTCGCTCGACCAGGAGCTTGAGCCCGGGAGCCACCACCCACTCCACCGCGGTCACCAGCGTCAGCCACACGCCGATGCGCACGTGTCCCCGCCACAGCAGCACCACGGCGACGACCAGCATGACCGAGCGCAGCCAGATCGGCCGGGACACCTCGGCGACGAGGTCGAGGACGGCGACCCAGGTCGGGTGCCCGACGGACAGGTCGTACGCGGCTGCGGCGCTCTGTGCGTCGAGCCTCGTGACCGGCTGCCAGGTCGTGGTGACGGCGAGTGTCGTGAGTGCCAGGACGAGCCCTGGGACGGCGACTGCCCACCACCAGGTCCGCGGGTTGCGCGGCTGGGTCCGGCGGGTGTCGATCGGCACGCCGCGATTGTGGCAGGCGTACGCCCGCTCGTCGGCCGCCGGTGCTCGCGAGGCACGGTGCGTCGTTAGGCTGGCCCCGTGATCGACATCCGGCTGCTGCGCGAGGACCCCGACCGTGTCCGGGCTGCCCAGAAGCACCGGGGCGAGTCCGTCGCGGTTGTCGACGCACTGCTGTCCGCTGACGACCGGTGGCGGTCGACGATCGCCGCGTACGAGCATCTGCGCGCCGAGCAGAAGTCACTGGGCAAGCAGATCCCGCGGGCGCAGGGTGAGCAGAAGCAGACGCTGCTCGCGCGTACCAAGGAGCTGTCGGCGCAGGTCAAGACCGCTGAGGCGGCGCAGAACGAGGCCGACCGGGAGTTCCGTGAGCTGGCCATGGCGCTGCCGAACCTGGCGTCTCCCGAGGCTCCGGTCGGGGGCGAGGACGACTTCGTCGTGCTGGAGGAGATCGGTACGCCGCGTGACTTCGCCGCCGAGGGGTTCGCCCCCCGGGACCACCTCGAGCTCGGCACGCTGCTCGGGGCGATCGACGTGGAGCGTGGAGCCAAGGTCAGCGGGGCTCGGTTCTACGTCCTCACCGGCATCGGTGCCCAGCTCGAGCTGGCGCTGGTCGCAGCCTCGATCGCCAAGGCCACCGAGTGGGGCTTCGTACCGATGCTGCCGCCGGCGCTGGTCAAGCCGAGTGCGATGGAGGGCACCGGGTTCCTCGGGCAGGCCGCCGACGACGTCTACCACTTGCCCAAGGACGACCTTTACCTCGTCGGGACATCCGAGGTCGCCCTTGCCGCCTACCACGGTGACGAGATCTTCGACGCCGGAACGTTGCCGCTGCGCTACGCCGCGTTCAGCCCCTGCTTCCGCCGGGAGGCAGGCTCCTACGGCAAGGACACGCGGGGGATCTTCCGCGTGCACTGGTTCGACAAGGTGGAGATGTTCACGTACACGACAGTGGAGGAATCCGACGCCGAGCACCAACGACTGCTGGCGTACGAGAAGGAGTGGATGACAGCCCTCGGGCTGCCGTTTCGCGTCGTCGACGTGGCCGCGGGCGACCTCGGCAGCAGCGCGGTCCGCAAGTTCGACTGCGAGGCGTGGATCCCGGCCCAGGGCAAGTACCGCGAGCTGACGTCGACGTCGAACTGCACCCAGTTTCAGTCGCGACGTCTGGACACGAGGGTCAGGCGCGCGGGCCGCACGGAGCACGTCGCGACGCTCAACGGAACCCTGATGGCCTCGACCCGCACGATCATCGCGCTGCTGGAGAACCACCAGCAGCCCGACGGGTCGGTGCTGGTGCCGGAGATGCTGCAGCCCCATCTCGGCGGCCGGACCGTGTTGGAGCCGATCGCGTGACCTTCACTCCGCGCCTGGTCGCGCTCGACGTCGACGGCACGCTGGTCGACTGGCACAACACCATGACCCCAGCCGTACGCGACGCGGTCCGGGCCGCAGCGCACGCCGGTCTGCACGTCGTGATCTCCACCGGCCGCTCGGTTCCGGGTGTCATGGATGCCGTCGACAAGGTGGGCATGGAGCACGGCCTCGCCGTGGCATCCAACGGGGCGGTGACGTTCTCGTACTCACCGGTCGAGCTGCTCGAGGTCACGACGTTCGACGCCCGTGAGACGGTCAAGCTGCTGCTGGAGCACGTCCCCGATGCCGCTGTTGCCGTGGAGGACATCGGGCGTGGCTACCGGATCAGCAAGCCGTTCCCCGAGGGCGAGATCAACGGCGACATGACCGTGCAGAGCGTTGAGGAACTGGTGGCCGAGCCGGTGACCCGGGTCATCATCCGCAGCCCCGACCAGTCCGCGGAGGACTTCGCCGAGCTCGCCGAACGGTTGGGCCTGCACGGCATCAACTACTTCGTGGGTTACACCGCGTGGCTCGACCTCGCGCCGGACGGGGTGTCCAAGGCCAGCGGTCTGGAGATCATCTGCGCACGCCTGGGGGTCGATCAGGCTGACGTGCTCGCGGTGGGCGACGGACTCAACGACCTGGAGATGCTGCGGTGGGCGGGGCGGGGTGTCGCGATGGGGGATTCGGCGCTGCCGGTGCAGGACGCCGCCGACGACGTCACCCACACGGTCGAGGACGACGGTGTCGCCGTCGAGCTGTCCCGCTGGTTGTGACGCCCGCACACCGCACCCGGGGGTATGCCGGGCATGGGCGGCGGGGTCAGGCGCAGTCGCGGCACAGCGGTGGAGTGGTGCTCACCATCGCGCTGGGCTGGTGCACGAGGAAGCAGACGGAGCAGGTCAGCTCGTTCTCCTGTTTGGGGATGACCTCGACCACCAGCGTCTCGTTGGACAGGTCGGCCCCGGGCAGCTCGTAGGAGTCGGCAGCGGCGTTCTCGTCCTCGTCGATGTTCGGCTGCTGCAGAGTCGTTCCCTGTGCGGCTGCCTTGGCCTCCTCCAGGGACTGTTCCTGGGCATCGGCCTGTTCCTTGCGCGGCTCGTCGTAGTCCGTCGCCATCAGCGGTGTTCCCCTGTTCGATCATCGGTGCCGGCACGTCGGCCGCCGGCGATGACAGTAACGCCCGAAGGCGTCAAGTCCATCCCCGATCCGTGTGATCTACGTCGGACTTTCCTGAACGGGGGCAACGATCGGGTGTCAGCTCGCCGGTTCGAGGACGAACACGGGGATCTCCCGGTGGGTCCGGCGCTGGTAGTCGGCGTAGTGGGGGAACGCCGCTACGGCCCGGTCCCACCACAGTGCCCTCTCCTGCCCACTGGCCTGCCGGGCGAGCATGTCCTGGCGGACGGGTCCGTCCTGCAGCTCCACGCGGGGATCGGCCACCAGGTTGTGGTACCACACCGGGTGCTTCGGAGCGCCTCCCATCGAAGCCACGACGGCGTAGCAGCCGTCGTGCTCGACGCGCATCAGGGGCGTCTTGCGGACCTTGCCGGAGCGTGCACCCGTCGAGGTGAGGATGACCACTGGAAACCCGCGCATCGTGGTGCCCTCGCTGCCGCCGGACCCCTCGTACTGCGAGACCTGGTCGCGGACCCGCGGCTGCGTGCTCGGTTCGTAGACTCCGTCGATCGGCATCTGCTGAGTCAACACCGCCGACCGTCTCGAGCCAAGTGCGCCCTAGCCGCCGGGCTAGCGGGGGTAACGGAGAGTCGTGGCGGCCAGGTGACCGTGCTCTCAGCGCGATCAGCTGCGCCAGTGGTGCGAAACCGGGCCTGACCAGCCGGGGGCGACCCCGCTTCTGCACCACTGGCCGCCTGGGGACACACGGAGGTGCCGCTAGCCGCCGATCGGCGAGCGGACGCCGGTGAGCTGCTCGGAGGCGTCCCACAGCAGGCGCGCCATCGTCGCGTCGCTTGCTGTAGCACTGCGTGAGACGAGCGTCGGATGCCCGCGCACCTGGAGCAGCCCGTCCGGTCCGACGTACGACGCGCCGGGCAGGTCCTGGGTCGCGGCGTACAGCGTCGGTAGCGCACCCATCTCGTCGCTCTGTGCCACGACCCGGTTGAGCACCGACATCCCGAGGCCGGCGACCCGGCTGGCCGAGTGCGACTGCAGGTTCGTCGCGGAGTAGCCGGGATGGGCAGCGAGGGCGCGCACGGTCGATCCGCTCACGCTCAGCCGGCGCTGCAGCTCCAGGGTGAACAACAGGTTGGCGAGCTTGGACTGCTGATAGGCACCCCAGGCGGCGTAGCGACGCCGCTGCCAGTTGAGGTCCTCGAGGTCGATGCGTCCGCCGTGGTGGGCGACCGAGGAAACGGTGACGACCCGGTCGGTCAGGTGCGGGAGCAGCAGGCTGGTGAGCGCGAAGTGGCCGAGGTGGTTGGTGCCGAGCTGCATCTCGAAACCGTCCGCGGTGCGTCGCTCCGGGATGGCCATCACTCCTGCGTTGTTGACCAGAAGGTCGAGGCCGCCCTCCCAGGACCGCGCGAACGTACGGACCGAGGCGAGATCGGCGAGGTCCAGTGGGCGGATGTCGGTGTCCCCGCCGATCGTGGCGGCAGCCCACCTCCCGCGCTCCACGTCGCGCACCGCCATCACCACCCGCGCGCCGGCGCGGGCGAGCTCGCGGGCGGTGATCAGCCCCAGCCCGCTGTTGGCGCCGGTCACCACCGCGACGCGTCCGGACAGACTCGGCAGGTCGGCAGCGGTCCACGTGGGCGTCACGAGGACCACCGTAGACACCGGCAGCGCGAGGGTCAGTCCCGGTCGGGCTCCACAACTTGGTCGAAGGCGTCGAGCACGTCGTCCACCGTGGGCAGGCTGCTGTCGCGGGGAGTCGGGCGTGCGCACGCGGCGCCCTGCTCAACGGAGGCTGTGGCACGGCGAGCCCGGCGCAGATGGCGCTTCACGGTGGACAGCGAACACTCGAGTCGAAGGGCTAGTTGCTCGAGAGAGTCGTCGGGGTGGGCAGTTCGCATGGCGACGACGGCGTCGTGGTCGACGGGGCGACGTTCGCCCCGGACCCCGGCGAGGACGTCGAGATCCTCGCCTGCCACGGAGATCCCGAGCAGGCCACGCATCTTCTGGCGCTCACGAGGGGTCGTGCACCCCATGAACCCGGAAACGTCGACCTGCGCGACCGCGGTGTAGAGGCACTCGGCGAGCATCGGGCACTCGGCGCACGCCTGGCGCGCGCGCTGCAGCAGCGCCCGGTGCTCGCGCCACTGGTCACCGCTGACTCGAGACCGGGAGGGCGTGCTCTCCAGCGAGGGGTGCAGAAACAGGTCGGGCTCGGTCGCGCACGCGGGAAGCGCGGGGGCCTCGGTGCGTACCGGTGCCGCCCGGGTGGTCGCGATTCGCACGAGTGTCCCCCCAAGAGCGGACCACCCGCGGAGGCCACGGGGTATCCGGTGGCTCGAGTGGTCGCGCCGGTCAACTTGCGATGGTGTGACCGGTTTCCGACCGCTCCAGACTACTCACAGATACATTCCACCGGAGTGGTTCTGGGCGGGTTCTCCACCGTTCGAGGGGTCCGGGCCCTGCATCCCCGGATGGCCGCCGCCGCTCGGCAGTGCCCGGCGCATCTGCTCCAGCTGGGCCCGTGCGGACATCTGCTGGGCGTAGATGGCCGTCTGGATTCCCTGAAAGAGTCCTTCCAGCCACCCGACGAGCTGGGCGTGGGCGACCCGCAGCTCCGCGTCGGACGGCGTCTCGGTATCACTGAACGGAAGGCTGAGCTTCTCCAGCTCCTCGATCAGCTCGGGTGACAACCCGTCCTCCAGCTCCTTGATCGATGCCCTGTGGATCTCGCGCATTCGACGTCGGCTCGCGTCGTCGAGCGGGGCGGACTTCACCTCATCGAGCAGCTGGCGGACCATGTTGCCGATCCGCATCACCTTGGCGGGCTGCTCGACCATGTCGGTCACCGAGCGTTGCTCCACGCCGTCCGCACCGCCGCCGGCGACCGCCATCCCGTCCGGGCCGACCACGAGCACGTGGTGCTGGCGGTCGTCCTCGGCTGGCTGTCCCTGCTGTTCGCTCATGCCTGCCACCCTAGTAGCCGGCGCTCGGGGCCACCGGGGGGGCGTCACAGCCGCAGCAGCACCTTGCCGACATGGGTGCTCTCCTCGACGAGCCGGTGGGCGTTGCGTACGTCGGCCAGGTCGAAGACGTCGTGCACGATCGGTCGTACGGTGCCGTCGGTGAGCAGCGGCCAGACATGCTCGTGCACCGCAGCCATGATCGAGGCCTTCTCCGCCGCTGGTCGCCCGCGCAGCGAGGTGGCCAGTACCGCGCCCCGCTTGCCGAGCAGGGTGGCCAGATTCAGCTCCGCCTTGACGCCGCCCTGCATGCCGATGACCACCAGCCGGCCGTTGGCGGCCAAGGCGTCGACGTTGCGACCGAGGTACGCGGCGCCCATGTTGTCCAGGATGACGTCGGCGCCGGCGCCGTCGGTCGCCTCGCGGATCCGCTCGACGAAGTCGTCCTCGCGGTAGTTGATCAGGATCGAGGCACCCAGTTCGCGGCAGCGTTCCAGCTTCGCCGGGCTTCCTGCCGTCACCGCGACACGCGCGCCGAGTGTGGCCGCGAGCTGAGTGGTCATGGTGCCGATGCCGCTGGAGCCACCGTGCACGAGCAGCGTCTCGTCGCGCTGCAGGCCGGCCACCATGAACACGTTGGACCACACGGTCGCCGTGACCTCGGGCAGCGCGGCCGCAGTCACCAGGTCGATCCCGGCTGGCACCGGCAGCACCTGCGCCTCGGACACGGCGACCCGCTCGGCGTACCCGCCTCCGGACAGCAGGGCCACCACGCTGTCGCCGACCGACCAGCGCGTGACCTCCGCCCCGACCGCGCACACGGTGCCGGAGCACTCCAGGCCGAGGATCTGGCTCACCCCCGGCGGTGGGGCGTAGTTGCCTTCGCGTTGCAGCAGGTCGGCCCGGTTGACAGCAGTGGCGGCCACGTCGATGACCACGTCTGCTGGCCCTGGCACGGGGTCCTCGGTGCTCCCGATGCTCAGCACCTCGACGCCACCGGTCCCGTTGCACACGACTGCTCGCACGTGTCTCAGCCTTCCGCACCGGAGTGCTCTGCGCACATCCGGGTGATGACATCGGCGACATCGGCGACGTCGGTGGCACTGCCGCCACGCAGGGCAGCGGCGTAGCCGAGAAGGAACGTGGTGAGCGGGGCCGCCGGACGTTCGACGGCGTGTGCGGCGTCGCGGGCGAGATCGAGCACCAGGTGGATGTCGACCTCGGTGTCGACGCCCACAGCCCTCTGGACCGCCGCTGTCCACTCCTGAAGGGTCATCGCTCCTCCTGTGCCGGTCCTACCGCGCCGGGCAGGTCGCTCGGCGCGTCGACGTCGTGGGCTTCGTGGCCGCGGGCGGGCACCTCGACCAGGGACAGCCCGGCCAGCAGCGTACGCATAGACGCGTCCGTCCAGTCGCGCTGCCCGGCCTGGTCGCGCAGCAGATCGGTCCGCGCCGCGACGCTCAAGTGCTGGCGGCGGCCCCCGGCGTCGACGAGCACGGCGCCGTGCCCGTTCGTGCGTGCGGTGCCGAGCAGTCGCCGGACCGTTCCGGCGTCGACGTACGGCAGGTCCCCGGCCAGCAGCACGGTCCACGGCGCACGGACGTGGCGCAGTCCGGCGACCACTCCTGCCGCTGGCCCAGCGCCCGGCGGGTTTTCACGTGCCCAGACCACGTCGTCGCGGACCGGTCGTGGCATCCCGACCACGATGCGCCGGTCCGCCGATGCGACCGCGGCGAGCACCCGATCGAGCAGCGGGACGCCGTCGACCAGAGCCGCGGTCTTGTCACCTCCGAATCGTCGGCCGGTGCCGCCGGCGAGCACCAGCGCGTCGTACGCCGCGTCATCGGTACCAGCCGTCATGGCGTGCAGTCTGCCTCGGCAGCGCACCAGGCCGCGTACAGCCCAGGACGCGCCTACGACTTCGGGTTGGCGCGGGTGCTGAACGGTCTCGCCGTGCTGGTCGCTGCCAGGATGGGGGGATGAAGGTAGTCCTCGTCCAGCTGGCCTCCGCCACCGACTCGGCGGCCAACCGGCATGCGATGTCCGGTTGGGTGGACCGTATCCACGCGAGCAGGGCCGAACCGGACCTCGTGGTCTTCCCGGAGGGCGCGATGCACGACTTCGGCAGGCCCGACCACGACCTCTCCGCTGTAGCGGAGCCGCTGGACGGACCGTACGTCGCGGCGCTGATCGGGCACGCGCGACGGCTCGGCGCCACTCTCGTGGGCCACATCTTCGAGCGCAGCGACACCGGGCTGCCGTACAACACCTCGGTGGTCGCGACACGGGACGGCTCGATCGCCGTGACGTACCGCAAGATCCACCTGTACGACTCCTTCGGCTACGCGGAGTCCGACCGGTTGAGTGCCGGCGGGATCACCCCGGTGGTGCTCGACGTCGCCGGCGTGCCGGTGGGCCTCATGACCTGCTACGACCTGCGCTTCCCCGAGATGGGGCGCGCGCTCGTCGATGCGGGGGCCGGGCTGTTCGTGGTCCCGTCCGCCTGGGTTGCCGGCGCGCTGAAGGAGGACCACTGGCGGCTGCTGCTGCGGGCCCGGGCGGTGGAGAACACCGTGTACGTCGCGGCTGCGGCGCAGTGCGGACGGGCGTACTGCGGGCACAGCATGCTGGTCGACCCGATGGGTGTGACCGTGGCTGCGGCAGCCGAGGCCGACGCCCTGGTGGTAGGGGATGTCGATCCGGACCGGCTCGAGCTGGCACGGGCGACCAATCCCTCGCTTCGCAACCGTCGCTTCGGTCCACAGGGGGGCATGTGACGGGTGCTGTGCCGACGGTTCTGCGCCTGGGCGCCGCAACCGCATGGCTGCTCGCCTGGCTCGCCGGGTCACTCGCAGCTGCCGCCGGACTGGTCGCCGTCGAGCGCACCCCGACGTGGTTACCCGAGGCTGGTGCCGCCACGCTCACCGTCCTGTTCGCGGTGGCACTCACCCGGCGCAGCGGTGGTCGGGTCTGGTTCTGGTCGCTGCTGGTGGTCGTGCCGGTCGTGGCGGCGCTGACCCTCGACCAGCGCTGGCTGCTGTCGTCGGTCGCCGTACTCGCGGCAGTGCTCGGTGGGATCACCGCGGTGATGCTGACCAAGCCGGCAGCCAGTCCCCTCAGGCTGCTCTACGAGTACCTCCTGGCGCTCGTCCTCGCCGCCAGTGCTGGGTTGGCGGTCGCCGCGTGGGGAGCACCCGTCGACCCGATGCGCTTTCCCCTGGCCGTGCTGGCTCTGACCCTGACCCTGACGATCGCACTCATCTGGCAGCTGGGTGCCGGCTACCACGGCATCGGCCGCCGCGGCCTGGTGCTGATCGCCGGAGGAGCGATGCTGGTGACCCTGGTGCTCGTCTACTCGCGGATGCTGCGCGAGTACGGCTCGGTGACCGTCACCGAGGCCGTCGAGAGCGCCGTCGCGTGGACCACCGACCGGCTGGGCGGGGGGGTGCCACGGCCGATCGAGGTGCTGGTGGGATTCCCCGCACTGGTGTGGGGAATCTGGGTTCGCTCGAGCCGTCGCCAAGGTTGGTGGATGTGCGCCTTCGGCACAGTCGGCACCGCTACGTTGGCGACGACCCTGGCGAACCCTGAGGTGGAGCTGGAGAACGCCGGCTTGTCCACTGCGTACTCGGTGGTGCTCGGCCTGCTGCTGGGACTGTTGGTGATCCGCATCGACGCCCTGCTGACCCGTGGACGCCGCCGGGACGCCGGTCGACGTGCCCGCCGGGAAGGCTGGGAACCCGACCCGGTGCGACCAGAGCCGGGGCGCACCACGCCCCTGCGGTGAGCCACCGATGACTCGTCGGTGCCGGTGTAGCGTTCAGACGTTCCGATGCCTACGACGCCAGCGACTCGAGGAGCACCGATGGCCAGCGAGATCGTCGCGGAGATGGTCGCCCACGTGTGGAGAATCGTGGCTGCGCCGGGCGACGTCCTTGCCGCCGGTGACACCGTGGTCATCCTGGAGTCGATGAAGATGGAGATCCCAGTCCTCACCGAGCATGCCGGTCGGGTCGCCGAGCTGCGGGTCGACGAGGGCGACGTCGTCCAGGAGGGTGACATCCTCGCCGTGCTCTCCTGACCAGCGGGGCGCGAGGCGTCGAGATCAGCCCTCCACCACCACCACCACATGCAGCCGGCGGGGACCGTGCACCCCTTCAACGCGCTGCAGCTCGATGTCGCTGGTGGCCGACGGTCCGCTGATGAACGTGAGTGGCCGGGTCGGATCCAGTCGGGCCATCATCTCCGGCACCGAGTCGACGACCTGGCTGGCGCGCACGACGCAGACGTGGTGGTCCGGCACCAGGGTGATCGCGCGACGGCCCTGGTCGAGCGAGGCGTCGAGGACGATCGTGCCCGTGGTCGCGCAGGCCACGGCACAGGCGGTCACCACGGCGTCCATCCCGTCGAGGTCACCAGGGGCGAAGCCGTCGTCGACCACCCCGTCGGTCACCCATCCCTCGGGTAGCCCGACGGGCACAAGCACGCGCGACGCCTCACCAAGCGCATCGGTGACTGCGCCGACGATCCCGTCAGCGCGTTGCACGCTCGTGACGAGCGCCCGGTAGTCGGACAACCGGTCGACCAGCAGCGCGACGGCTCCTGGAGACCCAGGGGGGTGCGAGCCGGTACGGGCGTACGCGCGCTCGATCTCTGGAACGTCACCGTCGCCGCGTGCCGCGCGTACCGCCGACAGCATCGCCTCACGGCTGGTCATCGCGGTCCCTCCACCAGTCCCGGAAGGTGTGTTGCGGGGGATCGGGAAGGTCTCGCGAGGCGGTCCAGCCCGACAGCGGTGGTGGCAGCCGTCGGCCGCGTGCGAACCGTGCCAGGCGGGCGCCGCGGCCGGCGCGGGCGAAACGCCGGCCATCGGCCATCGTCCATGCGGCCGCGGCCATGGCGACCTGCTCGGCGCTGGGCAGCCGGTGCTCCTTCTCGCGCTCTTCGACGTGGCGGGCCCGCAGATGCACCAGCATCGCAGGGATGTCGATGCGCACCGGGCAGGCGTCGAAGCACGCTCCGCACAGGGACGAGGCGTACGGCAGCGAGGCGTTGTCCTCGACCCCGGTGAGCTGGGGGGACAGCACAGCACCGATCGGCCCCGGGTAGACCGAGCCGTACGCGTGGCCGCCCACCCGTTCGTACACGGGACACACGTTGAGGCAGGCCGAGCAGCGGATGCAGTGCAGTGCGGAGCGGCCGGCCTCGTCGGCGAGGGTCGCCGTGCGGCCGTTGTCGAGAAGTACCAGGTGGAACTCCTGCGGGCCGTCGCCGGGCGTGACACCGGTCCAGGCCGAGGTGTAGGGGTTCATCCGCTCGCCGGTGGAGGAGCGTGGCAGCAGCTGCAGGAAGACCTCCAGGTCCCGCCAGGTCGGCACCACCTTCTCGATGCCCATCACGGTGATGAGCGTCTCGGGCAGCGTCAAGCACATCCGCCCGTTGCCCTCGGACTCCACGACGAGGAGCGTGCCGGTGTCCGCGATCGCGAAGTTGGCGCCCGAGACCGCGACCCGGGCCGACAGGAACTTTGCCCGCAGGTGTAGCCGGGCGGCCTCGGCGAGTGCATGCGGGTCGTCGGTGAGGTCGGCGGGTACGCCGGGCATGTGCTCAGCAAAGATGTCGCGGATCTCGCGACGGTTGCGGTGGATCGCCGGTACCAGGATGTGCGAGGGCTGGTCGTTGTCCAGCTGCACGATCAGCTCGGCAAGATCTGTCTCGTACGCGGCTATCCCGGCGTCGGCGAGCGCCTCGTTCAGGCCGATCTCCTGAGTCGTCATCGACTTGACCTTGACGACCTCGTCGCAGCCGGTGGCGCGCACCAGCGCGGTGACGATGCGGTTGGCCTCGTCGGCGTCGCGCGCCCAGTGCACGACGCCACCGCGCGCCGTGACGGCTTGTTCCAGGCGGGCGAGGTGCTCGTCGAGCCGCGCCATGGTCGCGGCCTTGATCGTCTCGCCGGCACGGCGCAGTTGCTCCCAGTCGTCGACCTCGGCGACGACCCGCAGTCGCTTCGCGCGGATCGCCGAGGTCGCGTGGCCCAGGTTGCGGCGCAGCTGCTCGTTGCCCAGCGCGGTCCGGGCGGCGTCAGGGAACGACTGCTCACCGCGCAGGTGCCCGACGCCGCGCGGCGCCACCATCGGCATCCCCAGGTCGACCGGGGTCATGCCGGCTGCTCCCTGGTCGAGGCGAGCACCTGAGCGAGGTGCAGGGGGCGGACGGTGGCGGCGCCGGTTCCGCTCGACAGCCGCGACAGCCCGCCACCGATGTGCATGAGGCACGAGGAGTCGCCCGCGGTGACGTACTCGGCACCGGTGCCGAGTACGGCCGTCATCTTGTCGGTGAGCATCGCGCTCGAGGTGTCGGCGTTCTTGAGGGCAAAGGTGCCACCGAAGCCGCAGCACTCCTCCGCACCAGGCAGCTCGACCAGATCGATCCCTCCGACCGCTCGTAGCAGGGACAACGGCTTGTCTGCGACCCGCAGCATCCGGAGCGAGTGGCAGGTCGGGTGATACGTCACCCGGTGGGGGAACCAAGCGCCGACATCGGTGACACCGAGCACGTCGACCAGCAGCTCGCTCAGCTCATGCGTCCTCGCAGCGACGGCGGTCGCTCGCTCGGCGAGTGCGGTACGCCCCGCCCGCGCCGCCACGCTCGCGTGTTGGTGGCGTACCGAGCCCACGCATGACCCGGACGGTGCGACCACCACGTCACAGCCCTCGAAGGCGTGCACGTGGTGCTCGATGAGGGCCAGCGCCTGCCGCTGATAGCCGGTGTTGACGTGCATCTGGCCGCAGCAGGTCTGGTCTTCCGGGAACTCGATCGCGTGGCCGAGCCGCTCGAGCAGCCGCACGGTCGCCTTCCCGACGTCGGGGAACATCGTGTCGGCGAGACAGGTGATGAACAACCCGATCCTCATGTCGGCACCTGGGCGTCAGTCGGCACGGGTGGCGTGGACCAGGAAATCCACCTGGCGCTGCTTGCGCATGATCACGTGCTCCAGGAGGTGCTCGAGCGCCTCGCTGTGCGGCTCCTGGCCAGAGTGCGCTATCACTTCGTGCAGAGCGGCGACGGCTTCCCGCTCGTTGTCCAGGAGCTGTGCCAGTGCCTTCGCCGACGACGAGCTCACCTCGACACTGGGGGCCTCGAATGACGGATTTCCGCCCAGCGCCGACATCTTCTCCAGGAGTTGGTAGGTGTCGGTCAGCTCGTCCGCCACGAAGCTTCGCAGGGTGGGCTTCAAGGCGGTGCCGAGGACGCCGCCCATCGACCCGGCGAGCAGAGTCAGCGTCAACAGGGATCTGCCCTGCAGCTTCAGTACGTCGGTCAACGACCGGATCACCTCGTGGGTGTCCATCTGCTCGCCCATGCCGTTCCGTTCCGTGAGACCGTCGGCCCCAGGCTGCTCCAATCGCGACGGTCCGGCCACTCGAACGGTGCTCGTGGCCGAGGGCGTCGACGTCCGACCCGGTCCAGCGGCCCGGCTGGCCGGCCGGGTGCCAGAATGTGTGTGCGGCGGATCCGCGGGATCCGTCGGAGGAGGGGTGCCGGAGCGGCCGATCGGAACCGCCTTGAAAGCGGTCGCTGGCAGAGATGTCAGCCGCGGGTTCGAATCCCGCCCCCTCTGCCGCCCGGCGGTGAACGTCTCGACCAGCCGAAAGGACGTTGTGTCGACGAGCCGATACCACCTCGCGCGTGGCGCGAGCATGCTGGCGTTCGGTGGGTCGTCGCTGTTGTGCGGTGGGGCCTACCTCAGCGGCGTCGTGCTCGAGCGGATCACCGACGGAAGCGCCGGATGGGTGGCCCTGCGTGCCGTCCTCCTGGTGCTCGCCGTGGTCTTCCTGGTCGGCCTGCTGCGTGCGCTGTGGCGCCTGGTACGACCACCGGTGGCTCTGCGCATGGACACCGAGGGCTACTCGATGGCACGCAGCATCGGCTCGGGGATCCGGGCGGCCGGCTGGCAGGACGTGGAACGGGTCGAGTCCGTGACGTCGGGCCGCAGCACGGTCGTCGTCGTGCGCCTGCACTCCGGGGCCACCACGCAGATCCCGGCTCGGCTGGTGGAGGAACCGCTGGGCGACTGGACGGCTGAGCTCGACGAGCGTCTCAACACCGCACACGGACAACGTCGGTTGTAGGGGGGTCCCGAGGCCCTGTGCTGCTTCCTGGTAGCGGCCTGTAGCCTGTCTCGGCGGGCCGGTCCTCGTGACCGGACGGCGTGGAGGTGTCGCATAGTGGCCTAGTGCGCCCGCCTGCTAAGCGGGTTGAGGATGAAACCTCTCGCGGGTTCAAATCCCGCCACCTCCGCCACGAATGGTACAGCCGCTGATGGCTCGGCCTGTGCTAGACAGGCGCATCAACCAAGGGGGCGCACGTGGGTCAGCTCAGTCTCGGAGTCATGGCGCGGTCGCGCAAGGAGAACGAGCGCCGGCTGCCGATCCACCCGCTGCACGTGGAACGGATCGAGCCCGACCTCCGGGCGCGTGTCTACCTCGAGCATGGCTACGGCGAACCCTTCGGCGTGCCCGATGCGCAGCTGGCGTCCTTCGTCGGCGGGCTGCGTTCACGCGAGCAGCTGATCGCCGAGTGTGACGTCATCCTGCTGCCCAAGCCGCTGCCGGAGGATCTCGCGCAGCTGCGCGAGGGGCAGGTGCTGTGGGGTTGGCCGCACTGCGTCCAGGATGAGCAGCTCACTCAGGTGGCTGTCGACCGGCGCCTGACGCTCATCGCGTTCGAGGGGATGAACCACTGGACCGACGACGGCCGGTTCAACCTGCACGTCTTCCACAAGAACAACGAGCTGGCCGGGTACTGCTCGGTGCTGCACGCCTTGCAGGTCATCGGATCGACGGGCGACTACGGTCGTCGGCTGAGCGCCGCCGTGATCGGCTTCGGAGCGACCGCCCGCGGGGCCGTGACCGCCTTGAACGCCCACGGCGTGCACGACGTCCATGTCCTCACCCACCGCGACGTGGCTGCGGTCAGCTCGCCTATTCATTCCACCCGGATGGTGCACTTCGAGCACGACCCGGTGAACCCGCGCAGCTGCCACGTGTCGACCGACAGCGGGCAGGTGCCGATGGCCGAGTTCCTTGCCGAGCACGACATCATCGTCAACTGCGTTCTGCAGGACACCGACGCGCCCCTGACCTTCCTCGTCGACGACGACCTCGCCATGCTGACGCCGGGAAGTCTCGTCGTCGATGTCTCCTGCGACGAAGGCATGGGCTTCAGCTGGGCGCGACCCACCTCGTTCGATGAGCCGACCTTCGTGATCGGGTCCAACGTCCACTACTACGGCGTGGACCACAGCCCGTCGTACCTGTGGAACTCCGCCACCTGGGAGGTCAGCGAGGCGCTGCTGCCGTACGTCCGGGCGGTGCTGACCGGCCGCGACGCTTGGGAAGCCGACGAGACCCTCCGGCGCGCCATCGAGATCCGCGAGGGTGTCATCCGGAACGCCGACATCCTGTCTTTCCAGCACCGCTCGCCGGACTACCCGCACGTCCTCACCCGTACTGGCGAGCGGCTGGGATCGGCTGCTCAGCGCCCACGTTGACTCAGGCGGTGTCGCACGGCCAGGGTCGTGGCATGGCAGCAAATCTCGCGACAGCCGACCGGGTCGAACGCCAGACCCTCCTGGACTTCGTACGCCCACGGCACAAGGGCACGCTCGTCACGCGGCGCCGCGACGGGCGCCCGCAGTTGTCCCCGGTCGCCTGCGGCGTCGACGTCGAGGGTCGCATCGTGATCGCGACCTATCCCGAGCGCGTCAAGGTACGTAACGTGCGTCGGGCTCCTGAGGTGTCGATCCTGATCCACTCCGACGACTGGGACGGCCCGTACGTCCAGGTCGACGGCACCGCCGAGGTCATCGACATGCCGGCCGCCGTCGAGCCACTGGTCGACTACTTCCGGGCGATCTCCGGGGAGCACCCCGACTGGGCGGAGTACCGCGAGGCGATGCAGCGTCAGGGCAAGTCGATGATCCGGATCACGATCGAGCGCTGGGGCCCGATCGCCACCGGGGGGTTCCCGCCCGGCCGTGCACCGCAGGGCTGAGCCCCGGACGTCCAGGCTGCTCGGTCAGGGGCGACGGCCGAGCAGCGCGAGTAGCCGTGCCTGAGGATCCTGCGAATCGGCGTGCACCGGATCGTGGAAGAGTCCCGACCTGGTGAGCTCGTGCTCGTGTGCTCGGGCGTACGCGAGCACGTGGGCGACCACGTCGTCGTCGAGGTCCTCGCTCAGGCCGGCTCCACGCGCAAGATCCCAGGCGTGCACGGTGAGGTCCAGCAGCATCTCCTCGGCGTACTCATCGACCGGGCGCTCCCCCGATGACAGCTGCACCGTGTCGTCCGCACCGGCAACGGCCCAGGCGTCCATCGAGTCGTTGATGGCACGCGTCCAGCTCTTCTGGGGGTTCGCATTGAGCACGTCCCCGTCGAAACGGGCACCCACCTCTGCGGTGGTGGCCCCTTCGAGCAGTGGGACCGCCCACAGGTGCTCGACGACGAGGTGCCCGACCAGATCGCGCACCGTCCACTCGCTGCAGGGTGTCGGGCGGTCCCAAGCGTCGTCGGGGATGTCGAGGACACGGGAGCCGAACTCCTTGGCGGCGGTCGGCAGGAGGTCACGGGCGGACAGGCCGGTAGTCGACATGTCCCCAGCCTCGCGTGCGAGGGCACGCCTGTCATCCCGAAGACCCGCACCGGGTTCGGCGTCGTGTCATCTTCCAGAGGTGCCTCGCGGGTAGATGCGACGAGGGGGTGCCATGCGCGACAACGATCAGGGTTTTGCCGAGTTCGTCGCACGCGAGCTCCCCGGCCTGCTGCGACTGGGACGTGTCCTGACCCTCAACGAGCACGACGCGTGGGATCTGGCGCAGGAGTGCCTGGTCAGGGTCGGCACGCGGTGGTCGCGTCTGGACCAGGAAGCGAACGTCGCAGCGTACGCCCACAAGACACTTGTGAATCTCAACCTCAACCGGTTGCGCCGGCTCGCCCGTGAGCCCCCACTGGCCGTTGCAGACGCCCAGGGCGTCGATCAGGCAACCGTGGACGGCGACGCGGGAACCTACGACCCGTGGCTCGAGATCGCACTGAAGCGGCTGCCGCCGAGACAGCGGGCGGTCGTCGCCCTGCGCTTTCAAGACTCACCTTTCGCGCGCCATGGTCTCGCTGCGGGAGGCCCGGCGACTCAGCAGTGCAGGAGAAATGCCATGAACAGCGCAGAGTCCGAAGAGCTCGCTGCGCGCATCCAGCGGCTGGCCGATCGCTGCGCCGCACCCCTGGACGCGCACGCACAGATCGTGGCAGGTGTCCGTCGGCGCAGGCGGCGGTACCGGGCTACCAGCGCGCTCGCGGTCGGCGCCGTGGTGGCCGTCCTGGGCGGTGTCTACGCGTTGGTCGGCCCGGTGAACCCTGCCGGACCGACCGAGGCCGTTGAACAGGAGAGTCTTGCGGCCGATCCGGAGACATCGATCACGCCTGAGCCGCCGCCGCTCACCGACACGGGCAGGGCCGTCACCTCGATCGCCTACTGCCTGGGCGACTGACAGCCGCATGGCCGCAGTTGAGCCAGACTGTGCGGATGCGGACCGTGGGCGTGGAGGAGGAGCTGCTGCTGGTGGACGCCGGCACGGGGGCTCCGGTGTCGGTGGCGCCGGCTGTACTGCGGCAGGAGGGATCGGGCCACGGCCACCACGAGGGCGAACAGCCGGGCGGCACGCTGGACTCCGAGCTGAAGCAGGAGCAGGTCGAGACCGACACCCACCCACACACGGACCTGGCCGCCGTGGCCGAGGAGCTGTGGGCCTGGCGCCGGCACGTGGATGCCTCGGCCCGCGAGTCCGGCGCCCGGCTGGCGGCGCTGGCGACCTCTCCCGTTCCGGCCACCCCCCGGACCACGCCGACCGAGCGCTACCTCCGGATGGCCGAGCACTTCGGCCTCACCCAGCACGAGCAGCTTGCCAACGGGTGCCACGTACATGTGTCGATCGACTCGCCTGAGGAGGGCGTGGCCGTGCTCGACCGGATCCGGGTTTGGCTCCCGGTGCTGACAGCACTGTCGGCGAACTCGCCGTACTGGCAGGGGGCGGACTCGCTGTACGGGAGCTTTCGCTCCCAAGCGTGGGGGCGCTGGCCCATGGCCGGCCCGATCGACGTGCAGGAATCGGTCGAGCGCTACCGCGCCCTGATCGACGAGATGCTCGCCACCGGGGTCGTGCTGGACGAGGACATGGTGTACTTCGACGCCCGGTTGGCTCGGGGGTACCCCACGATCGAACTCCGTGTCGCCGACGTCTGCCTGTACGTCGAGGACGCGGTGCTGATCGCGGGCCTGGCCCGGGCGCTGGTCGAGACGGCAGTCGAGGAGTGGCGGACCGGCCGGGCGCCGGCGTCCACCCCGACGTCGTTGCTGCGTCTGGCGCGCTGGCGGGCCGCGCGCAGTGGCCTGACCGACGTCCTTGTGCATCCGCTGGACAACCGCCCTCGCCCGGCCGGCGAGGTCGTCGCCGCGCTGTTCGAGCACGTCCGACCGGCCCTGGACGCGGCCGGGGACCAGGAGCAGGTGCGGATGCTCCTGGCGCAGGTGCAGCAGCGGGGGACCGGGTCACACCGGCAGCGGCAGGTGTTCGAGCGGACCGGCCGGCTCTCCGCGGTCGCGTTGGATGCGGCAGACGTCACGTGCTGACTGATCCGTCCGGCAATCGCTTCTCCCTCACGATGCCTCATCGGTGGGAAGGCGAGACGCGCTTTGCGATCAGTGAGTCCATGATTCTCGGATGAGCTCTTTCGCGACCGACCGTCCACACGCGCACGTTCCTCCCCGGATCGTGAGCTCGTGGCGACCTGTGCTGACTGATCGCTTCCGTACCGGGTGCGACTACGCGGACGAGGACCGCCCCTTGCGCGGCTACGTCGCACTGACCAGCGTCTACCTCGGCGTCAGCGCTGCACTCCTGCGACGCGCCGGTCGGGTCTCGTCGGTCCGGATCTCCGCGGGCGACATCGTTCTGATCGGACTGGCGTCGCACCGGCTGAGCCGCACAGTGACCAAGGAGGCCATCGCTTCTCCCTTGCGGGCGCCCTTCACCCGCTACACCCGGTCCGGCGTTGCCTCCGAGGTCTCGGAGGAGGTCGTCGCGGACAGCACCCACCACCCGTACGCCCATGCCGTCGGAGAACTGCTGACGTGCCCCTTCTGCATGGCGCAATGGACCTCGACCGGTCTGGTGGCCGCGTACATCCTTGCGCCACGTCAAGCCCGCGTAGTGACGGCGATTCTCGACTCCGCGGCGATCGCCAACGTGTTGCACCTGCTGTACTCGTCGCTGGCTGAACGCGTCGAGCGCCAACCCGATTGATGCGATGCACGGCGGGACGACTCGCTGCCCGAGGACACGATGGCACCCGGTGCCGTGCGCCGAATCGGCCGGTGGGCCGTCGGTACGACACCTGCCGGCGAGGATTTAGCGGTGTCCCGTCGGTGTCGTCACCAGCTCGCCGACATGAGTACCGGGACCGTGGACGCCGACGGGTGCCTGGTCTGTCCCTGGCACCAGAGCCGGTACGACGTGCAGGACGAAAGGATGGTGACCGGACCGCGCGGCTTCCTCACGTACCACGGCGCAACGCCTCGCAACGCCCGGCTGGTGCTCGCCTACGGCCGCTACCTGCGGCTGGCTGTCGCGCGCGTGGTGCGCCGCGACGGGCGGGTCCGCGTCGAGTCGCGGTGAAACAGCGTGAGTTCGCTGGACCCCGCATCCGTGACTCGCGGCGGCTTGTAGCATCGCGAGGTGCCCGAACGGATCCTCATCTACGGTGTCACAGGGTCCGGCAAGACGACCCTGGCCGCCCGCGTCGCGGCGCGAACGGGATTGCCCTGGCACGCAGTGGACGACCTGACGTGGGAGCCGGGCTGGGTTGAGGTGTCGCTGGAGGAGCAGCGTCGGCGCGTCGCGACCATCTGCGCTGGTGAGCGGTGGATCCTCGACACGGCCTACTCCCAGTGGATCGACGTCCCGCTGGCTCGGGTCCAGCTGATCGTGGCTCTCGACTACCCGAGGTGGTTCTCGCTCGGCAGGCTGTTGCGGCGCAGCCTGCTTCGCGCGGTTGACCACCGCCCGATCTGCAACGGCAACACCGAGTCGTTTCGCCAGCTGTTCTCCCGCGGCTCGATCCTCGTGTGGCACTTCCGGTCCTTCGACTCCAAGCGTGGTCGCATCCTCGACTGGGCCGCAGACCCGTCCGCGCCGGCCGTCGTCCGCCTGGCCTCGCCGCGGGCTACCCGCCGCTGGCTCGCGTAGGATCAGCAGTCGCACCACCGCCCCTGGACGACGACCGAACGGCTGCAACAGCATGACCTCGCTCCAGGACCCCGCATCCGTGACCGGCGACCAGGGGCCCGGCATCGATCCCGACGATCTCGCGCTCTGTCTGCGCGTGCTGGCTCAGGCCGAGAACCTGCCGTCCGAGCACCCTGACGCAATTGCCGTCCGCCGGGCCACGGGCAAGGTGTTCAAGACGGTCAAGGAGCACCGACGAGCACAGCGCCGCGAGGCAGTCCTCGCCGCGGACCGTGCTGTCACCGCGTCGACCGCCACCGGGTCCCCCGACCGCATCGACGACGAGACGCAGGGGATCCCGCTCGTGTCAGCCGTCGCAGGAACCGTCGCCGGCACCCTGCTGCGAGCCCGAGCCTGCTATACCTGCAAGCAGCGCTACGCGGTGGTCGACGCGTTCTACCACCAGCTCTGCGCGACGTGCGCGGCGCTCAACCACGGCCGCCGCGACGCCCGTACGGACCTCACCGGCCGCCGGGCGCTGCTGACCGGAGGCCGGGCCAAGATCGGCATGTACATCGCGCTGCGGCTGCTGCGCGACGGCGCCCACACCACGATCACGACCCGGTTCCCGACCGACGCCTCCCGGCGTTTCGCTGCGATGCCGGACAGTGCGGACTGGTCGCACCGGCTACGGATCGTCGGCATCGACCTGCGTGATCCCGGCCAGGTCGTGGCGCTCGCGGAGTCGGTGGCAGCGCGGGGTCCGCTCGACGTGCTCATCAACAACGCAGCGCAGACCGTGCGCCGGTCACCGGGCTGCTACGCCCCGCTCGTCGCGGCGGAGTCGGTGCCGCTGCCGATCGGTCCGCTGCCCGAGGTCAGCACCTTCGACCACTCCCGCGATGCCCACCCGGCGGTGGTGACGAGCTCGCTGCACCAGCACCGCGGCCCGCACGCGTTGTCGGCCGGGGCACTGACCAGGACCGCCCTGACCGCGGGATCCGCGTCACCCGCGCGGATCGCCGACGCCAGCGCCATCGACGCCGGTGGGCTGGTGCCCGATCCGCGCCCGATCAACAGCTGGACCCAGCGGGTGCACGAGGTCGACCCGATGGAACTGCTCGAGGTGCAGCTGTGCAACCAGACCGCACCCTTCATCCTGATCAGCCGGCTGCGACCGGCGATGGCGGCCTCGGCTGCGCACCGTACGTACGTGGTCAACGTGTCTGCGATGGAGGGACAGTTCAGCCGGGCGTACAAGGGCCCGGGTCATCCGCACACCAACATGTCCAAGGCCGCGCTCAACATGCTCACCCGTACCAGTGCCCGGGAGATGCTCACCGACGGAATCCTGATGACTGCGGTCGACACCGGGTGGATCACCGACGAGCGTCCGCACCCGACGAAGTTGCGGCTGGCCGAGGAGGGCTTTCACGCCCCGCTCGACCTGGTCGACGGCGCGGCACGTGTCTACGACCCGATCGTGCGCGGTGAGCTGGGGGAGGACCTGCACGGCTGCTTCCTCAAGGACTACGCGCCCGCGGCATGGTGAGCGTGCTGCTGCCATGACGGGATTCGAGACACCTTCCCCGGAGCGCATCGACCGCAACTGGGCAGAGCTGCTCCAAGAGCTCCGCGTCACTCAGACCGGTGTGCAGATCCTGACCGGCTTCCTGCTGACCATCCCGTTCAGCGCCCGTTTCGAGTCCCTCGACGAGATGCAGCGCACCGTCTACCTGTGCGTGCTCAGCGGGTCGATGCTCGCCACCGCTCTGCTCGTCGCCCCGGTCGTCTATCACCGGGTCCTGTTCCGTCAACGCCAGCGGGTCTGGCTGGTCGCCGCCGGCAACCGCTCGGCCAAGGCCGGCATGGTCGCCCTCGCCGCCACCGTGAGCGGGGTGACCTGGCTGGTGTTCGACATCGTGGTCGGCCGCATTGCCGGTCTGCTGTCTCTGGGCGTTGCGTCCGTGGCGTTCGTGGTGCTGTGGTGGCTCGTCCCGCTGGTGCTGCGACGTCGCTGATCCGTGAGTTCCGTGCGGCCCATCCGTGACCTTCGTACGGCCCATCCGTGACCTTCGTACGGCCCATCCGTGACCTTCGTACGGCCCATCCGTGACTTTCGTACGGCCCATCCGTGACTTTCGTACGGCTCATCCGTGAGTTCCGTACCCCATCGGTGAACCCAACTCACGGATCGGTGGTGCCGAACTCACGGATGCGCGGTCAGGTGTGCCTGGACAAGCGGTCGCGAGTCACCCCGTTCGCCGCGCATGCGGCTGGTGTCGTGGGGCACGAGAGCCTCTGCTTCGTCGAGCCAGGAGAGGCTGGCCTCGGCGTGCACAACCCCCCCGCGCCGTGAGGCGGCTGAAGTCCGCTCCGGGGTGATCGGTGAGCTGGTCGACGATGGCCTGGAGGTCAGCCAGGTGGAGCCCTACCGCTTCGCGGTGGCTGCGGAGCACCGGCCCGAGGGCATCGGGTCGTGCGTGGCGGGCCATGAACACCTGCAGGAGAAGCCCGTTCCTCGACGGTGTGGTCGCCGGTGCGGACGCCTCCAGCCACGTCGTCAGTACGGCTCGGCCCGCCTCGGTGATCTCGAAGACACGCTTGTCCGGCGCGGACGTTTGAGGCACGTGCGTTCCGCCGATCAGGTCGAGCTCCTCGAGGCGAGCGAGCTCGCGGTACAACTGGCTGCGCGGGATCGGCCAGAAGTAGGCAATGCTCCGGTCGGCGAAGGCCCTTACGTCGTCAGCCCGTCCGCTTGGCGTACAGCGCCTCGACGTCGGCGGCAAAGTCGCGCATCACCACCGAACGCTTGACCTTGAGCGTGGGCGTGAGGTGCCCTGACTCCTCGGTGACGTCGACCGGCAGCACCCGGAACTTCTTGACCTGCTCGGCCGAAGACACCATCTCGTTGGCTGCATCGACGGCCCGACGCACCTCGGCCAACAGGTCGGCGTCCTGGGTCAGCTCGGCCACCGGCACCGACGGACGGCCCTGCTCCTGCAGCCACAGGGCCACCGACTCCGAGTCCAGCGTGATCAGCGCCGCGATCTGTGCGCGGCCGTCGCCGACCACAAGCGCCTGGCTGACCAGCACGTGCGAGCGGATCACGTCCTCCAGTGGCGCCGGTGAGACGTTCTTGCCCGCCGACGTGACCAGGATTTCCTTTGAGCGTCCGGTGATCGTGAGGTAGCCATCGGCGTCGATGCTGCCGAGGTCGCCGGTGTGGAACCAGCCGTCGTCGTCGAGCACGTCGGCGCTGGCCTCGGGGTTACGCCAGTAGCCGGGGAACACGTGCCCCCCACGTACGAGCACCTCCCCGTCGTCGCCAGTACGCAGCTCGACGCCTGGCAGTGCGCGCCCGACGGTCCCGATCCGCGTGTGCAGCCGGGTGTTGACGGTGGTCGCGGCCGTGGTCTCGGTGAGGCCGTAGCCCTCCAGCACGGTGACGCCGATCCCGCGGAAGAAGTGCCCGAGCCGCGGACCCAGCGCTGCGCCACCGGAGACGCCCCAGCGCAGACGGCCACCGAAGGCCGCCCTGATCTTGGCGTACACGAGCCGGTCGAACACCGCACGCTTCGCGCTCAGCAGCGGGCCCGGACGTCCGGTCTCCAGCGCCCGGCTGTAGGCGATGGCCGTGTCGGTGGCCATCGTGAAGATGCGCTCCTTGCCGTTCGCCGTCGCCTTGCGTCTGGCCCCGTCGTAGATCCGCTCGAAGACGCGGGGCACTGCCAGCACGAACGTCGGCTGGTACGTCGGCAGATCCCGTGCCACGCGGGCGATGTCGGTGTGTCCGGTGCGCACCGCCGCGAGCAGCACAGCGACCTCGATCATGCGGCCGAAGACGTGCGCGAGAGGGAGGAACAGCAGTGTTGCTGCGTCCTCCTCCTCGAACAGCTCGGGCAGGAACTCGATGGCGGCCACGACCTCGGTGAGGAAGTTGCCGTGGGTGAGCTCGCAGCCCTTGGGACGCCCGGTGGTGCCGGAGGTGTAGATGATCGTGGCCAGGCTGTCCGGACCCAGTGTGGCCCGACGCGCATCCAACTCGGCCGGGTCCTGACCCCTTCCAGCGGCGATCAGGTCCGCCAGTGTGGACTCCTCACCGTCCAGCACCCAGTGGGCACGCAGGTCGGGAAGGTCGCCCAGCCCACGGAGCATGCTCGCGTGTGCCGGGCTCTCCACGATGGCAGCGACCGCCCCGGAGTCCCGAAGGACCCAGCGCAGCTGATCGGCCGCCGACGTCTCGTACACCGGCACCACGACGGCACCGGCCGCCCAGAGCGCTGCATCGACCAGGGTCCACTCGTACCGTGTCTTGGCCATGAGGGCCACCCGGTCGCCGCACTGGATCCCGGACGCGAGGAATCCGCAGGCGACCTGCTGGACCTCCGCGGCGAACTCCGCCGCGGTGACCGGATGCCAGGTGTCACGCTCGCGCCGGTTGAGCACCACCCGGTCGGGAGTTCGTCGGGCGTTCGCCCCGATGATCTCGGCCAAGCTGGCGGGACGCCCCTCGCCCTCCCACCAGCGGTTTCGCGCACTCGCTTCTTGTGCAGTCACGGGCTGACTGTAGCGCCGTGGTGCTCAGACCTTGGCGCCCTCGTCGGTCGGGTCCACCGGCGACTGCCCGGTCGCCGGCGCGGTCGTGGCGGTGATGGTGCGTACGGCCTCCTCGACCCGCTTGCCGAGCTCGGCGTCGACATTGCCCCAGTACTCGAAAGCACGCTCCAGGACCGGCTCGCTCACGCCGTTGGACAGGTGACCGGCGATGTTGGCGACCAGGCGCTCGCGCGCCGGTTCGTCCATCACCTCACGCACCAGGGTGCCCGG
>Ga0136624_1000086_pt1 | contig 26448 bp, 30 predicted proteins | sample AntDrymUQ4692206_2_FD_104802 | JGI IMG/M metagenome (GOLD analysis project Ga0136624, IMG submission 104802) | Polar desert sand microbial communities from Dry Valleys, Antarctica - metaG UQ469 (22.06) | ecosystem: Environmental > Terrestrial > Soil > Desert | place: Antarctica: Dry Valley... | reverse complement strand
GCTGAGCGGAGAGGGCGTCGCGCGAGGCACGAGCGGGAAAGCCCGAGCGCGACATCCAGGGCTGAGCAGCGTCAGTCCAGCGGGGCGACCCACCACTCGGATGCCACCTCGAGGTCGGCGTCGGCCAACAGCCGCCGCTTGGCGAAATCCAACGCACCGCTGACCGCAACGACCTGCACGGCGCCCCGGGAGGCGCCGAGGTGGCGCACACCGCGCAACAGTGCGCCGCCGACGCTGGACCATTCCCGTTCTCGTGACACCACGAAGTCGTCGACGTACAGACACGGTCCACCCGGGTCGTAGATCGGCGGCGCCGGCACCAGACGTCCTACGACGAAACCTCGTACCTCCTCGTCGAGGGTGGCCACCAGGCTCAGCACGTCAGGATCATCCACGAGCCCTGCCAAGAACTTCTCGTGCTGCGCGCGTGCCGACGGCGCCAACCGCCAGAAGACCGGCTGGTACGCCGCGTACTGACGGCGCTTGCGGTCGGCCAGCCGTACCATCGCGACGACATCGGCCGGCTCAGCAGCGCGTACGCGCACAGCGGCCGATCATCGCCGGGGCTCTCACGGTGCGCACAGCCGGTTCGGTTCGAGGACGACCTGGCGGCCGGTGATCCGAATGGCTCGCTCGGAGACGTTGTCCCGTTCGTCGCCCTCCTTGAGCAGGTTCGTCGGGTCGACCCGGATCCGCAGGCAGTAGCGGCCGTTCCGCAGTCTGGGCGGCAGGTCCAGTGACTGCCCGTCGAGGTAGGACTGGTACACGTCGGCCCACCCGATCGACACGCCCATCGGTGCATTCTGGCTGCAGGCCCCGTAGAAGAGTGGGTAGTTCCAGGTGCCGTAGGACTGCGGAACGCGTGCGGAGTCGCGCAGGCAGAAGCTCATCTTGCGGCGCACGCTGATGATGTTCGGCCCCTTCGCCGGGCGCAATGAGTAGCGGGTGGACGCCGCAAAGTGCCAGTGGTCGTGCGTCGGGTGGAAGACCATGCAGCCGGCCACCCGGCGTCCGAACTCGGTGTCCTTGTCGCGATTGAAGAAGCCCGACCCGTCCACGTCGCGGTAGACGATCTGGCTGGCGCCGCGTTGACCCCGCGGACAGTCCAGTCGGTTGTTGGGTCGTACCTCCATCGGGCCACGCCCCACGCTGACGAGCGCGGTCTCGAAGCGCAGGACCCGTCCGGTGCCACTTCCGATGATGTGCACGTCGCTGGCCACCAGCGGCGTCATGTTCGGCAGCAAGGGCTTGCCCATGCGAGGGCCGTCCGGAGCGGTATGGCGTTCAGCGACCTGGTCGACGGCGGGCGGCTGGTCGGGGGATGTTGTCCCGACCGCGGAACCAGCCGAGGTCTCGGCACCGACGAGTGCCAGGCACACGGCAGCGACGCACAGCGCGGAGGTGATCCCGGTCTGACGCGAGACGAGGCGCACGGTGGATCCGATCGTCGTGGGCACGCAGCCGCGCGTCATGGTCACGCACAGTCAACCACGACCGGCGCCGTCTGGTGGGCTGTGTGGTCAGCGATCGTCACGCTCCTGCGATGGGCCAGAGACCGTCCGATCGTCGTACGCGGCAGCCGAGCGGTCGGCGTACGCCGAGGTGTCGGCACGTTCCATCGGCCCGTCCCAGGTTGTCGGCAGCGGCGTCGGCACCGCCGGCGCGACCCGCGCGACTATCTCGTCGAGCACCCGCTCGGCGTGACCGGTCCAGAGGTGTTTGGCACCGTCGACCCCGACGACCTCCGCCTGGGGCACCGCGGCAAAACGACGCCTTGCCTCCGGTGGCTGCAGGTAGTCGTCGTGCTCGGGCACCAGCGCCACCAGTGCCTTGCCGGAGTCCGCCCAGCGCGCGAGGTCGGACTCCCGGGTGTGGCGCAGCGGCGGGGACAGCAGGATCGCGCCGGTCACGCTGGGCTCGAGGCCGTGCATGAGCGCCAGGTCGGTGCCGAACGACCAACCCAGCAGCCACAGATGCGGCAGGTCCGCGAACTCGACCTGCTCCACTGCAGCGGCGACGTCGAAGCGCTCCCCTACGCCGTTGTCGAAGCTGCCCTGGCTGGTCCCCTGCAGACTGGAGGTGCCACGAGTGTTGAAGCGCAGGACGGCCACGGCTGCCAGGGCAGGCAGACGGTAGGACGCCTTGCGCAGGACGTGGCTGTCCATCATCCCGCCGTGGGTCGGCAGCGGGTGCAGGCAGATCAGCGTGGCTACCGGATCACGGTCGACCGGCCGGGCCAGCTCCCCGACCAGCTCGAGCCCGTCCGCGGTGTGCAGGCTGAGCGGTTGACGGTGTGCCGGCAGCACGGAGCTGCCGCGGACGGGCTGCGACGAGGAGTGCGGCGGGTTCACGAAGGCGGCACCAGTCAGCCGGCCGCGTAGTCGCGGAATCCGCGTCCGGTCTTGCGACCGAGATACCCCGCGGTCACGAGGTGCTCCAGCAGTGGCGCCGGGGCGAACCCGGGCTCGCGGAACTCTGCGAACAAGGTGCGTTGGATCGCCAGCGAGACATCGTTGCCGATCACGTCGAGCAGCTCGAACGGACCCATCGGCAGTGCGCACCCGGCCCGCATCGCGATGTCGATGTCGTCGGCACTGGCGTAGTGCGCCTGGAGCATGCGTACCGCGTCGTTCAGGTACGGGAACAGCAGGGCGTTGACGATGAAGCCGGCCCGGTCGCCGCAGGAGACCGGGTGCCTTCCGATCACGGTGCACAGAGCGCGCACGGTGTCGGACACCGCGGGGGTGGTCGCCACCGTGGAGACGACTTCCACCAGGTTCATTCTCGTCGCCGGGTTGAAGAAGTGCATGCCGATGACGTCGCCCGGACGTGAGGTGACCGACGCGCACTCGATCACCGGCAGGGACGATGTGGTGGTCGCCAGGATCGCGCCGGGCTTGCAGATCTCGTCAAGGGTCGCGAACACCGCCTGCTTGACGTCGAGCTGCTCGCTGACTGCCTCGATGACGAGGTCGACCTGCCCGAGGTCCTCGATCGAGGTCGTGCCACTGAGGTGCCCGAGCAGCTCGGCCTTGGCGACCTGCTCGGCACCGCCACGCTGGATCTGCGTGTCCAGCCGGCGGGTGATCGCGGCGATGACGTCGTCCACCTTCTGCTGACTGCGCCCGACGAAGGTGACGTCGAAGCCAGCAGCGGCGAACACCGAGACTATGCCGGTGGCCATCGTGCCGGTGCCCACGACCCCGATCGTGTCGACGGCCCGGTGCATCGTCGGCGCGGCGGCGGGCACAGGACTGCGTGCATCACCCACCACGACCGGCGAGTCGGGTCCCTCGTAGGTGTAGAAGCCACGACCGGTCTTGCGGCCGTGCATGCCAGCGGTGACCATCTGCTTGAGGACGGGTGCCGGGGCGTGCAGGCGGTCGCGACCCTGCCGGTACATCGTCTCCAGGATCTCGTACGCGGTGTCGAGGCCAATCAGGTCGAGCAGCGCCAGGGGGCCCATCGGGTAGCCGCAGCCCAGCCGCATGGAGGCGTCGATGTCCTCACGCGTGGCGTAGCGGCTCTCGAACATTGTGGCGGCGTGGTTGAGGTAACCGAACAGCAACGCGTTGGCGATGAAGCCGGCCTTGTCCCCGGCGACGACCGGGTTCTTGCCGAGCTTGGTGGCCAACGCGGTCACGTCACTGATCACGTCCGGGGCCGTGACGACCGTACGGATCACCTCGACGAACGCTTGCACGGGTGCAGGGTTGAAGAAGTGCATGCCGACCACCCGGTCCGGCTGCGCCGTCGCCGCGGAGATCTCGGTCACCGACAGCGACGAGGTGTTGGTCGCCAGGATCGCGTCCTGGCCCACCACCGCGTCCAGCTGGGAGAACACGGCCCGCTTGACGTGCAGCTGCTCGACGACGGCCTCGACCACCAGCTGGCAGTCCGCGAGGTCGGTGATGTCGGTGCTGAAGGTCAATCGGTCGAAGACCGTTCGCTGCCCGACGGCGTCGAGCTTGCCGCGCTTCACGGCCCGGTCGGTCGAGTGCTGGATGTGCTCCCGGCCGCGGGTGAGCTGGTCGTCGCCCTGTTCCAGCCCCACCACGTCGTACCCGTGACGGGCGAACACCTCGGCGATGCCGGCTCCCATCGTGCCGAGCCCGACCACCCCGATGCGCGTGAACTCGCGTGACATGGCGGGCAGTCTGTCACGGCCGTCGTCCAGGTCACCGTGAGCATCCCTCGAGCCCCGGGCCCGCCACTAGGGTGTGCCGAGTGCGTCTGCTCATCGCGTCCTGTCAGGTCGACTACGCCGGACGACTGACGGCTCACCTGCCCCGGGCGGTACGCCTGATCCTCGTCAAGGCCGACGGATCGGTGCTGGTGCACTCCGACGCCGGTGGGTACAAACCGCTGATGTGGATGACGCCGCCGTGCACGGTGCACGAGGGCCGGGACGCCGATGGGTCCGTCGTGTGGTCGGTCGGCGCGGTGAGGTCCGACGACACCCTGCGCATCACGCTGCACGAGGTGCTCAGTGACGCCGTCCACGCGCTCGGTACGGATCCGGGCCTGCGCAAGGACGGGGTGGAGAAGCACCTTCAGGAGCTGCTGGCCGAGCACCCCTCCACCTTGGGTGCCGGCCTCGCCCTCGTACGCCGTGAGTACCCGACCGCTATCGGGCCGGTGGACCTGATGTGTCGCGACGGGTCAGGGGCCAGCGTCGCCGTCGAGATCAAACGTCGCGGCGACATCGACGGAGTCGAGCAGCTCAGCCGCTACCTGGACCTGCTCAACCGAGATCCGCTGCTGTCGCCGGTGCGCGGCATCTTTGCCGCCCAGGAGATCAGGCCGCAGGCTCGCGTGCTGGCCATCGACCGGGGGATCAGCTGCGTCACCGTCGACTACGACGCCCTGCGTGGCATCGATGATCCTTCCCTGCGCCTGTTCTGACCCACGACCCGCGCGGCGTCGGCTGACCAGGTGGCGGCTACTAGTCACAGGTCCTACCCGGTGGCGGTTTACCAGGGTCCCTTGGTAAACCACACTGCCCACGGGTTGCCTCCCATGGGCAGTGCCAATACACCATGGTCCCCTGGTAAACGTGGGACAGGTGGGACCATGGGACCGGTGGGACCGCTGCTGACGGGCGGGTCAACTGGGCTCGGCGCCGGGCCGCGGGGCCCAGGGCAGCTCTTCGGCCGAGCGCACCACGATCAGCTTGTCGCCGAGCTCGAGCTGGGTCACGGCCGGGTCGAAGTAGCGGAACAGGTGGCCGCGCCGGATCACCCCTATCGCCTGGTCGTCGAGCTGTTGACATGACTTGCCGACCTCGAAGGGCTGCACGTCGCGTTCGGCGACCTCGAGCCCTGCTCCGGTCGTCAGCAGGTCCTCCAGCACGCTGCCGAGGGCGGGACTGACAGTCGAGAGGCCGAGCAGCCTGCCGACGGCGTCGGAGGATGTGACGGTGGCATCCGCGCCGCTCTGCTTGACCAGGTCGACGTTCTGCGACTCGCGCACCGCGACCACGATGTAGGCCTCCGGGTTGAGCTGACGTGCCATCAGCGTGACCAGCACGGCGGAGTCGTCGCGGTCAGCGGTTACCACGATCTGCCGGGCTTCGCGGATGGTCGCCCGTTCCAGCACCTCGCGCCTGCTCGCGTCGCCGACGACGCACGCCATCCCGTCGCCCTGAGCTTCGGTGGAGGCCGCGTGGTCGGGATCGATGACGATGATCTCCTGCTTGTCGACGCCGTTGTCGACCAGGGTCTTCACGGCGCTTCGCCCCTTCGTGCCGTAGCCGATGACGATCACGTGGTCGTGCATGTGCTTCCTCCAGCGGTTGATCCGCAGCTGCTCGCGGCCCTGGGTGGCAAGCACCTCCAAGGTGGTGCCGACCAGCAGGATCAGGAACATGATGCGCAGCGGGGTCACAAGAGTGGCGTTGACGAATCGCGCGGCCGGCGAGACCGGGGCGATGTCGCCGTAGCCCGTCGTGGTGAGGGTGACGGTGGAGTAGTAGACCGTGTCCAGCAGGTCGACCTCGCCGTCAGGGAAGGCGTTGTCCCGATAACCATCCCGGTCGAGGTACACCAGCAGGACGATCGTCGCGAGCAACCCGACAGCGATGAGCAGACGTACGCCAAGTGCCCGGCCGGGCGTCAGCGCGTGTGCTGGAAGCTTGACGCTCACGGACGACGGCATGCCAGGACTCTAGGCGGCGGGCACCCCGGTGGCGACCAGACCCGCCACCTCGTCGGCACATCCCCACGACAAGGTCACACCGGCACCACCATGGCCGTAGCAGTGGACCACCGGTGCGGCACCGGAACGCGGCTGCAGATCCAGACGTACCTGATCACGGGCGGGGCGCAGACCCACCCGGTGCCCGAGCACCCGGGCGCCATCGAGCTCGGGCACCAGCTCGGTCGCCCGGCGCAGGATCGACTCCGCAGTCGCCGGGTTCGGCCGGAGGTCCCAGGAACCTTCGTCGCTCGTACCGCCGATGACGACGTCGCGGGCCCGCGGCACCACGTACGTGATCGCGTCGCTGTCCAGCCACACCCGCTCGATGCCGACCTGTTCCAGCCGCATCACCTGGCCGCGCACCGGTTGCAGGGTGTGGTCGCCGGCCAGCAGCCGGCTCCCGAGGCCGGTGCAGTTGACGACGACGTCGCCGTGTCGAGGCAAGGCCGACAGAGCCATCCGGGTGAGGTCACCGCCCGCCTCGTGCAGCCGGGTCACGAGGTACGCCAGGTACGTCGGCATCTCGATGACAGGCGCGATGAACCGCCATCCGTTCACGTACCCCGACGGGAGGGACAGCTCACGGGTCAGTGCGGGCACTGCCTGCGCCCACCACGGCTCGTCGACCGGCCGCCGGTGCACCTCCAGCGAGTCGCGCATCACGACCCCGGTCGCGTCGTCCGTGGCCAAGCCGGCAAGCACGTCGTAGGTCCGGCGCGCCCAGGCGGTGACCCGGTCGTACGGCAGTGCCCGGTACGGGTACCACCAGGCTGCGGCCACCGCGGACGTCGTCTCCAGCGGGAGTTCTCGAGCCAGGACGTGGACGTCGTGGCCGGACTCGGCCAGGCGTACCGCACAGGTCAGCCCGACCACTCCGGCTCCGACGACGAGGGCGCGCACACCCGGCAGTCTGCCAGCGGAGCCCTCCCCGGGCTCGGGACGCTGTCCGGGTTGCGTCCTCAGGACCCGGCGGGCCGGGGTGCGGTGGGATCCCCCGCCTCGTCGTCGGCCTCGCGGGCGACCCACTCCTCGATGTCCTCGATGTCGTCGCGGCAGCGGCGGACCACCGCCAGGAGGTCGCTCATGGTGGCCACCTCCTCGACCTGCTCCTTGATGAACCACTGCATGAACTGGTCGGAGGCGAAGTCGCGCTCGTCGCGGGCGATGCCCGTCAGCTCACCGATCTGGGCGCTGACCGCCTGCTCCTGTGCCACCGCCAACGCGACCGGCTCCTCGATGTCGGTGAAGTCGGTCTTGGGCGATGCGACGCCGGGGATGGTGACGTGCTCGTCGGTGTCGATGAGGTACTGCACCATCATCATCGCGTGGTCGCGCTCCTCGACCGCCTGGCGGTAGAAGAAGGCAGCCACGCGGGGCATGGTCAGCGCATCGAAGTGCACCGCTATCGCGACGTACTGCTGGTGCGCAGCGAACTCGTTGCCGATCTGGGTGTTGAGCTGTTCGACGAAGCGCGATGCCGCCATGGTCACATCTTCCTTCCCTGGAATTCTTCCCAGATTAGTGTCCGGCCGACCGGCTGTCATCGAAGGAACGCCTACCCTTCGCGTCCTGGAGTGAGCTTGGGGGTTAGGTATCGCTTACCTCACTGGTACGCTGCGCGGGTGTCATCGAAGCCGAAGAAGAAGTGCTGCGTGGACAAGCCCCGCTGCAAGCGCTGCCCCTTGCGCATGCTGGCCGAGGGCACGCTGCCGGACGGCTTCACGGTGAAAAAGCGCAGGCTGGTGAAGGCCGCTTCGGCCCCCACGAAGAAGCGCAAGCAGCACAAGGTGCCGACGGCTGCCTGACTCGTCACTCGTCCAGTCGCCGCTCACCCCAGCGAGCGCATCGCCACCCGTCGGCGTCGACGCGCATCTCGACCCACGCTGCGTCCCCCAGTGGCTGACCGAAGGCGTACGTGTCGGACAGGTTGGCCGCGAGGAGCGGCAGCACCAGCGACATCACCCCTCCGTGGGACAGCGCCAGCACAGTTTCGCCCCGGTGCAGGTCGGCCATCTCGGCGAGCACGCCCGACACCCGCGCGACCGTCCGCTCCCCACTCTCGGCGCCGTCGACGGCGGCCCCGAGATCGCCGGCCCGCCAGCGGTCGAACACCGGCACGAAAACGCCGGGCGCGTCTGCCTGCCCGGCGTGGTTCCCGACGGACAGCTCGACCAGCCCGTCACGCACGCGCACGGCACTGCCCACGCGGGCGGCGACGATCTCGGCGGTCTGCACGGCCCGCGCCATCGAGGAGGTGTAGACCATCGCGATGTTGCGGGCCGCGAGCGCATCCCCGAGCTCCCCCGCCTGCTCGCGCCCACGCCGGGTGAGCGATCCACCCGCATCACTGAGCAGCTGGGTCTCGTACTCCGCCTCGCCGTGACGGGCCACCAGGACGGTCGCAGCGCACTGCAGGTCACTCATGGGCGACCACGATGCCAGGCTCCGCTACTGAGCCCGGTCGGGGTTGGGCGCGTACTCAGGCCAGGCCGTTGGCACGACGGATGACGTCGACGATGCGGTCGACGATCGTCGTGAGCCCGAAGTCCTTGGGCGTGAAGACCGCAGCCACCCCGGCCGCCTCCAGCGCCCGTGCGTCCGAGGCCGGGATGATGCCACCGACGACGACCGGCACGTCCCCCGCGCCGGCGACGTGCAGTCCGTGGAGGACGCCGGGGACCAGCTCCATGTGGGAGCCGGACAGGATCGACAGCCCGACGCAGTGCACGTCCTCAGCCACCGCAGCCGCCACGATCTGGGCCGGGGTCAGCCGGATGCCCTGGTAGACCACCTCGAACCCGGCATCCCTGGCTCGCACCGCCACCTGCTCGGCGCCGTTGGAGTGGCCGTCCAGACCAGGCTTGCCGACCAGCAGCCGCAGTCGCCCACCGAGCTCCTCGCCGGTGGCCGTGACTCGTTTCCGGACGGCAGCCAGCTCGCCGCCGGCGGCAAGGACACCCACGGCTCCGGACACGCCGGTGGGTGCGCGGTACTCCCCGAACACCTCACGCAGGGTCGCCGACCACTCCCCGGTGGTCACGCCGGCACGTACGGCCGCCAGCGTCGCAGGCATCAGGTTCGCGCCCGACGCCGCGTCCTTGCGCAGGCGTGCCACCGCCGCCTCGCAGGCCACGGCGTCACGCTGCGCGCGCCACCCCAGGGTGGATCGGACGGCGTCCGCCTGCGCCTGCGGGTCAGCGACCTGGATCGCCGTGTCGAGATCGGCGGTCAGGGGTGACTCCTCGGTCTCGACATAGCGGTTCACGCCGATGACGCCGTCGTCACCGCGCTCGATCCGGGCCCGACGCCGGGAGTGCGCACCGACCAGCTGGCTCTTCAGGTAGCCGGACTCGACAGCCGCCACTGCACCACCCATGGCCTGCACACGGTCGATCTCGGCTCTGGCCCCGGCCACCAGCTCGGCGACCCGTGCCTCGATCACGTGGCTGCCGGCGAAGATGTCCTCGTGCTCGAGCAGGTCGGACTCGAAGGCCAGCACCTGCTGCACCCGCAGCGACCACTGCTGGTCCCAGGGCCGTGGCAGGCCGAGCGCCTCGTTCCAGGCCGGCAGCTGCACGGCACGGGCACGGGCGTCCTTGCTCAGCGTGGCGCCGAGCAACTCGAGCACGATCCGCTGCACGTTGTTCTCCGGCTGAGCCTCGGTCAGACCCAGCGAGTTGACCTGCACGCCGTAGCGGAACCGGCGCATCCGCTCGTCAGTGACGCCGTAGCGGTCACGGGCCAGCTCGTCCCACAGCTGCCCGAAGGCGCGCATCTTGCACATCTCCTCGACGAAGCGCACCCCGGCGTTGACGAAGAACGACATCCGGTCCACCACTCGGTCGAACTCGTCGTGGGGGACCTGACCGGAGTCGCGGACCGAGTCCAGCAACGCGATCGCCGTAGTCATCGCGTACGCCAGCTCCTGGACCGGGGTCGCCCCGGCCTCCTGCAGGTGATAGCTGCAGATGTTGACGGGGTTCCACCTGGGCATCGAGGTCAGCGTGTACGCCACCATGTCGGTCGTCAGGCGCAGGGAGTGCTCGGGTGGGAAGACGTACGTCCCACGCGAGAGGTACTCCTTGATGATGTCGTTCTGAGTCGTGCCGGCGAGCTGGTCAGCACTGAACCCCTGCTCGTGGGCCACCACCTCGTACATCGCGAGCAGCCACATGGCTGTGGCGTTGATCGTCATCGACGTGTTCATCTCGCCCAGCGGGATGTCGGCGAACAGCCGGCGCATCTCCCCCAGGTGCGGCACCGGGACACCGACCTTGCCCACCTCCCCGACCGCGAGCTCGGAGTCGGGGTCGTACCCGGTCTGCGTCGGCAGGTCGAAGGCGACCGACAGGCCGGTCTGCCCCTTGGCCAGGTTGCGTCGGAAGAGCGCATTCGAGCCGGCGGCCGAGCTGTGGCCGGCGTACGTCCGCATCACCCACGGCTTGTCGCGCATGGCCGTAGGGTAAGCCGGATCGCTGGTCCGACGACGCCGACCGGTGTCACGCGTCAGGCGGCGAGGCGGCGCGCTCGCTCGATCGCGATCACCCGGTTGAGCCTGGTGACGGCGAGCGCACGCCGCACTCGCGGCTCGCAGCCGCGTAGCTGCAGCCGACGTCCCCGCCCACGCAGTCGACGCTGGGTGTCCGCGAGCAGGGCGAGCGCGGGGATGTCAATCCAGTCGACGCCTGAGATGTCGAGCAGGACGTCTCCGTCGCTGTCCTCCACAGCCTGGCGCAGCGCGGAGCGCACCAAGGGCACAGTCGAACCGTCGAACCTGCCCACCACCTGGACGGTGACGAGCCGCTGGGCTCTACGCGCGGTGTCGGTCTCTCGTGTCCTCGTGCCCATCGAGCTCCCCTTTGCTCATCGGCGGCAGCAGCCGGCTCGCACGGTGTGCACGCTGTCGCCGGAACCAGGTTCACAGCGCAACGTCACGAAAGAGTCACGTAGCGTTACCTCTATCGCATCGGTCTGCCGCCAGCATGGCCTCCGACCCGCGGCGGATGTACCAGGCGCGCCGAGGGCCACCTCGCCTGCTCGGATGCGTCCCCCGCCCCCGAGGCGCACACTGGATCGATGCCCGTGTCCCCGATGTCCGCGCTGGATTACGTCTTCATCCCGTTGGCGACGACCATCGTGCTCGCCCTGTTCGTGCTCGTGCTCCGCTGGACGTACGCCGACCGGGGCGGGCGCGGCACGGTGAAGCCCGGCGGTGTCGGTGACCACGGACTGCTGGTCCCGATGACGACGGTCCGCGACCCGCAGCGCGCAGCCAGCATGGTGGCGGCGCTGAACGCGTCGGGTATCCGCGCCTCGCTGTCCGGGGACGCGGGTCGGCAACTCCTGCTGGTGTGGCCCACCCAGGTGGACGAGGCCTGGCAGCGACTGGCCGAGCTGTCCCGCGACGAGCGCTGACCCCGCTCATCCGTGAGTTCGGTGCGGCCCATCCGTGAGTTTCGGTGCACCCATCCGTGGGTTTCGGTGCCCTGGATGCGGCTCACGACCGGGAGGAGCGCTCGCCGCCGGGCTTCCACAGCACGTCGCCGGCCTCGCTGTTGGCGTGCCGGGCGAGGATGAAGAGCAGATCCGACAGCCGGTTGAGGTACGTGATGGCGAGCACGTTCATCGAGTCGCCGTGCTCCTCGTAGGCGAGCCAGGCTGACCGCTCGGCCCGGCGTACCGTCGTGGTGGCGATCTGCAGGAGCGCCGAACCGTGGGTACCGCCTGGCAAGATGAAGGACGACAGTGTGGGCAGCGCCTCGTTGTACTGGTCGCACCACCCCTCGAGCCGCTCGACGTACTCAGCCAGCACGCGCAGCGGGGGGAACTCCGGATCGGGCACGACCGGAGTCGCAAAGTCGGCCCCCACGTCGAAGAGCTCGTTCTGGACAACGCCGAGCAAGTCGACGACGTCCTGATCGAGGTCGCCAGCGACGATCGCGTGGCCCAGGTGGGCGTTGGCCTCGTTGACGTCGCCGTACGCCGCCACCCGCAGGTCTGTCTTCGTGGTGTCGCTCATGTCACCGAGGCGAGTCCTGCCAGCGTCCCCGGTGCGGGTGTAGATGCGCGTCAGACGGACCATGGGGCCCACCCTACGCACCGATGGGCCGCACCAAACTCACGGATGGGCGCACCAAACTTACGGATGAACCGCACCAAACTCACGGATGGGCGGACGGGCTACACGACGCGGTGTGAGTTGCTTCCCGGAGGCGACGACTCCAGCCAGGCGAGCAGCGCCGTCACCGACTGGTCGCCCATCGCCAGCTGCACGAGCCTACCGCCGTCTCGACACTCGATGATGACGTGCCCGCTGTGCAGGGCGAACGCCTCGGGGCCGTGTGGCGTCCGTCGCTCCAGCACGTCGAGCGCCTCGCGCGCGAAGCATCGGGTGGGACGCAGGCGCAACGAGAAGAAACGGAACCACTCGAGCTTGTTGTCGACGTAGCGACCCAGCCCGATCGTCCACCCCTGCGGATGGGTGCCGCCGCGATCGTTGATGCTCAGCTCGAAGACGCCGCCGGCGCGCGTGAGCCAGCGGCGCCTCGCGACGAAAACGAGGGGCAGCACCACGAGGGACAGCACGAGCAGCACGAGGGAGTCGAGGACCACCCACTCCCAGACCTGCATCGCATCCTCACCCGTTCGCTGAGGATCGAGGGTACGTCAGGAGCGTTCGGTGGCGAGCACCCAGGCGCGTGCCCGGCGCAGCTCGCCCAGGGCTGCTTCGTCCTCTAGGTCCCCCTTCTCAGCGTCCTCCAGATCCTTGCTGGCCTTGGCGGCGTCGATGTCCGACGCGAGCACTGCTTGCTCGGCCAGGATCGACACCCGGTTGCCGGCCACCGACAGGAACCCCGAATCGACCGCGGCACGCGTCGTCTCGCCCCCGCCGGTGCGGACCTCAACCACCCCGGGCACCATCAACGACAGCAGCGGCGCGTGATCAGCCAGGATGCCGACCTCGCCCTCTGCGGTTCGGGCCACGACCATGCTCGCGTCGCCCGACCATACGACGCGGTCGGCCGCCACCAGCTCGACGTGCAGCGGGTCGCTCACGAGTCCCCTCCGCTCCGGCCAGTGCTCATGGGTTCCGTGCTCATAGGCTCTTCTCGATCTCGGCCCACTTCTGGTCGACGTCATCCAGGCCACCGCACATGAAGAACGCCTGCTCGGAGACGTGGTCGTAGTCACCGTCGCAGATCTTGGTGAAGCCGTCGATCGTCTCGTCGAGAGGGACGGTCGAGCCCTCGAGGCCGGTGAACTGCTTGGCCACGTACGTGTTCTGGGACAGGAACCGCTGCAGGCGGCGCGCACGCGAGACGACGATCTTGTCCTCCTCGGACAACTCGTCGACACCGAGGATCGCAATGATGTCCTGCAGCTCCTTGTTGCGCTGCAGAATCCCCTTCACCCGGATGGCGGTCTGGTAGTGCTCCGCGCTGATGTAGCGCGGGTCCAGGATCCGCGACGTCGAGGTCAACGGGTCCACGGCCGGGTAGATACCCAGGGAGGCGATGTCACGCGAGAGCTCGGTGGTCGCGTCGAGGTGGGCGAACGTGGTAGCCGGCGCCGGGTCGGTGTAGTCGTCGGCTGGCACGTAGATCGCCTGCATCGAGGTGATCGAGTGACCACGCGTCGAGGTGATCCGCTCCTGGAGCACGCCCATCTCGTCGGCCAGGGTGGGCTGGTAACCGACGGCTGAGGGCATCCGGCCGAGCAGGGTCGAGACCTCGGAGCCGGCCTGCGTGAACCGGAAGATGTTGTCGATGAACAGCAGCACGTCCTGCTCCTGCACGTCACGGAAGTACTCCGCCATCGTCAGCGCGGACAGCGCGACCCGCAAGCGTGCGCCCGGTGGCTCATCCATCTGACCGAACACCAGCGCGGTCTGCCCGATCACCTCCGACTCGGTCATCTCGGTGATCAGGTCGTTGCCTTCGCGGGTGCGTTCGCCGACGCCGGCGAACACCGACACTCCGTCATGGTCGCGAGCGACGCGGGCGATCATCTCCTGGATCAGCACGGTCTTGCCCACACCGGCACCACCGAACAGACCGATCTTGCCGCCGAGAACGTATGGCGTGAGCAGGTCGATGACCTTGATGCCGGTCTGGAACATCTCCGTCTTGGACTCCAGCGTGTCGAAGGCCGGTGACTTGCGGTGGATCGGCCAACGTTCGGTGACCTCGAGCTTCTCGCCCTCCTCGAGGTTGAGCACGTCGCCGATCGCGTTGAACACCCGGCCCTTGGTCACGTCACCGACGGGCACCGAGATTCCCTCGCCGGTATCGGTGACGGTGGCACCACGGGTCAGGCCGTCGGTCGGCTGCATGGAGATCGCGCGGACCAGGCCGTCACCGATGTGCTGCTCGACCTCGAGGGTCAGCGTGTGCATGTCCTCGTCGGCGATCTTCACCTCGACCGTCAGGGCGTTGTAGATCTCGGGCATCGCGTCGGTGGGGAACTCGACGTCGATGACCGGGCCGATCACCCGGGCGACGCGGCCGGTGCCACCGGAGGAGTCCTGGTCGGCGGTCGTATCGTCAATCGTGGCAGTCATGTCTCTCACTCACTCCCGGCGTTGGCGTCGGCCAGGGCGTTGGCCCCACCGACGATCTCGCTGATTTCCTGGGTGATCCCGGCCTGGCGGGCCTGGTTGGCTATGCGGGTGTAGTGCAGGATGAGCTCCTGCGCGTTGTCGGTGGCAGCCTTCATCGCCCGCTGCCTCGACGCCAGCTCGGACGCCGCTGCCTGCATCAGGCAGAAGAAGATCCGGCTGTACACGTAGCGCGGCAGCAGCTGGTCGAGGACCTCCGAGGCGGAGGGCTCGAACTCGTACAGCGGCAGCGCCTCACCGGACTCGGGCTTGTCCTCACCCTCGACGACCTGCAGCGGCATGAGCCGGATGACGTCGGGGGTCTGCACGAGCATCGACCGAAAGCGCGTGAAGACCACGTGAACCTCGTCGGCTCCGCCGTCCTCGGTGAGGAAGGATCCGACGAGCGCGTCACCGAGGGCGCGTGCATCAGCGTACTGCGGGCGGTCGGAGATGCCCGTCCAGCTGTCCTCGAGCGTGCGCTGGCGGAACTTGTAGTACGCAACGCCCTTGCGGCCGGTGACGTAGAGCAACGCCTCCTTGCCCTCCGTACGCAGCTTCTCGACGAGCCGCTCGGCCTCCTTGAGCACGCTGGCAGAGTAGGCGCCGGCCAGGCCACGGTCGCTGGTCACGACGAGCACCGCCGCCCTGGTCGGGTTCTCCGGCTCGGTCGTGATCGGGTGGTCCACGCGCGAGTACGTCGCCAGGGCGGACACCGCCCGGGTCAGCTCCCGCGCGTACGGCGCCGCGGCGGCCGCCTGCTGCTGCGCCCTGATGACCCGCGACGCAGCGATCAGCTCCATGGCCCGCGTGATCTTCTTGGTCGCTTCGGTCGACTTGATCTTCGCGCGGTACTCGCGAATGGATGCGACCATCGTCAGCCTCGCTTCTGCCGGACGATCTGCTCCTGCTCGACGTCCTCGTCCCCGAGCGCCTCGGCCTCCTCCTTGCCCGCCTTGATCGGCTGGCCGTCGGAGGTCTCGAACTGCTCGACGAAGGAGTCGTAGGCGTCGCCGAGCGTCGAGTCGGTGTCGTCGTCGAAGCTCCGCGACTCCCGGATTCCCTCGAGCAGCCCGCTGTGCTCGCGCTTGAGGTAGTCGAGCAGCTCGCTCTCGAACCGGCTCACGTCGGAGGTGGGGACCTCGTCCAGCCGGCCGGAGGTGCCGAGCCACATCGAGACGACCTGCTCCTCCATGGAGTACGGCGCGTACTGCCCCTGCTTCAGCAGCTCCATCAGCCGCTGCCCCCGGGCCAGCTGCTGGCGCGACGCCGCGTCCAGGTCGGAGGCGAACATGGCGAACGCCTCCATCGCTCGGTACTGCGCGAGGTCGACCTTGAGGGAACCGGTGACCTTCTTCATCGCCTTGGTCATGGCCGCACCACCCACGCGCGACACCGAGATACCGACGTCGATCGCGGGACGCTGGTTGGCGTTGAACAGGTCGGACTGCAAGAAGATCTGGCCGTCGGTGATCGAGATGACGTTGGTCGGGATGTACGCCGAGACGTCGTTGGCCTTGGTCTCGACGATCGGCAGGCCGGTCATCGAGCCGGAACCGAGCTCGTCGGAGAGCTTCGCGCAACGTTCGAGCAACCGCGAGTGGATGTAGAACACGTCACCGGGGTACGCCTCGCGGCCCGGCGGCCGACGCAGCAGCAGCGACACGGCGCGATAGGCCTCGGCCTGCTTGGAAAGGTCGTCGAAAATGATGAGGACGTGCTTGCCCTCGTACATCCACGCCTGGCCGATCGCCGACCCGGTGTAGGGCGCCAGGTACTTGAAGCCGGCCGGGTCGGAGGCCGGGGCCGCGACGATGGTCGTGTACTCCAGGGCGCCGGCCTCCTCCAAGGAGCCCCTCACGGCCGCGATGGTCGAGCCCTTCTGCCCGATCGCGACGTAGATGCAACGGACCTGCTGACTGGGGTCGCCGGTCTCCCAGTACTCCTTCTGGTTGATGATCGTGTCGATGGCGATCGCCGACTTGCCGGTCTGGCGGTCACCGATGATGAGCTGACGCTGTCCGCGGCCGATCGGCGTCAGGGCGTCGATCGCCTTGAGGCCGGTCTGCAGGGGCTCGCTGACGCCCTGACGCTGGACGACGGACGGGGCCTGCAGCTCCAGAGCGCGCCGTTCGGTGGTCTCGATCTCGCCGAGCCCGTCGATGGGCTGACCGAGCGGATCCACGACGCGGCCGAGGTAGTTGTCCCCGACCGGCACCGAGAGGACCTGGTTGGTCCGGCGGACCTGCTGGCCCTCCTCGATGCCGGAGAACTCGCCCAGCACGACCGCACCGATGCTGCGGACGTCGAGGTTCAACGCCAGGCCGAACGTGCCGTCCTCGAACTCGAGCAGCTCGTTGGCCATGGCGGACGGCAGACCCTCGATGATCGCGATGCCGTCACCGGCCTCGGCGACGACGCCCACCTCTTCACGGTCGGCGGTCTCCGGCTCGTAGTCGGAGACGAAACGCTGGAGCGCGTCCCGGATCTCATCCGGACGGATCGTGAGCTCCGCCATGCTGGGTTCCTGCTCTCTGTCGTCTGTCGGGGTCGTCTGTCGGGGTTGTCTGTTGGTGTCAGTCGTATGACGTGGAAACGTGGCTGGGTCTCAGCCAGCCATCTTGCGACGGGCGTGCTCGAGTCGACCGGCGACCGAGGAGTCGATGACCTCGTCCCCTATCTCGATGGTGGCACCTCCGAGCAAGGCCGGCTCGACGATGACGTTGACGTGCACCGCCTTGCCGTAGATGCCCTGCAGGGCCGAGGCCAACCGGGAGCGCTCGGTCTCGTCGAGGTCGTAGGCCGCGCGGACCGTTGCGACCAGCTGGTCACGTCGACCGGCGGCAATCTGGACGAAGTCGTCGAGGGTGAGCTCGAACGGACGCTGCCGCGCGGCCACTGCCTGGCCGACCAGGGACAGCGTCGAGCTGCGCACCTTGCCCTCGAGCAGCGACGAGACCAGCTCCTGCTTGCGCGCCACCGGCATGGCGCGGTCCGACAGGACCGTACGCAGTGCGGGGTCGCCGTGCACGAGCCGACCGAAGCGGAACAGCTCGTCCTCGGCCTCCTCGAGCTCGCCGGCCTGCTCGGCACCGGTCAGGTGCGCCTCGACACCAGCGGCTTCGAGTGCGTGAGCCAGGTCGCGGGCGGAGTTCCAGCGTCCTGCGGTCGCCGTCGTCAGCGCTTTCAGGGCCGGCTCACCGATCTTGTCGGTGAACAGGCTGCCCACCAGCCCCTCCTTGGCCTCGTTCGCCGAGGACGGGTTGGTGAGCATGCGACGCAAGGACGGTGCGGAGTCCAGCACGTCGACGACGGCGAACAGGTCGTCACCGAGCTCCCGAGCGTCGGCGCCGCCGCGCACCTCGTCCTCCACGACGGCCAGGACGGCGTCGCGGGTCCCGGCGGAGACGCCACGCATCAGCGGGCTCCTCGTACGGGTGCGCCGTCATCCTGGCTCTCGATCTCGGCGATGAAGCGTTCCACCGTACGGCGCTGCCGCGCCTCGTCCTCCAGGGACTCGCCCACGATGCGACCGGCCAGCGTGGTCGCGAGCGTGCCCACCTCGGCTCGCAGCTGCTGCACCGCCTGCTGACGGTCGGCTTCGATCTGTGCCCGCGCCGTCGTGGTGATACGCCCCGCCTCGACCTGCGCCTGCTCACGCATCTCGGCGACGATCGCCGCACCCTGCTCCCGCGCGTCCTCCCGGATGCGTGCCGCCTCGTGACGTGCCTCGGCCAGCTGGGCGGTGTACGTCTCCAGGGCCTCCTTGGCCTCGGCCTGCGCAGCCTCGGCCTCGGCCATCCCGCCCTCGATGGCGGCGGTGCGCTCGGCGAAGGCCTTCTCGAAGTTCGGGACGACGTACTTCTTGACCAGCCAGACCAGGATCAGGAAGACGACGGTTCCCAGGATGATCTCCGACACGGGCGGAAGGAGCGGGTTGGGCTCTTCCGCGGCGACGAATACGAACATGTGAGTGACCTGTCAGTCGGGGGTCGATGGGCTGGTCAGAGCACGAACGCGAGCGCGATCCCGATGATCGCGAGCGCCTCGGCGAGTGCGAACCCCAAGATCGCGATGGACTGCAGCGTGCCGCGGGCCTCGGGCTGACGGGCCACGCCGTTGATGTAGGCCGCGAAGATCAGGCCGATGCCGACGCCGGGGCCGATGGCCGCGAGGCCGTAGCCGACCATGTTGAGCGAGCCTTCCATGGTGATTCCTTTCGATAGCTCTTCGGGGTCAGTGTTCCTCGGAGAGGGCCCCGGAGATGTACATGGCGGTGAGCAGCGTGAAGACGTACGCCTGGAGGAACTGCACCAGCAGCTCGAGGAAGCTGACCGCGGTGGCCATCAGCCAGGCGAGGACGCCGACGGGGGCGTAGGCCAGGTTGCCCGACTCGAACACGAGGTACTCGCCCCCGATGGTGAACAGGATCAGCAGCAGGTGACCGGCGAACATGTTGGCGAAGAGTCGCAGTGCCAGGGTGACCGGGCGGACCACGATGTTGGAGACGAACTCCAGGGGGATGATCAGCACCAGGATCGGTCCGGTCACTCCGGCGGGCACCGACTGGTTCTTGAGGTACCCGACCACCCCGTGCCGGTAGATGCCCACCCCGTTGTAGAGGATCCAGGTCAGCGCCGCGAGGCCGTACGCGAAGCCGGCGCGGGAGAACGACGGGAACTGGATGAGGGGGACCAGCCCGAAGACGTTGTTGATCAGCAGGAAGAAGAACAACGCCACCAGGTACGGCACGAACTTCATGAAGTCGTGCTGGCCGATGATGTCGCGGGCGATGCCGTTGCGGACGAAGGTGTAACCCTGCTCACCCGCGTACTGCAGCTTGCCCGGGACAACGGCCGCCTTGCGCGCGGTGGCGTACAGGGCCGCGAAGGCCAGCACTGCGGCGAGGACGATGAGCACCATCGGCTTGGTGACGCCCGCGGCGATGGCCGGATACTCGAACGTGGAGGGTCCCGGCGGGGTGAATCCCTCGCCGCCGGAAGCGGCCTGCGGCGTGCTGGTCGCCAAGCCGATGCCGGCGATGCCTACGATGCTCACACGATCTCCTCCTGCGCGGCACGGTCGCGGTGGTGGGGCGGTGGTGGGGGCGGGGACACTCGATCGGTCAGGGGGACAGCAGCAGCTGTCACTGGTGCTCGAGCGAGGCGTAGACGGTCCAGGTGCCCAACGCTGCTCCGAACAGGATGCCGATCGGTGTCATGAACGAGGTGTCCCACCAACGGTCCAGCAGCCACCCGACCGCGCCGTAGATGATGATGCCGCCCGACAGCCGTCCCACCGCAGCCCATGGGTCGGCGGACCGGCGCACCGGTTCGTGTACAGGGGGTTGGCTCATCGCGGTCCGCACAGTAGCAGCCGGGCAGAGGCCCACGCATATCGGCAATCACGGCGTCCGTACCGTCCCGTCGTAGATCGGTTGGCGGCGCCGCACCGTGGTCACGACCTCGGCGGTGCTCCACGTCAGGGTGCACGCGACGACGGCTGCTGCCAGCGCCGTGCGGTGCAGCGGGTCACCGAGCAGACCGACTGCATCGATCACCACCAGCGTGACCAGCAGCGCCAGGATCTTGCCCAGGTACAGGGCCATGGCGACCAGCATCGTGAGAGCTGGGTCCAGACGCTGGGTACGGGTGAGGACGAAGGTGCTGGAGGAGAAGAATGCCAGCACGAGGAGGCTGCCGGCCAGGGCTCCCCACAGACCGGTGGGGCCCACCAGCACGGCGCTGCCGATGCTCACGGCCGTCCCGGTGGCAGACGTCACCAGCAGGCGGGTGCGGTGCTCGGCCGGCGGGATCGCGCGGGCCGGCGTGCGCTCGGTGTCGGTCGTCATGGGGCGGCCGTCCTGGGTGGGCGATGACTCGTCGTCACTTGAGCGGATGTGATGTCCCACTCGCTTGTGAAAATTAGCACAAGCGCATTGCCGCCTCACACCGGGGTCCGGTGCCACCGCGGCAGCACGAATGCGACGGTCAGCGTCACCACGGCCAGCACTGTCACCGCGGCAATGCTCTGCCACCCGGTGAACAGACCGATGAAGACAGTCCCGAAGGCCACCAGTGAGGCCAGCATGTACATCACCAGGACGGCCCTGCGGTGGGAGTGCCCGATCTCGAGCAGCCGGTGGTGCATGTGCATCTTGTCCGGGCTGAACGGTGAGCGGCCGGCCCGGGTGCGCCGAACCACCGCCAGCGCGAGGTCGACGAAGGGCACGAGCAGCATCGCCACCGGCAGGATCAACGGCAGGAACAGCACCCCGGCACGGGCAAAGGTGTCGTCGATCGCATTGACCTGCAGCTGACCGGTGAGACTGATCGCCGAGCAGGACAGCACCAGGCCGATCAGCATCGACCCGGAGTCGCCCATGAACATCCGGGCGGGATAGAAGTTGTGCGGCAGGAAGCCGACGCAGGCACCCGCGAGTGCCGAGGTGAGCAGCGCGGCTGACAGCGCCCGGGTCAACCCTCCCTGCACGGCGAGGGAGAAGGCGAACACGAAGAACGCCGACGCACCGATGGCGGCCACCCCGGCCGCGAGGCCGTCGAGCCCGTCGATGAAGTTGATGGCGTTCACCGTTGCCACGATGAGCAGCACGCTGAGCAGCAGCCGCTGCGTGGGATCCAACGCGAGCACACCAGGCAACGGCAGCCAGTACAGCTGCACCCCCTGCGCGACGACGATCGCGGCGGCAGTCACCTGTCCGACGAACTTGGTGAGCGCGTCGAGCTCGAACACGTCGTCCAGGACGCCGACCAGGCAGATGACGGCGCCGCCCACGAGCACCGCACGGGCGTCGCTGAACAGCACGTCCGGTGCGCTGGACAGGAACGGGAGCCTGCCGGCCACGAGGTAGGCAGCGACCAGCCCAGCGAGCAGCGCCAGCCCCCCGAAGTACGGGATGGGCACGGCATGCACGTCTCGGTCACGCACCTGCGCGACGGCACCGATGCGTGCGGCCACTTCCCGGGCGGACACACCGACGACGTACGTGACGACGGCGGCCACCGTCAGCACCAGAAGGTACTCACGCACCGCGCCGGCCCCGCACTCGTACGCCGGCTGTGCTCACTGCGGGCTCATTGCGCTAGCTCGACCGCCTCGTCGACCTGCTGCAGCTGCTCGAGGCTGATCGCACCGGCCCGCAGCACGCGCGGGACCGGGCCGGTGAGGTCGACGATCGTGGAGGCGACCATGCCCGGCGAGTGCCCGCTGTCGAGGTAGACCTTGACCGCGTCGCCCAGCATGTCCTCGGCCTCGTCGATGTCGACGGCGGCGGGCAGGCCGCTGCGGTTGGCGCTGCTGACGGCGAGCGGCCCGGTCGCCCGGATGAGCTCGAGCGCCACCTCGTCGTCAGGCATCCGCACGGCGACGGCCGACCGGGTGTCCCCCAGGTCCCAGGTCAGCGACGGCTGCTGCTTGAGGATCAACGTCAGTGGTCCCGGCCACAGCTTCTCGACCAAGTCGCGCGCGACCTGCGGGACGTCGCTGGCGAGCGCGTCCAACGTGGTGGGCGCCGCGACCAGGACCGGCGGCGGCATGTCCCGGCCGCGTCCCTTGGCCTTCAGCAGCCGGCGGACCGCGGCGGGGTCGAAGGCGTCGGCGCCGATCCCGTACACCGTGTCGGTGGGGAGCACGACGAGCTGACCGTTGCGGATCGCATGGGTCGCCGCCTCGATGCCTTCGGCCCGCTCGTCGGCGTCCCCGCAGTCAAAGGTGTCACTCACGCTGCACATGGTGCCACCCGGCAGGTCTCAGCATCGGTGGGCGGTGGTGAAGCGAGGCCGGTCGGCCAGGTCACGGTGGTCGTGGATAGCCGTCCAACGGTGGGTGGCCGCGAACAGCTGCGGCACCGTCTCCCCCTGGGCGTCGGCGTGCTCGCATCCCACCACACCTCCGGGCAGCAGCAGCCGGTGCGCCACCTGCTCGACCACACGGACGATGTCCAGCCCGTCGGTCCCCGACCACAGCGCCATCACCGGGTCGTGCTCGCGTACCTCGGCTGCCACCGACTCGTACGCACCGACGGGGATGTAGGGCGGGTTGGCCAGCACCACGTGCACGGTGCCGTCGAGGTCGCCGAATGCGTCGGCCACGTCACCGGCGCGCAGGTCGACACCGGTGCCGGTCAGGTTGCGCTCGGCGTACGCCAGCGCCTGCTCGGACAGCTCGACGGCGTGCACCTGCGCGTATGCCGCCTCGTCGGCCACCGCGGCCGCGATGGCGCCCGAGCCGGTGCACAAGTCCACGACGACCGGGTGCATGACACCCCCGGCCCGCAGCTCGCCGAGCCGGTCGATGCCCCATCCGGCCAGCAGCTCGGTCTCCGGACGCGGGATGAAGACGCCGGGACCGACGTCGAGCTCGACATGCCGAAAGGCCGCGGTGCCGAGCAGGTGCTGCAGCGGCTCCCGGACACAGCGCCGCGCGAGCAGGCGGTCGTACGCGGTGAGCGCGTCAGCGGCGGGTTCGCCCTGGAGCAGCAGCTCGGATCGTGGCACCTGCAGGACGTGGGCGAGCAGCCACTGGGCGTCGGACACCGGTGAGGACACACCCGCGTCAGCCAGCCGTGCAGTCGCGTCGGTAAGGACGGTGCGGATGCTCGGTCCTGGATCTCGCGCTCTCATCGACCGCGCTCCGTCTCGGCAGCGGCCAGCCGGTCGGCAAGGTCGGTCTCGACGCAGGCTGCGATGACGTCCTCGAGCGCCCCGTCGAGCACCGCGTCGAGGTCGTACGACTTGTACCCGACCCGGTGGTCGGAGATCCGGTTCTCGGGGTAGTTGTACGTGCGGATCCGCTCGGACCGGTCGACCGTGCGGATCTGGGACCGGCGCACGTCACTGGCCTGCGCGTCCGCAGCATCCTGTGCGGCGGCCAGCAAGCGCGAGCGCAGGATCCGTAGCGCCTGCTCCTTGTTCTGCAGCTGGCTCTTCTGGTTCTGGCAGCTCACGACGATGCCGCTGGGCAGGTGGGTGACGCGCACGGCGGAGTCCGTGGTGTTGACGCTCTGCCCACCCGGACCCGAGGACCGGAAGACGTCCACGCGCAGGTCCGTCTCGTTGATCGCGACGTCGACCGGGTCGGCCTCGGGCAGTACGAGCACTCCGGCCGCGGAGGTGTGGATGCGACCCTGCGACTCGGTGACGGGGACGCGTTGGACGCGGTGCACGCCGCCCTCGTACTTGAGCAGGGCGTGCGGTGCCTCGCCGGGTTCGGGTGCGCCTGTCGCCTTGACCGCCACCGTGACCGATTTGTAGCCGCCGAGGTCTGACTCGGTGGCGTCGATCATCTCAGCACGCCAGCCACGCCGCTCGGAGTAGCGCAGGTACATCCGCACCAGGTCCCCGGCGAACAGTGCCGACTCCTCGCCGCCCTCCCCCGCCTTGATCTCGAGGATGGCGTCCTTGTCGTCGGCCGGGTCACGCGGCACCAGCAGTCGCTGCAACCGTTCGGCCAGCTCCTCGCGGCGAGCGTCGATGGCCTGCGCTTCTGGGGCGAACGTCGGGTCCTCGTCGGCGAGCTCCCGGGCCGCCTCGAGGTCCTCGCCGGCCTGCTGCCACTCCCGGTAGGTGCGCACGACGGCACTGACAGCGGCGTAACGCTGCCCGACTCGCTTGGCGGCGTCCGGATCACCGTGCAGCGCAGGATCGGCCAGCCGGCCCTCCAAGGCGGCGTGCTCGTCAACCCACCACTCGACGCCCTCGAACATCGACTTCACCTCACGCATGCTGCACCGATTCGTGGACACGCTCCACAGACACACGAGGGCGGCGCCGCCCGAGCCGTTGACTCGGAGGACGCCGCCCCTCGTAGAGCTACTGTGACCTGGTTGCCGCGTACCGCTTCTCGAAGCGGGCCACCCGGCCGCCGGTGTCCAGGATCTTCTGCTTGCCGGTGTAGAACGGGTGGCACTGCGAGCAGACGTCGGCCCGGATGGTGCCGCTCTCGGCAGTGCTCCGCGTGCTGAACGTGGCGCCGCAGGTGCAGGTCACCTGCGTGTCGCGGTACGCGGGATGGATGTCCTTTTTCATCGTGTCCTCTCGACTTGCGGTCGCCGGGTCGACGAGGTCGAACCTGCCTCGACGTGAACCGGAACCATCGGTCAGTGTGTCACTGACACGCTGCCCAACGCGAATTCACCGGCCGCTGTTCCGCCCGGTAATCGGCCCCCAGCGGACTCAGTCGTCGCTGTTGCGCCCACCGATGCCCTGCGGCGTCGTCTTCTGCACCTGCATGAGGAACTCGACGTTGCTCGCCGTCTTCTTGAGCTTGTCGATCACCAGCTCGAGAGCCTGTTGACCGTCGAGCGCAGACAGCACCCGGCGCAGCTTCCAGACCACCGCGAGCTCCTCGCGGCTCATCAACAGTTCCTCGCGGCGGGTGCCGGAGGCGTCGATGTCGATGGCCGGGAAGATCCTCTTGTTGGCGTACTCGCGGCGAAGCCGCAGCTCCATGTTGCCGGTGCCCTTGAACTCCTCGAAGATCACCTCGTCCATCCTCGAGCCGGTCTCGATGAGCGCCGTGGCCAAGATCGTGAGCGAGCCTCCGTGCTCGATGTTGCGTGCCGCACCGAAGAACCGCTTGGGCGGGTAGAGCGCCGAGGAGTCGACACCACCGGACAGGATCCGGCCGCTGGCCGGCGCCGCCAGGTTGTACGCGCGACCGAGCTTGGTGATCGAGTCCAGCAGGACGAAGACGTCGTGGCCCATCTCGACCAGCCGCTTGGCACGTTCGATGGCCAGTTCGGCGATCGTGGTGTGGTCCGACGCCGGCCGGTCGAAGGTGGAGGAGATGACCTCACCCTTGACCGCGCGCTGCATCTCGGTGACCTCCTCGGGCCGCTCGTCGACCAGTACGACCATCAGGTGGCACTCGGGGTTGTTGGTCGTCACTGCATTGGCGATCGCCTGCATCACCATGGTCTTGCCGGCCTTCGACGGGGCGACGATCAGGCCACGCTGGCCCTTGCCGATCGGCGCCACGATGTCGATGATCCGGGTCGTGAGCAGCCCGGCCTCGGTCTCCAGCCGCAGTCGTTGTTCGGCGTAGAGCGGTGTCAGCTTGGAGAACTCGACCCGCCTCTTGGCCTCCTCGACGTCCATGCCGTTGACGGTGTCGATCCGTACGAGCGGGTTGAACTTCTCCTTGCGATCGCTGCCACGGTCGCTCTCGCGTGGCTGGCGTACCTGCCCGGTGACCGCGTCACCCTTGCGCAGGCCGCACTTGCGCACCATCGACAGCGAGACATAGACGTCGCCGGACCCGGGCAGGTAGCCGGTCGTACGGACGAACGCGTAGCTGTCGAGCACGTCGAGGATGCCTGCCACCGGGAGCAGGACGTCGTCCTCGTGCACCGTGGTGTCGACTTCCTGGCGACCGCGGTCGCTGCGGTCGTTACGGTCACCGCGGCTGCCGCGGTCGCGGTTGCGACTGCGGCGACGACGGCGCCCACCCGACTCCTCACCGCGGTTGTCGTTGCGGTTGTCGCCACCGCTGTTGTCGTGACCGCTGTTGTCGTTGCGGTTGTCGTTGCGGTTGTCGTGACCGCGGTTGTCGTTGCGCTTGTCATTACCGCGGCCGTCGTTGCGGTTGTCGCCATTTCGGCTGTCTCCACCGCGGTTGTCCTGACGACTGTCATT